>Ga0066680_10001138_pt1 | contig 10452 bp, 9 predicted proteins | sample GraSoiAngelo_129_FD_62297 | JGI IMG/M metagenome (GOLD analysis project Ga0066680, IMG submission 62297) | Grasslands soil microbial communities from the Angelo Coastal Reserve, California, USA - 14_0927_12_40cm | ecosystem: Environmental > Terrestrial > Soil > Grasslands | place: USA... | reverse complement strand
CCCGTCCCCCGCACGACGCAGGTCATCGGGTCCTCGTCGAGGTGGATCGGCAGGCCCGTCTCCTGCTGCAGCAGCACGTCGAGGCCGCGGATCAGCGCGCCCCCGCCGGTCATCACGATACCGCGATCCACGATGTCCGACGCCAGCTCGGGGGGCGTGATCTCGAGCGCGCGTCGCACCGCGTCCACGATCTGCTGGATCGGCTCCTGCACGGCTTCGCGTATCTCGCTCGAGTGCACGCGCACGATCTTCGGGATTCCGGAGACGAGGTCGCGGCCCTTCACCTCCATCTCGCGCTCTTCCCCGACCGGTGCCGCGGATCCAATCTGGATTTTGATCTGCTCCGCCGTGGGTTCGCCGATCAAGAGGTTGTAATTCTTGCGCATGAACTGGACGATCGCCTGGTCGAGCTCGTCGCCGCCCGTGCGGATCGACGTGTCCGACACGATCCCAGACAGCGCGATCACGGCGATCTCCGTCGTGCCCCCGCCGATGTCGATGACCATATTGCCGGTCGGCGTCTCCACCGGGAGTCCCACGCCGATCGCCGCCGCCATCGGCTCGGCGACCATGTAGACTTCCTTCGCTCCCGCCGACTGTGCGGAGTCTCGCACCGCACGCTTTTCCACCTCCGTGATCCCGCTCGGCACGCACACGATCACCTTCGGCTTCACGCGGAACAGGTGGCGATCGATGATGGTCTTCAGGAAGAAGCGCAGCATCTTCTCGGTCACGTCGAAGTCGGCGATGACACCGTCCTTCAGCGGTCGCACGGCGAGGATCCCGTCCGGCGTCCGGCCGAGCATTCGCTTGGCCTCGAGCCCGATGCCTTTGATCTTGCCGGTCGACTTTTCGATTGCGACCACGGAGGGCTCGTTGAGCACGATGCCCTCGCCCTTCACGTAGATCAGGGTGTTGGCCGTGCCCAGATCGACGGCGATCTCATTCGCCGGACTCCAGGCACCAAGCTTCCAATTCGGCCAGCGTATGGGCACGTGGTCGTCGGGTGAAAGTCGTTAGGGGGGCGCGTGCGAGCGCATCAAGCTAATGAAAAGCGTAACTCCAAGCAAGGCTGATGCTTGACGGCTCTTATGTCGGCCGCTACCGTTCGCCCATGCGACGCGGAGAAACCCCGTCCGAGATCGCCGTGGTGGACCTTCGGGTCTGCGACCGCTGCGGGCTGTGCTTGCCGCTGTGCCCACCCGAAGCGATTCACCTGAACCTCTCCGATCTGGTAGTGGATCGCAGTACTTGCACCGGCTGCCGTAAGTGCATCGCCCCCTGCCCGGTGGGCGCGCTCACGATGGTCGCCGCGTGATGCGCGACACCGATGTGCTGGTCATTGGTGCGGGCCCGGCTGGCGCTGTCGCTGCGCAGGAAGCGAAGCGCGCCGCCCCGACGCTCGACGTGGTGTTGCTCGAGCGCGACGGCGCGGTCGGCACGCCGGTGCGCTGCGCCGAGGGAGTGGGCGACGCTGGATTGCGCGAATTCGCGAATCCGGTCGGGGCGCCGTGGGTCGCGCGCAAGATCAGGCGCGTGATCTTTCTCGCGCCGGACGACAGCGAAGTCAAAGTGGCCGAGCGCGACGTGGGATGGATTCTCGATCGTACGCGATTCGACGCGTTCTTGGCCGAGCGTGCTTCGGCCGACGGTGTGGAAGTCCTGGTCGGCACGGAAGCCGCGGGCATGAACCGGCTCGCCGATGGTCGCTGGGAGGTGCGGCTGCGCGGTGCCCTGGGCGACGAGTCGGTGCGCGTTCGCATGGTGATCGGCGCGGACGGCGTCGAGGCGATGGTAGGCCGCTGGGCGGGGCTCGATACCCGCGTGCCCGCGCGCGACATGGAGTCGTGCGCGCAGTACGTGTTGCGGGGCATCGATATCGATCCCGACGCCATCTACCTGCAGTTCGGGCGCGCCATTGCCCCGGGGGGCTACGCGTGGGTTTTCCCCCGCGCGCCGGGGATCGCCAACGTCGGCTTGGGGATCGTCGCCCTCAAGGCGGACGGCCGGAATGCCCGGGAATACCTCGATGACTGGATCGCTCGGCGCTACCCGGGAGCGGAGCAAACCGGCTACACGGTGGGCGGCGTGATCACGCACACGACGATCACGCAGACCTATACGGACGGCGTCCTCGTTGCCGGGGACGCCGCGCACATGATCAATCCCTTATCAGGGGGCGGGATCGTCAACGCCATGAAGGCGGGCCGGCTGGCCGGCCGGGCCGCGGCGGCGGCCGTCTGCGCCGCAGACACGAGTGCACGCCGTCTCTCGGCCTACCACGCGGAGTGGATGCGGTTGCTCGGCGATGACCACCTGAAGTATTACCGGATCAAGCAGGCGCTCGAGGAGTTGGACGACGATTTCTTCAATTCGCTTGCACACACCGTGAACGCGATTCCGGGCGACAAGCGGACGCTGGGTCGAATCTTCGCACACGCGCTGGTCAGGCATCCGCAGCTGATTCCAGTGGCCGCGCGCTTTTTCATTTGAATGGAGGTAGCAACGCGGTGCTGAGCATCGATCTCGGAGGCAAACGGGCCTTGGTGGCGGGGGTGGCGGACGACGGCGGCTATGGCTTCGCGATCGCGAAGGCCTTGGCCGAGGCCGGCGCGACCGTGTGCACCGGCACTTGGCCGCCCGCCCTCAACATTTTCCTGAATCTGCTCGAGCGCGGAAAAATCGACGACTCGCGCCGCATGCCGGACGGGTCCCTCCTCCAGTTCGAGAAGATCTATCCTCTGGACGCCGCGTACGACACCCTGGCGGATGCACCGGAGGAGATCCGGAGCAACAAGCGTTACAAGGACGTAGGGGACTTCTCCGTGGCCGGGCTGGCCCAGCGGCTCGTGCAGGATTTCGGAGACCGCCCGCTCGACGTCGTCGTGCACTCGCTCGCCAACGGACCAGAGGTGAAGAAGCCGCTGCTCGAGACCACCCGCGGTGGCTATCTCGCCGCCGTGAGCGTGAGCGCGTACTCCCTCGTGTCTCTGGTCGCGCGGCTCGGCCCCCTCATGCGCGCGGGCGGGTCGTTCCTCTCGCTCACGTACATGGCGAGCGAGCGCGTGGTCCCGGGGTACGGTGGGGGCATGTCGTCCGCGAAAGCGGCACTCGAGAGCGATACGCGGACGCTCGCGTTCGAAGCGGGCCGCAAACACGGCGTTCGTGTCAACACCATCTCGGCCGGGCCGCTCGCGTCACGGGCCGCGAGCGCCATCGGCAAGATCGAGCGGATGGTCGAGTACTACGCCGCCAACTCCCCCCTCAGCGAGCCGCTTACCGCCCGCGAGGTCGGGACCACCGCCGCGTTTCTCGCGAGCCCCCTGGGCAGTGGGATCACGGGAGCCACGATCTACGTGGACAAGGGATATCACGCCATGGGCGCGGCGGTGGCGACGGGAGGCCTGTTATAAAGCGGTGTCAGGTGTCAGGTGCTGGGTGCCGGGTGCGCGCACCGCTGACACCCGAAACCCAAGACCTGACACCTCGCATTATGCTCGTCCCCACCGCACAGCGGTTCGCCGCATGCGCCACGAGCCTCCCCAGCGCGCCGAGCGAGTCGTTCCGAAGGCCCAGCGGAACGTCTCCCACATCCCACATGTACACGGGCGCACGAGACAGATTGAGCAGTGAGCCGTTCCCATGCACGCCACCGAAGCCCAGCTCGTATCCCGCCGCCAGTGCCGATCGCTCGACTCGTGCATCACGCGCCCCAAACGGATAAGCCACTGCCCGGCCTGCTCCCGGCCCCAGTCGACGGATCAGGGCCTCGCGCGACCGCTCGAGCTCTGCGGCGACGGCGGCGTCCGATAACCACGTCAGCCGGGCGTGCGACGCCGAATGGGACGCGAACTCAAACCCCCGTCCCTGCCAGCGCGCGATGGCGTCCCAATCGAGGTGCCTGAGACGGCGCCAGGTGTAGGCGACGTCCCAGGTGTTGTCACGACCGACGAAATCGGTCACGAGGAACGTCACCGCGGAGAACCCCAGTTCGGCGAGGATCGGGTACGCACGCTCCGCCAGCGAGGCGTAGCCGTCATCGAAGGAGAGCAGGAAGGCCGGCTGACCGCCAACGGGCGATCCGTCCGAGCGGAGTCGCTGGATGAACTCGCCGAGGGTGAGGGTCGTCCACCCCGCTCGCGCGAGCGCGGACATTTGACGCTGGAAGACGGACTCGGCCACGCGCGTGACACCCAACTCGAGCGGCCCGCCAACGCGGTGGTAGCACAGCACGGGCGGACGCGCCCGCGGACCCTGCGTCACTGCGCGTCCGACCCCCCCCCCGCCCCCCCCGCCCCCGATGGCCAGCTTCCGTTCGCCAGCGCCGCCGACGCGTCCGCCCAACGGGAGGCCGGCTCGGGGGACCGACACCGGCGCTCCAGCTCGCTGAGCCAGGGGGGCACCGAGCGGATCTCCGCGGGCGACGCGGCTCCTTCGACGGGCGGCCGCCCGGTCAGCATCTCGTGTAAGGTCACGCCCACGGCGAACATGTCGTCGCGCGGCCCCACCCCGGCGGTGCCGTTCCGGCGCTCGGGTGCCAGATACTCCGTGGTGCAGAGCGCCTCCACGATCGCGCCGTATGCCTTACCCCGAACACTGGCGACGAGCGAGCGCTCCACCGTGCTGAAGATGCCCGTATCGGCGATCAGGACCTGTCCGTCCGCCAGCAGGATGTGTTCCGGCTTCAAGTCTCCGTGCGCGATGCTTGCGGCATGCGCATGGGCGAGTGCGGAGAGTATCTGGTGCAGGATCTCGACGACTCGACGCAACGGCAGCTCCCCCTGCCGAGCCAGCCACGCGCGCAGCGTGGTGCCCTGCACGAACGGCCTGGTGTGATAGACGAACGACCCGGCGCGCCCACCGCCGCGCGGGACGACGAGGCCCGGATGGGTCAAGCGATCACCCAGGGCGAGCAGGTTGGTGGCAAACCGGGACTCGTCGACCCCGAGCGACAACGACGTGGGGAGCACCTTCACCAACAGCTCGGCCCCCGTGGCCTGGTCGAGCGCCACGAACATGCGGCAGTCCCCGACCGGCCGTACTTCGCGCTCCACCCGGTAGGCAGGTCCCAGTACCTGCCCCAGCGCCCCGCGGATGTCCGCCACGCCCGTTCGCTTCCTAGCGAGGGCGGCGCGCGGTGGCGTGCCAGCGTGTCATGTCGACCATGCTCCTACTGCCAACCTCGGCCACGGACGTTCCAAGCGTAACGTGAGCCCGTCCGGCTCGCCATGGTCGAGCGCACGCGTTAGACGACGTTTCTCCGCGGACGGACCCCGCCCCCGCCCCCGCGCCGGCGTTTGAAGAACTCGACCTCTCGCTCATGTTTCTCGGCGGCCGCTCGCGTCTTGAACGTCCCGAGGTTCCGACGCCGGCCGGTCCTCGGGTCCTTGCGAAGCGAATAGAGGCGGTACAAACCGGAGGGCAGCTTCCTAATCATGAAGACGGCGTTGGTATACCCGGTCGCGGCATGAGTCAGTCACAGCCCCGTGCTCCCGAATCCCCCCTGCCCTCGCTCGCTCGGGGGCAGCTCGGCGACCTCCTCGAGCTCCATCGCCTCGACGCGCTGAAACACCAGCTGTGCGATTCGCATGCCCCGCTCGATCGCTACCGGCTCGGTGCCCAGGTTGATCATCGCGACCAAGAGCTCCCCGCGGTAGTCTGAGTCGATGGTGGCGGGTGTGTTCGGCAGAGTGAGGCCGTGCTTCAACGCCAGGCCGGACCGGGGACGCACCTGCGCTTCGTACCCCCGCGGGATGGCGAGCGCGAGCCCGGTGCGGACCAGACGACGCTCGAGTGGTTGCAGTGTGAAGTCCGCATCGGCGCTGGCCAGGTCATAACCCGCCGCGCCCGCCGACTGTCTGGCAGGGAGCGGCAGCCCGTCGTGGTGCGGGAGTCGCAGCACCTGGACCGAGCGTGTCACACCAGGGTCTTCGGGTCCGCCGACGAAAGCCCGAACGCCTCGGCGACCGCGGGATAAACCACTTTGCCCTCGATCACGTTGAGCCCGAGGAAGAGCGCGGGGTCGTCCTTGCACGCCTGCTTCCAGCCGTGGCGCGCCAGTCGCTTGGCGTACGGAAATGTCGCGTTGGTGAGCCCCAAGGTCGACGTGCGCGGCACGCCACCCGGCATGTTGGCCACAGCGTAGTGGATGATTCCGTCCACGATGTACGTGGGCTGCTCGTGGGTCGTCGGCTTGATCGTCTCGATGCACCCACCCTGATCGACGGCCACGTCGACGATCACGGAGCCGGGCTTCATGAGCTTCAGATCGTCGCGCCGCACGAGCTTCGGTGCCTTGGCGCCCGGGAGCAAAACCGCGCCGATCACCAGGTCGGCCCGGCGGAGCTGCTCCACGAGGTTGTGGCGGTTCGAATAGAGGAGATCGACGTTGGAGGGCAGTACATCGGCGAGATAGCGCAGGCGGTCGAGCGAGAGGTCGAGCAGCGTCACCCGCGCGCCCAGGCCGGCCGCCATCTTGGCCGCGTTCGCGCCGACGACGCCGCCCCCGATGATCAGCACCTCGGCAGGCAGGACGCCCGGGACGCCGCCCAGCAGGATGCCGCTGCCACCGTACACCTTTTCCAGGTATTTGGCGCCCTCCTGCACCGCCATGCGCCCGGCCACCTCGCTCATGGGTGTGAGCAACGGCAGCTCGCCTGAATCGAGCTGCACGGTCTCGTAGGCGATCGCGACGATGCCGGACTTGATCACCGCCTGGGTGAGCGCCTCCGAGGCGGCAAAGTGGAAGTACGTGAAGACCACCTGGCCCTTGCGCATGCACGGCCATTCGGGCTCGATCGGCTCCTTCACCTTGACGATCATCTCGGCCTTCGCCCAGACGTCGGCCGCCTTGGACGCCAGGGTCGCGCCGGCCGCGCGATACGCTTCGTCGCCGAAGCCCGAGCCAAGCCCCGCGCCCTGCTCCACCAGCACCGTGTGCCCGTCACCCACCAGCGACTCGACACCGGCCGGCACGAGCGCCACGCGGTTTTCGGCCGTCTTGATCTCTCTCGGCACACCGACGATCATGCACTCTCCGTCATAGGTTACGACGCGTTCTCCGGCCCCAACGACACAACTGTCTGTCGCTCGGGAGCGAAGAACTCCGCGGCCACCGCCCCGACCTCGTCCTCGGTAAGCTCGCTCACGGTCGCCAGCACCTGATCGAGGCTCTGGTACGGCTCGCCGTGGACGGGGAAACCGGCCAAACGATACATCCGCGCGGACGGACTCTCCAGAGACAGCATCAGCTGGCCGCGGGTCTGCTGCTTGGCTTCCGCGAGCGCCGCGCCCCGCAGGCCTTCGCGGGCGAGCTTCGCGTACTCCTCGCGGATCGCCGCCTCCGCCTGGGCCGCCGTCTTGGGTTGCGTGCCGACGTACACACCGGCGACGCCAACCTGTCGATAGAAGCTCGTGAACGCGTAGATCCCGTAGGCGAGGCCCAGCTCCTCGCGGATCCGCTGAAACAGGCGGCTCGACATCCCGCCGCCGAATACGTTCGCCAGCACCAGCAGGGCATACTTGCGGCGATCGGCGTACGGCACGGAGTCCGTCGCGAAGACGATGTGGGTCTGCGCGGTGTCTTTCGCGTGCCGGGCTTCAGCGCCGCGGACGGCTGGGAGTGCGGGGACACTGGACTGCGTCGCCGGTTGCCGCGTACTGCGTTGCCCGTCGAGCCAACCTTGCTTCCCCAGCTCTTCCAGCAGCTCCTCTTGGGTTAGGTTGCCCGCTGCCGCGATGACGCAGTTGGCGGGAAAGTAGGCGCCCGCGTGCAGGTGTTTCAGATCGTCCGTCGAGAGGGCGCTGACGGTGTCGCGCGTGCCGAGAATGGAGTAGCCGTACGGATGCTTGGGCCAGAGGGTCTGGTAAGAGAAATCGAACACCTGGTCGTCCGGGGTATCTTCGACGGTGTTGATCTCCTCGAGGACGACGTTCCGCTCGAGCTCGAGGTCGCCTGCCCGGAGTACCGGGTTTCGGACCAGATCGGTGAGCACGTCGAGCGCTTGCGGGAGATCGGTGTCCAGGACGCGGGCCTGGAAAGCGGTGGTATCCCGGGACGTGTACGCGTCGAGCGATCCGCCCCGGGACTCGAGCGCCAGGGCGATCTGCTGCGCCGTCCGCCGCTCGGTGCCCTTGAAGACCATGTGCTCGAGCAGGTGCGAGACGCCCATCTTGGGGCGGGGCTCGTTGGCGCTGGCGCTCCGTACCCAGATACCCACCGCCGCCGAGCGGACGCTCGCCACCCGCTCCGACAGGACGATGACGCCGCTCGGCGCGGTGGTCTGGAAAATCTCCCGGTCGAGCCGGACCGTCTCCATCAGTGGGAGCGCGCGGGCTCCGGCTTCTCCAGCAGCGCCTTCCGCGACAACCGCATGCGACCGCGCTCGTCCACCTCGAGGAGCTTCACGCGGACGTGGTCTCCCTTCTTCACGACGTCCTCGGTGCGCTCGGTGCGGCCGTGCTGCAGCTCGGAGATGTGCAGCAGCCCTTCCACTCCGGGGATAATCTCCACGAAGGCCCCGAAGGCGGTCGTGCTCTTCACGACGCCTTCGTACACCTTCCCGACTTCGGGCTCCTGCACGAGCCCCTGCACCATGTCCCGGGCCCGCTCCCCGCCTTCGCCCACCGCGGAGATCGTCACGAGCCCGTTGTCGTCCACGTTGATCTCGGCCCCGGTCTGCTCCTGTATGGCCCGGATGGTCTTGCCCTTGGGCCCGATCAGGTCGCCGATCTTGTCCGGCCGGATCTGGATGGTGATGATGCGCGGGGCGTATTTGGACAGCTCCGAGCGAGGCTTCGGGATCGCCTGATCCATGATGCCGAGGATGTGCAGCCGGGCTCGCTTCGCCTTCTCGAGCGCCTCGCTGATGATCTTGAAGTCGAGGCCGGCGATCTTGATGTCCATCTGGATCGAGGTGACGCCCTGACGGGTGCCCGCGACCTTGAAGTCCATGTCGCCCAGGTGGTCTTCGGTACCCAGAATGTCCGTGAGCACCGCCACGCGCTCGCCTTCCTTGATGAGTCCCATGGCGATCCCGGCGCACGCCGCCGTCATCGGGACGCCCGCGTCGAACAGCGCCAGCGAGCCCCCGCTGACGGTGGCCATCGACGACGAGCCGTTCGACTCGAGGATGTCGGAGACGATCCGTATCGTGTAGGGGAACTGGTCGTACGGCGGGAGCAGCGCCTGCAGCGCCCGCTCGGCCAGCGCGCCGTGCCCTACCTCGCGGCGGGACGTTCCGCGAATCGGACGGACTTCTCCGGTCGAGAACGGCGGGAAGTTGTAGTGCAGCATGAACGACTTCGAGGTCTCCTGCGCCACATCGATCGAGTCGATCCGCTGCTCGTCGGATACGGTGCCGAGGGTTGCCGACACGAGCGCCTGCGTCTGCCCGCGCGTGAACAACGCCGAGCCGTGGGTCCGCGGTAACACGCCCACCTCGCAGCTGATCGGCCGCACCGTGTCGAGGTCGCGACCGTCCACCCGCTCACCATGCGCCAGCACCTGGTCGCGCATCGTGTGGTACTCGATTTCCTCGAGCACATTGCCGACGTCCTTCACGTTCTCGGGGAACTCGGCCGCGAGCTCCTCGTGGATGGTCGCCTTCAGGGCCGCGAGCGCCTGAGCCCGCTCGGACTTCTCCGGCAGGTTGAGCGCCTCGGTCACCCGGGCTTCCGCGAGCTGCTTCACCCTCGCCACCAGCTCCGCCGGTGGCTCGACCTTCGTCCATTCCATCTTGGGCTGCCGCATCTCCGCGACCAGCTCATTCGCCGCCTCCAGCAGCTCCCGGATGCCTTTCTGCGCGACCTCAAGGCCCTTCACGATCTCGGCTTCGGTGAGCTCGAGCGCTCCGCCCTCGACCATCACGATCGAATCCTTCGAGCTGGACACGACCATGTCGACGTCGGAGAACTCGAGCTGCTGGAAGGTCGGGTTGAGGATCCAGGCGCCCTCCACCCGCCCCACCCGGACCGCGGCGATCGGGCCGTTCCATGGCACCTTCGACATGGTGAGCGCCGCCGACGCAGCCGTCAGGCCGAGCACATCGGCGTCGTTCTCCTGGTCGGCCGAGAGGACATACACAAAGACTTGGACCTCGTTCTTGAACCCCTCAGGGAAGAGCGGCCGGACGGAGCGGTCGATCACCCGCGCGGCGAGAATCTCCTCGTCCGAGGGCCGGCCCTCACGCTTCAGGAAGCCGCCGGGGATCTTGCCCGCCGCATAGGCTTTCTCGCGGTATTCGACGGTCAGGGGGAAGAACGGGAGGGTCGAGACGTTGTCCGACACGGTCACTGCGGCGAGCACGACCGTCTCCCCGAACTGCACGAGGCAGGAGCCCGCGGCCTGTTTGGCCAGGCGGCCCGCCTCGAGCTTCAGAGCGCGGCCCGCGAAGTTGCGTTCTACGTGTTTCACCATATTGCCTGTCTAGAGCACAAAGAAATGCGCGAGGC
>Ga0066680_10001125_pt1 | contig 10492 bp, 10 predicted proteins | sample GraSoiAngelo_129_FD_62297 | JGI IMG/M metagenome (GOLD analysis project Ga0066680, IMG submission 62297) | Grasslands soil microbial communities from the Angelo Coastal Reserve, California, USA - 14_0927_12_40cm | ecosystem: Environmental > Terrestrial > Soil > Grasslands | place: USA... | reverse complement strand
GGTAGACGAAGAGCGAGGTGTGGACGTCCGGCGTCTCCTGCGAGCTGTCCCGCGCGTCGAAGAGGCCACCGGTGGCGGTGATCTTCACCGGGTGGACCTGCTCGCCGAGGCCCCAGCGCGCGATGTCGAACTGGTGCGGGCCCTGGTTGCCGGTGTCGCCGTTGCCGTAGTCCCAGTGCCAGTGCCAGTTGTAGTGGAAGCGGTTCCGGTTGAAGGGCCGCTTGGGCGCCGGGCCCAGCCACATGTCGTAGTCCACCTTGGCCAGGTAGGCCGAGTCGTAGGTGGGCTCGTATTCCTTGGCCTCGACGTTGAGCCTGTACTTCTCGCCCGGCTGCATGGGGCCATCGGGGTACTTGCCGATGTTGGGCCGCGCCTTGAAGCACAGGCCGCGCGCCATGTAGACGTCGCCGATGCCGCCGTCGCGGACGAACTTGATCGCCTCCTGGACCAGGGGACGGCTGCGGTTCATGGTGCCGACCTGCACCACGCGGTCGTAGCGGCGCGAGGCCTCCACCATCTTGCGGCCTTCCCACACCGTGTGCGAGGCGGGCTTCTCGACGTAGACGTGCTTGCCCGCCTGCAATCCCCAGATGGTGGCCAGCGCGTGCCAGTGGTTGGGCACGGCGATGACGATGCCGTCGACGTCCTTGTCGTCGAGCACGCGGCGGAGGTCCTGCACCGTGCCCGGCTTGAAGGTGGCCACGCCCGCCAGCTTGGCGTCGTTCACGCGGCTGGGGAACAGGTTCGCGTCGATGTCGCACAGGGTCTTGATCTCGACGTTCTTGAGCGTGGCGAACCCGCGCTTGAGCGCATTGCCCTGGCCGCGGACGCCGACGCTGGCCACCACCACGCGGTCGTTGGCGCCCAGGATGCGGCGGGAGGTGGAGGGGGCTCCCTGGCTCTGCGCGCCGGCCACGGCGGCGCCGCCCAGCGCCACCCCCGCCACCGTCTTGGCCGTGCGCGAGACGAACTCGCGCCGGGAGATGTCGTCCGGATCGAAGGTCATGAGCGTGCTCCTTTGAAATCAGGCCGCGGGCTGCTCGCGGGTCATGCAGTGCAGCGTGCCGAGGCCCCATAGGAGGTCCACGGCGTGGATGCCCACTACGGGACGGTCGCGGATCAGCTCGCCCAGGATGCCGAGGGCCCGGCGGTCGCTGGGGTCGTTGAAGGTGGGCACGAGGACGGCGGAGTTGGAGGCGTAGAAGTTCGCGTAGCTGGCGGGCAGGCGGCGGCCGTCGAACACGAGCGGCGACGGCATGGGCAGCGACACCACCTCCAGCGTGGACCCGTCCGCGAGAGAGAGCCCCTCGAGCCGCTCCCGGTTCTCCTGCAGGGCGCGGTAGTTGACGTCGCGGGCGTCGGCCTCGCGACAGAGCACGACCGTGCGCGGGCCCACGAAGCGGGCGAGGTCGTCGACGTGGCCGTGCGTGTCGTCGCCGGCGATGCCGCGTCCGAGCCAGATCACCTGCGTGACGCCCAGCGACTGCGCGAGCACCTTTTCCATGTCTCGCCGGGACAGGCCCGGGTTGCGCACCTGGACGGCCGGGTCGAGCAGGCACTCCTCGGTCGTGAGCAGCGCGCCCGCGCCGTTGCCGTCGATGGCGCCGCCCTCCAGCACGACGTCGCGGCCCTGCGCGGTCACGGGCAGCAGCGGCAGGCCGAGCGCCCTGGCCAGCCGCGGCGGCACCGCGTCGTCCTTGCGCCACTGCGGGTACTTGGCCCAGGCGTTGAAGCGGAAACGCGCGATGGCCAGCCCGGCGCGCGCGGAGCGATGGCGGACGAAGCAGGCGCCGAAGTCGCGCGTCCAGCCGCGGTCGGTGGGGACGCGGAAGAACTCGATGCGCGCCTCAGGGGCGCCCACGCGCGCCAGCAGGCGGCGCGCGCGGGCTTCATCGGCGGCGGAGCGCACGAGGATGCGCACGGTCTCGCCGCGCGCCAGCCAGCGCACGACCTCGCCGTAGACCCAGGGGATGGGCGCGAACTTGCCCGGCCAGTCGGAGGTGTTGTGGGGCCACGCGATCCAGGTGGCCTCGTGCGGCTCCCACTCCGCCGCGAAGCGCGCGGGGGTGTCCGGGGCGACGGCCAGGCCTGCGCTCATCGCGCGCGCGACCAGGTGTCTTCGGCCAGGAACCGCTGCTCGATGCCGCCGTAGGCGTCGATGCGCCGGTCGCGCAGGAACGGCCAGTTGCGCCGCACGTCCTCGATGCGCGCGGTGTCCACCTGCGCGAGGAGGACCTCCTCCTTGTCGACGGAGGCCTCGGCCACCACCACGCCCTGCGGATCGGCCACGAAGGACGAGCCCCAGAACTCGATGCCGTCGCCTCCTTCCGGCGGCCTCTCGTGCCCGACGCGGTTGACGGCGGCGACGTACACGCCGTTGGCGATGGCGTGCCCGCGCTGGACGGTGCGCCAGGCGTCCTTCTGCAGCGCGCCGGCAGCCTGCTTCTCCTTCGGATGCCAGCCGATAGCGGTCGGATAGAAGAGGACGTTCGCCCCGCGCAGGCTGGCCAGGCGCGCGCCCTCCGGGTACCACTGGTCCCAGCAGATCAGCGTCGCGATGCGACCCACCTGCGTGTCGAAGGCGCGGAAGCCGAGGTCGCCGGGCGCGAAGTAGTACTTCTCGAAGTAGGCCGGGTCGTCGGGGATGTGCATCTTGCGATAGAGGCCGGCGACCTCTCCCGTCGCGTCGATGACCGCGGCCGAGTTGTGGTACACGCCCGCCGCGCGCCGCTCGAACACCGGCGCCACCACGACCACTTTCGACTGCCGCGCCACGCGGCCGAGGGTCTCCGTGGTGGGGCCGGGCACGGGCTCGGCCAGGTCGAAGGCGCGCACGTCCTCCTTCTGGCAGAAGTATTGCGATCGGAACAGCTCCTGGAGGCAGACCACCTCCGCCCCGCTGCGCGCGGCCTCCTCGACGCGAGCGGCGGCGCGGCGCAGGTTCTCCTGGGGGTCCGCGCCCACCGCCATCTGGACGAGGCCCACCGTGAACTTCGCGGGCGCTGCCATTTAACGGAACATACCTTCGCCGCTCTCCGCCCGCAACCTCTCCGCCGACGGAAGTCCTATACTTCAAGGCCGGTGGACGGCTTTCTCCCCATCACCGACGAGCGCGAGGTGCAGGCCTTCCTCGACCGCATCCCGGTGGTCGTCGATCGGGAGCGTTTCACCCGTTTCGTCCTGGGCTTCCCGCACCACTACCTCCAGTCCACCTCGCCCGTCGACATCGTCGCGCACTTCGCACTGGTCTCGACGCTCGGCACGCGGACGGCGGTGTCGCGGCTGTCGCGCGAAGGCGCGGGTTGGAAGCTGGTGGTGGTGGCGGCCGACCGCCGCGCGCTCTTCTCGCGCATCGCCGGCAGCCTCAGCGTGTTCGGCGCCAACATCACGCAGGCGGAGGCCTTCTCCAACCGGGAGTCCATGGTGCTCGACACCTTCGCGCTCACCGACCTCGAGCGGCGGTTCGAGCAGCCCGAGGAGGGCCGGCGGTTCCAGGTCTTCCTGGAGCGCGCGATCGACGGCCAGGTCGATCTCGTGCGGGAGCTGGAATCCCGCGGCGGAGCCGTGCGCGCGGCGCTGGAGCTCGTCTGGGACGACGAGGCCCACCCGGCGGCGACGCTCCTCGCCGTCAGCGGCGCCGATGCCTTCGGCATCCTGCACGCGATCAGCCGCCGCCTCTCGGAGGCCGGCGCCAGCATCGAGCTGGCCCACATCGCCACGCGTGCCGGACGCATCCACGACGAGTTCTACCTGACGGGTGCTATGGGCAGGCTGCGGCCGGACGAGAAGACGGCGGTGGAGCAGGCGCTGTCCGGACCGGCCGCGACCTAGGATCGTCTCTCCGCCTTGACGGGCCGGAGCGCGCGCGCATAGTCTCTCCGCCACCGTGCGCTACGCGGACAAGGCCGTCATCGTCACGGGCGGCAGCAAGGGCATCGGCGAGGGCTGCGTGCGGGTCTTCGTCGAGGCCGGCTCCAAGGTCGTCTTCTGCGCGCGGGACGTCAAGGCAGGCGAGTCGCTGGCCGCGGAGGTGAACGCGCGCGGGCCGGGCACGGCGGCGTTCCTGCGCTGCGACGTGTCGAAGACCGACGAGGTCGAGCGGCTCGTGGACACCACGGTCGAGCGGTTCGGCCGCCTCGACTGCCTCGTCAACAACGCGGGCTGGCACCCGCCGCACAAGCCGATCGACGACTTCACGCCCGCGGAGTTCCGCGAGCTGTTCGAGACGAACGTGATGAGCATCTTCGTGGCCTGCCGCCGCGCGCTGCCGCACCTGCGCAAGACCCGCGGCAACATCATCAACATGTCGAGCCTGGTGGGCTCGATGGGACAGCTCCACGCCACCACCTACGTGGCCACCAAGGGCGCCGTCACCGCCTTCACCAAGGCCCTGGCCGTGGACGAGGCCGCGCACGGCGTGCGCGTGAACTCGGTCTCGCCGGGGAACATCTACACGCCGCTCTGGCAGGAAGCCATCGACGGCTCGTCCGATCCCGCGCGCACCCGGGCCGACGGCGAGGCGGCGCAGCTGCTGGGCCGCATGGGCACCATCGAGGAGGCGGGCCGGCTGTGCCTGTTCCTGGCCGCGGAGGCGACCTTCACCACCGGCGTGGACCACATCCTCTCCGGCGGCGCCGAGCTGGCCTACGGGCGCAAGACGCGCCGGCCGTGAGCGGATGAGCGCATCCGCCGTGGCGCGCGCGGCGGGCCTCGCGCTCGTGGGCGCCTTGCTGGGGGCGGCACCGACTTCGCCGGCCGCGGAAACGCCCGGCAACCAGCCGCAGCGCCTGGAATGGTTCCGCGACCTGGGCTTCGGCATCTTCATCCATTGGAGCGTGGACAGCCAGATCGGCTCCGTGATCAGCCACTCGCTGGTGGGAGCGGATGCCGCGTACCGGCAGCGCTTCTTCGAGTCCCTCCCGCGGAGCTGGTGAGGGCCCTGCGCGCGGAAGGCCTGGCCGTCGGCCTCTACTTCTCGCCCGACGACTTCTACTGGCTGCACACGCACGGCAAGACCATCGCGCGCGCGCCGCATCCCGGCGTCACGCCGCAGGAGAACCCGGGCCTGCTCGAGTACGACCGCGCGCAGCTCCGCGAGCTGATGAGCGCGTACGGCCCCGTCGACATCGTGTTCCTGGACGGCCCCGCGGAGGGGCTGCGCGAGCTGGTGTGGGAGATGCAGCCCACCGCGGTGGTCACTCGCGGCGCCATCGAGACGCCGGAGCAGCGAGTACCGTCCGGACGTCGACCGCTCCGACGCAACTTCATACGAAATTGTATGGTCACTTGCTCGCTCCGACAGGATCGTCCCGAGTCGATATCGCGGCGGACCTGCGCTGCCAGTCCCGGCCGCTTCCACGCGGAATCACGCGGTCCGTCGAGGCGAACTCGGCAGGGTCGAGCTACACAAATGTTTGAAGACTGCCGATGGGATCCGATCCTGTCTGAATCCGCGCAGCTCCGCGCCGCCGGCTTTCGCCACGTAATCCTCTAAAAATAATAGGCTTAACACTAACTTCGCGCCCGTGCCTCTCCAGGCATGTCGCTTGCCTTCAAGGCCGCCCATAGGCACGAGCGGACGCCTGGGTCGCCCCCGGGCGCATGAAAGGAGAGCTGGATGAAGCCGAGGGACGTCATTCATTTCGCAAAGGAGAAGGGCACCAAGATCGTGGACCTCCGGTTCGTGGACCTCCCGGGTCTGTGGCAGCACTTCTCGATCCCCGTCGATGAGCTGACCGAGGACCTCTTCGCGGACGGCATCGGCTTCGACGGTTCCTCCATCCGCGGGTTCCAGACCATCGACGAGTCGGACATGCTGCTCTTCCCCGACCCCGCCACGGCGCAGATGGACCCGTTCACGAAGGTCCCCACGCTCGTCCTGATCTGCGACGTGAAGGACCCCGTCACGGGAGCCAACTACACGCGCGACCCGCGCTACGTCGCGCAGAAAGCGGAGGCCTACCTCAAGAAGACCGGCCTCGCGGACACCGTCTACATCGGTCCGGAGCTGGAGTTCTTCTTCCTCGACTCCGTCCGCTTCGACCAGAGCTACAACTGCGGCTACTACTACATCGACTCCGAGGCCGGGTTCTGGAACTCCGGGAAGGAGAGCACGCCCGAGCGCCCGAACCTCGGCTACAAGCCCCGCTACAAGCAGGGCTACTTCCCGGTCCCGCCCATGGACCAGTTCCAGGACATCCGCTCGGAGATGGTGCTCGCGCTGGAAAGCGTGGGCGTGAAGATCGAGGTGCACCACCACGAGGTCGCCACCGGCGGCCAGACCGAGGTGGACATGCGCTTCAACACGCTCACGAAGATGGCGGACAGCGTGCTCTGGTACAAGTACTGCGCCAAGAACACGGCCAAGCGCAACGGCAAGACCGCGACCTTCATGCCCAAGCCGATGTTCCAGGACAACGGCTCGGGGATGCACACCCACCAGTCGCTGTGGAAGGAGGGCAAGAACCTCTTCTTCCAGAAGGGCGGCTACGCCGACATCTCCGAGATGTGCAAGCACTACATCGGCGGGATCCTGAAGCACGCGCCCGCGCTGTGCGCGCTGATCGCGCCGTCCACCAACTCGTACCGCCGGCTGGTGCCGGGCTACGAGGCGCCCATCAACCTGGCCTACAGCCAGCGCAACCGCTCGGCCGCCGTGCGCATCCCCATGTACTCCAGCGCGGAGAAGGCGAAGCGCCTCGAGTTCCGCACGCCGGACCCGACCTGCAACCCGTACCTGTCGTTCTCGGCCTGCCTGATGGCCGGCCTCGACGGGGTCGCGAACAAGATCGATCCGGGCAAGCCGATGGACAAGGACCTCTACGAGCTGCCGCCGGAGGAGGCCAAGGAGATCAAGCAGCTCCCGGGTTCGCTGGACGTCGTGCTCGATGAGCTGGAGCGCGACCACGCGTTCCTGCTCAAGGGCGACGTCTTCACCCGCGACCTGATCGACACCTGGATCGCCTACAAGCGCACCGAGGTCGACGCCATCCGCCTGCGGCCCCACCCGTGGGAGTTCGCGCTCTACTTCGACATCTGAGACCCGGATGGCATCGAGGGTTCCGCTGGGCACGCCGACCAACAACACCGTGACCGAGACCCGCAAGCTGGCCGACCTGCTGGAGGTCAGCCAGACGCTCGGCTCGACGCTCAACCTGAAGGCGGCCATGACCCGCGCCCTCGAGATCCTCAAGGAGCGCCACGGCCTGCTCAGCGGCAGCATCGTCCTCGCGGACGAGGAGACGGGCCAGCTCGCCATCGAGGTGGCGGCGGGCCTGAGCTGGCAGGCGACCGGACGCGTCCGCTATCGCGTAGGGGAAGGGATCACCGGCAAGGTCGTGCAGTCGGGCAAGCCGGTGGTCGTCCCCCGCGCGAGCCACGAGCCCCTCTTCCTGGACCGCACCGGCATCCTGAAGGGCTCCGGCAAGCAGGAGATCAGCTTCATCTGCGTCCCCATCACCGTGGACCAGGCCACGGTGGGAGCGCTGGGGGTCACGCTGCCGTACGACAAGGACGGACAGTACGAGAGGGAGGTGAAGTTCTTCGGCATCGCCGCCTCGCTGGTGGGCCACGCGCTCCGGGCCCACCGGCTGCTGGAGGCGGAGAGGAAGCGCCTGGGCCAGGAGAACATCGCGCTGCGCCAGGAGCTGAAGCAGCGCTACGACTTCCGCAACATCGTGGGCAACAGCCGGCCCATGCAGGCCGTGTACGAGCAGGTGGCGCAGGTGGCGCGCACCAACACGACCGTCTTGATCCGCGGCGAGTCGGGCACGGGCAAGGAGATGATCGCGCACGCCGTGCACTATGGGTCGCCGCGCGCGGCCAAGCCGTTCATCAAGGTGAGCTGCGGCGCGCTGCCGGAGAGCCTCATCGAGTCGGAGCTGTTCGGCTACGAGGCGGGCGCCTTCACCGACGCCCGGGCGCAGAAGAAGGGGCGCTTCGAGCTGGCCAACGGGGGCACGCTCTTCCTCGACGAGGTGGGGGAGCTGACCCTGGCCACGCAGGTGAAGCTCCTGCGCGTCCTGCAGGAGAAGGAGTTCGATCGGTTGGGGGGCGTCCAGCCGCTGAAGGTCAACGTGCGGCTCATCGCCGCCACCAACAAGGACCTGGAGGAGGCCGTCCGCCAGGGGACGTTCCGCGAGGACCTGTACTACCGCCTCAACGTCTTCAGCGTGTACATGCCGCCCCTGCGCGAGCGCCGGCCGGACATCCTCCTGCTGGCCGATCACTTCGTGCAGAAGTACGCCGCCGACCACGGCAAGGACGTCCGCCGCATCGCCACCACCGCCATCGACATGATGATGAGCTACCACTGGCCGGGCAACGTGCGCGAGCTGGAGAACTGCATCGAGCGCGCGGTGCTGGTCTGCGAGGGCGGCGTGATCCACGCGCATCACCTGCCGCCGACGCTGCAGACGGCGGAGGTGTCCGGCACGCTGCCGCGGCTGGACCTGACGACGTCGGTCGAGGGCTACGAGAAGGACCTGATCCTGGACGCGCTGAAGACGACGCGCGGCAACCGGGCCAAGGCGGCGCGCCTGCTCGGCACCACCGAGCGCATCATCGCATACAAGGTCAAGAAGTACGAGATCGATTGCGCGCGGTTCAAGTCGGAGCCGCGGCCCAGGGCAGCGGTGGCGGACCCGGCGTAGCGGGCACGATCATCGCAGCTCTCCGCGCACGGGGATGACGACCTCGGGGAACGCGTCATCGTCGGTGGCGACGCGGATGGACCCCGTGATCGGCCCCGGCCGTAGCCGCTGTCGATCCAGTCCGACGTCGATGCGGAAGGCGGCGCTCCTGCCGTCCGGCGACCGACGGATGCGGAGCAAGCCGAGGTCGGATGCGACGGCCTTGATCCCGAACACTCCCTCACGTTTCTTGATCAACACCGTCTGGGTGAGAAGCTCGAGGAGGGAGGGAGCCTGCGCCAGCTCGTCCAGGCTCACCATGCCGAAGTCGACCACCTCGGGATTCGCGTAGACATCTCTCTTGACCAGCACATGGACCGCGATCGGGATTCGCGGGCGTCGCGGATGGTCGGTGTCGATGTAGACCGCCTCCTGGTACCGTCCGGGAGGCACTCCCGCCGGGACCTGGACGCGAAGGTCATAGACCTTGCCGGCCTCGACCGTGTCGAGCGCCGCCGCGAAGACCCGCCCGCCGCCCTCCAGGCGGGTGATGGCGAGGGGCCGCGGTTCGTGGTTCACGATCCTGACGTGCCGCTCCGCGGTCTGGCCCGTGAACACGCTGACGAACACCGCCGGGTAGGGAAGGAACTCGATGGACGGCCTGACCACACCCATCAGCCCCAACGCCAGCGGCCGTGCCGGCGGAGTGAAGTGGACGACGGCCTCGGCTTCCACCTTGCCCGCGAGCTGTCCGGTCAGCCATTCGATCCTGATCTGGCCAGCCGCTCCGGATGGGATCACTCGCTCGAACCTGGCCGTCATACCCGCATCCGAGAGCTCGACGCGCTCGATGGTCAACGGAGCGGCACCGTCGTTGCGAAGGGTGAACGCATGGACGACCTTCTCGGCCTGCGTGACCGTACCGAAATCGTGGCTCTGGTCCCTCGAGCCGCCCTGGCCCGACAGGCCGCTGGCCGATCCTCCGGCCAGACAAACGACGACGAAGGCGGCCAGCGACGCCTCTCTCCGCGGCATCTGGACTCCCGTTCTCGCCTCCCTGGCGGGCAGAAGGACCGGCATGGCTGCCGGCCCTTTCTGCGCCGCCAGGCGGACGTTAGGGGTTGAGGACGTAGAAGCGAAGCTGGGCCAGCCGCAACTGCTGGTTGTCGTACTGCCAGAAGAAATCCTGCAGGCCGCCCGAGAACAGCGCGATCCGCTCGAGGATTCCGTCACCGTTGATATCGGCCACGATCGTGGTCAGCTCGCTCGTGACGTTCTTGAACGTCGGCTTGCCTGTATTGCGGACGAGCACCACGTTCTCCGTCGAGCAGACCACCTCGAGGGTGAGTGGGTCCGTGGCGCAAGTGGTCATCGTCGTCTGGCCGCCCGGCTTTCCCAGGCCGCGGGCAAAGATCTCGTAGGACGTCGTGCCCGCGGGGCTCGGAAGCTGGAAGGCGGCTCCCTGGGATGCGATCCTGGTGCCGTTGCAACTGGTCGCGGTGTCGAAGGCGTTCCCGTCGCAGACCTGGAAATCGCCCTCCCCCAGGTAGATCCGGCTCTCGACCGAGTCGTCCTTCGTACCCAGGGCGACGAAGATCGTGTGGCGGTCGGAGCTCGTCATGGGCGATGTCTTGCCCTTGGAGACCCCGATGATGTTGAGGTTGTAATGCGGACCGGAGGGCGCGCCGTTGCCTGCCTGCGCGGGCGTCGCCAGTGCCATGGGCACGACCAGCGCCAGGCCGAGACGGCACGTTCCCATCCATGACCTTCTCATATTCGTCTCCTCATCTCCTGCGTCCGTGTTCGCTCCTGGACGCGAGCGCCGCCCCGAGCGGTGCGAGCGGCAACGACCCGCTCGCCCT
>Ga0066680_10001118_pt1 | contig 10510 bp, 9 predicted proteins | sample GraSoiAngelo_129_FD_62297 | JGI IMG/M metagenome (GOLD analysis project Ga0066680, IMG submission 62297) | Grasslands soil microbial communities from the Angelo Coastal Reserve, California, USA - 14_0927_12_40cm | ecosystem: Environmental > Terrestrial > Soil > Grasslands | place: USA... | reverse complement strand
GTGCCGCCAACCTCAAGTAACAAATTCTGCCGTTTTTGTCCAGAGCATGTGTACAAGAATGCAGCGGATGGCCGCCAATGCGGCCCGAATGGCTAGATCGCTCCCTGGATGGCAACCGGTTCCGGACCGCATAAGCTCGGGCTTTTTTCGTTCCGAGTCGGGGCTACTGGGGGCCGTGCGCTGAGGACTGGCCGGGCAGAGGCGCCCGGCGTGTAGATCGTGGAGTCTTGCCAACCGCCGCCAAGCGCCTGGATCAGTTGGATGGTCGTCAGCAGACGCTGTTCGAGAACTTGGTCGGCCACGCGCTGATTATTTAACAGCTCTTCCTCGGCCGCCATCACTTCCAGATAATTCGCTAAGCCCTCCCGACAGCGAGAAGTGGAAACATTTGCCAGGTCCAAGGCGTGTTACTGCAAGTCAATGTTGTTGCGCAAAATGATGAGTTCCTGATCGAGGACGTAAGCCACATCACGCAAATAGACCGTCGCGCCATGCACAACCTTGACGGGCATGTCATTCAACTCGTCGATGGTTTTAGCGCTGCTGTTCAATTCGCAACTGGCCCCGAAGGTCTCCACCGACGTGCAACTTACAGATTTTATCGTAACATATGACTTTACCGCAGGCGCTTGAGTGCCAGCGAAAGCATTTCAGGTGCCCGCGAAGCGTTTGAGGTGAAGGATGCCCGGTTACACCGAAGAACACGCCAAAGCCGGCATTCAGACTCGGTTGCCGAAACTCGAGACCTGGCCCAACCAGTTTCCCGGCTACACCATCCGCACACGTTTCCCCGAATACACCTCCATGTGCCCCAAAACCGGCTTACCCGATTATGGAACAATTACCATCGAGTATGAACCCCGGCGCCAATGTCTGGAGCTAAAAGCCTTAAAGCATTACCTCCTGGCCTATCGCAATCTGGGCATCTTCTATGAGAACGCGGTCAATCGGATTCTGCGCGACATTGTGGCGGCCACCAAGCCGGTATGGTGCACGGTACGAGGCGAATTTACCCCTCGCGGCGGCTTAACCACCACGGTTGAAGCGCGCTGGACGCGCCGCGCCCGAAAAGCTGTCATCTAACAGAAGGCCGGTGCCGAAGAGTGATCTCAGCCTGCGTGAGTGACGCAGGCGGGGACGCAACAGCGGCTGCAAATGCAAACCCGAGTACTAAAACGGTCGGAGCATGGACAACCCTTACGCTCTCGGCGATAATCATTAAGTGAGCGACCGAGAATTCGTGAAGTTACCGGTGCAGTCCGCGTCTTAAAGGAGAGAAAGGCAATGAGTATTACGCCAAATATTCCGCCGAATGCTCCCCCCTCGAATGAGGGCTACGTTTACGAGCAGGCGCCGACGCCGCGCTGGATTCCATTAGTCATTTTCGTGTTGTTTCTGGGTATCGGAGCGCTGGTCTATGTTGGATACAACTCGCGCGTGCAACTGCAATACGCTCTGGCCCAAAGCAATTCGCACGCCGATGTACTCAGTAAAGAGCTGGAGCGGACGAATTCCCGGATCGCCATGTTACGCGGACAGGTGGACGTAACTTCCCAAAAGCTCGGACTGACGCAAGCAGAACTGGCGCGCGCTCGCAGCTTGGCCCAGCAGATCGAGCAAGAACAGCAGGAGAGCGACGCCAAACTGATGGCCCAAATTGGCCAAGTGCAGAAGGAAAGCGACGCCAAGTTCGGGCAGGTGTCCACCGATCTGACCGGAGCCAAATCCGATATCGCTGCCACCAAAAAAGATTTGGACGAGACCAAGAAGAGCCTCACCACCGCCGTCGGCGACTTGAATGGGCAGGGCGTGTTGATTGCCCGGAACCATGAAGAGCTTGACGATCTCAAGCGCTTGAACGAACGCAATATCTACGATTTCAAGCTGACCAAATCGAAACAACCTCAGCACGTGGGGCCGATCCAAATTCTTCTGCGCAGCACCGATCCCAAACACTACAAGTTCACGATGACCGTGATCGCCGATGATAAGTCCATCGAGAAAAAAGATCGCAACGTGGATGAACCGATGCAGCTGTACGTCCACGGCGTCCGCGCTCCCTACGAAATGGTGGTTTTTGAAGTCACCAAGGACGGCGCCAACGGCTATCTTTCCACGCCCAAGGAGACGGGTGCGCCCGCTCCGGCAGGAGCAGGCGCCTCCAGCGGCGCGACGCCGCCTGCGAATGCTCCTGCTGCTGCGGCACCTCCCCCCAGCGCTCCCGCCGCAGCAAACGCACCGTCAGGGCCGCCCCGCTCCCAGCAATAGTGCAATCGGGGGTTGACTTCGTAGACCCCTTCACCCAGACGTGTCATCTCGAGGCCCGCCTTCTGGGCCAGGGGATCTGCAATTCCACAAAGGTCGCCGCTGAAGCTCCAATTCGGCGTTCTCATATGCGGGTTCTTAGGATGGCTGGCGGGTACTGCTGCTACTCAAACTGCTTCAGGGTGTCGGCCATTTTCCGCAGGCGCTCGTCAACGCGTCCAAAAACGGCATCGCGCGGAAACTGCCCACGGCCGTCGCGAGACCCCGCTTCGACCCCCGTGAGAATCTCGATGCCCCCTTCGACATGCGCAACGGGATGTACGTGGAACATGCCCTCGGCGACGGCGGCAATCAAATCTTCGCGCAACATCAAATCCTCCACGTTTTCGGCCGGGATCAGCACACCTTGCGTCCCGGTTAGGCCGCGCACGCGGCACACGTCGTAAAAGCCTTCGACCTTTTCGTTGACTCCGCCGATCGGCTGTATGACGCCCTGCTGATTGACCGAGCCGGTTACGGCAATATCCTGCCGAATGGGCAGGCCGGAGAGCGCCGACAGCAGCGCATAGATTTCCGTGGAGCTGGCGCTATCGCCATCGACGCCGGAATACGACTGCTCGAAACAGATGCTGGCCGCCAGCGAGAGCGGCTTGTCCTGTGCGAATTGAGAACGAAGATAACCCGCAATGATCTGCATGCCTTTGTCATGCAGTTGCCCGCTAAGATTGGCCTCGCGTTCGATATTGATGAGCCCGGATTTGCCCAGAGCTGCTGAGGCGGTGATCCGCACCGGCTTGCCGAAAAGATATCCGCCGATTTCCATCAGGCTGAGTCCATTCACTTGCCCGGTCTGTGTGCCCTCGGTATCAATCAGCAAAGTGCCTTCGGCGATCATTTCACGAATCTTGGTTTCGATTAGATTGTGCCGCTCCGTGCGCGCCTCGCGCGCAATGCGCAGGTGCGCCGCGGTAACCGGCGTTTCGCCGGCCTGCCGCGCCACGTAACAGGCTTCCCGCGCCAGATCGGCCAGATCCACGAAGCGAGACGTCACCTTGTTGCGCCGGCCTGCCAGGCGCACGCCGTATTCGATCATGCCGGCGACCGCGGTGCGGTCGAAGGGGCACAGTCCTTCGTCTTCGCAAAGTTTGTGCAACCGCCCGCTGTACTGCCGGATGACGTCGTCGTTCATCTCCATCTCTTCGTCGAACTCCACGCGCACCTTGAAGATCTTTTTGAACTCCTCTTCATGCGCGTAGAAAATTTCATAAAGATTGCGGTCGCCGATCAAGATGATCTTCACCGTGAGATCGATGGGCTCGGGCTTGAGCGCGGAAGCCCCAAAGGGAAAGAGCATCTCCATGGGCTGGATTTCCAGTTTGGCGTGGTTCAACGTGCGCTTGAGCGTCCGCCAGACACCCATTTCCGTCAGCGCGTCCAGCGCATACATGATGAGAAAGCCGCCGTCGGCGCGAAGCATCGAGCCGGCCCGCAGGTCCATGAAATCGGAGGACCACACCCCGCGCGAATCGTAGCTGCGCTGAATCGTCCCGAAGAGATTCGCGTGCGTCGGCGTGGTCTCGAAGATCACCGGAGAGGCGTCCTGCTCGTTATGGCCGAGAAGCACATTGACCCCGTAGACGCGGAAAGGATCGCGTTCCGGAGTGGACATCTTCGGGAGGATCTCGCCGCCCGGAGGAGCGGCGCCGGGTTCCTCCTCGTCTTCCCGTTCCTTGAAAGGATCGAGATTGTCGAGGATGTTGTGCCGCACCTCCTCGAGGTATTCGGCAACGTGGGTAGCCGTGTATTTTTCCTTGAGTTCCTCGATAAAGCCGTCCACCAGGACCGAAGCGGCCTCCTGCTCGAGGTAGCTGAGCTCGCTGGCGAGTTCGCGGGAAAGCGTCAGCGTCTTGCGATAAACGACGGTGAACTCCTGCCGGAACTGCTCGTATTTGCGTTCCAGCTCCTCAGCCGCGATATTTTCGAGCTTCCCTTCCTGCACCAGCTTGGGGATGTCTTCGATCGGCACCATTTGCCCGTCGAGAACCGGGAAAATTTCCGGCAGCGCCACCGCGCCCACCTGCATGTGTCCAAGGGCAAACTGCTCCCGCGCAATGCGGCGCGTAAAATCATCCATCAGCTCTTTTTCCCGCAGCGTATAACGGTCGACGATGCGTCCCTTCTGCCGCTGGAAAGGTTCGCCTTCGAACACCTGCGGGATTCTCCGGCGCAGGAAGTCGATTCCCGATTGCACGTCTTTCTTGAAGCTGTCGGCTTGGCCGCGAGGCAGAGTCAGCAGCCTCGGGCGGTCGGGGTTCTTGAAATTATTGACGTAACAGCGGTCGGGGCCGGGCTCGCTTCGCGGCTGCAACTGTTCGATGAGTTTCTGGATCATGCCGCCGCGGCTGGTGCCCGATAGGCCGCAGACGAAAATGTTGTATCCGGGTGCGGCCAGCTCGATTCCCATGCGCAGCGCGCGCAGGGCGCGGTCCTGTCCGACGGGACCTTCGATGGGCTCGGCCTGTGCCGTGGTGTCGTAAGGAATCCGCGCCGGATCACACCGCCAGCGCAATTTTTCCGGCGGCAGCTCCGTGGATCGAATGGCAGGTTTTGTGGCCATGGCCGCTTCTGGCGCGAAAAGGCTACCAACAGGATGCGCTTTTCGCGCTTAAATAAAGTCCAAACGCGCCTACTCTAGCACAAGCCGGGAATGGGCGCAGGACGCGCGCTCCTCTGTGCGCGAAGGCGTAATGTGTGCGAAGTCACCACTAAAATCAGAAGAAATGGCTCGATCCGCAACGGCTCGAACCCGGCATGGTATGATTTTCAGAGCGCGAAATTACCTCTGGATGGGGCTGCTGTGACGCAAATTCCCGCCTGCAAACACGAACACACGCGGCTCATCGCCAAAGACAACGAAGCCGAGTACGTCGAGTGCGTGCATTGCGGCGCGATTCTGGAAACGCACGAACTCGCGGAAACCGCAGAGCCCGGCGCCGGCAAATCGAATCCGCCCGAGCCCGCCAAGTCAAATCCCTTCGACGAATCTCTCTCCGACGCGTGAAGCTAACTGTAGCGGGCCCTTCAAAGGGTGGCATGTTTGCTCCGACCCTGTGCTCTCGGCGAAGGGTTCGGCTTGAGGTAGGGGGTCGCGGCTTTAGCCGCTGAAATCTCAATTCGGGGATCCACACGGACCCTTTAGGGCGGCTCTGTGAAGGACCCTGCCCTCAGCGGATGCCGATCTTCTCAATCAAGCGCGCCAGTTCCGCCGCCGGAACATCATAAAGCGGCCGCTCGTCTTCCTCTCCGAGCCGTTCTCGAAGGTATTCCGCGGCCACGAAGCTCGCTTCGCGATCGGTAAGGTCGCGCCCCGCGCGCGCCCGGAATTCCACAAATCCTGTGTGCGCCAGACCCACAATCGCGGCGCGGCCGTCCACCAGGAATTTGCTATCCACGGTATCGCTATGGCGGGTGGCAATGCCGTTCCAAAGATGCGAGAAGCGCACTTGATACCTCTCCCCCGTCAACGTAGAGGTCACGTCAAACGGGCCGACGAAATCGCTCATCGCCCCGTCATTGGGAATTACGGAGTTCGCGGCGGCCGCCGTCACGCTTCAGCCCCCATCTTTTTAGCTTCGATGTCCCACTGCGGCAGGCTCTGCGTGCGCATAGAGCCGAATGGCGGCTCCCACGCCCGCTCCGGGCGAAACGCTGAGCCCCTGGTCCAACAGGACCTTTTCCAGCGCCGCCAGGAAGAACAAAATGTGTTTGGCTTGGCTGACGTAGCCCATCAGACCGATGCGCCAGATCTTGCCCTTCAGCGGGCCGATACCTCCGGCGATTTCGATGCCGAATTCGTCGAGCAACTGCCGCCGCGCCCGCAAGTCTTCCAGCCCCTTGGGAACATAGACGCTGGTCACCGTAGGGAGGCGATCCTTTTCATTGGGGACAAAAAGTTCGATTCCCAGCGCCTCGAGGCCGGCGATCAGCGCCAGCTGATTCTGGTGATGCCGCTGCCAGCCCGCCTCGAGTCCTTCCTCGAAGACGATGCGCAGCGCCTCGCGCAGCGCAAAAACGATGGAGATTGGCGGAGTGTGGTGATAGGTGCGGTCCTTGCCCCAGAAATTCATCGTGGTGGTCAGATCGAAATACCAGCTTTGCACCGGAGTCTTGCGCCCGCGCAGTACTTCCTCCATGCGCGGCCCCACCGTAATCGGAGCCATGCCGGGAGGAGCGCTGATGGCCTTCTGCGTTCCGCTGAAGCAGAGATCGATCCTCTGGCGGTCCACATTCAGCGGGACCCCCGCCAGCGTGGCCACCGCATCCACCACCAATAGCGCGCCCGCCTCATCAGCCACTTTGCGAAAATCGTCCAAAGGCGTCAGCACGCCCGTGGACGTCTCGCCGTGGCAGACGCCGATCATTTTGATCTTGCGGCCCTTGGCCGTCTTGCGCACGTCGTTCGGATCGACGGTTCGCCCCCACGGCGCTTCCACGCTGTGAATGGTCGTCCCCGGCACTCGCGACGCGATATCCGCCATGCGTTTCGAAAAATTCCCGTTCACGCAAATGATGGCTTCGTCGCCCGGCTCGAGCGGATTCACCACCGCCGCTTCGATGCCCCCCGATCCCGACGCGGAGATCGGAAAAGTCACTCGATTCTCGGTCTGAAAAACCTTGCGCAGCAGCGCCTGCACTTCGCCCATCATCTCCGTAAACCAGGGGTCCATGTGGCCCACCAGCGGAGTCGCCAGCGCGCGATAAACCCGCGGGTCGATCGAACACGGCCCCGGCGTCATCATCAACCGGTACGGGGCCAGAAGCTCGCCTATTTGCTCACTCATTTCTCTGCTTTTCCTCGAATCCATTCGGATTAGTGGAGTCCCGCCGGTTCCTCCACATTAGATGAAGATCGCCCAGATCAAGCTCAGCTTAGGCCAGATCAGGCCGGCGCCTGGAAGGACTGGGAGATCAATATCCGGCGGAGACCGCCTTGCCCTCGTCGACTTTGCGAATCCACGACTGCAGATGAGAAACTGCAGATCAGAGATTGCGGATCAACACACCTAGTTTCGCCGAATCCCGCCCCTCTTGCAACGCGTTTCTCCCACCTATGTTGTGATCAGCGGCACACCGATGTGAAAGAAAGATCAGTTCCCCATCGCCGCGAATCTCATCCGCAACCCAAGACTTGTAGCTCAGGCCGCCGGCCGACGTCCAAGCTTCTGCGGGTGCCCCACCTTTCGCTGTTTGAAAGGTGGGCTCTTCCTGATTTTCCCTACGCATGTCGTTCTTCGCCGTCAGAACACTTGATCCGGACTTCAGAAGAATTCGCAACGGAGCACGGGCGTTTGGGTAGAATGGCGGTGATGGCGCTGCGCACGGGCGGTTATCGCCGTGCGCACCTGAGGAGGCTTCATGACCGCACCGGGACAAGCCGCGCCCACCTCGGCGCTGCTGGAACAGCTTCGCGAGAAAGCCCGCCTGCTTCGCATCCATTCTCTGCGCATGACCACGGCGGCCGGTTCCGGCCATCCGACCTCCTGCCTTTCCGCCGCGGAGCTTGTCGCGGCAACTTTTTTCTATGCAATGAAATTGGATCCGGCCAACCCCACTTCGCTGGGCAGCGATCGCTTCGTCCTCTCAAAAGGGCATGCCGCGCCGATTCTTTACGCCGCACTCGCGGAAGCGGGAGTCTTTCCCGTTTCGCGGTTGATGACGCTGCGGCAGTTTTCGAGCGAACTCGAAGGCCATCCCACGCCGCGCGTTCCCGGCGTTGACGCCGCTACCGGCTCGCTCGGCCAAGGACTATCGGTCGGAGCGGGCCTCGCCATCGGTGCGCGGATCGGCAAATCGTCCGCTCGCGTATACGTTTTGACCGGCGACGGAGAACTGGCCGAAGGAAATATCTGGGAAGCGGCAGGCTTCGCTGGGCACTACGGCCTCGACAATTTGGTCGCCCTCGCCGACATCAACGCGCTGGGCCAAAGCCAGCACACCATGTACGAGCACGACGTGGAAGTTTATCGGCGCAAATTCGAGGCGCAGGGCTGGGCCGCGGAAGTCATCGATGGACACGATCTCGCCGCGGTCGTCGGCGCTCTCGACCATGCGCGTGCCACGCGCGGCAAACCGTTCGCCATTATCGCCCGCACCGACAAAGGTCACGGCGTCAGCTTTCTTTCCGGCAAAGACGGCTGGCATGGCAAGGCGCTCTCGCCCGAGCAGCTTGAAAAAGCACTTGCCGAACTCGGTCCTGTGCCGCCCGTACAAAAAGACACGGGCCGGTCTTACGAGCGCAAGCCGCTTCCCGTGCCGCCCGAGAATTTTCCCGCCGCCGCCGCGCCCGATTACAAACTCGGGCAAAGCGTCGCCACCCGCGAAGCATTTGGCGTTGGACTGAAGAATCTCGCGGCGGTAAATCCCAAGGTTTACGCCATAGATGGCGATGTGAAAAACTCCACCTTTACGGAAACGCTGCAAAAGGCCTTTCCCGACCGACTGATCGAAGGCTTCATCGCCGAACAAAACATGGTCTCTCTGGGCGTGGGCATGGCCGCGCAAGGTTTGGTGCCCTTTATCGGCACGTTCGCTTGTTTCCTTTCGCGCGCCTATGACCAGGTGCGCATGGCCGGCATCAGCCGCAGCAGCATAAAGCTGTGCGGCTCGCACTGCGGAGTTTCCATCGGCGAGGACGGCCCTTCGCAGATGGCGCTCGAGGATTTAGCCATGTTTCGCGCCATTCCCGGCGCGACCGTTTTTTATCCCAGCGACGGCGTTTCGGCGGAACGGCTGACCGAAGAGATGGCGCGGCGCGCCGGAATTTGTTATCTGCGAACGTCTCGGCCAAAGACCGCGGTCTTGTACAGCAACGACGAGCAGTTTCGCGTGCCCGGCCTGAAGGTGCTGCGGCAAAGCGCCAACGATCGCGTTACGGTAATCGGCGCGGGCGTGACGGTTTACGAAGCGCTCAAGGCTTGCGATGAACTCAAATCGCGCCGAATCGGCATTCGCGTGCTCGATCTTTACTGCATCAAGCCGCTCGATACCGCTGCGCTCAGCGAACACGTCCGTGCCACCGGCGGCCGGCTCGTTACCGTGGAGGATCATTACGCGGAAGGCGGCCTGGGCGAAGCCGTCGTCACGGAACTGGCCGAGGCTGGCGTGCCGCTAACGGCGGTGCGGCGCCTGGCGGTTGATCGCGTGCCGCATTCCGGCAAGCCCGAGGAGTTGCTGGATGCCTTCGGCATCTCCGCGCGCAAGATCCTGGAAGCGATCGGCAACCTGCTCGACGAGAAGGGAACAGAAGTGGGTTGAAAATTAGGGGTGTTAATCCGTGGCCACGGCTTGCGCTACTTCGGCGCCGAGCAAGATGTGCCGCGGAGGCTGGCGCAACTCCCACACAATTCCGCACCACGAAAGCATTTTTAAAAGATAGTAGGTGACGTCAATTTCCCACCAGAAAAAGCCCTGCCGCGCGGAGGCCATGTAGTGATGATGATTGTTGTGCCAGCCCTCGCCCATGGTAAGTACCGCGAGCAGCGCATTGTTCTTACTGGTATCCGTGGTCGGGTAGCGGCGCCGGCCAAAGATGTGCGAGAGCGAATTAACCGTGAACGAACTGTGCCACAGGATCACCGTGCTGATGCAGTAGCCCCATACGAGCAGGCCCCAGCCGCCGGCCAGGAACATGCCGACTGCGAGAACGACGGGCGGCACGACGTGGTATTTGTTCAGCCAGCGCAACTCGGGATATTTATTGAAATCGCCGATGAGCTCGGCCCTCGTATGGTTATAACGATCGGATAAGATCCATCCCACGTGCGACCACAGGAATCCACGCAAGGTAGGAGAGTGCAGGTCGTCGTCGGTATCCGAATAGCGATGGTGATGCCGATGATTGGCGGCCCACCAGAGCACACCCTTCTGCGTGGACATAGTCGCCATAAAGGCCATCACAAATTGGAACGCACGGCTCGTTTTGAACGAGCGGTGCGAAAAATAGCGATGATACCCCGCAGTCACAAAAAACATGCGGATGTAATAGAGCGCCAGGCAGACAATCACATAGGACCAGTGGAATTTCAAAAAGAATGCCGCCAGGCAGGCCAGATGAACCGCGAAAAAAGGAGAGGAACGTACCAGAGAGATGCGGTCGCCGCTTTTCAGAGTAATCCAACCGAATGCCATGCCCTACCTCTCGAACCCGCATGAACTGCGGAGTTCTTTCTGAGCGCAGGGACACACG
>Ga0066680_10001115_pt1 | contig 10516 bp, 9 predicted proteins | sample GraSoiAngelo_129_FD_62297 | JGI IMG/M metagenome (GOLD analysis project Ga0066680, IMG submission 62297) | Grasslands soil microbial communities from the Angelo Coastal Reserve, California, USA - 14_0927_12_40cm | ecosystem: Environmental > Terrestrial > Soil > Grasslands | place: USA... | reverse complement strand
TGGTCGGGACGCTCCGGCATGGGAGGATGCTAGTAGAGGACGGTAGAAGACGGTAGAAGTCGGTAGAGGTCTTCTACCGTCCTCTACCACCTCTACCGCCTTCTACCGTCGGGGTTCAAATTCCGCCGCCTATGCCCGACCACCAACCGTACGTTCCGGCGTCGCAGTCGCCCCCCGAGCTGACGGCTCGCGCGCTCATCCTGGGGGTCCTGCTCGGCCTGATCTTCAGCGCCTCGAGCGTCTACCTCGCGCTCAAGATCGGGCTGACGGTGAGCTCCTCGATCCCCATCGCGGTGCTTTCCATCACGATCTTCCGCGCGCTCGGCCGGACGTCGATCCTCGAAAACAACATCGTGCAGACGACCGGATCGGCCAGCGACTCCGTGGCCGCCGGCGTCGTGTTCACGATCCCGGCGATCCTCCTGATGGGCTACGACCTGGACATCGGTCGCGTCGCCGTCCTCGCGACGGTCGGCGGCTTGATGGGCATCCTGATGATGATCCCGCTGCGCCGGGCGCTCATCGTGAAAGAGCACGATACGCTGGTGTATCCGGAGGGCACGGCCTGCGCCGAAGTGCTCATCGCGGGAGAGGAGCGCGGCCTGCAAGCCAAGCGCGTTTTCCAGGCATTCGGCGTGGGCTTCGTCTACAAGTTCCTCCAGGCGGGCCTCAAGTTCTGGCCGGACGTGCCCGGAAAGGCCCTCGGCTTCTACCCCGGCGCCGCGGTCTTCACGGAGACGTCGCCAGAGCTCATGGGGGTGGGTTACATCATCGGCCCGCGCATCGCCGGCTATCTGTTCGCCGGTGGGTGCTTCGCCTATCTCGTGCTCGCTCCCGCCATCAAGCTCGTGGGATCGGGCCTCACGGAGCCGTTCGGATTTCCGGCCGTGAAGCTGATCCGCGACATGAGCCCCAGCGAAATCCGCGCCAGCTTCGTGTTCTATATCGGCGCGGGCGCCGTCGCCTCGGCGGGGATCATCGCGCTCGCCCGGTCGCTGCCGACAATCATCAGCTCCTTCTCCTCGAGCCTTAAAGATCTGCGGGACTCGCGCATGGGCCAGGCCGTTTCCCGGCTCCGCACCGAGGATGATCTGCCTATCTCACTCACGGTCGGCGGCTCGGTGGCCCTCGCCATCGTGCTGGCCCTGCTGCCACAGGTGGGCGTCAACCTGCTTGGCGCGTTCCTGATCGTGATCTTCGGGTTTTTCTTCGCCACGGTGTCTTCCCGCGTCACCGGGCAGATCGGCTCCTCGGCGAACCCGATTTCCGGTATGACGATCGCGGCGCTGCTCGGAACGTGCCTGATCTTCGTCGCGATCGGCTGGACGGGCGTGGATCATCGCGTGCAGGCGATCTCGATCGCGGCGGTCGTCGCGGTCGCGACGGCCAACGCCGGAAATACGTCTCAGGACCTGAAGACCGGCTTTCTCGTCGGCTCCACGCCGCGGCGCCAGCAGATCGCGATCCTCGTCGGTGCCCTCGGCTCGGCAGTAGTGGTGGGCTGGACCCTCACCTTGCTCAACCGCGCCTACACGTACCCCGTGCCCGAGACCCACTCCGGCTTCAGCGCAGCGGCCCTCGCCCCGTCGGCGAGCGGGCGGGCGCCGGTCGAGATCAGGCCGGAGACGATGTCGGGCTTTCGGATCGCGGGGACTGACTCCGTGGACCGGTCCACGTATCAGGTCGTCCGCGTCTACGTGATCACCGAGGGTGTGGCCGCCGGGAAATATCTCATGGACCCGGCGACGCACGAGCTACGCTACGTGCTCGACCCGGGCATCGGTGGCCGGATCCATGACTATCACGGCAAGAATATTCCGCGCCTCGATTCCCCGAAGGCGACCATCATGGCGCTCATCACCGACGGCATCCTCACCCACAAGCTGCCGTGGGCGCTCGTGCTGCTCGGTGTGTTCATCACGATCGCGATCGAGCTCATGGGTGTGCAGGCCCTCCCGGTCGCGGTCGGCGTGTACCTCCCGATTTCGACCTCTTCGGCGATGTTCGCGGGCGGCGTGATCCGGTGGCTGATCGAGCGTCGCGCTCAAACCGGCCAGCAATCGATCGCCGAAGTCGAGTCCGGGCCGGGCGTTCTGTTTTCGAGCGGCCTCATCGCGGGCGGCGCGATCTGCGGCATCGTGATCGCGGGCGTAGCCGGCGTGCTCGGCTCGGCGGACGCGCTGGCCGAGAAGGCACCCCTGTTCCACGCGCTGGGTGGGCTGGCCCAGTCGAGTCTGGTCGCCTACGTGCTCTTCGCGGCCCTCGGCGTTCTGCTCTACCGGATCGCCCTGCGTCCGCAGTGATGCCTGCCGGTGTAGGGGACCCGCATTTGGGGAGCGGCGGGGGGCGGGGGGGCCCTACATTAATCGGCATGCGCGTCGTGTCGTTGCTGCCGGCGGCCACCGAAATCGTTGCCGCCCTGGGGGCGATGGGTCAGCTGGTGGGTGTCTCGCACGAGTGCGACTTCCCGCCCGGCGTCCGCTCACTGCCGCGCGTGACCGGAACGAGCATCGACCCCGAACTGCCCTCGGACGCGATCGATCGCGCCATGGCCGAGGCGAAGCGCGCCGGAACCTCTCCGATCACCGTGGACTTGAAGCTCGTGGCGCACCTGCGCCCCGATGTGCTGATCGGCCAGTCGGTGTGCGAGGTTTGCGCGGTGGGCGAAGGCGAGCTCGCCCGCGTGGTCTCGGAACTGATGCCCACGCCGTGGGTGGTGACCCTGCACGCGCACACACTCGAGGGCGTGCTCACCGACATCGGGAAGATCGGGGAGGCGCTGGAGCTGCGCGACGAGGCGGAGGAGCTCGTGGATGGGCTTCGCTACCGGCTGCGGCGCGTCGAGGGGTTACAGGGGGAACGACGGCCCCGCGTGCTGGTGCTCGAGTGGTTGGATCCGCCCTACGTTGCGGGACATTGGGTCCCGGAGCTCGTGAGCTTGGCGGGTGGACACGATGTGGGGGGCATCGCCGGGGAGCGGTCACGCGCGCGCCCCTGGAGCGAGCTCGTGACGCTCGCGCCCGACCTCGTGGTCGTGGCCCTGTGTGGATTCGACGTGGAGCGCGCCCGGTCGGAGCTGGCGAATGTCGCGGACGCGGACGCCCGATCATTGCTCGCGGGGGGCGGGCGGACCGAGATCATCGACGGGAACGCCTACACGTCTCGTCCGGGACCGCGGCTCGTCGACGCGGCCGAGCTCCTCTCTCGGTTGATGCGCGGGTGACGCTCCAGCGTGAGGTTGCGATGATCGTCGCGCTCGTCACCTTTGGCGTGGCGGCACTGCAAGGCTCGCAGCAGCCGGCGAATACGCTCCGGCTTTACGCCGTCGGGGATATCAATCTCGGTCGGGGCGTCGCGAAGGAGCGGCTGTTGAAAGGCGACACGCTCTACCCGTTTCTCGCCCTGCGCGACTCGCTGGCGGCCGCGGACATCACCTTCGGGAATCTCGAAAGCCCGATCGCACCCGACTCGAGTGCGGACCCGGACTCGGGGGCCGTGTTTACCGCACCCCCGGCCGCGGCGGCCGCGCTGGCTCGCGCCGGATTCGACATCGTGAGTACCGCGAACAATCACGCTTGGGACGCCGGGCGGCCCGCTGTGGAGGAGACGATGCGGCAGCTCACCCGCGCGGGAGTCCGGTTCGTGGGCTCGGGCTTCGGACGCGACATGGCAGAGCAGCCCGTGATCCTGGAACGGCACGGCTGGCGGGTCGCGTTCTTCGCGATCACCCGCGCCTGGAATCCGGCGCCGTACACCTTTTACAAGCATGCGGGCGCCGACTGGATCGCCTGGGGCGACACGACCTGGATTTCCCCGGCGATCCGTGCAATCAAGACGAGCGGCCGCGCGGATTTGATCGTTGTGAGCGTGCACGGGGGCCGCGAGTACGCGGATTCGGCGCCTGACTACCACCGGGAGCTGCTGTACGAGCTCGTCGACGCCGGCGCCGATCTGGTGCTCGCGCACCACCCTCACGTGCTGCAGCCCGTGGTGTGGTACAAGCACAAGCCGATCGTCCAGTCGCTCGGCAACTTCGTGTTCATGCAGAACGATCCGTGGACCCGCCTGTCGGCCATCCTGCGGGTGGTGGTGACGCGGGACCACCGCGCTCGCATCACCGCGATCCCGGTGCACGTCGGCTTCCAGCCCACGCTCGCGACCGGCGCGGCAGCCGATAGTATTCATAGCCGGCTGCGCGTTCCCCTTTCGACACGAACGCTCATCGAGCCATGACACGAGACACCCTCGACTTCCTGAAGCGACTCCTCGACACCCCGGGCCCCTCGGGTTTCGAAACGGCGCCAGCCCGCGTGTGGCGCGACGAAGTCAAGACATTCGCCGAGCAGGTGACGGCCGACGTGCACGGCAATTCGGTGGCGACCCTCAACTCGAAGGGCGCGCCCCGGCTGATGCTCGCGGGTCACATCGACGAAATCGGCCTGCAGGTGACGCACGTGGATGACGAGGGCTACCTGTACTTCGCAGGAATCGGCGGGTGGGATTCCCAGGTGCTGGTGGGGCAACGGGTGGTGATCACCGGGCCGACCGGCCCGGTGCCGGGCGTTATCGGCAAGCAGGCGGTGCACCTGATGAAGCGCGAGGACATGGACAAGGTTTCGAAGATCACGGACCTCTGGATCGACATCGGTGCGACCAGCAAGGCCGAGGCGCTACAGCGCGTGCGCATCGGAGACGCGGCGGTGCTCGACGCCCGGGTCGAAACGTTTCCCAATGGCCGCATCGTCTCCCGAAGCATCGACAACCGGATCGGCGCCTACGTCGTCGCCGAAGCCCTCCGCCTACTCGCGCAGGACGGGCCGAAGCACGCCGCCGTGTTCGCGGTGGCGACCACGCGCGAGGAGATCGCCTGGACCGGAGGCGGAGCCCGCACCAGCGCGGTGGGAATCGAGCCCAACGTCGCGCTGGTGGTGGACGTCACGCACGCGACGGATTGGCCCGGCGCGGAGAAGAAGCGCGCCGGCGAGCACAAGCTGGGAGGCGGCCCCGTGCTGTCGCGCGGCTCCGCAGTCAGCCCGGTGGTCTTCGAAATGCTCGCGGAATGCGCCGAGCGGGAAAAGATTCCCTACAGCGTCCAAGCCGCGCCCCACGACACCGGCACGGATGCCGACGCGATCTACAACGCGCTGCGAGGGATCCCCACAGGACTCGTGAGCGTTCCCAACCGGTACATGCACAGCCCGAACGAGATGGTGGCTCGGGAGGATCTCGAGCGGGCTGCCCGGCTACTGGCGGTGTTCGCGCGCCGGCTGGACCCCAAGGTGAGCTTCATTCCCGTCTGACCAAGGAGGACGCGGTGAAATGGAACAACCCCGGTCTCGGCCTGTTCCTGCTGCGCGTGGTGGTGGGCTTCATCCTCGTGATGCACGGCCTCGGTAAGCTCATCGGAGCGCCGTTCCCAGGCCCCGGCATGCAGGGCTTCATCGGCTTCTTGGGCTCACTGCATTACCCGCTCCCGACGCTGCTCGGGTATGTGGGAATGCTGATCGAGACCGTCGGAGGGCTCGCCTTTCTGTTCGGTGTCGCGCTCACGCCGGTGGGACTCCTGACCGCCATTTACCTGTTCATCGCACTCGTGACCGTCCACCTGTCGAACGGCTTCGACGTCTTTCATTACGGCGATCCGGCGAAGCGGGGCTACGAGTACACGCTGCTGCTCATGATGGCCTGCCTGAGCCTCGCATTCGCGGGCCCGGGGATCCTGTCGGTGCAACTGAAGCCCAAGCAGCCCTAGGGGCGGGGCGGCCGCCGGAGCTCCGCGACGGCGTTCTTGGCCGCCTCGCGGATCTGGCGATCGCTGTCGTCTTCGAGCCCCTCGAGCGTTCCTAGTGCCGCCGGCGTGGCCGCCAGCCGCAGCGCGTCCACGGCCGCCAGGCGCAACGCGCTGGGCTTTCGACCAAAAATGCGGCCCGCGGGCTGCGCCCACTTGATGAGCGCCTGCACGGCATCCGGGCTGCCGATGCGCCCAAGCGCGAGGATCAGCTCGCGCACCACCGCTTCGTCCTTCTCCTGTTCCATCGCGACCACGAGCGGCATCGCGAGCGCGCTGGCCTTGCGTCCGCCGATTCCCAGCGCCACCTGCATCCGCACCTCGAGGGACCGGTCCCGCAGCGCGCGGCGCAGCGGCTCCACCACACTGCGTGTGCCGATCTTCGCGAGCGCGAGCGCCACCGCCTTGCGCACCCGCTCATCCCCGTGATCGAGACGCCGCGCCAGGGCGGGGACCGCCTCATCCATGCCGAGCTCGCCGAGCAGCTCCGCCACGTTGCGGACGACGAACCACTCCCGATGGTCCAGCAGGTGAATGAGCTGATCCGTGCCTTCGGTCATCTGCTTGAGCGCGTCGAACACCGCCCGGCGCTCGCTCACGGTGGGGGCGGCCACGAGCAAGTCCATGAGCACCTCCACGGCCGCGGCGCCGCCCCGCTGGAGCGCCGTTACCGCGTCGGCTCGATGCCTGGGCGTGGCCAGAAGTTGCGCCAGGGCCTGGAGCAGCGGTTTCGTGTAGATGCGGCGCACCGCGATTGCGTACTGCCGCCGCTGACCGCTCGTCTCCGGGATGCGCTCCTCCACGCGGATGATGCCCACGATCACGCCCAACACCTGTTCGAAGCGCGATTGCTTGATGGCCGTTTCGGCGTTTCGTACGAGCGCCGCCAGCAAATCGCCCACATTGGGCGTCGTGGGGTTCCGCTCGAGCTCGGCGAGCACGTCGGCCGCGCCCGCCGGCAGCGGGAGCCGCGTCGTGGACGAACCGGGCCGGACGGGCGGTGCCGTGGGGGACCCCGAACCTGCGGGCCGCTTGGCTGCCGACGCACGTTCGGGTGGCGTCGCCGGAGCCGGAGGCGAAGGCGCCGGTCGCTCGCCGGAGAGCGACAGCTCGGACTCGTCGTCGGGTGAGCGCGCCGGAGCCGCCGTCCCGGGCAACGCGTCTGCGGCCGACGGCGGTGGCGGGTCGTGCATGACGAGTGGCACGCCCGTCAGCGGCACCGACTTGATGTCCTGCCAAGCCTCGCCGCGCAGAATCCCATCCGTGCCCAACGGATGCGATTTCCGGTCCACCGGAACTCCGGGCCGGGGTACGATCGGTTCACGCGCGTCGAAGTCGGCGGGGGAGGCCACGGGGGCGCGCGGCGTAGGTGGAGTCGGGCCCGGCGGCGTCGTGGGCGCCGCGACGACGCGAATCCCCTTCGCGCCGACGGCGGCGAGCCGGGTGACGACCTCGTCGCCGCCCGCGCCGGGCTGTTCGGCCAGGGCCTTCATGAGCTCGAACAGCTGCGCTGGTGGCGGGTCGGCGCTGACGCTGATCTCTCCAATGCCGTGCAGATCCAGGCGTTGCACCAGCCCGGTGAGCGTCGCGCCTTCGCACGGCACGCCGTTCACCTCGATGCGGCCGCCGGCCACGCGAACCGTAACGGGGGTGTCTTTCAAGAGCGACACGAGCGCGCGGAATTCGGCCTTTTGCTCGTCCTTCGCGCCCGGATCGCGGAACAGGCTCACACAGCGTGCGAACCGCGTGGCAAAAGTCTCGAGCGTCGCCATCGGGCGGGTCAATTTAGGGGTCTGCCCTACCCCCTGCAACGCGCGCGAGCACACGCGCCGCGTCCGCCGCACGAATTGGGCGGCCCGGTAGGTCGAGCGCCGTCGACAATTCAGCCACAGGCGGCCGGAGGAGACCGAGTGTTTCGAGCCGCGCCGCGGCGCCGAGCAGGCCCGCAAGCGACTCATCGCAGGCGAGACGCCCGCGGTCGAGCACGAGCGCGCGGTCCAGCAACTCCGCCGCGAACGTGAGATCGTGCGTGATCACGAGCAGCGCGGCTCCCCCACCTCCCGCTCCTGCCCTCCCTGCTCGCTCGAGCAGCGCGCGGGTGACGCGCGCGCGCAGGGCGCGGTCGAGTCCGGCGGTGGGCTCATCGAGCACGAGCAAGGCGGGCTCGAGGGCCAGCGCGCCCGCGAGGGCCGCGAGCTTGCGGAGCGCCGGGGGCAGGTCGTACGGATGCTCGCGGGCCTGCGCGCCCAGCTCGAGCGCGTCGAGGGCGCGAGCGACCCGCCCCGCGACATCCGACCGCTCGAATCCCAATGCGCGCGGACCGAACGCCACGTCGTCCTCGAGCGTGCGGGCAAAGAGCTGCTGATCGGCGTGCTGAAACACCGAGCCCACGCGTCGTGCCAGGACGTCCGGGCTGTGGTCGCGAGTGTCCCAGTCTCCCACCCAGACCGTGCCGGCGGCCGGCCGCGCGAGGCCCGTGACGAGCCGCACCAGCGTGGATTTCCCGGCGCCGTTCCGGCCGAGCAGTGCGACGCGCTCCCCCGGCGCGAGTGCGAGCGAGACGTCCGCGAGCACCTGCACCACTCCGTATGAAAACGAAACGCCGTCCAATCGCAGCGCCGCGGTCACCGTCGCTCCCAACGTTGGGCCGCGTGTGCTACGGTCAGCGGGTAGGGCGCCGGGAGCCCCGCGGCGCGCCACACTGCCGCGACCGTGGTGCCCATGTTCGCGACTACCAGAGCGTCGCTCGCGAGCAGCGCCGCCGGGCCGGTCGCGGCTACCCGGCCCCGCTCCAGCCAGACCACGCGGTCGGTGATCGCGGGCAGCGCGTCGAGCTCGCTCGTCGCCACGACGATCGCCGTGCCCTCGCCAGCCAGGGTTCGTACGAGCTTCCACAACGTGCGCGCCCCCACGGGGTCCAACTCCGCCGTGGGCTCGTCCAGCAGCAACAGCGCCGGCCGCATGGCGAGGATCCCCGCGACGATCACGCGCTGAAGCTCGCCACCCGAGAGCGTGGTCGGGTCACGGGACGTGAGCGCTTCGAGGTCGAGCCGGACGACCGCCTGGTCGACCTGACGCGAGATCTCGTCCCGTGGGAGCCCCAGATTGGCGGGCCCGAATGCCACCTCATCCCACACCGTAAAGGCCATACCCGAGAGCTGCGTCCACGGCGTGGGAAGGACGATCGCTCTCGGACCGTCACCGTCGAAGCTGACACGCCCCTCCAGCCGTCCTCCCACCACTCGAGGCGCCAAGTCGCCCGCGACGAGCAACAGGGTCGACGCGCCCGCGCCCACGCTCCCCACCAGGGCCACGACCTCACCACCCTTCACCTCGAGCGAGACATCTTCGAGCGCCGGAGCCTCGGTCGCCGGATACCGGAATGTCACGCGCTCGAGGATGAGTCGGGTCACCTGAGTCTCCACCCGAGCGCCGCGGCGCACGCGGCCACGAGGCCCCAGCGGGCGAGCCGCTCGGCCCCTCGGTCGGGCGGCGGCGAGAGCGACGTGCGCCGCGCTCCCGGGACGAGTCGCCGGGTCTCGAGCGCGAGGGCTCGCTCGTCCACCTCGTGGAGGGCCGACAAGATCAGGGGCAGGGCCAGTGCCCAGAGCGCCCGTAGCCGGTGGGCGAGCCCGCCCCGAGCGGACAACCCGCGGCAGCGTTGCGCGTCCGCGATGCGGCGGGCGCGCGCGCGCAGCACGGGCGCCGCCGCGAGCGTGGCCGCGAACACGTACGCCACACTTGCGCTCCATCCCGCCGCGACCATCGCTTCGACCAGCCGCGGGGGCGGCAGCGCGCCCACGACCCACACGAAGCTCGCGACCATCGTCGTGACGCGGAGGCCGATCGCTATGGTGGTCGGGAGGTCGTGCAGCAGAAGAAGGAAGAGCCAGAAGGGTGCAGCGGTGAGCAGCGCGGTGCGGAAGACGACTAACCCCGGGCGCGAGCCCGGGGACACAGCGGTGACGGTGTTCGTGGACCCCGGGCTTGCGCCCGGGGTCAGTGTCAGTGCCAACGCAACGACCGCGGTCGCGAGCCCCCCCACCGGGGCCGGCAGGATCCACGCGAGCGCGGGAAGTGCTCCCGCGATGGCGAGCAGGGTGAAGGGATGCAGCCGCGTCACGCCGCGCCGATGGCGCGCAGCGCCCACGGGAACCGTGCCGCGGTGCGGCGCGGCAGCCCGTGGAGCACCGAGGTCACGAGCGCGAAGGTCACCGCCTTGTCGCCGAAGTCGGCCACGAAGCTCCCGAAGAAGCAGGCACCGAGGGGGGGGAGCCCCAGCGCCCTGCCGAGCGCCGTGGTGAGAGCGATCCCACCGGTCGTGGTGCACCCGAACACCAGGTAAGAAATGGGCGTCGACGTGAGGGCCGCGAGCACGCCAAGCCCGAATCCGGCGGGAACGGCGGTCTTGAAGCTCCGGAAGAGACCGGCACGCGCCGCGAGCCACGCGTACAGCGCGACGATGACCTGCACCGCGACGAACGGCCAGAAGGTGGGGTTCCGCAGCGAGTTCACGGCCGACGTCACGACCCCGGTCGCGATACCGACCCCGGGACCAGCGAGCGCGGTCGCGAGGATCGTCCCCGTGGTGTCGAGGAAGAGCGGGAGTGCCACGGCATCCACGCCGGCCGAGAGCGCGAGGCTGATCGCGGCCGCGACCGGGATGAGGACCAACAGGCGAATGGACACGCGCCGCTTCCGGGAGAGTCGGGCCAAAGATAGATATAG
>Ga0066680_10001109_pt1 | contig 10539 bp, 9 predicted proteins | sample GraSoiAngelo_129_FD_62297 | JGI IMG/M metagenome (GOLD analysis project Ga0066680, IMG submission 62297) | Grasslands soil microbial communities from the Angelo Coastal Reserve, California, USA - 14_0927_12_40cm | ecosystem: Environmental > Terrestrial > Soil > Grasslands | place: USA... | reverse complement strand
ATTCGGCGGTGCAGAATGCCGACATCCTGGAGGTGCCAGGTGAAGTCGGCGCCGAACTCGGACCCGTGATCGGTTTGAATCCGCTGGATCGCCATCGGCAGGCGCCGCCGCACCTCGTCGATGAAAGTGATCGCGGACTTGATCGAGTTGTGGTCGTAGATCTTCAGGACGCGGAAACGCGTCGCCTCATCGATGGCCGTGAACTGATAGAGCCGACCCGAGCCGAGCTTCAAGTGCTTGACGTCGACCTGCACCGATTGGCCGGGGACCCGGATGTCACGCCGGCGCCGAGGGCCTGGGCGATACCGCTTGAGGGAGACCCGCGGCACGTGGTGCTCCTTGAGGACCCGGTAGATCGTCGGCGGCGACACGTACACCTGGTGATAGCGGGCCAGGAACATCGAGAGCCGCTTGACGCCGTATTGCCGTTCCTCTCGCAACCGCAGAATCAATGCCTCGAGCTGGGGCGGGATGCGATGAGTGACGCGGGGCCCGCGCCGGTATTCGCGCAGACCTGGGGCCCCGAGCTTTCGGTACCGGGTCATCCAGAAGTAGAACTTGCTGCGGGAGATACCAAAGAACCGACAGGTAAGGCTAACGTTACGCGTCACCTGCTGGTAGTGCTGGATGATCCGCAGCCGCGCTTTCGTGCGCCGGATTTGCTCCGCTTCCCTCGCTGTCAACCTGGATCTCCCTTCGTGGAGCACGGGCAACATACCCCAGCCGTCCAGGAATGACCTTAATAGCTACAACCTGAACTATTGCCGGTGCGCGGGCTCCAGCGTCCGCCCGATGACCGCTCCGCACATGCACGTCATCCAGATCCGGTCGCCTTCGACCGCGGCGTCGAGTGGCGCAACAAGAATGCTTGCACCCAGCATAGTGACAAACGCTCGTCGGTCCATCATTCGATGATCTGGTCCGCTCGCAGCAGGATCGGCTGCGGGATCGTGATGCCCAGCGCCTTGGCGGCCTTCATGTTGATCACCAACTCGAACTTGGTGGGTTGCTCAATAGGAAGATCGGCGGGCTTTGCGCCCCTGAGGATCTTGTCGACGTAGGATGCAGCGCGGCGACCCAAGTCCGGAAGGCTTGCTCCGTAGGACATCAGGCCTCCGCGGTCGACGACCTCTTTCAGTTGGTACATGGCGGGCAGCCGAGTTTCTGACGTGAAGGCAACGATTCGGCCGATGTAACGCTGATGAACGCCGTCCGCGGTCATGAGGAGCGCGGATGGCCGGCTCTGTTTTATCATGGCGAGGGCTTGCTCCAACTCTTCGCGACTCCGTGCTTCGACGGACTGCAATGTCACGCCCAGGGCCCGTGCTCCAACCTGGACTTCGTTGAAGGAAGATTTCTGGTCGGGGTTCGCCGGGTTCCAAAGAAATGCGACGCGAGACATGTTCGGCACGGCCTCTTTCAGAAGCTCAAGCCGTTTGGCAGCCAGGCCCGGGCCAAGAACCGTCAAGCCCGTGACGTTTCCGCCTGGGTGCGCGAGGCTCGAGACGAGGCCGCTCCTCACAGGATCGCCAGCGCCGCCGATGACGATGGGGATAGTCGTTGTCACCTGCTTGGCCGCGAGAGTCGCGGGCGTGCCCCAGGTCACGATGATGTTCACGTTGAGCCGAGCAAGCTCGGACGCAAGACCCGCAAATCGCTCGTTTCGTCCCTGGGAGCTTCGCTCCTCGAGTGCAATGCTCTTTCCTTCCACATAGCCTAGATGGCGAAGCCCCATCCGGAGAGGCTCCCAAGGCGTCGCGTCGGCGAGCAGCCCGATCCGTGGGATCGTCGGCGGTGGCTGCGCCCCAGCGACGAGCGGCGCAACAGTGAGGCCGAGTGCGAGAACCAGCCCGATCACCCACATGGGCACCTCGCTGGAGGATGGCTGACGGGAGTCTAGCAGACCACACGGTGTGCTCATCTGGCGTGTGACCTTCTCGTAGGTCGATCAGGAACCGCTGAGGCAAGCCCGGCGTAGCGCGAGCCGAAAGTCGAGGCGTAGACGATCCCTCCGTGCAGAGGGCCGCGCTATTTGCTTGCGACCGGGTCCATGCCTTTCGCTCGAATCACGCCATGCCCTCTCGTCCCGAAAGGAACTGCAGCAGTGCCTTTGCGGGGACGGACTCCTTGGCGTGCGGGGCGACACCAGCCGAAAAGACGAATATCCTCTGAAACTCCATCGGTAGCGGGATGAAGTCGATTCCAGGCACAGCACGGATCTCGTGGGGCGAGCTGGATCCTGATGTCGGCTTCACCCTAGCGACGAATGCTGCATTGGGGCCACCTCGGTTCAGCTTGAGCTTGGGTTTGAGCTCTTCGGCGATGCGCAGCCGCTGAAACATCTCTGCGATGTGAGCACCGCTGACGCCTCCAGTGGCCGGGTCAGTAATCACAATCGATTTGGCGGCGAGCAGCGCACGCTTGAGCCCTTCGCTGAACCGATATCCGGCTTCGCCGCGTCAGAGCGGATGCCAAGACCCATACCACTTTGACGAGATCGACTGTCGTGCCGGGCACAATCTTCTGGCGGAAGATCTGCTCGCCGGGGATTTCCCCGAAGTTCTGAACCGATTCGCGCGGCGATTGCTGTACCCGAACGTGCATAACACGCGTTCGATTCCTGAATGGGATTTGGCAGTGGGACGTGTTCCCCGCGCTGCCGTTCGGAAGGACAGGCTGTGGGGGCATAAGGCGGTCGTAAGACGTCACTGCGAATGCGGCACGACTAAGCCAGGCGGCAGCCCGAGCCCGCCGTTGGCTAGTTGGCCGTCTCCGCCTGCATTTCCTCGAGTCAGTACGTCATCCGCATCTCGCTGTACATCGCCGCGGCTTTGGCGAGATACTGTCGCGCCGGATCACAATCGCCGCAGCGCCGGTGGAGCTTGGAGAGGCCGACGTGGCAGTGCGCGAGCTGGGCGCGCACGCCGAGCTCTCCCGCCAGCGCTAGAGCTTCCTGGTCGCTCAGTCATCACCGCTGTAGTTCGCGTCGTCGGGTTCCGAATTCTTGCAATGCTACAGTGAGCGCAAAAATGCGATAAGGTCGGCTTTCTGCTGGTCGCTCAGGTTGAGCTCGAAGCGCTTGTCGTAGAAGTTCACCACGTCGGCGAGTGTGGCCGCCGAGCCGTTGTGGAAGTACGGCGCGCGCCCCGCGAGGCCGCGCAGGATCGGCCCCTTGAAGCGGCCGACGTCCTTCCATCTGCCCGTGATCAGCGCCCGGCCCGGATCGGTCACGACCTTGATCTCGTGGCCCTTTTTCTTGAGCAGCGTGTACACCGGCATGTCGCCGACCGGCAGTCCGAATTGGTTGTGGACGCCGTCGCCTCCGTCGACGATCGACACCGGCGGCGCCGCGACGCCGATGTCCAGCGGTGCGGGCACGGAGTGATCGCCCGCGTGCGGCGTATCGTGACACGTGGTACACGTGCCGACGACGACCGCGACACCGAAATCGTCGTTGATGCCGGACACGTCGCGGATGGGAATCGCGAGCGTGTTGAACAGCGCCTGCCCCCGCGCCACGGCGGCGCGCGCCACGCTGCGCCCGTCGCCCTTGAGCCCCGCCCACGCATGGAACTCCGTGAACACGATCGGATCGAAGTGCGCCGCAGCCGGGTTGCAGTTCGCACCGGTCGGATCGCACCCCAGCGGATCGTTCACGCCGAACGTGAACGTGCGCGTCGAGAGCATCTCCGGCCCACCCTGGGCACCGCCCGCGTTGAGCGCCCCGGCCTTGCAATCAAAGGCCTGGGCGGTGAACAGCCCCATCTCATACGCGAAGATCGCCTCGCGCGTGGCGTCGTCGAGCGGCACAGGCGCTTCCGCATGCCCCTGCGTCGCACTGTTGGCCTGGTGTATGAGATCGAAGTGGATCGCGGCCGACGAGCCCTTCTGCAATGTCTCCCGCCCGTCCCACATCACCGTGCTCAGGAACGTCAGGTTCGTCGCGGGCAGCGGCCGGCGGAACAGCGACAGCTCGTTGCCGTTGGCGTTGTTGCCAGCGTAGCCGGCCGGATCGTTGACGGCGACCAGCTCGAATTCCGCGTCGGCCGGTATCGGCAATCCCACGCGGATCAGCCCCTTGCTGAGCAGCAGACTGTAGGCGGTGAGCCGCGCCTCAAGCGTCGACACGTCGGCCAGCGGCGAGTTGGAGCCATCATTGGTCCGGAAGATCGGGTCCGTGCCGCCCGTGGCGTCGAAGCGCGCGCGGACGCCCGCCGCGCTGACCGTCATGTTTTCCGCGGGCTGGTGACACGTCACACAGCGGCGGCCGTTGATACCGAGATCCTGAAAGAACGGGTTGCTTTCGGCCACGACCGGGAACTCGGTCACGCTGACCGTGCGGGCGGTCCCGGACTCGTTGGCTACCGTGAACACCGAGCCCTGCGGGCCCGCGATGTCCCCGCCCCGGGCGAAAGGAGCGAGCATTGCGCCCGAAATCGCCGTCAAGATGACTCCGATTGCCACATGTCGACGAGAGTTGTGCCTCTTCATCGGACCCTCCCGCGTGCCTTGCCAAATGGCCACGCCACTTGCTGTCAGCGCCTCTCGAATGGCCAAGACGTCCTTTTCCTATCGGGGAGGGGTAGGCATCGCGGACGAGTGATGGTCTACGATCATCCAGTTCTCCCCGTCCTTCACGAACGTGAAGCTATAGCGCGCCGGCAACGTCTTGAGTTCTCCGTCCTTAGAGTACGAAAACGTGTAGTACCCGGTGTTGACGGCAGTGTGGCCGTACACGCGGATCAACTGCTGCCCGAACGTGACCTTGAGATTCGGTAAGACCCGGAAGGCCGCCACGAAGTAGTCGCGCAGTGCCGCGCGGTCTGCTCGTACGGTCGGAGAGAGCGTTCCCCAGAGAACGCCGTCGCTCGCATACAGCACAACAACTTTGTCGGGATCGTTTTGTCCAAGGGTCTGCGCCCATCTCATGGTGGCAGCGCCGACGTCGTCTTTTGGCTCTGCCGCGGCGAGAGAAGTGAAGACCAAGAGAGCGCAACCGAGTACGGACAGCCCAGTTGACGTCCACCGATGAAACCGCATTTCTGCTCCTCCTTCTGGTGAGACCGTGCGACCCGTCCCTCATAAGCGAGGGGTGGCGAGCAAAGCGGAGGCCACGCCGATAACTCAAGCACGACGTGGAGATAGCAGTGTGTTGACCGCGGCAATGATGGCGAATTGGCGAAAAATAGCCACTGGCCAGCCATCACCCTCGGATTCATAATCACCACATGGATGGCCTTGGCGAGCTCATTGGCCAAGCGCCCGTGATGGACGCTCTTCGCGAGCAGATCCGCCAGATCATCGAGCGAACGTCGGTGAGTCGGCGACTTCCACCGATCCTGCTCCAGGGCGAAACCGGTACCGGAAAGAACCTGGTGGCTCGGGTGATCCATCGTGCGGGCCCGCGGGGCGGCGGGCCGTTTGTTGACGTCAACTGCGCGGCGATTCCGGCGGACCTCCTCGAAGCCGAGCTGTTCGGATTCGAGCGCGGCGCCTTCACGGACGCGCGACAGCCCAAGGCCGGCCTCTTTCAGAGCGCACACGGTGGAACCATCCTGCTCGACGAAGTCGCGCTCCTGGCCGATGCGCTCCAGGCCAAGCTTCTGAACGTCATCGAGGAACGCAGAGTGCGTCGCCTCGGCAGCACACGCAGCGAGCCCGTGGATCTCTCGATCATCGCCGCGACAAACGAAAATCTTGTGGCGTCGGTTCACGCCCGTCGATTCCGCGAGGATCTCTATCACCGTCTCGCAGTCGTGACGCTGCGCCTGCCGTCGCTTCGCGAGCGCCGTGAGGACATTCCGATCCTCGCCGAGCATTTCCTCGCGCGCGCCTGTCAAGACTACGGACTTCCTTCGAAGCGGCTGACGTCGGGCGCGCGGGCCGCGCTGTGCGCGCACGGATGGCCGGGCAACGTTCGCGAGTTGGCCAACGTGATGGAGCGTGTGGCTCTGCTGGCCGAGACGTCTCACATCGATTCGGACACGCTCGATCTTTTCACGGAGCCCGCGCGCTCGCAGCGGGTGCCGGTGCCTGCGACGCTGGTCCCGGCGCTCGACGCGCAGGTCGAAAGCCTGGAGCGCCAGCAGTTGCTCCACGCGCTCGAGGAGACACGCTGGAACGTCGTTCGCGCCGCTGTCCGGCTCGGCATCACGCGCGCGATGATTCGACATCGGATCCTCAAGTACGACCTGGTCTCTCCGTCTCGCCGCGCGCGGCGCCGTCGGTCTCCTGCGGCTCCGCCGCCTCCACCGGTCGCACACCCTGTAGCCTTGCCGCCAGCAACGCTGCGGTGGGAGCCTCGACTCGTCGTATTGCTGATGGCGATTCTGCAGCCGACCGACGGGGCAAGAACGCCGGCCGAGCTCGGCAGGGACTTCGGGCTCGTCGTGCAGAAGGTTGAAAGCTTCGCCGGACGCATCGAAGACGCCGGCGCGTCACGAATCGTCGCCGCGTTCGGTGTGGAACCAGCGGAAGACGCCGCGCGTCGGGCGGTCCTCGCGGCGTTAGCGATTCAAAACGCCCTTGCACGGAAACTCCACTCCGAGGGCGGTCCAGCCATCGCACGCCTCGCGATCCATGCCGACCAATGCCCGGTCGGCAGTGTCGGCGGGCGCCCGCAGCTCGACGTCGACGCCAAGCGACGAATGATGGCCATCCTCGACGGACTCGAAGAGCACTCCGCAGTGAACAGCGTCGTCGTCAGCCCGCAGGCGCGCTCGCTTCTAGGTCCGCGATTCGACGTCGAAGAGACTGACACCGTCGACAACGCGATGACTCGTGGCCTCCGCCTACTCGGTTATCAGCCGCATCGTTTCGGACCCCGCGACCACGCTGCGCCGTTCGTCGGGCGCCAAGTGCAACTTGCGGCGTTGCGAGGTCGCTGGGACGAAGCGCGCCGCGGACGCGGCCAGCTTGTCGCCGTGATCGGCGAGCCCGGCATCGGAAAATCGCGGCTTCTCCACGAACTGCGGAACGCGATCGGCATCGGCGGCATGACATATCTCGAAGGCCGGGGTGAATCGTATGCCGCGGGGATCCCCTACTACGCGATCATCGATCTCCTCAAGGGATACTTTCACATCGACGAACGCGACGATGCCGCAGCCGTCAGCGACAAGGTCACGACACAGCTGCTCGCGGTCGATCACGCTCCGGCGAGTGACATCGCACCGCTCCTCGCGCTGCTCGAGGCACCCGTGGCCGATCCAGAGTGGCCGATGCTCGACCCGCCATGGCGCCGACAACGAACGCTCGACGCGCTGACACGCTTCGTCCTCCGGCTGAGTCACGTGAAACCCACGCTCCTCGCCGTGGAGGACCTGCACTGGAGCGACGCCGAGACGCAGGCGTTCCTCGATAGGCTGACCATGAGCACGTCTTCCGCATCGCTCATGATTCTCGTCACGTATCGTCCCGAGTTCACGCACGGCTGGAGCAACCGGGAATGCTACACACAGATCCGGCTGGATGCGTTGCCCGCGAAGACCGCCGAGGCCTTGCTGCACGCACTCCTCGGCACCGACGTGACGCTCGAGCCCTTGAAGCGGGCCCTGATCGATCGAACGGAAGGCAATCCGTTTTTCCTCGAGGAGAGTGTCCGGACGCTCGTCGAGACGCGCGTGCTCAGCGGCGTGCGCGGAGCGTATCGGTTAGAGCGGGAGATGCTGGCGATCGACGCGTCGCCGACTGTCCAGGCGGTGCTCGCCGCCCGTGTCGATCGACTACCGGCTGGGGCCAGGCGAGTGCTTCAGGCGGCTTCCGTCCTGGGCAAACAGTTTTCGTTACGGCTCCTGCAGGCCAGCGTCGAGACGACCGAAGACGAGGTCGTTCATGACCTCATGAAACTTCAGGCGGCGGAGTTTCTGTACGAGAGCACCGGCTTTCCCGAGGCCGAATACTCGTTCAAGCATGCGTTGACGCACGAGGTGACGTACCACAGCGTGCCCATGGAGAGCCGCCGTGCACTCCATGCGCGGATCGTCGAGGCGCTCGAGCGTCTCTACCGCGAGCGACTGGGAGAACAGATTGAGATTCTGGCCCACCACGCCGTCAGAGGCGAAATGTGGGAGAAGGCCGTGTCCTACTTACGTGAGGCCGGCGTGAAAGCGTTCATGCGCTCGGCAAATGCCGATGCGGTGGCGTATTTCACGAGGGGGCTGGAGGTCATCCCAGTCCTCGATGGAGCCAGTCGCGATAGACATGAGCTCGGCCTTTTGCTGTCGCTCGGGCCCGCGATCCAGGCGACGAAGGGTCTTGGCGCCCCCGAGGCCGAGCGCGTGTTCGCCCGCGCGCGAGAGCTCTCCGAGCGCCGCGACGAACCCGCCGCGGCCTTCCAGGCGCTGTGGGGTCAGTGGATGGTCTCCGCGGGATTGGGCCGGATCGAACCTGCCCGTCAGATCGGACGTGACCTTCTCCGCGTCGCGGAGCGGACAAACGATCGAGCCCTCGAACTCGAAGCGCACCACGCGATGTGGGCGACGTCGTTCTGGCTCGGCGAGCTCGCCGCCGTACGACAACATGCTGAGCGGGGAATAACGCTCTACGATCCCGATCAGCATCGCTCGCTCGCATTTCTCTACGGCGGTCACGATCCGGGCGTCTGCTGTCGCTGGTTCACTGCATGGAACTCCTGGCTGTTGGGATATTCCGTTCGAGCCCACGATGCGTGCGATGCGGCGATCGCGCTCGCCGAGCGCGTCGCTCATCCGCCGACCATCGCCATCGCGCTCGCCTGGGCCTGCGGTCTGTACTACTTCGAACGGGATGCGCCAGCGACAGAACGTTACGCTCAGCGCCTCATTGATCTTTCCAAAGAGCAGAACCTGCCGGCCTGGGGGGCGGCGGGCACCATTTTCCATGGTTGGGCTCTCACGGGGGCCGCAAAAGACGCGGCCGCCATCGAGGAGATTCGCGACGGCCTTGCCGCGGCTCAAGCTGCGGGAACACTCATGCCAATTGCGCCACTGTACAAGCTAGTCCTGGCCGATGCGTATCTGAAGTGTGGTGCCGCTGACGAGGGACTGGGCGTTATTGATGAGACGCTCGCTGGCATGGCAGTGACGGGCGAGCGAGTCTGGCATAGCGAATTCCACCGTCTCAAAGGCGAACTTCTGCTCGCGCGCTCGTCATTGAATCATGAGGGCGCGGAGACGTGCTTCCGCCAAGCCCTTGAGGTCTCGCGTGCTCAGGACGCACGATCATGGGAGATGCGAGCCGTCACCAGCCTCGGTCGGCTTCTGGCGCGTCACAACCGTGCGGACGAAGCGCGGCGAATGGTCAGCGACCTGTACAGCTCGTACACCGAGAGTCTCGACACGGCCGATCTCCGCGACGCGAAGAGAATACTTGACGAAGTGTCCACAGCGCGGACATGACTCCTCGGCCGCAAAACGCATCGGCGACTGGCGCTGGGTCGGGCCGGTCGATCGATGCTGGCGTTGGCGGCTCACTTCTACAGCCGGTATTTCTTGGCACTCACTTCCGCCCGATAGGGGGGAGGCGTGTTGCCATTTCCGTTGCCAAAACGGAGGCGATGCCCGGCGTCCCGAGGAAGAAGAGCCCTCGTCGCCTCCAGATCTTGCTCCTACAGCCGCACGTGCGCTTCTGGCGGCCAAAGCTGAGGGCCAACGCACTGTGGCCTCGCCGATGCCCGCTGCTCCGCCAGTAACGGCCGCGATCCATGGGCTTGCCTCCGTAGAGGGTCAGTCGGTGGGTCGCATGCTCGGTGATCGCGTCGGCCCAGGCCAGCACGCGGCGGCCGTCGTCGACGTGCAGGTTCTCGATCAGGCGGCCGTCGACCATATCAACGCAAGCCAGGTCCTCGGCTACCGCGACGATAGGCTGCTCGAGCTTCCCAAGAAGACGAGGAGGACATCAGAACCACATGAGCCAAGCTCAGGCGAAGTGAGGAAGCAGTGACGACAATACGGTTGCTGGCAGCGGACCGGCTGAAATCGAGCACCGTGCAGCGCGCATCTAAAAGTCCTCCGTCATGTGCGGCCGCTCGGCGATCGTCGGCTGAATCCTCGAAGTTTTGCTCAGCATCCTTATGGTACTGAGGTGAGAACGATGGTCGACGCTCTGGTTGCCAGCGCTGCGGTCGACGAGCCGTCGGGGGCCGTCGGGCCGCGTGAGGTCGATCGCTCCAGCGACGTCGGCGATCGGGAGCTACTAGACTCCTACTCGCGAGCGGTCGTCGCCGTCGTGGAGCACGTCGGTCCCGCGGTTGTGAGCATCGCTGCCGGCACACGCCGGGCTGCGGGTGTGGTCGGCGCGGGTTCGGGAGTGATCTTCACACCGGACGGATATGTCTTGACGAACAGCCATGTAGTGCAGGAAGCGACAGATCTCGGAGTCACTCTGACCGATGGGTCTACTCTCGGTGCGAGACTGGTTGGCAGCGACCCGGCGACCGACCTTGCCGTGATCCGGGCGGATGGTTCGGGCCTTCCCATCGCTCACTTTGGAGAGTCCACGCCGCTGCGACCCGGACAGCTGGTCGTCGCCATCGGTAATCCGTTCGGGTTTCAGTCAACC
>Ga0066680_10001107_pt1 | contig 10551 bp, 20 predicted proteins | sample GraSoiAngelo_129_FD_62297 | JGI IMG/M metagenome (GOLD analysis project Ga0066680, IMG submission 62297) | Grasslands soil microbial communities from the Angelo Coastal Reserve, California, USA - 14_0927_12_40cm | ecosystem: Environmental > Terrestrial > Soil > Grasslands | place: USA... | reverse complement strand
GGAAACACAGCTCAAGAAGACATGCAAATGATCTCAAGAATAGGTCTTGAAACATAAATTAGATTTTGTAACTGAAACCCTTGAGAAAATAAAAACAAGGAATCTTTACAGAAAACTACAAGACAATAGAGTGCAAGGACCATACATCTTATTTAAGAAAAAAAAGCTCATTAATCTCTGTTCAAATGATTATCTCGGATTAGGTAACAGTAAAATTTCAAACATGCAATTGCAATCAAGTTCAAGACTGGTTGCTGGAAATGACTTTTCTTTTAGTATTTTAGAAAAAAAACTTGCACGTCATAAATCCCAAGAATCTGCTCTCATATTTCCTACTGGATATATGGCCAACCTTGGCTCAATACCAGTACTTGCACGAAAAGATGATCTAATTTTAAGTGATGAATTAAACCATGCAAGCATAATAGAAGCGTGTAGACTATCAGATGCAAAAATTTCTGTCTATAAGCATAATGATAATGAAGATATCAGAAAAAAAATACGACAAAAAGCAAATCGAAAATTCATAATTACAGAAGGCATCTTTAGCATGAATGGAGACTTTGCAGATCTAAAGAAGATTTCGGAAGTTGCAGAAAAAAATGACGCATTGCTTGTCTTAGATGATGCACATGGTGATTTTGTCGCAGGTCGTGATGGAAAAGGCTCTGCGGAAAAGTTTGGAGTAGCAAAAAAGATCGATGTCTATGTAAGCAGCCTAAGCAAGGGTTTGGGAGCTTTTGGAGGATATATTGCTTCTAGAGACAAAATAATAGACCTTACAGTAAATGCCTCTAGGCCGTTCATTTACACTTCGGCGTTGCCAAGTTTTATAGTAGATCTTGCACTAAAACGATTTTCATCCAAACGAGAAAAACGCCGAAAGAAACTCTGGAATAATGTCAAAATGATACAAAATGGTCTAGAATCTATTGGATATACTTTCAATTCTTCAAGCCAAATAATTCCAATTATCATAGGTTCTGAGAAGAAAACAATGGAATTTGGAAAATACCTGTTTGATGAGGGTGTTTTTGCACAACCAATCAGATATCCAACAGTTGCTCTAGGTTCAGCCAGGATCCGACTTTCTGTTACTGCTTTACTTACACGTGAACATATTGAGAGGTCTTTAGACATCTTCGAATCTGCAGGCAAAAAGTTTAGAATTTTATAAATTTAATTTACAGCAAATTTGGTATGCTAACAATATTTGAAAATAATGTTTCAAAATTCGAATTTAGAAACATAATAAATTAATCCTGTGGACTGTATCCATACTCAACTGTCACTGCAGTTACATACTTGATAAGAACAAGTCACCTTAAAACCTAAATTTTGATCACATGCAGTCAGCAAATAATGAACTTTGTCAATAAATGGAACCAACAGAAAGATAGCTTGTCTCAGAAAGTAATTGATAAAGTAAAACCAGATACCCCACTTAAACCAAAAATTGATGAAGCGCAAAAAAGACTTCAGCTTCAAATAGTAAAACTTGATTCAATCTCAAATAAATTAAAAGAAAAAGATGAGTTTATTTTCAAAAAGGTAGTTGAGGCAGTAAAGCTGCAAAATCAGCCATATTCTCAAGCTTATGCTACCGAACTTCATGAGATTAGAAAAATGAACAACATGGTAACTAGTGCGAAACTTGCCATGGAACAAATTCAACTCAGATTGAACACAATTTCCGAGCTTGGCGATGTTGTAGTGACTTTGAGCCCATGTATGTCCATAATCAAAGGATTAAGTGCAGGACTTGGAGGTCTCATGCCAGAAGCCAATTCATCCATGCAGGATCTCTCAAACATTCTAGGAGAGATCATGGCTGGTGCATCTGTCAAAGGAAACGCAAACATTGCAATAGATACTACAAATGTAGACACAACAACCATACTCGAAGAAGCTCACGCAGTACTAGAAGGACAGGTACGACAGACTATTCCAGACCTGCCTACTTCACTTCCTGCTACTACGCGTACAGAAGAGCCCACTACTTAGATTTTTTCTTACTTATTTCTTGAAAGATTTTTTTTATCCTGGAAATAGTTGGATAGCTGTATCCTAACTTTCTATAATTTGCAATCATCATCTTCCAATTTTTTAATCTCCACTGTGCCTGTTCCGAAGTTACTGAATGAATTTCGCGCTTGATTATACTTTTTCGACCAACTTTTAGCACACCAGCGTCTTTTGCAGTCCATCTATTTTTTGCAAAGTGAAGACCCGCCAGGATTTCTTCTATTGGTATTTCATTAAAATATTCTTGTAGTTTTTTCATCTGTTGATCGGTAGGTTTCTTATTTGCTTTTAATGAAATTTCAAATTTTTCCATGTTAATAATTTTGGGATTAGTATCTAATGTGAATTATGGGTTCTTTTATAACTAAATTGACCTTAAGCTAATCCAAAAATTACTCTTTTTGTGGGTTTTGTTTTCCCCAGAAGAATTCTTTTCTCATAAAAGAATCCAATTGATCATATGCTTCCATGGAGATTTGTTGGTTTCTAAACATTTGAGATACTAGCAGTAAGAATTTTTGTTGGAACTCTATATCATGTTGATGGTATCTGTCTAACTTGTCTACAAGCTCAGTTAGCTTCTCAAGTAGAGGCTTTACTTCATCTGATACTATCTTCTTTACTTCACTTGAACTTGCAGCCGAGTCTTCAAACTGCTTTCCCATGATTTAGTAGAGTTTTGCAGATATTTAAAGCAAGAAAATCATATTTTATCAATTGAGTACAGATCTTTCATCTAATCATGAGACAAATCAAATTTTAACTAAATTTTGGCACAGTATCTGAGACAGCATTTTTACATTGTTTACATTCACAGTCAAACAGGGCTGCTTTGCCCATACACTCATCGTGTTTTTCCTCAAAACACTTGTAACAAAGAACCATCTATACTTGATACGTCAATGTTACTATAAATTGGTATCATATTGCAGAAAGCTAAACCAAAAGCTTACAGGTAGTCAGTTTAGATATTATATGATGGAACGTAAAATCCCTGCTCCCGACAAGAAAACATTAGAACATATGGCTACTCTAAGCTGGAGTGATCTTATGTTATTCATGCATAAAAAATATGGCAAAAAATTCACACAAGATTTTCTAAGAAATTACACATACAGATTACAAAAACTAAAGTGGCGTAAAAATCAGAAATGGAAGTAACAGGCTACAAAATCACAAATACTGAACGATTTATCGAATAATTAATGGTCAAAAGCAGGATGTTTACCAAGGAAGATGGAAGTGGAATAAGAGAAGAGACATACTTGGACCAAAAAATGAATCCAATAGATGAGGAATTTGCTTCTTTTGTAAGAATTAAAGAAGTCTTCCTTGATGAAGATGGACTAGAAAAGGAGCTTGTTACTGTCAAGAAGATGGATCCTATAATTCAATGCTGGGATGAAGAAGAAAGAATTGCAAAGCCCTAAACCTCCTAACAATAGTGCAAGAAGGTCATCGTTTGACATTAGAAATTATACGCACCAAATTGATTAAAACAATTGTCATTTTTACACTATTTTTACCCGGGTTTAGCTTTTATTCGTACCACAAAAGATCAGACAAACTCTTACCAGGTAATGGGGGTGATTTGACCATTGGCTCACATATACAGGCACAAAGGTTAAACCCCCCATTAAAAATCGATTTTTTGAAAATAACAGCCTATGCATAATTTGTTGAGAAACTCCACGGGTTTAGCTTTTACGAGTAATTTTCAATTTTTCTAGTTTTTCTAGTTTTGTTAAATTTACTGGGTTAATTGGGTACTTGAATTTTTTCCCTTGCTTGAACTATCTCTATTTCTACAGTTTCTATGGGTTCATCCACCACATTTCGCCTAATGGAAAACATTTTTGGTTTATCAAAGTCTTTAGTGCAGTCAGGACAGGCATAAACCAGGACTCTATATTCATTGGGAGCTTTTGGGTTAGAAAGGCGAGGGTAATAGACTAATCTTCCCCCACAATCCACGCAATATCTATTTGCGCGTCTTGTTCTGGCCAATGCGAATCTCCTGCATATATCCTGATGTTGCGATCGGTATAAGATCTAAGCAGTCTAATAGAATAAACCCAAATGTGATCGCATTATAATATTTCATAACTCGAGTTTTGAAACATATAAAATAAACACGTTTAGTTTTTTGTAGATTGCATCATCATATACAAAATATGATGTTTCTAAATTCGAATTTAGAAATATAATAAGCGCCGCCCGTCAGACTTGAACTGACGACCAGCTGATTAACAGTCAGCTGCTCTACCACGCTGAGCTAGGGCGGCAATAGATTTGTTCGTAGAATATACGGATTTAATCCTTGCTAAGATTATTTTTGGATCGAATCTAATTTTTCAAAGAGATAGATTCCATCTAAGAAAACTCTATGATCCTTGTTTTTGACTTTAGTATTTTGTTGCAAGCTTGCTGCAGTCTGAGACACGTCAGTCAAAACAGGTCCAGTTATTATCACATCGTCTCCTTTTGAGACAACTTTGGTATCACCAACTATTTTTGAAACGCGTGGGGCTCTTTCACCTTGGAAATTCTCTACAAGAATAGCATCATCTTTTACCTTTATTGTAATTGGAAAGTGAGCATAGACGATTTTCATCTTGAAGGTATATCCTTGTTGAACACCTTTGATGAGAGTTTTAATTATTGATTCTGCAGTCTTGAATATAGCATAATCTTTTTTTCTAGTTCCAAGTGATTTTAATATGATATTTTTTCCACTTACCTGCATGTCTACAGGAATTTTTTTGAAAGTTTTTCTTGTTTTACCTAAAGGTCCTTCAACATTTAGAATTCTATGTTTTTCTGTAACCTTGACATTTTCAGGTACAGGAATAGTCAATTCATGGATTTCAATCGGTTTAGTAGACATATCCTATCAAAAGTCCTCCTAATCCTTTTGTTGTCGCTTCATGATGAGACAACACTCCCTGATTTGTAGTTACTAAAAGCATACCACGTGAATATGATGGGAGATATTCTCGCTCCCATTTGGAATAATCATCCTTTTTTACCTTGAATCTTGGAGTGATTGCTCCACATTTTGTTATTTTTGCCAAAAGTTGAATCTTGAATTTGCCACCTTTTTTATCATTAATGTGTTCAAATTCTCCAATATAGTTATGATTTTGAAGTGTCTTTAGAATTTCCATGGCAAGTTTTGATGATGGTAATACAATACATTCACTTTTGCGTCTAGCTTCAGTATTGAAAAGAGTAACAAACAGATTCGAAATTATATTATTTGATGGCATCTTCTCACCTAAACTTTCTAAATCCCAATGATACGGCCACTTCACGGAAACAACGTCTGCACAAGGCCAAATCATACTTTTGAATTATGGCATTATAATCACCACAGCGCTTGCACCATCGTGAGCCCTTACCAAATTTGTGTACAGTTCTTCCTGTCACTTTATAATCACGATTTTTTACCATTCTATACTACCTCTATTCCAAATTCTTTGGTTAGAAATTCCTTTGCGTCTTCCCTTGTAATTCTATGATGACGACCAACACTTGCTTTATGTTTGCTCCTAAATCTGATATTAAATCCCGGTCTTGCCAATGAAATGGATACATCTAATCCCAAAATACCAACTTGTGGATCATATTTTACTTTAGGAATATCGATGTGTTCTTTTATCCCAAACGAAAGATTTCCAAAATCATCAAAAGATGAACCATTTATCTGGTTACCTTTTGCAGCAAATAGTCTTTTAATTAGCTCAATTGCAGGTTCTCTTCTCAGGGTCACAGCTACGCCTATTGGTTCACCTTTGTGCACACCCCAATCTCTTTGTGTTGCTTTGGCCATACGAGCACTTGGTTGTTGACCAGTAATTTGTTGAAGTGCATTCTTTGCTTTTTCGATAGGTTCACCTGATTTACCTACACCCATGTTTAACACTACTTTTGCCACTGTTATTTTTTTCATTGAGGAATCTAATTTTTGAGACATTATACACTTACTCTATTTGTATTACGGGTTTGTCTTTTCCTACCGCCATCACAAGTTCTGCCGGAATTTCAATTTGTCTTTCACCAATATCTACTAATGCACGTCGTGGAAGTACAAACGTTCCTTCTTTAATTTCAAGAACTTTACCAACATGGCCTGCGTTAATTCCACTTGTTACAACAACTTGGGCACCTTTTTCTAATTTTATAATATCAAGAATTTTGGTCTCTGGAATTTGGGCTACACATGTATCACCAACATTTACTTTTGCATCAGAGATAAGAGAACGTCCATCATGAAATCCAATTTGCGTTTTAGAACCTTTTATTGTTACTTTTTTTATTACTTTTAGTAATTTCCTAGTCTTTTCAGATGGGTTTATCTTGATTGGTCTAAGTACAGAGGAATTTTTTGGAACAAGTCTATAAACATCTGAGATGCTGTCAAGCTCTATTACATCCATAAGGCCAATACCGTGATGAAGTGATCGTCTTATCATTCCATCTACCTTGACCTTTCCTCCATAAATTACTGATTTTGCTTCTCTTAGTGTGGTTACAAGTTTCAAGGTATCACGTACAAAGATCGCACTTGGGATTGCAAGATGCTTTGGATGACCGCCAGGTCTTACAGTTACTACAAATCTCGAATCCGTTCTAGTAATCCCCCAGAAAATTGGGGCCATTTGGCGTTTTAATTTCTTGCTTCCTGCTATACTTACCATTACTTAGTCTCCTTTTTCGCTGGTTTAGCTGTTTTTGTTTGTTTTCCTTTTTTTTCAAGGAGTTTTTCTGATTTGGTCGGTTTCTTTTTTGATTTTGGTGCTACTTTTGATGTTCCTTTAGTCTCTGTTGGTTTTTCTTTAGTCTCTGTTGGTTTTTCTTTAGTCTCTGTTGGTTTTTCTTTTGGTTTTGATCTTTCTTTTGGAGCTTCCTCGGATTGTTCTTTTGGAATCTTTGTCTTTTGCCCCTCTAACCTATTTTGTCGCCATTTGTCTTCCAAGTTCAAGCCTGTAATCATAAGATTTGATGGATGAATGTAAAGGTCAACATTACCTCCTTTGAGTTTTTCACGCTTTATTCCTTCAATTGCTACTCCGTGTCTTTCTGGAGATACTTGCGTTACCTTGCCTTCTATTCCCTTGAATTCGCCACGCATCACTTTTACATTATCTCCTTCAACTACACGTACACTAGGTTTGTGATATTTTTCTTGTAATTCCTTTGAAAGCATTGATCCCAGTTGTTTACTTCGATAATGATGTGGAGCTTGGAAAATCATTCTATTTCGAATTATTGTTGGCTTCATTTTATACCACCATCGATGCAAGGTTTGCAATTCTTGGCCATTTTTCTGACGCTTCTACTGCAACAGGGCCTTTGATTTCAGTTCCCTTGATCTCTCCTTCAGGTGTAACCAGTACACCAGCATTGTCCTCAAACGTAACTCTTACACCACTTAATCTTTTAATTGGATACTTTTGTCTTATGATAACTGCACCAAAAATTTGACCACGAAGTTCTCCTGGGCCTTTTTTAACAACAACGTTTACAAAATCACCTACAGCTGCTGAAGGATATCGTGCAACCCTGGTTTTTGTTTTTTGAACCATTACAATTTCTAAAACCTTTGCACCTGTATTATCTGCACAAATTATTTGTGCTCCAAGTGGCAATGCCCTAGTGATGTATGGTCTGAATTCTTGTACTCCTTTTGCAGATACTGCACGACTTTTTGTTGCTGTCATTATGACTTGACCTCCACAACTACAAATGAAACGCTTTTTGAGATTGGTTTACACTCAGCCGTAAGAACAATATCCCCTTCTTTTACATCAATACAAGAGGGCTTGTATGCATGAGTCTTACTTTGGCTTCTTGCATATCTTTTGAATTTTGTAATAAACTTTGGGGTTTCTTGTTGAACGACAACCATTTTTGGTGCTTTGGCACTTACTACTTTTCCTTGAATCAATTTTCCACGTATGCTAAGTGTACCGTGGAATGGGCAAAGATGATCAGTACATTCGGTTGTAGGGGCAGTTACTGGAAATCCAATATTTCTTATCATGCTTTTATTCCTAATCTTTCTTGAGGTCTTTTTGCCAGCAAATTTCCGTTCACTATTAATTCATTTTTATCAAAAGAAAATTTCCATTCAGTGTTTTCTTTTGGAATTTTTTTAATACCATTTTTTGTATTTAGAAAGAACATTGATTTTGTTTCATCTATAACCTTTCCTGAAATCCCAATAATTTGTTCATTACTACTTTTTACAATTGTGGCTTCTAATCCTATTATTTCATGTATGAACAGGTTTTCTTTAGTAATCATTGTTTTTTCATCTCATTTAGTCTTGTTAGCATTCTGGCAATATCCCTTCGAAGTGGTTTTAATTTGCCGCTTTCTTTTCTAAGAGTACCTTTTGATGATTCTATACGCAATTTTGTAAGTTCTGAACGAAGTTGTTCTAGTCTGTCTTTTAGATCAGTTTCATTAAATTCCCGTATTGTCTTCATTTTCATTCGTGTCATTACTTTAATTCCTCTTCTATTTCTTCAAAAGTCTCGACTTGTTCTACTAGTTTTTCTTCTATTTCAATTAGTTCACTTTCGGTTCTTGGCTTTGTCGGGTCTATTGGAATTTCTTCGGTTACTTCAATTTCTTTTTCTTCAACTTCTGGTATTGCTTTTGCAACCTCTTTTTTAATTTCCCTGAGTTCAAATTCTGGAATATAGCGCTCCTTTCTTGCAATTCTAATTCGTACGCCAATTAGACCCATCTTCGTTTTAACATGAACAATATCCTCTGAAACAATGACGTCTGCAAAATGGCCAGCTCTTGGCAAAATTCCTTTGCTATGTTTTTCAAATGAAGAACGATCACCCCTGAGTTTTCCTGAAGTTGTAATTTGTACTCCCATTGCACCAGCACTCATTATTGTTTGCATAGTCCACATCACAGCTCGTCTAAACGCTGTTCCTCTGGTAAGGTGTTGGGACATCCTATTACACATCACACTTGGTTGAAGTTCTGGTTTGATAATTTCTATAACTGAAATTTGTGGATTTTTTAAATCAAAGTCTTTTTCTAAAACTTTGGTGAGATCACGGATTCCTGAACCCTTTCTACCTATGACAATTCCAGGCCTCGTAACATGCAACCCTACACGAGTTCCTGTCGGTGTTTTTTGTATATCCACATCAGCAAATCCTGCTTCCTTAATGGCCTCTCTAAGATAGTCTTTTAGAAGCATGAGTTTGTAGCTATCATTTATTACATTTTTTACTGATGACATTTCAAATCTCTTGAGCTACAAGCTCCACATGTGTAAGTATGTTAATTTTTGGTGATGCTCTTCCCATTGCACGTGGAGTGAACCTTTCAATTTTTCTTCCCTTATGTACAGTAGCGTTTATTATTTTCAATCTGTCTAAATCCATTCCACGGTATTCTGCGTTTGATTCTAGATTATCAAGAAGTTTAACAAACTCGTTGGCTGCTTTTTGTGGATATCTTCCAGCCATTACTCCTGTATCTGATTTGTGCCCAACTTCATTATGATATCTTCTGAACGGGACTGCGCGTTTTAGTCTTATGACGTCCTGCAGATAATTTCTGGCAGATTCTATAGACATGTCCTTTATTTTAACTGCAATTTCACGTGCATGTTTGTGAGAAATTGTTTTTTCCCTCAGAGAAGCACGAACGTGTCTTGTCCTATCATAATTTTGAAAAGCATATCTGAATTGCATATTAATCACTTTAATGGTACATACAAGCTAGAACGCGATGCACCAACACCTGGTGCACCATGTTGGACTCTTTTGTTCGTTAGTGAAAATTCACCCAAATAATGACCAACCATTTCTGGTTTTATTAATACAGGATGAAATTCTTTTCCAGTAAAAACATTAATTGTAAGTCCTATCATATAGGGAAGAATAATCAAATCTCTAAGATGGGTCTTAATTTGGGTAGCAAGTTTGCCTGCTTTTGCCAATTTTGCTTCCTCAAGTAGTTTTCTTTTATCATCAGTGATACCTCTGGTAAGAGACCTTCTGGCTCTGGCTGGAAAGAGTTCAAAGAGTTTTTCTAGTGACAGACTCTGTAGTTCTTCTGTAGATATTCCTCTATACTTGAATTCTTTAACCAATTAAATTCACCATCATTCGAAATGATTCATTGTAGACCATATTATAGCATTCCTATCTTCGTTGCCAGATCCCGTGCCTTTGCTACAGTTTGGAATTTGACAAACGCTTTTTTCCCATAAACTGTTCTGCATACGTTTACACTTACAGGTTCTTCTTTGTAGAGAATTTTTACAGCTTCCATGATTTTCGGTTTAGTAGAATTTTCCTTAACTAGAAAACAAATTCTATTTTCATTTTCAACTAATGCAAATGTCCTTTCTGTAACGTATGGTTTGAGGACAATGTGATTGGCTTCTTCTACATTCATCTTGCTGTCACCATGAGATCCAAGTGTGGAGATTTTATTTTCGAGAGTTCTTCAATTGCGCCCTTTGAAAATACTGTTAATCTGATT
>Ga0066680_10001104_pt1 | contig 10573 bp, 8 predicted proteins | sample GraSoiAngelo_129_FD_62297 | JGI IMG/M metagenome (GOLD analysis project Ga0066680, IMG submission 62297) | Grasslands soil microbial communities from the Angelo Coastal Reserve, California, USA - 14_0927_12_40cm | ecosystem: Environmental > Terrestrial > Soil > Grasslands | place: USA... | reverse complement strand
TGAACATCCTCCCCGCCGCAAGCGGCGAGGATTCCTACGGCCTCTCGGTTTGTTTTTCCGAGATGGCTTCGGTGGGTTCCTCCACAACCGCCCTACTTCAGCGGAGGACCACGAAGAGGCTTTACTTTTGGGCTGCCCGCCCATAGGTGGTGCGGACAGAAGAAATAGAGAGCAGTTCGGAAGCAAAGAAAGAGGGGCCTTCTATCCTCGGCCTAAAAACGCCGAGGCTTTGCGGCCCACCTGGTAAGTTCCTGCTTATGGACCTTCGCATCCTCAACGAATTCCGCTCGATCGTCGGCAACGGTGGCCTCATCTGCTCGCCTGAGGAACTGCACACCTACGAATGCGACGGCCTTACGAATTTCCGCGTACTGCCCCGCGCGGTCTTGCTTCCGTCTTCGACCGCGCAAGTTCAGTCCATAGTGCGTCTGTGCCATCGCGAAAGAATTCCTTTCGTCGCACGCGGTTCGGGCACGGGCCTTAGTGGCGGTGCCTTGCCTGTCGCAAACGGCATTGTCCTCAGCCTGGCGCGCATGAATCGCATCCGCGAGGTGGACATTCCGAATGCGCGTGTTGTCGTCGAGCCGGGAGTCATCAACCTGGACGTCACCGGGCGCGTCCAGTCCCAGGATTATTTCTACGCACCCGATCCTTCTTCGCAATCGGTTTGCAGCATTGGCGGCAACGTCGCGGAAAACGCCGGCGGCGCGCATTGCCTCAAATACGGCTTCACCACCACGCATGTCCTCGGCCTGGAAGTCGTTCTTCCCGACGGCTCGCTCGTCCATCTCGGCGGGAAAACGCTCGATACGCCCGGCTATGACCTTGTCGGCGTTTTTGTCGGCTCCGAAGGCACCCTCGGCGTGGCCACGAAAATCATTCTGCGCATCGTCAAGCGCCCCGAATGCGTTCGCGCGCTGCTGGCTGCGTTTCCGACCACCAACGAGGCGGGCGCGGCTGTCAGCGGCATCATCGCCGCGGGGATGCTGCCCGCCGCCATCGAAATGATGGACAAGCTCGCGATTCAGGCCGCGGAAGCCGCTGTCCACGCGAACTATCCCGATTGCGGCGGGCTGCTTCTGGTCGAACTCGACGGCCCACTTGGCGAAGTCGAAGCGCTCATGACCCAGGTCGATGAAATTTGCCGTTCAAACGGTGCTTGGGAAATTCGCGTCGCGCAATCCGAAGCCGAGCGCGCGCTCGTCTGGAAAGGCCGCAAAGCCGCTTTTGCCGCGGTTGGCCGGATCTCTCCGAACTACATTGTTCAGGACGGCGTAATTCCCCGCACCGCTCTTCCCCAGGTGATGGGCGAAATCGCACGGCTCAGCCGAGAAAACGGCTTGCGCGTTGCCAACGTTTTTCACGCTGGCGACGGCAATCTCCATCCGCTGGTTCTGTACGATCGCCGAATCCACGGGCAGGAAGACGCCGCCCTCGCGCTCTCCTTCAAGATTCTGGAAGTCTGTATCGCCGCCGGCGGCTCCATCACCGGCGAGCACGGGGTCGGCGAAGAGAAAAAATGCATGATGTCCAAAATGTTTGCCGAGCCCGATCTCGCCACCATGCAGCGGGTCCGCTGCGCCTTCGATCCCTTGCAACTCTCGAATCCTACGAAAGTTTTCCCCACGCCGCGTCTCTGTGGCGAGAAGCCCGGCGAATATCTGCCCCACCCCGTCGAATCCGCGGGTCTCGCGGAGCGCTCTTAGTCTGGAAGTGCGGCGGCTTGACGCCGCTTAGGCGGTGTAAGCTATCAGCGCGATCGACAGACATGACCCCCATCTCCGCCACGCTTCAAAACAACCTCCGCGCCGTCCTCAGCGCCGATCAAATCCGCCCCGCCTCTCCGGCGGACTCGATTTGCGGGGTTCAGCCGCAATTCCTGATCGAACCTGCCACCGAACAACAACTGGCTACCGCGCTTCGCCTCGCCGATGAATCCCAACTTGCCGTTATCCCGCGCGGCGGCGCCAGCAAACTCGGCTGGGGCAATGCGCCGTCGCGCGCCGATTTACTTCTTTCCACAGCGCGCCTGAGCCGCATCGTCGAACACGCCTGGGGCGACCTCACCGTCACGGTGGAAGCAGGCTGCACGATCGAGACTTTGCAGCAAACGCTCGCCGAGCACGGCCAGCGCCTTGCCATCGATCCGCTGTGGCCGGAGAAAGCCACCGTTGGCGGCGTGCTTTCCAGCAACGACAGCGGCGCGCTGCGACTCCGCTTTGGAGCGCTGCGCGACCTCATCATCGGCGTCACGATAGCTCTTGCTGACGGCACGCTCGCCTCCAGCGGCGGCAAAGTCGTCAAGAATGTTGCGGGCTACGATCTTCCAAAACTCGTCACCGGCGCGCTCGGCACGCTTGGCGTCATCACCCGCGCAGTCTTTCGCCTGCATCCCCTGCCGCGCCATAGCCGTTCGTTCACCATTTCCGTCAGCAATCCTCGGGAAGCACAGCAAATCATTCTTGCCATCCAGGATTCCAAACTTGCTCATGTTGCGCTTCAATCGCAGTTCTCGGCCGAAGCTTTGCCGGTGATCGACATTCTCTTCGAAGGCACGGAAGCTGGCCTCGATGCGCAAGCAAGCCAGTTACGCGGGTTCTGTAAGTCCGCAAAAAGCTCCCTGGCTCAGGTTCACCCCGAGCCGCGAACGGTCACGAACGCGAAAGCCTCGTCTTCTCCGAGCCCATGGAATGCCCGGGAAGACCTCTGGTCGTTCTCCAACCCGGCGGAAAACGCCATCGCCAAAATCAGCGTGCTCCCCGCCGATCTCGCGCGCACCGTCGAACTCATTCGCACCGTCGCCGAGCCCTCGCGAGTCAACTGGAAACTCCTTCTGTATGCAACGGGTCTCGGCTGGCTGCGCGGGGAAGGCCCTGCCGGCAATTTGCACCGCGCGCTGACGACACTGCGTGCGGAGCTCGAGAAAATGGGCGGCTCTCTCGCCGTGCTTCATCGTCCGGCGAACATGCAGGCTTTCGACGCCTGGGGCTCCCCAGGCGATTCCCTGCCTCTCCTGAAAGCCGTCAAGACCCGCCTCGACCCCTGGAGCACGCTGAATCCCGGGCGCTTTGTCGGCGGCATCTGAAGCCGCCACGTTTTAGGCCATGATTTGACTTGGCATCTACCGCCACATAACATGGCACTTTCTCAAAAGCCCACGGCATGATCGGCACACTTGTCTCGAACTACCGGATTCTTGAAAAACTGGGCGGCGAGGGGATGGGTGTCGTCTATAAGGCGGAAGACACGCGTCTGGGACGCTTTGTTGCGCTCAAATTTCTTCCTGAAGAATTAGCCAAAGATCCTTTGGTGCTCGAGCGCTTTCAGCGCGAAGCCCGCGCCGCCTCTTCGCTGAATCACCCGAGTATTTGCACCATTTATGACATCGGCGAATCCGCCGGCCGCAATTTTCTCGTCATGGAGTATCTCGAAGGCCACACCCTTCGTGATCGCATCGCGGGCCGCCCTCTCCCGCTGGACTTGCTTCTGGACCTGGGGGGCCAGGTGGCCGACGCGCTGGACGCCGCGCACGCCAAAAGCATCGTCCACCGCGACATCAAGCCAGCCAATATTTTTGTGACCGCCCGCAGCCAAGCCAAGATTCTCGACTTCGGTCTCGCCAAGATCGGTCCGCGCGCTGCGTCCCCCGTTTCCGCAATGACGACAGTGGCGTCCGACGCAGTCGTCCCCCGTTTCCGCAATGACGACTGCGTCGGACGCCACTGTTCTCGACGACCATCTCACCAGTCCAGGCACGGCGGTCGGCACGATCGCTTACATGTCACCGGAACAGGTTCGCGGCGAGGAACTCGATGCCCGCACGGATCTGTTTTCCTGCGGGGTGGTTCTTTATGAAATGGCGACCGGCAATCAGCCCTTTCCCGGCGCAACCTCTGGCGTGATCTTCGACGGAATCCTCAATCGCCAACCCGTCGAGCCGCTCCGGCTCAACCCCATACTGCCCGTGGAGCTTGAGCGCATCTTGAACAAGGCGCTCGAAAAAGACCGCACGCTGCGTTACCAGACAGCTTCGGACTTGCGCGCCGACCTCCAGCGACAACAGCGAGATTCCAATTCCGGGAAAGCCCGGGCGTGGCAGGCAACTTCCGTAGCTACGGCCGCCGCCAGACAATCGGAGGCTCCTTCACCGCCACTTCCGGGGCAAAGCGGGAGCAGGAAAAGACCTTTTCGCTCATCGAGAGACAAAAAGATTGCGGGCGTATGCGCGGGCTTGGCCGATTATTGGGACACCGATGCCACGCTCATCCGAGTGCTCTGGCTCGTCGTGGGCCTTACTACAGGGATCGGCCTTCTCGCTTACCCGTTTCTCTGGATGGTTTTGCCCCTCGCGCCAGCCGAAGGGGTTCCGTCTTCGGCAACTGCAGCGGGAACAGTGCCATCGCAGGCCGAAAAGGCAAAAACCAAATCACTGGGCATAAAAAACCCGAGCGTCGCGATCCCGGTCTTGGTTGTGGCCGCTTTACTCGCAGCGGTCCTTTACTTCTGGCCTCGCGGCCGGCCGCGCACTGATTTCTCGTCCATCCGCATGCAGCGAATCACCACGACCGGCCAAGCCGTTTCTGCGGCAGTCTCTTTCGATGGCCGCTATGTCGCCTATTGCCAGGACAACAATGGAAAGAAAAGCCTCTGGCTTCGCCAGCTGGCCTCGACCAATAGCGTTCAACTTCTCCCTTCGGCCCCGCGCCCCATGCTCATCCCAGAATTCACCCCGGACGGGGGCTTCATTGATTATCTCGAAAGAGTGAATCCCACCGACAAATCCCTTTACCAGATTCCCGTGCTGGGGGGGCACGCCGCGCAAGCTGGTGGACCACGTTGATAGTCTCGTTACGTTCTCTCCCGACGGGAGCCAAATGGCTTTTGTCCGCAACGATGGTGTCAAAGGCGAATCTTCCCTCATCCTCGCCGATCCTTCTGGCGCTCATGAAACCCATCTGGCTACCCGCCGCATCGGCAATGACATCGGTCCTTTTGACCTTCCTTCCTGGGCGCCGGACGGCAGGACCATTACCGTTTCGGTTGCCGACCCCGCCTCCGACGGCCTGTACATCCATCTGTTGAATGTCTCCGTCCGCGACGGTTCCGCCACGTCTTTTTCGCCGGTCCATTGGAGGAGCTTAAACGACACTCGCTGGCTTCCCGACGGCAGCGGCATGCTTATCGCCGCTCAGGAAAGAAGCGGCGCTCCCCAGCAAATCTATTGGAATGCGGAAGGCAGCGGGGAAGTACGCAAGATCACCGGTGACGTGAACAGTTACTTATCTCTCAGCGTGGGCTCCGATTCCCGCTCTTTCCTGGCCGTCCAGAGCGACATCAACGTCAATGTCTGGGTTGGTCCCGGGAACGACCCCGATGCCGCCGTGCAAGTCACCTCCGGAAGAATGGACGGCATCGGCGGTCTCGCTTGGACCACCGACGGCCGCATTGTCTATCAAGGAAACGTCGGGGACAGCTATCAAATCTGGATGGTCAATGCCGACGGCTCCGCGGCCCACCAAGTGACCAACGACCGCTACTTCCACACCCATCCCGCGGTCTGCGAATCAGGCCACTCCATTGTTTTTGAATCCGACCCCACGGGCCTTCAGCACCTCTTCAAGACAGACCTCGACGGCAACAATCTCACGCAAATCACCAGCGGCGCTGGCGAAGGCAGCCCTAGCTGCCGCATGCAATCCGGCGATGTTGTCTTTTCCGGATCTGACCCCAACCGGCACACCCTGCTCTACAAGATGGAGCTGGGCGGAGCTTCGCCGGTCGCGCTTTCCGATCAGTTGCTTGTCAGCAAGCCGGTTTATTCTCCCGACGGAACCTGCATTTTGGCCGCCCTTATGGATCCGAAGACCGGGACCGTCAAAGGCTCGCTTGTTCCCGCTTCGGGCGGCGCCCCGCGCTACTCCCGCGATATTCCATCCACTCTGGATCCCATGGGAGTCGTCGGCTGGATGGCCGACGGAGGGAGCTTTGCCGCGCTCGATGACCGCAGCGGGATCCGCAATCTCTGGACCTTTCCCTTTGACGGCAGCCCGGGCAAACAAATCACGCATTTTCAGCGGTCGGAAATCCACGGCTTTGCCTGGTCTCCGGACGGGAAGCGCATTGCCCTCTCGCGCGGTCCCATCGAACAGAACGTGGTGCTTATCAAAACCGGTTCTTAGCCTCGCGAGCTCATGCGTTTCGGCTTTGCCCCGGCACGCCCGGATAGCGAAGGATCCTGACCCGCATTCATCCTGCTTGCGGGCTCGCTGCCCATCCCGAACTCGCCAAGAGCTACAGCGGCTGGCCGAGAATGCTCGGCTGGCTGTGACCAACCCGTGACCGGAGGTTGGTTGGCTTGAGCGGGTTTGCGATCGTCGCAAGTTTCGCCGAGTTCCAGGAAGGCTTGCATCCCGCCGGCGAGGAATCGCAACTGGACGCGCCCGTGCCGGGCTCTTCACCCCTGGGATTAGACCTTCATAGCCCGAGCGTTGCGCAGTTGACGGTCGCGCAAACCATTGCCTCATTGTCGTTCCTTCGGGTACCTTCGGAGTTGGCAACTGGCTTCAAATCTCGCGATGGCCACCACGCCAAACTCGCTTCCTTCCGCTTTTGACGCGCAGCATCCGCCGGCGGCGGACATTGTCGACAAGTGCGTGCACTGCGGCTTCTGTCTTCCTGTCTGCCCGACTTACCTCCTTTGGGGACAGGAAATGGATTCGCCGCGCGGCCGCATCTACCTCGTGAAGCTCGCCGGGGAAGGAGCGGCCGAGATCAACTCCAAATGGGTGAGTCACTTCGATAGCTGCCTCGGCTGCATGGCCTGCATGACGGCGTGCCCTTCGGGCGTGGACTACGGCAAACTGATCGAGGCCACCCGCGCGCAGATCGAGCGAAACTTCACACGGCCTTCCGGCGAGAAACGTCATCGCCATTTCCTGTTCGAGACGTTTACCCGGCCGGATCGCCTCGATCGCTTGCGCGCGCCGCTCCTCGCCTATCAAAAATCCGGCCTGCAAGCTCTGGCTCGCGGACTCGGTCTCGTCAGGCTGCTCCCGAAGAAATGGCGGACGATGGAGGCGCTGCTTCCAAGACTTACGCCTCAGGAAGCGGTTTTGGAAGTCACGCCTGCCGTCGGCACGAAACGCCGGCGCGTCGGCCTGCTTCTCGGTTGCGTGCAGCGCGTATTTTTCTCGCAGGTCAATGCCGCCACGGCACGCGTCCTCGCTCGAGAGGGCTGCGAGGTGGTCGCTCCACAAACGCAAGCTTGCTGTGGGGCCTTGCTTGTGCATGCGGGAGAAGAGGCTGCTGCCATCGACCTCGCCAAGAAGACGATGGATGCCTTCGAGCAGGCCAACGTTGAAACGATTGTGACGAATGCCGCCGGATGCGGCTCCAACGTGAAGGAATACGGCCACCTGCTTCGCGATGACCCGCAATATGCCGAACGCGCGCAAAGATTTGCCGCGAAGTGCAGGGACATCAGCGAAGTCTTAACGGAGCTCGAGCCGCGCTCGAAGCGTCATCCACTGAAGCTGCGCGTCGCGTTTCACGATTCTTGCCATTTGCAGCACGCGCAAGGGGTACACTCGCAGCCCCGAGCTTTGCTTTCCAGCATTCCCGGCCTCGAACTCGAGGAGATTGCGGAATCGGCGATCTGCTGCGGTTCCGCGGGAATCTACAATCTCGTGCAGCCCGACGCTGCGCGATCGCTCGGCGACCGCAAAGCCGAACTCGTTTCTCAACTTGGCGCCGACGTGGTCGCTACCGGCAATCCCGGCTGCATGCTCCAGCTGCAGTCGGCCCTCTCGCGCCGTCATCTGAAGACGCCCGTTGTCCACTCGATTCAGCTTCTCGACGCTTCCTTGCGCGCCCAGTCATTCGATTCCTTCCGATAGACCTCACCTGCCGCATGCCCTTCGACGACAAGGCGGAAGGCACACCTCGAAATCGGAAAAATCAGCGAGAAGACCCGCGCGCGTAAAGACTAGCAAGACCCAGCGCATCGTCCGCCAACATTTCTGAAGGAAGTTCTCGAATCGCCAGAAGCCGGTGATCGCGGTTCATTCGAACGGGACGCCGGTCTTCTTTGAAATATCCCGCAGCTCTTCGACGACAGGCAGAATCAGCGGGACACCCTCTTTTCGCCGCGCCTGGTCCGCCTCCCGTTCAGGATCGCCCGGAATCAAAGGGCCATGCGTGCCCGGTGCGGGCTTCGTTCGGCGAAACACGCGAATGTACTCGTCCACCTGGCGCTTGAACTCGTCGGCGTCAATGAAACCGTCAATGCGCATCGCGCCAAAAAAATGACCGATTCCCTTCCCCACGCTGCGCTTGGGGATCTCCTGTCGCAGCGCAAAGGGAGGCGTGAACGGGCCCCAGTTCGCGCCGCTCAACGGCCCACAAAGAATGTCCACCATCATCGCCAACGCATACCCTTTGTGGCCCCCGCGCTCGCGTTCCGAACCCAGCGGGAGCATCGCCCCGCCGTCGATCATCTGGTTTGGATTCGTGGTGCTGCGTCCTTCGCGATCAATGGCCCAGCCTTCGGGAACGGGCTCGCCTCGCCGACGTGCAATTTCTATCTTTCCGTACGCCGTCGCGCTGGTAGCCATGTCAATCACAATCGGAGGCTCGGCTTTGCCCGGAAACGCAATGGCGATGGGGTTTGTTCCGAGCATGCGTTCGGCGCCCCACAGCGGCACGACGATCTTCGTCGAGTTGGTCATCGCCCAGCCAATCAGATCGCGCTCGAGTGCTTGGAGCACATAGTATCCGGCGATTCCGAAATGGTTTGTGTTGCACACGCCGACCCAGCCGGAGCCGCATTTTTCCGCCATGTCCATGGCGATGCGATTCGCTTGCGGGCCAACCACGAGGCCAAGACCGTTGTCGCCGTCAACCGCCGCGGTACTCGGCGTCGAACGCACAATTTTGATTTTTGGTTTGGGATTAATGTGGCCTTCGCTCAGCATTCCGAAATAGCTGTACATCCGCGCCACACCGTGGGAATCGACGCCGCGCAGATCAGCGCATGCAAGCACGTCGGCAGCCTGCGTCGCATCGGCTTTTGGCACGCCGCAATGGAGAAACACGCGGATGCAAAATTCGCGCAATTTCTCAATGGGAAAAACCTTCGATGCGACTTCGGTCATATTTTCTCCGACGTGCGGCGTTAGGCGGGCAAGCATTCTCCGCGAGTTTCCGCGCCGAAAGGAACGAGCAGCAAGCCGACCGCAAAGGCGATCGAGGTCATGGCGACAGGAGCTCCCAGCGAGCCGTAGCGTTCGACGCCGGCGCCCACGAGAAATGTTATCCCGGCGCCTGCAAAACGCGCGAGCGAGGTAGAAAAGGCAAATGCGCTGGCGCGGCACTCCGTAGGATACTGCTCCGGCAGCCAGAGCGTGTACACGGCGAAATTGGCGCCGCCCAACCCGAGAAAGAAAAGACAGACAAAAAACCACGGAAGCGCGGCTGCTCCGAGATAGAAAACCTTTCCGAACGTCAGCGCAATGGACGCAAGCATCAGCGCGAAATAAACCCCCAGCGCGCCGCGGCGCCCGGCTTTTTCCGCGAGCCACGGCATCACCAGGCAGCCAAGAATCGTCGCGCAGGAAACCAGCATCGCCGCGTGCGAAGCCAGCCGCGCTGCCGGTGGTCCTATTTTCCCGGCCGCTTCCGCCAGCGTCGTCACCGCGGCGGGCACATAGACCGTTCCCGCCCACAAACCGCAAATCGATGCGAGCATATACAAGGAATTCAGAACCGTTCGGCGGCGCAGCGTGTTCGAGAAAAGGGCGGAAAATGGCCTCCAGATTTTCCCGGAGCGAACCACGCCTTCCTTTTGTCTCCACCTCTCCGGCTCCGTCACGCCATGCCGCACCCAGGCGAGCAAAAGCGCCGGCAGTCCGCCGACCGCAAACATCGTGCGCCAGCCGAAGTGACTCCCTATGACGTAATTCGCCAACGATGCAAAAAAGGTCCCAACGTAGTATCCCGTGTGCATCAACCCGGCGCCAGCCAGCCGCCGCGGTTCGGGCCATTCTTCGGCGACGAAGGTTCCGCCCATAGCCCACTCGCCGCCGATGCCAATCCCGGCAAGCAGCCGCAGAACGGCAAGCTGCCAGACGCCCGTGACGAGCGCGCTGAGAAACGTGAAAACGGAATACCACACGATCGTCAGCATGAGCGTGCGAACGCGCCCGAACTTATCGCCAATCGGGCCCCACAAAAAGGCCATTCCCCAGCCGAACAAGAACAGCGCGAATAGCAATCCGCCGTAGAAGCCGACGTTTCCTTTGGTCGGAGCAATTCCGGAGCGCGGAAGAAGTTCCCGCAGCGAAGGCAGCAGGACAAGCGCGTAGATGAACGAATCCATGCCGTCCAGCGCCCAGCCTCCCCAGGATGCCCAAAATCCGCGAATCTGATTTCGCGTAAGCGGGACCAGCGTCGATTTTGGATTGGACGGAAGCTCCGCAACACTCATGGCAGCGGGGACTATACCATGCGTCGCTTCTGACCCGTGCCCGGTAAGCCTGCTAGCGGTAGCCGCGCCGGAAAAAATAAACGGTCATGG
>Ga0066680_10001095_pt1 | contig 10590 bp, 7 predicted proteins | sample GraSoiAngelo_129_FD_62297 | JGI IMG/M metagenome (GOLD analysis project Ga0066680, IMG submission 62297) | Grasslands soil microbial communities from the Angelo Coastal Reserve, California, USA - 14_0927_12_40cm | ecosystem: Environmental > Terrestrial > Soil > Grasslands | place: USA... | reverse complement strand
GCGACGGTCCACTTGGCGGCGTGCCGAACCCGGCAGAGTAATCGGGTCGCGTGGCGCGATGAACGACCGCGGCGGAAGGGAGCAGCGACGGGCGCCGCGGGCGCCGGATGGCGCTGAACGCCCAGTACGCGAGAGACAGCAAGAGCGCGCCGGCGCCGAAGATCGGCAGGAACACGAACGGTGGCCTCGAGATGACGTCGAAGCCGCTGAGCGAGGTCGAGATCCGGGCCGGCGTGGCCACGAAGGCCGGAGTCTCTTCCGGCGAAGCAGATGGTGACGGCGACTCTGATGGCGTGGGCGAGGGCGAGGGCGACGCGCTTGCGGCCTGGAGGGTGAAGTTCGCGCACGGATTGGGCTGCACGCTTGCGCAGAGCTTGTGCACCCCGGGCGGGTCGCCGGCAAAAGGCTTGACGCGCGTGTTGAAGCTGCCGTTGCTGTCCGCGGTCGCCGAGCCCGCGACCTTGGTCGGCTGATCCCAGTAAAGCGTGAGCGTCTCATTGGGCAGGAACTGCCCGCCGCTCACATTGATCACGGTGGTCGCGTTCCCGGCGGTGACATCAAGAGAAAGGAAGGCGTTGACCGGGATGGGGCTTGGGGATGGTGATGGGGATGGCGTAGGGGTAGGCGTTGTGGCGGGAGTCGCGCCAGCGGGAGATGGACTCGGACTGGTCGTGGGCGTATCCGCAGCGATGACGAGCAACCACACGGGTAAGAGCACCAGGAGCCGGAGAAAACGCATGAAGCCCGGGAACGATACCAGAGTCCGTTTTGTTACACCGGGGGCCACGGGATCGACCACGCGGAACTCGGCTCCGGGAAGCGCCAGCGGGGGTCGAGGACCCCTCGCAGCCGCCGATTCAAAACCCGAACTTCGCCCGCGCTGAGCAATCCCTCCATGGTTTTTCCGAGCGATCCACGCTCCAGGTCGATCAGCCCCCGCTCCACGTCCCCACACAGGTCCGGCGGCAGTGGGTGGCCCGCGAAGTCCCAGATCACAGTTCGCAGCTTGTGGTCGACGTGAAAGGTGAGGCCGTGGTCGATGACCCAGACGTTGTCTTGGGCGTCGAAAAGACAGTGGCCCGACTTGCGGTCGGCGTTGTTGGTGATCACATCGAACAGCGACACCCGGATCCACGTGTCTGCGTACGACTTGTTCGCGCCCAGGAAGTGCCGGCCGTCGGCCGCGATGAACAGCTGGACGGCCCCGACTCCATGAGGCGCCTTCCGTCTCACGACCGTAGGCGGGATCCGAGGCCACCCGAGAACCTTGCTCAGCTCATACGCCGCGACCTCGCGCTGGTACAGCGTGCCGGCCTCGAAATCCCATAGCGGAGACTCGCCTCGAGCAGGCTTGTAGACGGCGCGCAGCCCCGCTGAGCCGTGTGGGTCGAGGCGGGCCAGGAACGTGTAGTTGGAGGCCCCGTGGAGCAGGCCAAGGATCTTGATGTGGGGCAGGTCCCGGAGCTCGCGCTCCGCGTCCTCAGAAGATTGGGCGTGCACCGTTCATGACCGGGCAGGGATGGCCGGAGGCGTCGACGGGCAGCCCGCAGCGCGGGCACAGAGGGCGACCGGCGGACAGCACCGATTCCGCCTGCTTCGAGAAGGCGACGACCTGGTCATGGCTGAGCCAGAAGCGAACGCTTGGAGCATCGTCCGCGGTCGGGGCCTCCTCGGACTGCTCCCCCGCGGCGGCCTGGCTGGCAACGAGGACGAACATCTGGCGCGCCTCGTGGTAGCCCAGGCCCATCTCGCCGATCTGCCAGTCGGGATCGCCCGGTACCGGCTCCGGCTCGGTGGCCATGGGAATGGGCGCCTCGGAGGTCTCGATCTGCTGGGCCTCGAGCATCTGGTGCAGGCGGACGATAAGCGCCTGGATCTGTGACTTCTCGCAGCTCAGGGTCAGGGTCCGCCCAGAGCCGGACGCGAGGAGGAAGAAGCGCCGCTGGCCCGGTTCGCCGACGGCCGCCACAGCGATCGTGTCGACCGGGTCGAGCTCGTAGATGGCCATCGCCTAAAGACTAGGTCGCGGGTTGGTTTTGCGGCCCTCGATGCGGGGAACAAGTCACAGGTAACCCTTTGCAAACTCGAATCCATCCCACCTGGAGGAACAGCTGACATATGCCTAAAACCGTAGGAATCGACTTGGGGACGACGAACTCGGTCATCGCCGTCATGGAGGGCGGCGAGCCCGTTGTCATCCCCAACTCCGAAGGTTCGCGCACCACGCCCTCCGTCGTCGCCTTCACCAAGTCAGGTGAGAGGCTGGTGGGCACGCTGGCTCGCCGGCAGGCGGCCGTCAACCCCGAGAACACCGTCTACTCGATCAAGCGGTTCATGGGCCGCAAGTTCGGCGAGGTGGACTCCGAGCGGAAGATCGTGCCCTACCAGGTCAAGCCCGGCAAGGACGATCGAGCGGTCGTGTTCGTGCCGAACGCAAGCAAAGAGTTCACGCCCGAAGAGATCTCGGCCATGATCCTGCAGAAGCTCAAGGCCGACGCCGAGGCCTACCTCGGTGAGAAGGTGACCGACGCGGTCATCACCGTGCCCGCGTACTTCAACGACTCGCAGCGCCAGGCGACCAAGAACGCCGGCCAGATCGCCGGCCTCAACGTGCTGCGCATCATCAACGAGCCGACCGCCGCCTCCCTGGCCTACGGCCTGGAGAAGAAGGCGAATGAGACCATCCTCGTCTTCGACCTCGGTGGTGGAACCTTCGACGTCTCCGTACTCGACGTGGGTGACGGTGTGTTCGAGGTCAAGTCCACCAACGGCGACACCCACCTCGGCGGCGACGACTACGACCGCCGGATCGTGGACTGGCTGGCCGACGAGTTCAAGAAGCAGAACGGCATCGACCTGAAGACTGACCGCCAGGCTCTGCAGCGCCTCACCGAGGCGGCCGAGCGCGCGAAGATCGAGCTCTCGAGCCGGCTCGAGACCACCATCAATCTGCCGTTCATCACCGCGGACCAGACCGGTCCGAAGCACCTCGAGATGACCCTTACGCGAGCCAAGTTCGAGTCCCTGACCGCTGACCTGACCGAACGCTGCCGCCAGCCGTTCCTCTCAGCTTTGAAGGACGCAAGCCTCACCCCCCAGCACATCAACGAGGTCGTGCTGGTCGGTGGTGCGACACGTATGCCGATCATCCAGCAGCTCGTCAAGGATCTGCTCGGAGGCAAGGAGCCGCACAAGGGCGTCAACCCGGACGAGGTCGTCGCGGTAGGCGCGGCGATCCAGGCCGGAGTGCTGAAGGGCGAGGTCAAGGACATCCTGCTCCTGGACGTGACGCCGCTTTCGCTGGGCGTCGAGACCCTGGGCGGGGTCATGACCAGGCTCATCGATCGCAACACCACCATCCCGACCTCTCGCTCCCAGGTCTTCTCGACCGCCGCGGACAACCAGACCTCGGTCGAGGTCCATGTTCTGCAGGGCGAGCGCGAGATGGCGCGCGACAACCGCACCCTGGGCCGCTTCCACCTGGACGGAATCCCACCCGCGCCTCGGGGTATGCCGCAGATCGAGGTCACGTTCGACCTGGACGCCAACGGCATCCTGAACGTGAAGGCGCAGGACAAGGGCACCGGCCGCGAGCAGTCGGTCACCATCACCGCGTCCTCGACCCTGAACAAGGAAGAGGTCGACCGCATGGTCAAGGAGGCCGAGGCCCACGCGTCGGAGGACCGCGCCAAGCGCGAGGAGGTGGAGCTCCGCAACCAGGCGGACCACATGATCCACCAGGCCGAGAAGGTCATCAAGGAGAACGAGTCGCGCATCCCGGAGGACGTCAAGAGCGAGGTCAACACGAAGCTCGAGGCGCTCAAGATCGCGGCCAAGGGCTCAGACACCAAGGACCTGCAGCGGAAGATGGACGACTTCAACGAGTCGCTGCAGAAGATCGGCCAGCACATCTACCAAGGGGCCGGAGCCGCGACGCCGACGGGCGCTCCTAGCGATGGCGCGCCGGCCGGCGAAGAGAAGAAAGAGGGCGACGTCGTTGATGCCGACTATCGCGAGGTCAACTAACTAAATCGCCACCGGAGGGCTCGGGCATGTGCCCGAGCCCTTATTTTTTGCCTGCCGTGGTCACGTACTTTCGGGAGCGAACCCGCCTGTGGGCGGTGGCGGGCGTGTGGACAGGTGCCCTGCTCAGCGCCTTCAACCTTTACGCGGCGGTGGCGACATACATCCCCCAGTTCCTCGTCCGCAATGACTTCCGGCTGGTATACGGCGCGGCGCTGAACGCCTGGGAACACGGTTACGGCCATCTCTATGACCTGGGGGGCCAGAAGAACACGGTTGAGGGCCTCGGCGCTTACTGGTCGCCGTTCCTGAATCCGCCGCCGCTCGCGTGGTTGGGCACGCCGTTTCTCCTCCTGCCTTTTGATGCCGCGATCGTCTTGTGGTCTGCGCTGCTGGTGGCGGCTGCGCTTCTCGCCTGGTGGCTGGTCGCGCCGGGCACGGGCCTGACGCGTGCGGCACACCTCGCCCTGTTTGTCGGTCTGTTCCCGACCGCGTTCGGGGTGATGGTCGGCCAGCCGGTGGCGCTGGTCGCCGCTGCGGTGGCGGCGTCGTGGTGGCTGGCGGAGCACAGGATGCCGGTGCTGGGCGGACTCGCGCTGAGCCTGGTCGCGATCAAACCGCAGCTGGCGCTGCTCGTCCCGCCATGCCTGCTGGTGGCAGGCCAGCGCCCGATGTTCGTCGCGTGGCTCGGCGCCACCGCGCTGATGGTTGTCGTCGCCTTGGTGCTCCTCGGCGGGGACGGCCTCCAGCGCTACCGCGACGTGCTTGCGCTCGCGTCGCAGTGGGAGCCGACGCGCCGCTACGCGATCGCCGGTCCGCTCGGGCTTGGGCCGCAGGTCTACGTCGTCGAGGCCGTGGTGGTCGGAGTGGCGATGTTCGCCGCCTGGCGCCATCGCCATGCCGGCACTGGGCTTCCGATCGCCACCGGCATCGTCGCCTCGCTTCTGTTCACGCCGTATGTGGGATTCCAGGACTTCGCGATGCTCGTCGTCGCCGGCTGGCTCGTGATGCGGTCGCGGGCGACGACCGTGCAAGTGGCGTTGCTGGTCGGCGGCTACGCGCTCCTCGAGCTCGCGCTGGTCGTCCTCGCGTTGCCAATCCTGGTCGCGGAGGCGGCTCTGCTGATCTCCTTGGCCTGGCCGGGCGATTCCGCTCGTCTAGCGCCAGGGGAGCGCTTACCCGTGTCGCGAGAGGCCCGTTTGGCGCCGGAAGCGCGGAATGAATCGTAAACGCGGCGACTGGAGCCGACGGTGGGATTCGAACCCACGACCTGCCACTTACGAGGCGGCTGCTCTGCCAGCTGAGCTACGTCGGCGCGACCTTTCGCGACAGTTTTGGCGGCGAAATTTGGCCATCTCGCGAGGGCCTAGGCTAACATCGGACGGGGATGCGAACTCTCGACGTGGAACGACTGGTGGCGGGCGATTATGCCGTGATCAAGCCGCTTCTGGTCGAGCTTCACCTTACCGAACAGGCCCACTACGAAGACCATCCTCAGTTGCCACGCGAGGAGATCGAGAGGCACCTCGCGCTGGTCCCATCGGCGTTCCGCGGCGAGAACGTCATCTACGTGGTGCGCGACGAAGTCGGGCAGGTGGTCGGGTTCTGTTGGATCGTCCTCTACGATCCCGGCACCGGGCTGGAGGGGGAGGTCGCCGAGCTCTATGTGGCCGAGGGGCACCGGGGCAGGGGTATCGGTGAGATGCTCGTCCGCCAGGCGGTCAGGCTGTTCGCCGAGCGCCGCGTCACCCTCGCGTACGTCTGGACACGGCCGGACAACGATGCCGCGGTCAAGCTGTATCGGTCGGCGGGTTTTGAGCCGAACCGCCAGCTCGTGATGACCTGGTACCCGGTGGAACCCCTGGCCCAGAGCTGACCTCCGCCGCCTCCACCTAACATCAGCTCATGCGCCCCGTCTTTGGCCCCTTGCTGGCCGTTTTGGCCGGGCTTCTCGCGACCGCCATCGTCGCAGCCGGCGTGACCCTGGCGATCCTGCGCCTCCAGTCGCGCACCAACACGCAGCAGGTGAACCTGCGGCCCGGTGTCACGCTGACCCAGGACTCGGCGATCGTGCAGGCGGCGGCGAAGGGCCGGCCGGCCGTCGTCAGCGTGGTCACGCAGCACCAACCGAGCGTCGTCCGGGGCTCTGGCTACCTGGCGACGAGCGACGGTTACATCGTGACCAGCATCAACGTGATCGCCGGCGCCAACGGGATGACGGTCCTTGTGCCGGGCGACTCCGCGCCGCACGCCGCGCGGCTGGTCGACTACGACTGCCAGACAGGCGTAGCCGTGATCAAGATCGACAGGGTCAGCGGGCTGCCGACGCTCGCGTTCGCGGACCCCACAGCGCTGGTCCAGGGCCAGGTCATCGTCGCCGTCGGCGGTCCGGTCGAGGGCGGCGCGGTCACGCCCGGCTACGTGAGCGCCATGCACCGGGTAACGGCGGCGAAGGACCCCGTAAATCTCGGCCACATGCTGCAGTTCAGTGACACGATCCAGACGAATGTCGCGATCGACGACGGCACCTCCGGAGGGCCGCTGCTGAATGTCAGCAGCCAGGTCATAGGCATATCCATGGTGTCGCCGACCCAGCTGGCGGGCTTCGGCTTGAACGTCGCCGACATCCAGGACGACGTCCAGCAGATCCTGTCGACCGGACAGGTCCAGGTTGCGTCCCTGGGCGCGACCACAAGCGATGTGACGCCCGAGAGCGCGGCGCTCGGCGGACTGCCAGAGGGCGCTCAGCTGCTCATCGTCGAGAAGGGAGGCCCGGCGGCATCCGCGGGATTGCAAAACGGGGACGTGATCACACAGATCGACGACGTCAAGCTGGATTCCGCGCATCCGCTTTCGCTGCTGCTCCGCTCGCGCTTTCACGCCAGCCAGCGCGTGACCGTGACCTACACGCGCGGCAGCAGCTCGACGCAAGCCGAGCTCACGCTGACCGGCCAGCACCCGACCTGCTCGTGACTTCAGTCATATCGCGCGGCGTGCGCGCAAGCATCAACCAGGCGCTGCTCGACGCCGTGCGGACGCTGGGCGTCGAGGGCGAGATTCCTGACCTCGAGCTCGGGCGGGCAAAGGTTCCCGGCCATGGCGACTACGCAACTTCGGCGGGGCTGAAGCTTGCGCGCGAGCTTCGGCAACCGCCCGCCTCGATCGCGGCGCGACTTGCGGAGACGATCTCAGTCCCAGACGGGGCCGCCACGGTCGAGGCCGACAGCGGCTACGTCAACTTCCGCCTCGCCGAGGACTGGCTTCGCCGCCTCGTGGGCCAGGTCACGTCTGCCGCCGGCCGTTACGGCGCGCGCGACGTGGGCCGCGGCGAGCGCTTGCAGGTCGAGTTCGGCAGCGTCAACCCGACCGGACCGCTGCACATCGGTCACGGACGCGGCGTAACCCTCGGCGACTCGATCTGTCGTCTCCTCGAGTTCACCGGGCACGACGTGCAGCGCGAGTACTACGTCAACTCCGACAACCTGCAGACGCGCAGGTTTGGGCTCTCGGTCTTCGCGCGACTGCACGGCCTCGAGCCGCCCGAAGGCGGCTACACGGGCGACTACGTGAAAGAGCTCGCGGAGATGGCGCGCCACGACCTGCCGGACATCGAAAAGCTTCCGGCGGATGAGGCCGAGCCAAAGCTCAGGATGTACGCGATCGAAAAGATGGTGGATCGCATTAAGGCCACCGTCGCGCGCGTCAACGTCCGCTACGACGAGTGGTACTACGAGAACCGGTTGTGGGAGGCGGGCCTTGCACAGGCGGCGATCGAAAGATTGCGCGAGTCGGGAAACATCAAGGACCGAGACGGCGCCCTCTGGTTCGGCGAGCCGAACGATGAAGAGGAGGACCGCGTCGTCATTCGGGCCAACGGCCAGCCGACCTATTTCGCGTCTGACCTCGGCTACCTGCTGAGCCGCTTCGAGCAGCGCGACTTCAACCGAGTGGTCGAGGTGTGGGCCGCGGACCACCACGGCTACGTGCCGCGGATGAAGTCGGCCGCCGCGGCGCTTGGCTTCGACGCTCAAAAGCTCGTGATCATCCTCCACCAGATGGTCAACCTCAAGGAAGGCAAGATGTCGAAGCGCGCGGGACGCTTCGTCACCCTCGATGAGCTCGTGGATCGCGTCGGTTCGGACGCCGTCCGCTACTTCTACCTGATGCGGTCGCCCGACACCACGATCGAGTTCGACCTCGAGCTCGCGGTGACTCAGGGAAACGAGAACCCCGTCTATTACGCCCAGTACGCGCACGCCCGCCTGGCGAACGTCGAGGCGACGGCCCGTGAGCGTCACCCACAGCTGCCCGAGAGAGCCGACGTGTCGTTGCTGGCGCAGCCATGGGAGCTGGACGTGGCGCGGCAGCTCGCGTTCTGGCCGGACGTGGTCGAGGACGCGGCCACGCTGCTGGAGCCGCATCGCATTCCTTATTACGTGCACGACCTCGCGACCGCGGTGCATCGCTTCTATCACGCGGGCAACGCCCAGACCGAGCACCGCGTGGTCGTGGATGACCCCGAGGCAACAAGGGCGAGGCTGGAGCTGTGCCGGGCCGCGCGTCACACTTTGAAGACGGCGCTGGACCTCATGGGGGTCGGCGCACCCGAAAGGATGTAGGAGAGCAAGACCATTGGACGTCACCTGGCTGGGACACGGCTGCTTCCGTTTGCGCGGACGCGGCGCCGCGGTGGTCACTGATCCATACCCGCCGGCCATCGGGCTCAAGCTCGCGCGCATGGACGCGGAGGTCGTGACGGTCAGCCACGACCACGACAACCACAGCTACACGCAGGTTGTCCGCGACGGTGCCTACGAGATTCACGGACCTGGTGAGTACGAGATCGCTGGAGTGAGCGTGATCGGCGTGCCGACCTATCACGATGCGGACAAGGGCGCCAAGCATGGGCGCAACACCGTCTACCTGATCGAGATCGACGACGTTCGTATTTGCCACCTGGGCGATCTCGGCCACAAGCTGGAAGACGCCGAGGCGGAGGCGGTTGCTTCACCCGACGTGCTGCTGGTGCCGGTCGGTGGGCATACCGCGATCAACGCCGCTCAGGCGGCCGAGGTGGTCCGCCAGCTGGAGCCTCGCTACGTCGTGCCGATGCACTATGCCATCCCAGGTCTGAAGCTGGATCTGGACCCGATCGACCGCTTCCTGAAGGAGATGGGGGTCACCGCGGCGGAGCCGCAGCCCAAGCTTTCGGTGCAGAAGTCGTCGGTGACGGAGTACGAGACCAAGGTCGTGGTTCTGGAGCCGAAAGCGGAACCAAAGGTTTAGCCGCCTCCCGTCTCCGGTAACATCTGAAAAACCGCCCTGGAGGTCGTCTATGTCGAAGTACGTTTTCGTGACCGGGGGTGTCGTCTCCTCCCTTGGCAAGGGCATCACGGCGGCGTCGATCGGGAACATCCTGAAGGCCCGCCACCTCACCGTCTCCCTCCAGAAGCTCGACCCCTATCTCAACGTCGACCCCGGGACGATGAGCCCCTACCAGCACGGCGAGGTGTTCGTCACCGATGACGGCGCGGAAACGGACCTCGACCTCGGCCACTACGAGCGGTTCGTCGACGAGAACCTGACCGTCGCGTCCAACGTCACGACCGGAAAGATCTATCAGGACGTGATCGCCCGCGAGCGTCGCGGCGACTACCTCGGGGCCACCGTGCAGGTGATCCCACACGTGACCAACGTGATCAAGGAAAAGATCCTTCGCGCCGCCAAAGACCCTCAGGCGGATGTGGTGGTGGTCGAAGTCGGCGGAACAGTGGGCGACATCGAGAGCCTTCCATTTCTCGAGGCGATCCGGCAGTTGAAGAATGACCTCGGCCGGCAGAACGTCTTCTACGTCCACTGCTCGCTTGTGCCTGTGGTGCGCGGCCAGGAGATGAAGACGAAGCCCACCCAGCACTCCGTCCAGGCGCTGCGCGCCATCGGTATCCAGCCCGACGCAATCATCTGCCGCTCCGAGCTGCCGATCGACGGCGACCTCAAGGAGAAGATCGCGCTCTTTACGGACGTGCCCCGGGAGGCGGTGGTCTCGGTGCCTGACGTGCAGTCGATCTACGAAGTGCCGCTGATGCTCGAAGCTTCAGGACTGGGCAAGGTCATGGCCAGGCACTTCGAGCTGGACGTCCCGGCGCACGCACCGGACCTCGCGCCCTGGGTCGAGCTGGTGAATCGGATCAAGCATCCCCGCGCCACCGTGCCGGTCGCGATCGTCGGCAAGTACATCGCCCTGCCCGACGCGTATCTCAGCGTCATCGAATCCCTGCGCCACGCGGGCATCCACCACGGCCTCGAGATCGACATCCGCTGGGTCTCGTCCGAGAAGCTCGACGCCGGAGACTCCTCACCGCTCATGGGCGTTGCCGGGATCGTGGTCCCCGGTGGGTTCGGCTACAGAGGGATCGAAGGCAAGGTCCAGGCCTCGCGCTACGCCAGGCACAACCGGATTCCCTACCTGGGTCTGTGCCTCGGCATGCAGTGCGCGGTCATCGACTTCGCGCGCGAGAAGCTGGAAGCGCCCGACGCCAACTCGACCGAGTTCGCCGCCTTCACCTC
>Ga0066680_10001088_pt1 | contig 10605 bp, 9 predicted proteins | sample GraSoiAngelo_129_FD_62297 | JGI IMG/M metagenome (GOLD analysis project Ga0066680, IMG submission 62297) | Grasslands soil microbial communities from the Angelo Coastal Reserve, California, USA - 14_0927_12_40cm | ecosystem: Environmental > Terrestrial > Soil > Grasslands | place: USA... | reverse complement strand
CGTTCCTGCAAAGCGGTCTATTTCCTCTAATACTGATGAAATCCTCACCCCTTCCTTAGGACTTCCTTACAACTTGCCCTACATTCTTAGACCGTTAGGGCACGGCCAGTAGCAGGCACCGCGTGGAGATTTAAGATCGACAATAGAGCACCAATGTGGGTTTTTCTCACGATCGCGTTCGCTGGGCTGGATTTCATGTTGTATGTATTGGTCCAGTTTTTTCTGGAATCAGCGCGAGAAAAGCAACTTGGGCATGGGGCTTTAGGCTTGCCGGCGAGGCGAGCAAAGTCAAGACGTGTTGTGATAATGAAACCACTGAAGCCACCGATCAAAGACAGATCGAAGGTGCAAGAATCCGTAACGCGGACAGCTGGAGCTGTCGTGTTGCTGGCCACCATGAGCAATCTCGCTTGGACGCAAGCGACACTTGGCCAAACCACAGAAATGCCTTCAACCGCTCAGGGAAATCGCCCGACGGTGCGAAACCAGGGTGATGAACTGGTCGCCGCGAGTGAACAAGATACGCCAGGCAGCCCGCCAGCAACACAGCCATCGGATCCTCAGTGGGGGTATGGTGGATTCCTCGATGCCGCCTATTTGCTGGATCTCAATCATCCGACAAATCATCTCTTCCGAAGTCGCGGAACGGCTTACAAGGTTGACGAACCTATTCTGAACATGGGCGCCGCATACCTCCGGAAAAGCGCCTCCGAGTCCTCGCGCTGGGGTCTGGAAGTGACTTTACAGGGCGGGCAGGATTCCAGGATCTTCGGGTTCTCAGCGACCGCACCAAATCTTCCCGGTTCTGAGTGGCTGCGGCACCTTGGACCAACCGACACCTCCTTTTTAGCGCCGCTCGGGAAGGGATTAACGGTACAAGTGGGAATCTTCTCTAGTCTGATTGGCTACGACTCGTTGTACGCGAAAGACAACTTCAACCACACGCGGCCTTGGGGAGCCGACCTTACGCCGTATCTAATGATGGGTGTGAACGCGAGTTACCCGTTCTCAGAGAGGCTTACGGTAACGGTGTTCGTCGTTAATGGGTATTGGCACCTCGCCAATGCCAATCACGTCCCCAATTCGGGAGCACAAATCGCGTACAAAGTGACCGGTCATACGACTTTGAAGGAAACGGTTCTTTTTGGCCCGCATCAATCCGATACGGGATTTGAATTCTGGCGATTCCTGTGGGACAGCACTGCCGAGTGGAAGACGGACCGTGTTACCACCGCATTTGAATACCATGTCGGGACGGAAAAAGTTGCAACCTTCGGGGCTCCCCGCGCCCTTTGGATGAGCGCGCAGTTGCCCCTACACCGGGTCTTCACCAAGAACTGGAGCGCAACAGTGCGCCCGGAGGTTTATTGGGACCGCGACGGCCGCATGACCGGCGTCTCCCAAACCGTTAAGGCAAACACGACAACGCTCGAATATCGCATCCCCTATCGCCGGGCCACCACGATTGTGAGGTTGGAGCATCGTATTGACGATTCGCGCGGGCCTGGGGGCGGCTTCTTCCGTGGCGGTGAGGTGGCGCCAGGGGTTGTTGGCCTGACCCCAACACAAAATCTGTTGATCTTGGGAGTTATCGTGACATTCGACTCTCACCTTCAACCCTAGAGGAGTTGAAATCATGTTGGACATGGTATTCATCGCTGCGATCGCGTTGTTCGTCCTCATCGCGGTCGGTTACGTTCGCGCGTGCGAGAGGATAAGGGGCGCAAAATCATGAGCTTGGGCACGGCGTTCCTTCTGATTATCTGCGGGATTCTCATCGGCTACTTGCTTTACGCACTCCTGAAGGCGGAGCAGTTTTGACTATGACGGCTAATGGTTGGTTTCAAATTCTCTTTTATCTGCTGGTGATTTTGCTCCTCACCAAGCCCATAGGTGTCTTCATGACGCGGGTGTTCAATCGCGAGAAGACCTTCCTTGATGCGCTGCTGCGCCCTGTCGAAAAGCTCGTATATCGGCTGACCGGCGTTGATGAACATCGGGAAATGCGGTGGACGGAATACACAATCGCGATGCTCCTGTTTAGCGGCGTTTCCATGGCCCTTCTGTACCTGATCGAGCGCACACAGAAATGGCTCCCGTTCAACCCGCAGAAACTTCCAAATGTCGAACCCGGTCTTGCCTTCGGCACGGCGGCTTCTTTCACTACAAATACAAACTGGCAGTCGTATGTGCCGGAAACCACCATGAGTTACTTCACGCAGATGGCGGGGCTCGCGTACCACAACTTCGTCTCGGCTGCGGTCGGCATGGTGCTGGCGATCGTGGTCATTCGCGGCATCGCCCGCAGGGAAACCGATAAGCTCGGGAACTTCTGGGTGGACACTACCCGTTGCCTATTGTGGGTTTTGCTACCGTTTTGTTTAGTTGGTTCCATGGTTCTCGTTTCGCAGGGAGTGATCCAGAACTTCAAACCATATGCCACGGTCGAGTTGCTCGAACCTCAAACGGTGCAGGTGACTAACGCGGACGGCAAGAGCAGCACCCAGCGAGTCACGCAGCAAGTGATTGCGCAAGGACCGGTCGCGTCCCAGGAAGTGATTAAGGAATTAGGCACCAACGGTGGAGGGTTTTTCAATGCGAATAGCGCGCATCCTTTTGAAAATCCCACGCCGTTGTCGAACTTTTTCGAATTGGTATTGATTTTCGCAATTCCTTCCGGCCTGACCTATACGCTTGGCCGCGTGACAGGCTCCGAACGTCATGGGTGGGCCGTTTGGGCGGCGATGGCTTTCCTGTTTCTCGCGGCCGTAACAGCGACGTACTGGGCAGAAGCCAAAGGCAATCCGCTCCTTTTGGGCACCGACCAACGCGCGCATGCCCTGCAATCCGGCGGCAACATGGAAGGGAAGGAGACCCGTTTTGGAATCGCGAACTCCGTTCTTTTCGCCGCCGCAACTACGGACGCGAGTTGCGGAGCGGTCAACAGCATGCACGATTCCTACACACCCCTTGGGGGAATGGTACCGCTGATCAACATAATGCTCGGTGAGGTGGTTTTCGGTGGCGTAGGCGCGGGCCTTTACGGGATCTTCGTTTTTATCGTCCTGGCTGTATTCATCGCGGGATTGATGGTGGGACGCACACCGGAATACTTGGGCAAGAAGATCGAATCGTACGACGTCAAAATGGCCATGCTTGCCGTTCTCATTTTGACGTTTACGATTTTAGGCTTTTCCGCATTTGCCGTCGTTAGACCTTTCGGAACGGCGGGCGTTTCCAATCCCGGACCTCACGGACTGTCGCAAATCCTTTACGCGTACGTTTCATCGGCAGGGAACAACGGTTCCGCTTTTGCCGGAATCAACGCCAATACCATGTGGTACAACACCAGCACCGGCGTTGCCCAGTTGCTCGGCCGCTTCTTCATGATCATTCCGATCATGGCCATTGCGGGAAACCTTGCGAGGAAGAAAACGGTGCCCGAATCAGCGGGGACTTTTCCCGTGACCGGCGCTTTGTTTGCCACCCTGCTGGTGTCCACCATTTTGATTGTTGGAGCGCTGACTTTCTTTCCTGCTCTAAGCCTTGGGCCAATTCTTGAACATCTGCTCATGGCCGCAGGAAAGGTCTTTTGAGGAACAATGAGTACATCTGGCCAAGTCAAATCCAAGCCCCTCGCCGACAAGAAGATTGTGGTTCGCGCGATTGTGGGTTCGATTGCAAAGCTGCATCCGCGCATCATGGTGAAAAATCCGGTCATGTTCGTTGTGGAAGTGGGCGCCCTACTGACGACCATGCAATTGGTACTGGATGCCTTGCATCACACAGGGTTATTCGGCTTCGGTCTGCAGATTACGTTGTGGTTGTGGTTCACCGTGCTTTTCGCGAACTTTGCGGAGGCCATGGCCGAGGGCCGTGGAAAGGCTCAAGCGGATACGCTGCGGAAGGCACGAGCCGAAACGCAGGCACATCGCTTGCGGGCGGATGGCTCGTTGGATGTTGTGCCAAGCTCGAAGCTGCGATCAGGCCATGTTGTTGTCGTAAGCGCCGGAGAATTTATTCCCGGCGACGGCGAAGTGATCGAAGGGGTGGCATCGGTCGACGAATCCGCGATTACCGGGGAGTCCGCTCCCGTCATTCGTGAGTCCGGTGGCGACCGCTCGGCGGTGACAGGCGGAACGCGCGTACTGTCTGACCAGATCAGAGTTCGCATCACATCGAATCCCGGTGAAACATTCTTGGACCGCATGATTAAGTTGGTCGAGGGAGCTTCGCGGCAGAAGACCCCGAATGAGATTGCGCTGAACATCCTTTTAGCCGGATTAACCATCATCTTTTTGCTCGCGGTAATCACTCTACAGCCATTCGCTATCTATTCCGGGGCGCCGCAAAGTATTTTTGTGCTCGTTTCGCTCTTGGTGTGCCTAATCCCGACCACAATCGGCGGCCTTTTGTCGGCCATCGGAATCGCAGGCATGGATCGCATGATCCAAAGAAACGTCATAGCCATGTCGGGGCGCGCTGTGGAAGCATCCGGAGACGTCGACGTGTTGCTCCTGGACAAAACCGGTACGATCACGCTGGGCAATCGCGAAGCAACGATGTTCTATCCCTGCCCAAATGTGACTGAGTCCGAGTTGGCGAATGCGGCGCAACTTGCATCTCTTGCAGACGAGACGCCCGAGGGGCGCTCCATTGTGGTACTCGCAAAGGATAAATATGGACTGCGAGGTCGCGAGTTTAGCCATCGCAATCCGATCTTCATTCCCTTTTCGGCCCAGACCCGCATGTCTGGCGTGGACCTCGACGGCCTGCAAATTCGCAAGGGCGCTCCGGAAGCGATCCTGAAACATGTCGCCGAACGCAGCCAGCAGGTCCCGAAAGAAACTCAACAGTGCGTCGCGGATATTTCTAACGGGGGCGGCACGCCGCTTCTGGTGGCGGAGAACGCCCGTATTCTGGGCGTAGTCGCGCTGACGGATATTGTCAAAGGGGGAATGCGCGAACGGTTCGAGCATCTGCGGGCGATGGGCATTCGCACCATGATGATCACTGGCGACAACCCGCTCACCGCGGCAGCCATCGCTCGGCAGGCTGGCGTGGACGATTTCCTCGCGGAGGCGCGTCCCGAAGACAAGATGGCGCTGATCAAGCGCGAGCAAGCCAAAGGCAAGCTTGTAGCCATGACCGGCGACGGCACCAACGATGCCCCGGCCCTGGCCCAGGCCGATGTTGGTGTGGCCATGAATACCGGCACGCAAGCCGCCAAGGAGGCCGGCAACATGGTCGACCTTGACTCCAACCCCACAAAGCTCATTGAGATCGTCGAAATTGGCAAGCAGTTGCTGATTACCCGAGGCGCGCTTACGACCTTTTCCGTGGCCAATGACGTCGCCAAATATTTCGCCATTATTCCGGCAATGTTCGCTGGAGCCTTTCCCCAACTGAATGCATTAAATATTATGGGCCTGGCTACGCCTCAATCCGCGATTCTCTCAGCTGTCATCTTTAACGCCGTGATCATCATCGCGCTCATTCCTTTGGCGCTTCGCGGCGTGAAATACCGGCCTGCAGGCGCGGCCGCTCTGCTGCGGCGAAACTTACTCGTGTATGGACTGGGTGGTGTCGTTGCGCCATTTGTCGGCATAAAACTGATCGATCTTCTGATCACTTATTTGCACTTTGCGTGAGACTTGCACATGAAGAACAACCTGCGAATCGCGATTCTTTTCACCCTGATTACGACCGTGCTGTTCGGCGTCATTTATCCACTGACCGTCAACGGCCTGGCACAGCTTCTGTTTCCCTCAAAGGCGAACGGAAGCTTGCTGGTTAAAGACGGTCATGTAATTGGGTCGGCGCTTCTCGGACAGCCATTTTCTTCGCCGGGATATTTTCATTCACGCCCATCGTACGCAGGAACGGGCTACGATGCAGCGCAATCCTCCGGCTCAAATCTGGGGCCGACGAACCATCAACTAATCGAGCGCGTGAAGGCTGATGTAGATAGGCTGCATGCGGAAAACCATGGCGCCGCAATTCCTATAGATCTAGTCACCGCTTCCGCCTCGGGCCTCGACCCAGAGATTTCGCTGGCAGCCGCTGAGTTCCAGATTTCTCGAGTAGCGCGCGCGCGCGGAATGAGCGAAACCGACGTTCGCTCGCTGGTCAGCAAACATACGCTAGGAAGGCAACTCGGTTTTCTGGGGGAGCCACGCGTGCGCGTTCTTGAACTCAATTTGGACCTGGACGCAGTTCATCCAGCCCCCTAAGCGTCAAGTCTTTCGGCCCGCGGCTTTGGGAGTGCCTTCACGAGGCGCCTGAAAACGGTAACCAACCCACGGCTCCGTGACGATGTATCTTGGCCGGGCGGGGTCGGATTCGACCTTCTTGCGCAATTGATTGATCACCACGCGCAAGCTGTCCGTTTCTTCGCCATAATCCGGGCCCCACACCGCCTGCAAGAGTCGGCGATGCGTCAAAGGCTTTCCCAGGTTTGCGACCAGGTGTTTGAGGACGTCATATTCTTTGGGCGTCAGGTGTACGGTCCGGTCCCGCACGCTCACTTCGCGGCTCTCGAAATCGATAGTGAGATCTTTCGATACGAACGACGGAAGTGAGTCAGTCGCTGTATTTCTCCGCAGTGCCGCTCGGATGCGCGCAAGCAACTCCTCGATTCCAAAAGGCTTGACGACATAATCGTCCGCCCCGGCATCGAGCGCCGCCACCTTGTCGCGCTCGGCATTCCGTACCGTGAGCATAATGATCGGGGCGTCGGAACCCCGCCGAATCTCGCGGCATGCCTCGATGCCTCCGATCCCCGGCATGTTCATGTCGAGCAGGATCAGGTCCGGCGGCCCCTTGCGTATCCACTCGAGAGCCTCTTCACCCGTTTTGGCCTCGGTAATTACGTAACCGCGCGCGGAGAGAGTAGAGCGCAGCACACGCCGGATCTGTGGTTCGTCGTCGACGACAAGGATGTTGGCTGCGTTCACTGCGCGTTCCTCGGGCCCCGCTCCACAGGCAAGGTGAAAGAAAAAACAGAACCATGGCCCAACTGGCTCGTCACGCTCATGCTTCCTTGTTGCGCCGCAATGATCGCCTTTGCGATGGGCAGGCCCATGCCCGTACCGCGGACGAGATACCGCTGATCTTTTCCACGATAGAATTTGTCAAAGATCATCGTCTGCTCTAAATCATCGATTCCGGGACCTCGGTCCGCGACACTGGTGGTCACGGTATCGCCTGTAAGCTCCGCTGTTATCGTGATGGGCGCGTCTTTCGGTGAATAGAGGTTCGCATTGTCGATCAATTGCCCAAGCGCTTCTTTCGCGCGTTCCAGATCGGCGCGAACCGGTGGAAGGCCGGGGGCGATGCGCACGTCCACCCTGCGTCCAGCGAGTGCGCTCTTGCAGTGCGATAGCGCAGCTCCGATGATTTCATTGACCGGAGTCGGAGCCAAGTCGAGCGAAACCTCACCCGCTTCCAGCTTAGCCATTTCGCCGGCTTCTTCGACGAGATGATTCAACCGGTCGCACTCTTCGTCGATGATCGTTAAGAGTTCGCGCGATTGCGCCGAATCCGGGTTAGGCGAGCTCAAAAGGCTTGTTACTGCTGCCTTCATTGAGGTCAGCGGCGTGCGAAAATCATGAGTGACGGAATCGAGCAGCGCGGACTTAAGACGCTCGCCTTGCCTCTCTGCCTCGGTTTGCCCGAGTTGCTCGACAGCACGGGCGCGTTCGATGGCAATGGCCACCAAAGTACTTAGGGCTTCCACCGATTGACGGGAGAGTTGTAAACCGGAAATTCCCAAGCTGCCGATGGGACGCACTCCCAGCCGCACAGGAATGAAGTACGCCGTATGCTCCGTGTCGACTGTGACTTCGTCATTCAAATAGGAGGCTTTCATTCTCTCTTCGTCCAAGTGAGCGGCGCCGAATCCAGAACGGTAAAATTTGTCTTTCTGCGGCAAGAAAAGCTCCGCCGCGCCGGCCTCAAAGCTTTCCACAATGTAATCAGGAATGGCGTTCATGAGTTGGATTACATTCCCCTCGCCCAACAATTGGCGGCTGAAACGGTAGAGACGCTCGACTTCCCGCCTTCGCTGATGAGCTTCATCCGCCTCTTTGCGAATGCGAGAGGAAAGCTGGCTTCCGGTAATCGACGTGATTAGAAAAGCGAACAGCGCGACCCAATTCTGAGGGTCCACCACCGTGAACGTTCCTACTGGCGGCAAGAAGAAATAGTTAAACGAAAGCATCGCCAGGACGGACATGAACACCGATACGGCCATTCCCCACACTGCGGAAACTGCTAGAATGGCCAGCAGAAAAGACAATGCCACTGTCGTTTGGTTTACACGTAAGACATGACGATAGAAAACGATGATACCGGCGAGTACAACCAGGGACGCCGCCACTCCCGCAATGCGCCCTCCCAGGAGTCTCTGCATCGGTACATTCTATCTTAAGGCGCAGGCTTGACGGGGAGATAGCCTTGCCAAAGAAGCCCGAAGAATGGCTGGAAATCGCCTCACCGCCGGAAAAGACACGGGGAGTTTTTAAGCTTTTCCTCGGCTATGCGCCTGGTGTCGGGAAGACCTTCAGCATGTTAAGTGAAGCTCTGCGGAGGCGCGGCCGTGGCGAGGATGTAGTCATCGGTTTCATCGAAACCCACGGACGCAAAGGTGTTGAAGAACTTGCCGAGCAGATGGAATCCGTTCCCCGCAGGAAAATCGAGTACAAAGGCACAATTTTTGAAGAAATGGATGTTGATGCGATTCTCGCGCGTCATCCTCAAGTCGTGCTCGTAGATGAACTCGCGCATACCAACATTCCTGGAAGCAAGCGCCGCAAACGATATGAGGATGTGCAAGAACTTCTGGCGGCAAAAATCGACGTGATCTCGACTCTAAATATTCAGCATATCGAAAGTATTGCGCCGGTCGTCCGCTCCATCACCGGGATCGTCGTACGCGAGACGGTGCCTGATTGGGTGCCGCTCACAGCCTCCGAAACAGTCATGGTCGATTTGACGCCGGAAGCCCTGCAGAACCGTATGAAGCGCGGCGATGTTTACAGTACTGAAAAGGTCGAACGTTCGCTGAAGAACTTCTTTCGCCGGGGGAATTTGATTGCTTTGCGCGAGTTGGCCCTGCGCCAGGTAGCCGAGCAGGTCGACCGTAGCCTCGAATCCTACATGGAGGCGCAGGACATCCGCAAGAATTGGGGTGTCCGAGAACGCATGGCCGTGTGCGTTTCCTCGAATCCCGCAGGGCAGTATCTCATCGCCCGCGGCGCAAGAATGGCGCGGCGCATGGACGCGGAATTGTATGTCGTCCACATCGACCGCGAGTTTGGACCAAAGGAGTCCAATCAGAGTGCCTTGGCGGCTAACTTGCGCTTTGCCGAAAGCCTGGGCGCTAAAGTCGTTCGTCTGAAGGCAAATAGCGTTGCGGACGCAGTTGCGGACTTTGTCCGCTCCAAGCACATTACTCAGGTTATTTTCGGCCGGGCACCTGTGCGTGATTGGCGTAAATACCTATACCTCTCGGCGGTCCACCGCTTCTTGCGCGAATCTCCTGCCGTCGACGTCCACATCGTGACCCAAGAAGCGGAGGATTGAGAATTCTTTAGTCCGGGGATTCTTTTACCTTTAGCTGGTTCTGTAAGTTGACCCACGGTTCCCTGCAGAATTGCCAAGGTTCAAGCGCATTGTGCAAATGTGTTCGCGAGCATCGCCACCCGGAGATCTCTTCCCGAGTTTTCCTCAGGTTTGCGAAATTCCAGTGAAATATTTATCCAACTACCGTTAGAATCGAGCCGTTGCCATTCTTTCAAATGAAAAAAATCATTATCGCCGTCGGCAGCAAGCGCGGTCCGAAGCTCAATGCTGTCATGGAAGCGCTCCAGTCCTTTTCAGCAGCTCTCGCTCAGGACTCTGAATTCGAAATAGTTGGCGTGGAAGTGGAGAGCGGCGTCAGCCACACGCCTGCGTCCCGCGATGAATTGATGCGCGGCGCTCGCCAGCGTTCGGAAGCTTTGCAGGAAATCGCGCTCCAGCGTGGGGCTGCCTGGCAATATTTCGTTGGCCTGGAAGGCGGGCTCGATGTCGTGCAGGAAGGCGAGTCAACGGACGAGGCTCCGCCTCCTTCGGTTTTGCTGAACGGCCAGCGCCGCGTCTTTCTGGAAAGCTGGGCTTACGTCTCCGATGGCGCGCGAGGCCATTACGGGCGCTCCGGCAGCATTGAGCTCCCTGAAGCTTTGGCTCACGAAGTTCTCGAAAATGGCGTCGAGCTTGCCGTAGCCATCGACCGCTTTGCCGGCGCTGTTGGGATCCGTGATGCGCAAGGCGCATGGGGCGTGCTCTCGAACAATTTCATCAGCCGGCAGGAGGCCTTTCGCGTTGCCGTGGTCGCCGCGTTTGCGCCATTCTATAATTCCAAGATGTATCGCACGCGAGCCGCTGGCGCATCAAATTCTTTAGGGTAAATTTGCGGCCGATATCGGATAATAACGTCAAAGAACGAACTTCTTTGCCGAACACTGAGTATTGAAAACGGATAACTGGTCTTAAGGGAGCGACCGTGGACATCGTCAAAGGCAATATGGGCTGGATCGAAGTCGTCGTGGGCCCGATGTTTTC
>Ga0066680_10001086_pt1 | contig 10611 bp, 9 predicted proteins | sample GraSoiAngelo_129_FD_62297 | JGI IMG/M metagenome (GOLD analysis project Ga0066680, IMG submission 62297) | Grasslands soil microbial communities from the Angelo Coastal Reserve, California, USA - 14_0927_12_40cm | ecosystem: Environmental > Terrestrial > Soil > Grasslands | place: USA... | reverse complement strand
GGCTTTGGAATCAATTTGCCGTCGATCATGGTGAAGTTCACGCCGCGATTGTCTTGAACCGTCTTGGGTGCGCGGGAACGATACGGTTCCTCTAGAACATCCGCCCAGGATATATTTCTTTCCGACACGTGGCCGTCACCATCGATAATCCGCATCGTAATATTCTCCTTCCGGTTCGTCACTCTCTCCGCGCTCTCAGCCATACCAGATCGACTCGGTTCTACTCAAGTGTGGCCGTTCGAACTGTCTTGACAAGTTCCCGGCGACAAGAATAGGTTCGGCTTAAACAAAAAGTGGAGGACCTACTGATGTTACGTGCTGTGCTGACGGCTTTGGGAATGATCCTGGTTTTCGGCCAATCCGGCTTTCCACAAGAAAAGCAGAAACTTTCGGCGAAATTCAAAGATGCTGTTTCATGCAACGAGCTCGCAGGGCCAAACAAGCAAGTCATGGGCAAGGCTGTCGGCGTGGAACAATGCCAGATCATTTCTGAAGAAATCGTATACGACATCAAGGGGCACAAGTTTCGGCGCGTTGAGATCCGTCTGACCGGCACGGTGGAAGGTTGGGCCTCAACAGAAAAAGGCTCCAGAGCGATTTATTTTACCGACGGTCCGGATTTCGTCTTCACCCAATCTGGGCTCACGGGGCCGCGCGCTCGTGGCATCGCGAGATACGAAGCTTCGACCGGCCACGGCATGACGATTCTCTATCCAGAGGACCCGCGCCACTGGAATGGAAAGCTGTACGTGACAGCTCATGGCGCTGGTTCGTATGGCGCAATCGGCACACTCGTTCCACGCGACCCAAACGCTAAGTTCAATCCGCTTCAGAACATCAACCGCTACGTGACTCTCATGATCGATAAGGGCTATGCCGTGGCGCACACGATGAGGGCCTCCGATCGGACGCGAGGCGACGTCACCGTGACTTTGGAGGACGGTACGACGCTGAAGAACAATCTTAGCTCCCACGGGGGTCTTATCAGGTCGTGGACAAACTTGGCGCAAAATCTGATCGCAAAAAGGATCGGCTCGAAACCCAGACGGACTTACTTCTATGGTCACTCTGCCGGAGGATTTCTCGGCAGGCTGATCAACTACCAGCCAGGGGCCAATATGGATGCCGACGGCAAACCGGTTTTTGATGGTTTCTTGTTGGACGATGCCGGTGGCGGGCTCTGGCTGCCGAAGCTCATGGTCGACAATAAGGACGTGTTGTTCACGACGGACCAGGAGCGCCAACGGTTTGCGAAGCAAATCGACATCACGCACGTGCTCTACGCGGGAGAAACCGAGGACTACTTGCAGAACAAACGTGAGAACGCCAGTCTTTTGCGTGAGAAGGGGCTGGGAGTAAAGCACCGGATGTACGAGATCCGTGGCGTCAGTCACTTCGATGCGGGCCAGGTATCGCGGTCCGATTTGGTCTTTCAGAGCCTTGATCTCAGTGGCATATTCGACGCTCTGATTGACCGGCTGGATTCGTGGGTCGATAAAGACATCTCTCCCACGCCGACAAAATCCGATCTCATGGAATTGAACCACGTGAACAAGAACGGGAAGAGTGAAGATTCGGCCGTGGCGCTTCCGGAAGTTGCCTGTCCTCTCGGAGTCTATTACATTTTTCCTCCGCAATTGGATCCAGGCCGGCGCGGTGGGCAGGAGACCGCATTCGCTGCGTTTGATGGAACCAACTTGGAGCCCCTCGATGGCCGGGGCGTGTTCGTCGATATGAACGGCAGCGGCGTGCGTGACAAGCGCGAGACGCTGAGTCAGGCCTGGCAAAGACTTGGACTTTTGAATCCGGGGCAAAAACTAACGCAACCGGCTTACGGCGGTTGTGTAAAGGCCGCAGCTACGAAACTCGTTAAAGAGGGTCTGCTGTCAAATAAAGTTGGGGAATCCTATGTGGAACGGGCGGGAAAAACTCGGCTTCCCGAGCAAGCGCCCACGAATTAGTGAGGAGCTAGTTTGCCCGTTGCTTGACCTCGCCAGGAAACAACTTGGACCCGTAGTCGCGGTTGACTTCGCGAATGAGCGAGTTGTCGTAGAATCGTTTCGGATCCAACCCGCTCGCTTTCGGAACCGTGGACTGTTCCAGGACGAGCTTGATAGGTTCGGGATCGACGGTCATGTCTTTGTTCCAGACCTTCACGCCTTCCTGATAACTCTCGTCCAAAAGTTTCGCGTCGGTGATTTTGCTGCTCTGAGCGAGAATTTTCCGGGCGTAGGCCGGATCGTCGAGGCAGCGCTTTACGCCGTCGAGATAGCCCATCAGAAATATCTTGAGAGTGTTGGGGTTCTTTTGCATAAAGGAGCGCGCAACTCCCGTTCCGGGTCCGATAATTTTGAGCCCCTTTTCAAAGTAGTCGATAATGACCGGAAACCCTTTGCCCCGCGCCATTTCGCTCTGGGGCGGCGTGACTATCAACCCATCGGCGTTGCCCATTAGAAAAGTGGACAGCGCGTCGGCTGGGCCTTTGTGGTAGAGGAGCTTGATGTCCTTGCCGATTTCCATGCCGCGCTCTCTTGCGCTTTTGCGCATGGCGATTTCACCGAACGCGCCGACCGAGGTTGTCGCCACGGACTTGCCGCCCAAGTTATCGAATGTCGTCAATCCTTTTTGACCGAAGAGAACCAGTGTGCTGCGGTCAACGCTGGAGGCGATGTAGATAAGATCCGAACCCGCCACGTTGGCATGAATGGTCGCGGTGCCGCCCTGGTAAATGTCCACCTGGCCAGAGAGGAGCGCCTGCGCTGAGGCCGTGGCGCTGAGTATGCTGATATTGATAGTCACGCCCCGCTTGCTGAAGTAACCGGCCTCGTTCGCCAGGATAATCGGTAAGTAGAGCGGGCCGGTGGCGGCGATGGCGACTTCCAACCGATTCCTTTCGGGCTTCGGTTCAGCGGCGTGCGAATTTCTCACGGGCAACAGTGCCAGATTCAATAGGAGAACCGTGGTTAGCGCTCTTTGGATTAGTCGTTCTGCCATGTGGGTTGTCGTCCGCCTTTCTCTCAATCGTCAAAACCGGTCACAAAAAGTTCTTATCCATCAGAATCGGCTTGATACAAGGCCAGCAGGCTCTTGTCAACGATAACTCGGACCGTTTGGAGCGATTGACGATGGGCGGCCTTTTCGAATAGTGTCCTCCAATCTCCATCCGACCAGAAAGGAAATTTGAGCCGTGCACAAAAGACTGTTTGCGATTTTCACTGTCGTTGTCGGAATTGGCTCGGCGCTGGCCACACCAGCGTCCGCGGCGAGCGACGAATTCTATCGCGGCAAGGTGATTCGAATCGTGGTCGGCTTTTCCGCCGGGGGCGGATTCGATACCTACGCTCGATCCATCGCCCGATACATGGGGAAATATATCCCGGGTAATTCTACCATCGTCGTAGAAAACATGACCGGCGCGGGGAGCTTGATCGCCGCGAATCACATCTACAGAGTGGCCAAGCCGGATGGTTTGACGATCGGCGCGTTCAACGGCAACCAGATTCTCGGCCAGCTCGTCGGCGCGCACGGCATCGACTTCGATGCGCGTAAAATGGAGTGGATCGGCGCGCCGGGTTATAACCATGACCTTTGCGTGCTCAACCAGAACATCGGAGTCGCCAGCGCCGATCAATGGCTGGCTTCCAAGACGCCGCTCAAATTAGGAGGAAGCGCTCCGGGCACGCCGACCGACGACGGACCTAAGATTCTGAAGGAAGCGATCGGTCTTCCGATGCGCCTGGTCAGCGGCTATAAAGGCACCGCCGATATTCGCGTGGCGGTGGAGTCGGGAGAGGTCGACGGCATATGTGGATTTTCCTGGGCATCGGTGCGCACTACGTGGCGCAAGGCGATTGAGTCCGGGCAGGTCAATATCGTGATGCAAAACGCGCCGAAGGCGCACGCCGACCTGCCGAAGGTGCCGTTAGCTGTCAGCTTCGCCAAGACCGCGGAAGCCCGCCAATTGATCGAAGCTGGTGTGCACCAGCCGAGTGGTCTTACTTACAGTTACTCGCTGCCGCCGGGGACGCCGAAAGAGCGCGTGCAGATGTTGCGCAAAGCGCTCGCAGAGACGCTGAGAGACCAGGATTTCTTGCGCGATGCTGGCAAAGCCAATCTCGAGATCGCTCCCGCGACCGGGGAAGCGATTGAGCAGAGTATTCAACGCTTGTTCAAGACTGATGCGAAAGTCGTGGCGGAGCTAAAGGAAATTTTGAAATAGGAGCAAAGCGGCGAACCGGATCGGTCAGCGAGCCTAAAGAATCGCCTTGACCGATGGCCGCTCCTTGATTCTCTTTAGCCATGCGCCTATGCGTGGCAAAGACGGCGTCGGCAGCGCGCCGTAGGATTCCATTCGAAGGAAGCGCGGCAGCACGTCGATATCCGTGAGGCTGATCTCGCCTAAAAAATACGATTTATCCCCAAGCGCCTCCTCGAGGTACTGGAGAAGGTTTCTGAGGATGTGGCGCTTCTCCTCCATAATGGCAATATTGCGTTCTGATTCTTTTTTGAGCATCTCTCCACGGAGCGCCCAGTACGGTTCGTGAAGGTAGTTCAACGCGTAATCGACCAAAACTCGGCCGCGCCCGCGGAGGTAGGGGTCCTTTGGCATCAGCGGAGGGTTGGGATATTGCTCGTCCAGATACTCGTTGATGATGCACGACTCGAATAAGATTTGTCCGTTATCATTGATCACCGGCACCTTGCCGTACGGATTGAGCTTCAAGAACTCCGGGCGCTTTTGCTCCTTCTTTGCGAGATCGAGGGTCACCCGTTCATATGCGAGCCCCTTCTCGTGCAGGGCGATTTTTACCCGATCGCTGTTCGATGAGGGTATTGCATCGTATAAGATGATGGCCATTGGACTCCTCCTCGAATAATCTCAGATCTCGGTCCTTATAAATTGAACCGCGTTTAATTTGCAATCGTCTGTTCTTTATGCGTCGGTAATCTGAAATCTGAGATTTGAAATTCAATCAGCCCGGCTTGATTCTTTCCGCCACGCTTACCGAAGCCACAGCCCCGATGATGCGGCGCAAACGATACAAGAACCTGCCAGAGACGATGAAGCGAGCGGCGGCCATCAGCGTCGCCCAAATCGCTAGTGCAGAAGCGCGATACTCCGAAGAGGTTAGATCTGGTCGCTGGGTTATAAAGCTCCTTCAAGTCGAAGGAGCCATCGTTTGGCCTTCAGTCCAGATCCGCCGCTGTATCCGCCCAAGCTGCCGTTGCTGGCGATGACGCGGTGGCAAGGAATGACAATCGGCACCGGGTTGCTGGCCAATGCCTGACCTACCGGCCGGCTTGAGTGAGGTCTTCCCAGCCTTTCCGCGACGCGGTGGTAGGTCCATACCTGGCCGGCTACAATGTGAGAGGTCACTTCTAGGACACGTCGCTGGAATGGTGTCAGCTGCGAGATATCGACCGGCAAATTAAAAGTGGACCGACCTCCGGCAAAATATTCACGTAGCTGTGCCATGACGTGCTGGACCGCTTTGGGATTTTTTTCGAGCCGTGCTCGCGGATCGAGTCCGTTCAAAAAATCCGACTCTCGACGACCGAAATCCAGGGCACAAAGTCCGCGCCGGTTTACGGCGGCAAAGAGCGGGCCCAAAGGGGAACTCATTTCACCCCACTGGATCAGCGGCGCCTCTTCCGCAAACCATTTTCCAACACGCGCACGGGAGTGCGCTAGGGCCGTGTCCGCCGGCGCGCTCAACGCCGAACGCAAGTGCTTCGCGATGGCAAGTTGATCTTTCGGGTCGTGCTTTGTCATTATTCCTCCTCCAGAATCAGGCGCAGGCGACGAATCGCCTGATAAACATTCGCGCGCACGCTCTCCTGAGAGCAACCCAGGATCTGCGCGATTTCAGGATAATCCAAATCTTCAAGGTAGCGCAGCGTAACACAGACCTTTTGCCTCGAAGGTAAACCATTGACCAAAGCGCGCACTCGTTGTGCCAAATTTTTCCGCACCGGGGAGTAGCCGTTTGCCGCACCGAGGCCCGCGGCAGATGTCTCCAAAGATAATAACCCGTCGCGCCGGCTTTTCATTTGTCGAAGCTTGGTGTAGGCGCAGTTCGTCGCGATCTTGTAAAGCCAGGCTCGGTGATTACTGTTCGGTCGGAGACCGGCAAAACTCTCGTATGCGCGCAAAAACACCTCCTGTACAAGATCCTCGACATCCATCGCCCCGTCCCGGCGCCGCTCTTTTCCCAGGAGCCGCCAAAGATAAGCGAAGATTTCATCATGATGTTGTTCTATTAGCGGTTCAAAGCGGGGTGCCATTCTGCTTCCTTAGATCTCAGAAAGTATAACCATGCAGCTTCCGCTTTGTGAAATCTTTGCCAGGCCGTTGAAAAAAGCTCATCTGTGGGTTGGGAGTCCGGGTTTTCGCTTTCGACCGTTCGGCCATGCTCAGGGGCGATCCTGAGTTCATCAAAGCATCGAGTTGACACGAAACCAAGGAGTTTTCTGGCGAATGATAGGGGACGATTGGTGGAGAAAAGTCGCGGTCGCGGAAAGTCGAGTTTCTTTAAAGCTTCTGTTCGAGGGCTTTGCACAACGTTTCCATCTGATTGTTCAGATGGCGGACCATGGTACTCTCCGCGAGTTGGGGGTTTTTTTTGAGAAAGGCGTCCATGATCTGGTCGTGCTCGCGCATCGAATAGTCGAGTCGAAGCGGCAAATGGAGCGAGAGAATTCGCGTTTTTTGAATTTCTTGGCGGAGCTGATCGATCAGCCGGTAAAGCCGCTGGTTTCGCGCGATTTCGGCGATAAAGCGATGGAAGTCGCTGTTGGCCTCGAAGTAGCGAGCCAGGTTCCGTTTTTGGCTGGCTTCTTTGAGAAGCTGGTGCAGTTCTCTCAAGTGGGCGATCTCCTCCGGTTGTGCTTTCTGGACCGCAAGCCGCGCCGCCAATCCTTCCAACACGCTGGCAATGGTGTAGTAGTCCTCCACATCCTCGCGCGTGGGCTTGCTAATGGTGACTTCGTTGTTGGGCAGAAACGTGACGTATCCTCCCGATTCGAGCGAACGCAGAGCTTCGCGAAGGGCCACCTTTCCCACGTGCAGCGAAGTGGCAAGCGTCTCCTCGGAGAGTCTCTCGCCGGGAGCGAATTTGCCCTCAATGATCGCCTCCCTAAGCTTCTCTCTCAGAAGTTTGGTTAAGGACTTGAATCGTTTTTCCGCTCGAGTCGCGCCGTTCATCATAACTTATTGTCCACAGGATTCTCTTCCTCAGAAGGAGAGGCGGTTCTGCGCCGTAGAAGTCTTTTGAGAGACTCCTGCACCTTCTGGAGCTGACTCTTGACGGTAAAAAGATAAAGATCGTCGATCTGTCTGAGGTAGACTTCTCGGCCGATCTTCAGATGCGTGCTGTCTTCTCCCTGGGCCATAATCAGACGGCCGTCGGCCTGCCGGATCAGAGCCAAAGCGAGAGGCGGAAGAAAACCGTCGGGCGTGACGTAGAGAATCGTGAATGTCTCGATTTCACCTTCGTCGCTGGTTGGCGCCGGCGGAGGCGCCTTCTTGCGAGCCGTGGCGGGCGGTGGTGAAAACAAAGGGAGGCCCGGATTTTGAATTATCGGTGAATCCGCACGCTCCAGGATGGTGACAAAGTTATTGGTTGCCAGGCCGCCGGTGCTTTGAGTCAAGCCCCGTTTGAATTGGCGTTTGGACGGGCTTTGGCCCCGCAGCCTTTTTACAACTTCCACGATCTGCGCCAGTCCGCTCGCCCCAACCGGATGGCCGCGAGCTTTCAGCCCACCCGAAGGGTTAATGGGCAAGGGCCCGTCGAAGGCGGTTTTTCCCTCTATGGCTGCTTCTCCTCCTTTGCCCGGAGGAAAAAATCCCAAATCCTCGGTCGTGATAATTTCAAACGGAGTGAAGGCGTCGTGGACCTCGGCGAAGTCGATGCCCTGCGGCGAGGTCTCCGCCATCTGGTAGGCCCGGACGGCAGCAATTCGTGTTGCCAGGAAAGAGGTGAAATTGTCTCTTTCCCGAAGGCTCAAGGGACCTGTTCCCTGTCCTATGCCCGACAAACGCACATCGGTTTTTTCGCCCGTGAGGACGACGGCCGCCGCGCCGTCGGTGATCGGGGAACAATCGTATAGCCGCAGCGGGGTGGCGACGAGTTTGCTCGCCAAGTACGCTTCGCGCGTGATCGCTTGCTGAAACTGAGCCAAAGGATTGCGCGAGCCGTTGAGATGGTTTTTCAATGCCACGCTGCAAAGCATGGCTTCCAGACGGGACTGAGAGAGGCGAAACTTTTCCCGGTATTTCTCGGTGATCATGGCGGCCAGCGCCGGCATAGTCGCGCCGCATTGGCGTTCCTGTTTGTCGATGACTTCGGCTAAGATGCGCGTTGTGGCACTGGTGCTCAAATGCGTCATCTTCTCTCCGCCCAGGACCAGGACCCGGCGGTAGTAACCGGAAGCGATCGCCTGAAAGCCCGCTTGAATGGCTGCGGCGCCCGCGGAAGACGCCGTCTCGATTCGCATGGCAGGGATGCCGGTCAAGCCCATCGCGTCGGCGATTTGCGAGGCGATGTTGCTCTCGCCGACAAACTCTTCGGGGTTCATCGCGCCGATATAAAGCGCCTCGACTTCTTGTTCCTTTGAGGCGGCAAGCGCCTCTAGAGCCGCCTGGCAGAAAATCTCGGCAAGCGGCCTGGGGTCCTTGCCGAACTTCGTCATACTGACGCCGCTTACGTATACCGCTTGCATGGCAATTCAATTTTATACCGCCGGCGGTGTTATTTCCATGAGGTCTTGAAGCTAGGCGGAAGAAATTACGGAATTGAGGTGATTCCCGTCCGGCGCTGCCAGCTATCGAGATCCAGTTCAGGCTAAAACCGTCCGGGGATGACGTCTAATAAGATTGTATGAACTTCATGTTACAGAACCGGAAATCATGGAAAGCCGAATCCGTTGCAGGAGCAAAGAATGCTACAACCCGGTCGGCCAACAACCAGTCTTAGACAAACGGCTTGACCCGCGGGCGCGCCACGATTTGGTCTAACCCGGTGCAGGCACTACTCATCTGTCCTTGACTCCTATTCTTCCGTATCGAAATCCAGCAGCCCCTGAAATTCCAGTCCTTCGATCTCTTGCAGCGTCTTGCCGGCGATGCCTTGGAGGTCGCCGTACATGCCGACGGTCGCTTGCATGACGCGGTCGATTTGTTCCTCGCGTTTGGCCCATTGTTTGGTAATGGCTTTCCTCTCTCGATCGAGGTCTTCGCGCATGGAAGAGAAAGCTTCAACAATCGCTTGAATTCTCTGGCGGAAGCGTTGACCGGTGAGATATTGATAGACCATTTCCATCTTCGTCTGCTGGCCTTCGGAAGCCTGACGTGCCGAAGCGACTTCGATCAGTGTGTTGCGAAGTGTGATGGCTATGGGCAGCAGAACTCGCGGATGGGCGACCCAGACGCCGTCGACGAGGTCAAACGTCTCGACATCTTTGGGGAGAGCCTGACTGATGATGACGGCGATCTCGGCCTTGGCGGTCCGTTGGTCCTCGCGGAGCTTGGGAAGCCAGGTATCGCTCCAGTTTTTGGTGCGCTTGGACTCCCAGAGAATCGTGCCGCACGGCTGACCGAGCGGGCCCATGACGCGGTGCAGCACGTCGCCGCCGAATTCGCCTTTGGGGACGGATTGGATCATGTCACGTGGGAATCTCGAGCTCAGCAAAGATTCGATTTCCAATTCTTGAACCTCTCCTTGAAGTTGTTGCGAGCCCTGTTCGGCTCGTCGTTTCAGATCTTCGATCTGACGCTGCATGGACACGATGGTTTGCTCTTTTTCCAATACTTTAAGTTTGAGTTCCTCTTCGGCATCTTTTTTGGCCTTGTCACATGCGGCGTCGAGCTCCGCCTGGACGCGCTTGGCAACCGTTAACTCCAACTCCCGTTTGGCGTCTTCAAGCTCCCGTTGTTTCCGAGTGACTTCGGCCTGAGCTTTTTGAGCCTCGGCGAGCTTCATCTCCCGTTGTTTGAGTATTTCTTGAAGTTCGGTGATTTCCTTGGCGCGCTGATCGAGATCATTTTCCAAGGCGCGTTTGGCTTTTTTCGCTTCCTCGGCAGCGATCCCGGCGCGTTCCCGTTGTAGCTTTGCCGCGACTTCTTCGTCTAAGGATTCTTTTGCTTTCTGTAGGGTTGCCTCGCGTTCCTGAAGTGCTTTCTCGTGCCGGGCGACCTCTGCGTCCTTTTGCGTCAGGCGCTGCTCGTAGTCGCGCCGGACGGACTCCAGCAGCGGCGCGGCGAGGGACTCGGTGAGTTTGATTTCGGTCTTGCACTGGGGACAAACGACCGTCGGCTCAGCCATTAACTTCTCCTAATAATGATGTACTCCCTGTGACATCCTTGGTTCTCTAAGCTTGCTGTAGGTGGAAGAACTCAACCGCGTTGCCGCACACCATTTTGTGCTTTTCTGCTTCCGGCACGCCGGCGAAGTTTCTTTCGATGACGTTCAAAGATTCAGGCCAGTCGGATTCCTGGTGGGGAAAATCGGAGCCCCAGATGAGATGCTCGACATTGATTTTGTGGCGCAGCTCGACGCCGACGCGATCGAATTGAAATCCCCACAGGCAGTGTGCGCGGATGTACTCGCTCGG
>Ga0066680_10001077_pt1 | contig 10637 bp, 9 predicted proteins | sample GraSoiAngelo_129_FD_62297 | JGI IMG/M metagenome (GOLD analysis project Ga0066680, IMG submission 62297) | Grasslands soil microbial communities from the Angelo Coastal Reserve, California, USA - 14_0927_12_40cm | ecosystem: Environmental > Terrestrial > Soil > Grasslands | place: USA... | reverse complement strand
GCGCGCTCGATGGCGGCGGCGAGCGCGGCCGGATCGCGCGCCGGCACCAGCTCGCCGCGCGCGCCGTCCTGGAGCACGTCGGCCACGCCGCCGACGCGGGTGGCGACGACGGGGACGCCGGCGGCCATGGCCTCGATGAGCGCCACCGGCGTGCCCTCGTTGAGCGAGGAGTTCACCACGACGTCGAGGCCGGCGTACACGGCCTCGAGGTCCTTGCGCCAGCCGAGGAACGTCACCGCCCCGGCCAGGCCCAGCGCGGCGGCCTGCGCCTCCAGCGCAGCGCGGCACTCGCCGTCGCCCACCACCGCGAAACGGGTTCCGGGACGTCCCTCCCGCACGCGCGCGGCCGCCTCCAGGAACGAGCCCACGTCCTTGATCGGGACCAGGCGGCCCACGATGCCGACCACCGCCTCGCCGGGACCCGCGCCGCAGGCCTCGCGCACCGCCCCGAGGGGCCGCGCGGCCGTGAAGCGAGCCAGTTCCAGCCCCAGCGGCACCACGCGGATCTTCTCGGGCGGACAGACGCCCATCGCGATCAGGTCCGCGCGCAGCGCGGCCGAGACCGTCACCGCGACGTCGGTGACGCGGTTGAGGACTCTCTCCAGCCGGCGGAACAGCGCCGTGCGCAGCGGCCCGAAGTAGTGGCGGAGGACGTGGCCGTGGTAGGTGTGGACCACGATGGGCACGCCGGCCAGCCGCGCGGCGACCCGCCCCAGCACGCCGGCTTTCGCGGTGTGCGTGTGCACGATCGCGGGCCGCCAGCCGCGCAGCATGCGGTACACCTGCCAGAGCGTGACGAAGTCGGCCAGCGGCCGGATCTCGCGGCCGAGTCCCGCGAGCTGAACATAGTCGATCCCGCGCGCGCGCGCGAGGTCGAGGAAGTTCCCTTCCGACGGCGCCTCACGCCCGACGACGAGCCGCGTCTCGTAGCCGCGCTCGCCCAGGCCGGCGGTGAGCAGGATGACGTGGAGCGAGGGGCCGCCGATGTTCAAGCGGGAGAACAGCCGGACGACCCGCGTGGGACGGGGACACGGAGCGTCCGCCACTGCCCCCGACACTTCGTCCGACACCTCGGCCGATGAAGGCATTCAGGCCCACGGGAGTTTACCGGCCGCGGGCATCGTCGTCAAACCAAAATGGGAGCGAACAGAGGCGGTTGGAATTGCTGACTTAAAGTCCTACTTCATGTCTTGCGACGCACGGGGCCGCGGCCCTTGCCTCTCGTCTAGATCCAGCCGCGGGCCCAGTAGTAGGCGATCTTGAGGTACTCGCCGATCACCACGCGGCGGCTCGCGCCGTCGCTCCACCAGCCCTGCGGCCGCCACGCGGCGGGCGACGCGGGCCGGCTCCGCACGGCGATGCCGGGCCAGGCGCGGCGGGCGGCCGCGGCCGCGCGCCGCTGATGGTAGGGCGAGGTCACCACGATCACCGAGCGCGCGCCTTCCGCGCGCAGGAGGGGAGCCACGGCGAGCATCGCTTCGCGCGTGCTGTGCGACGTGGCTTCGAGGCGGATGCGGTCCAGCGGCACGCCCAGCGCCACCGCCCTCTCGCGCAGGCTCGCCGCGCTGTCGCCGGGTCCGGGCTGGCCGCCGGTGAGGACGAGGAGCCGGGCCTGCCCGGCGAGGACGAGCCGCGCGGCGGTGGCCGTACGCTCGTAGCCGGGGTCCCCGGCCAGCACCACCACCGCATCCGCCGTGGAGAGAGGATCCTCCGTGACCAGGAAGCGCGCGGTCGCGTCGCTGCGCGCGAGCGCACCGACCGCGGCCATGACCACGACGACGAGCACGAGCGCGAGGCGGAGCCGCCGCCGCGCCACATCAGCCCTCGGGCCGGGCGCGGGCCGCGTAGAGGTCGTCCGGCGCGTCCGGGCGCGCCTTGCGCCGCACGAGCACCTCGTCCTCGTCGGTGAGCGGGCGCAGGACGCGGGCCGGCATGCCGCCCACCAGCGAGCCGGGCGTGTCGATGGCGCCGGTGAGGACGGACCCGAGGCCGAGGATCGAGCGCTCGGGCAGCCGCGCGCCCGGCGCGAGGCGCACCTCGGAGCCGAGGTAGCAGAAGTCGCCGATCTCGATGGGCGCCGTCTGCTGGCGGTTGTGCGTCCACAGCGACGAGTTGCGGCCGCCCACGATGACGTTGCGGCCCAGGGTGACGCGGTCGGTGAAATCGATGCGGTGCCCGGAAACCACCACCGCCCCGTCGCCGATCTCCAGGACGGAGACGGGGCTCGTCGTGCAGTCGTGGTCGGGGATGGCGTTGAGGACGTTGAGCCGCATCACCTCCGCGTAGTCGCCCAGACGCACGCGCTGGCCGCCGCGGATGATGTTGAGCGCCCCGATGCGGGCCTGCCGGCCGGTGACGAGGTGGCCCACGCGCGTGATGAGGTTGAGGTGGCCGATGGCGGTGCCCTCGCCCAGGTCCACGCGCTCGGCGTCCAGGAGCACGAGCCCGATCCGCACCCCGCGCGCGATGCGGTAGCCGAACAGCGCGCGATACAGCGGCCGCTTGAGCGGTCCGGGGAGAATGCCGACCAGGGCCAGGACCACCAGACGCAGGCGGCGGCCTCCGCTCATGGGAGCGGGAAGGCCGGCTCGGCGGCCTGCGCCCGGCGCTGCGCCTGCGCGCGCTGGCGCCGCCGGTGCACGAGCCCCGCGGCCATGAAGATGAAGTAGAACATCGTGACCTGCGTGCGCTGGCGGTAGGCCGTCCCCACGTTGCCCTGGAACACGGCGTAGGCGACGGTGAGGGAGGCGGCGAAGACCAGGATGGGCAGCGCTTGCCGCAGCCGGTGGCGGAAGGTCTGCATCAGCCCGCGGAGCATCGCCGGCCACAGCGCGTACCACACGAGCGTCTCCGGCAGGGTGAGCATCTGGCGGATGCCGCGCACCGCCCACGGGAAGGGCGCGAAGAGGAGGTAGACGAGCCCCGTGGGCAGGGCGGAGAGCGCGCCCTGAGGCGTCGACACGTCCGCCTTCTCGACGGCGGACTGCCCCCACGTGGCCTGGTCGGTGCGCGTGATCTGGAGGCGCTCGAAGGAGAGGTACGACTTCTGCTGCTCGAGCGTCTCGCGGCTGGCCGCGAAGGCGAAGGCGCCCACGAAGACGCCCAGGACGGTCACGTAGGAGGCCACGCTGGCCACCATGCCCCGCCGCTGAGCGAGCACGAACGTGCCCAGGGTGGCGAAGGCCACGAAGTAGAACACGTAGAAGCGCAGGGTCATGAGGGCCAGGGCCGCGGCCACGAACAGCACCACGTAGCGCGGGGAGAGCTGCACGCTGAGCTTGAGCACCGCGTACATGCAGACCGCGATGCAGAACATGACCGCGGGGTCCTTGTAGATGGCCCCCGACCAGAACACGACCTGGGGGAAGAAGGCCATGAAGCGCGCCGCCCACTGCGCGACCTCCACGTCGAAGAGGTGCTTGCCGATGGCGTAGATCACGAGGACGGTGAGGGCGCCGATGGTGCCGTTCATGAACTGCACCAGGAGCTGGTTGTGGCCGAAGAGGTAGTAGAGCGCGCCCACGAGGTAGAAGAAGCCCCATCCGCTGACGCGCCCCTCCATGTAGCGGTTGAGCATCACGTCGCCGCCCCAGCGCATGGACATCACCCAGCCCCCGTAGTCGTAGGTCGAGGAGTCGCCCCAGAACATGTCCGCGAAGGTGGTCTGCCCGGAGTAGGCGTTGAGGAACAGGGCCAGGCCCATGCGCAGGGCCAGGGTCGCCATATAGACATTCGATAGGACGGCGCCCTCCCGGCCGGGCAGGCGCCGGCGGATGGCCCTCACGATGAAGGCGTTGATCGTCCCCGCCACCAGCAAGGCCATCACGGCGTCGAAGAAGGAGGTCACGCTCGGCGCCTCAGGCCGCGGCCCGGCGGAAGATCTCCGCCACGCGCGGCGCCACCACCGCCGCGGAGTAGGCCCGCTCGACGGTCGCGCGGCCCGCCCGTCCCATGCGCCGCCGCAGGTCCGCGTCGGCCAGCAATCGCTCCAGCGCCTCCTCCCACTGCTCCGCCGTGCGGGCCAGGACGCCGCTCTCTCCGTCCCTCACGATCTCCGCGTTCACGCCCACCGGGCTCACCACCACGGGCAGGCCCAGCGCCATGTACTGTAGCGCCTTGAGCCCGCATTTCCCGCGCTCCCACTCGGCGTCGGGCAGGGGCATGAGGCCGATGTCGAGGTCGGCCAGGTCGGCGGTCTCCGTCCGGGCGCGCCAGGGGCGATGCTCGACCTCCACGCCGTCGGCACGGAAGGCGCCCCCGCCCACCACCACCAGCCGGAAGGCGCGGCGGCGCCGCAGGCGCTCCAGCGCGGGGCGCACGAGCTCGAGGTACTTCTCGGTGCTGTAGCTGCCCGTCCAGCCGATCACGGGCGGGCCCCCCTCCCGCGGGGGCACTGGCCGATACGTGTCGGTGTCGATGGTGGTGGGCACCACCGAGACGCTCGGGTTGAAGCGCCCGGCCCAGTCGCGCAGGTAGGCGTTGCCGGCCATGACCTGCCGCGCGTGCCGGACGAGGAAGGCCGTCTTGCCGGGGAAGCGCAGGTAGGACAGGTACGAGTTGGCCGGGCTCACGTAGCGCACCCAGACCGCGTCGTCGAAGTCGAAGACCCAGGGCACGCCGGCCCGGCGGAGGATCCGCTCCGCCAGCGCGGGCCCGAGCAGAGCCCCCTCGCGGAAGATGTAGACGAGGTCGAACTCCTTCGCGCGCCAGGCCTCGCGCATCCGCGCCGCCAGCGCGCGCAGGACGCCGCCCGCCTTGGCGCCCACGTGGCCGCCGGTCTTGAGCGCGCGGCCCAGGGCCTCGCCTAGGAAGGGCGACCACACGAGCTCGATCTGCTCGCGCCGCAAGAGCGGCGCCCACTGTTCGATGCGGAAACGCTGCCCGGGCGAGGTGTCCAGCTCCTGGGGGACCCAGGCCAGGACCCTCATTGCACCAGGCGCCGCCGCTCCAGCTCCTGGAGGCTGTCCTCGACCTTGTCCTCGGGCTGCTCCCGCCGGCACCAGTCGATCAGCGCGGGCAGGCCCTCCTCGAACGTGTAGCGCACCTGGAAGCCGAGCACCTCCCGCGCGCGCGCGGGATCGCCGTAGCAGTGGCGGATGTCGCCCGCGCGGTACTTGTTCATGAGCTGGGGCGCGAGCTCGATGCCGAGCGCGCGGGAGAGGGCCGCGGCCACCTGCACGACCGTCGTCTTGCGCCCGGTGGCCACGTTGAGCACGTGCGCGCCCGCGCGGTCCGATTCCACGGCCATGAGCACGGCCTGGGCGATGTCGCGCACGTCGATGAAATCGCGGGCCTGGCCTCCGTCCTCGAAGACGAGCGGCGCGTGGCCGTTGAGCAGGCGCGAGAGGAAGATCGCCGCCACTCCGGTGTAGGGGTTGCTCAGGCTCTGCCGGGGCCCGAACACGTTGAAGAAGCGCAGCGCGAAGGTGGGGATGCGCCAGGCGCGTCCGAAGGACACGGCCAGGTCCTCCTGGTGCTTCTTGGTGGCGGCGTAGACCGACGCGATCTCCGGTGGCTTGTCCTCGCTGGTCGGGCGCGGCTCCATGTCGGCGCCGCAGTGCGCGCAGGGCACTTCCCAGCGTCCGGCCTCCAGCCGCTCCGCCGTGCGCTCGCCCGCCCGCTGGCCGCCGCAGGCGGGACAGAGGAACGCGCCCTCGCCGTACAGGCTCATCGACGAGGCCACCACCAGCCTGCGCAGGCCTCCGGGCGCCTTCGCGATCAGGTCCAGCAGCACGCCCGTGCCGGTGGCGTTGGTGTGCACGTAGTAGTACGGCTCGTACATGGACTGGCCCACGCCCACCGCCGCCGCCAGGTGCACGACCGCCTCCGCGCCCTCGAGCGCCGCGGCCAGCGCCGCGCGGTCGGTCACGTCGCCGCGCCGGAAGCCCACCGCGCCCGCGGCCACGTGGGAGGCGAGGTGGCGCGGCTCCGACACGCGCCCGTGCACCTGGGGATCGAGGTTGTCGAGCACCACCACCTCGTGTCCGCGTTCGACGAGCCGATCCACGAGGTGGGAGCCGATGAACCCGGCGCCGCCGGTGACCAGGACCTTCATGGCCGCACAGTATCCCGCGCGAGCAGCGCGCGGTAAATCCCGTCGTAGGCCTCCACGGCGGAGGGCAGGCCGTAGCGCTCCTCCGCCAGCGCCCGGCAGCGGCGGGCAAGCCCCACGGGGTCGGCCTGCAGCGCGATCAGCTCGCGCGCGGCCGCGCGCAGGTCGTCGTCGGAGAGGCCGCGCAGGACCACGCCCACGCGCTTGCCGGGGACGAGCGTGTCGAGGTCGCCCACGCCGGGCGTGGAGACCACGGGCAGCCCGCAGGCCAGCGCTTCGCTGACCTTCACCGGCGAGGCCGCCACCTGCGCGCGCCCGGGCTGCCGCAGCGAGAGGCCCGCGCCCGCGCGCGCGAGCAGCGCCGGCACCGCGGCGGGGGCGACGGTGCGCGCCTCCACCCCTTCGGGCAGGTCGCGGATGGCGGACACGCCCGGCACCAGGAGGAGCAGGCGCGCGGAGGGACGGAGCCGGCGGAAGGCGGCGAAGAAGCGCAGGGTCTCGCGGGCCAGGTACAGGCCGGACCAGGAGCCGGCGTGGACGAGGTCGAACTCGCGGGGGGCCGCGGGCGGCGCGGGCTGGAAGGCCGCCAGGTCGACCGCGCACGGGATCACGGTGGCGCGCGCGGAGGTCTCGCCCAGCTCCTGGCGCAGCCGCTCGGTCAGCACGACGGTGGCGGCGGCGTCGCGCACGAAGCGCCGCTCCCAGCGCTCGACCGCGCGATACAGGACGCCCCCCGCGGGCCAGATGCCGGCGTCGGCGAACTCGTCGGCCATGCGCCCGCGATGGTCGAACAGGAAGCGCACGCCGCGCGTCCGCCAGAGCGCGTGGGCCACGAGCGCGGGGACGTGGGCGCGCGCGTGGAGCAGGCGCACCCCGCGGCCGAGGTACGCGTGCGCACGCAGGAAGCCCCGCGCCACGTCCGCCATCGTCGAGACGACGGGCGGGCGCTTGTGATAGCGCAGGGCCTCCCACTCGATGCCTTCGCTCGCGAGGAGCCGCCGCGTCTCCGCGAGCGCCACGGGATCGGCCGGCTTCTCGAAGGACAGGATCGCCATCCGGTGTCCCCGCGCGGCCAGGCCGCGCACGTAGGGCAGCACCTGGCTCACGCCGAGCGGCTCCAGCAGGCCCGTGTAGGTCAGGAACAGCGCGTCGCGCGGACGCTGGGCGGTCACCTCCGCCGCCGCTCCGGCGCGAGCACGCGCGCGTAGAAGGCGGCGTGGCGAAGGGCGGCGGTGGCGATCGAGAAGCGCCGGATGACTTCCTCACGGCCGCGCCGGCCCATGGCCCGCGCGCGCGGGGGGTCGGCGAGCAGCGCCTCCACGGCGCCGGCCAGCCCCTCGATGTCCCCCGGCGGCACCAGCGTCCCCGTCTCGCCGCCGGTCACTATCTCCGGCAGTGGGCCCGCCCCGTAGGCCACTACGGGCAGGCCGGCGGCCATCGCCTCCAGAACCGCGATGCCCAGCCCCTCGTGGCGCGACGGGAACACGAAGAGGTCGGCGGCGGCCAGGAACGTCCGCACGTCGGCGCGTCCGCCGGCGAGGGACACCGACGCGCCCAGGTCCGCGCGCGCGATCGCCGCTTCCAGCTCCGGCCGCAGCGGGCCCTCGCCCACGAGGATCCAGCGCATGCGGCGGCGATCCCGGAGCCGCCGCGCCGCTTCCACGGTGTGCATCTGGCCCTTCTGCGCGGTCAGGCGCCCCACCTGGATCACCACCTGCGTCTCGGGCGGCAGGCCGAGCGTGCGTCGCGCCGCCGCGCGGTCCGCGTCGCTCACCTCCTCCCACAGCGACGGCGCCACGCCGTTGTAGATGACCTCGATCGCGGCGCGCGCGTAGCCCAGGCGGCGGTGCACGGAGGCGGCCACGAACTCCGAGACGGCCACCACGGGCCGGCCCCGCACGGCGGTGAGCCACTCGGCCAGACGATAGGGGGCGAGCTTCCACGGCCGCACGGCCGTGTCGGCCATGACTTCGGGCTCGTAATCGGTGTTGTGGAAGGTGGTGGTGGCGGCCACGCCGGCGGCGCGCGCGGCCAGGCGGCCGTACACGTTGGCCAGCGTGAGGTGCGTGTGCACGAGGTCGTAGGCGCCCGCGCGCATCACGCCCGCGAGCCAGACCAGAGCCCGCGGGGCGTGCTTGAGCGACGCGAGGCGCGCCTGATGGACGCGAAGGCCGGCCGCGCGCAACGGAGCGGCCATGTCGTCGCGCGGGCCGAGCGACGCCACCTCGCACAGGAACCCGCGCGCGGAGAGCTCCGGGAGCAGCGTGACCAGGAGCTTCTCGGCCCCGCCGAAGCCGAGGTCCTCGATGACGTGGAGCACGCGCGCGGGCCGCCGCTCACCCGCGGACAGCGCCATCCCTCGTCCGCGTCCACCGGCGGCGCGCGAAGCCGAGCGGCACGGCCGGGGCGAGCCAGAGGCTGCGCGCGCCCGCGGCGGCGGCGGCGGCGCGGCGGCCGGCCTTCCACGAGGCCAGGGCCAGCTCCAGGCGCGCGTCGGCCAGCTTGCGCCGCGCCACGCCGCGTCCGGCCGCGCGCGCGACCGCCGGCGCCCAGCGCTCCAGGCACTCGACCTTCTTCAGGCAGGTGGCCACCGCGCGGCCGGTGCCCGCGGATTCGCTGCCCGCGTGCGTGCGATAGTCCGCCAGCGCCTCGTGCAGGTAGTAGACCTCGATGCCGGCGGCGGCGGCCCGCAACTGCAGGTCCACGTCGTCGAGCGGGAAGATGCCCTGGTCGAAGCCGCCGATGCGGCGCAGGACGTCGCGGCGGATGGCCGTGCCCGGGAAGGAGGTCGAGAACGCGAAGATGTCCGCCAGCGCGCGCGGACCGGAGGCGATGGTCTGCCCCTTGATGTCGGACTGGACCTGCTGGAACGTGCGCCCATCGCCGCGCGGCGTCCCCGCGGCGTCGATGATGCGGCTGTCGCAGCAGACGATGCCGGCGGCCGCGCGCTGCCGGAAGACCTCGCGCACGCGCCGGAGATACTCGGGGTGCAGCCGGTCGTCGCTGTCGATGAAGACGACCAGCCCGTCCTCGGCCAGCTCGAGGCCGCGGTTCCGGCTGGTGGAGGCGCCGCCCTGCCGCTCGTGGCGCACGTAGCGCAGGCCGGGCACGGCCAGCGCGGCCACCACGCCCGCGGTATCGTCCGTGGAAGCGTCGTCCACCACCACCACCGACCAGTCGCCCTCGGTCTGGTCCTGGATCGAGCGCAGGCACTGGGTGATGAACGCCGCGCGGTTGAACGTGGGCACGATGAACGTCGCTCCGAGCGCGCTCACCGCTTGCGTCCCAGGAAGTAGACGGCGCTGGCCGAGGTCGCCACGTGGGGCGCGGAGCCGGCCAGCGGGTCGAGGTACTTCAGCCAGAACGTGGCCCAGCCCACGAGCGCGAGGGCCTTGCGATACACCCAGGGCGATCCCCCGCTCATCACGCTGGCGAGGGTCTCGCGCGCCACCCAGGCCAGCGTCGAGCCGGGGCCGATCTGCACGCCCGAATCGATCTCCTCGTAGTCGGAGAGCCGGGCGCGCAGTCCCGGCAGCGTGAAGCGCCGGTGGTCTTCCGGGCTCAGGTGCATCGGCTGGAGGAACGGGACCTCCACGTAGAGGAAGGCCCGGCGCGCGAGCACGCGGCCGGCCTCGCCCAGCACGCGGTCCGCGGAGGCCACGTGCTCGAGCAGGCCCCGCAGCAGCGCGCCCGCGAAGGCGGCGTCCCGGAAAGGCAGCCGCTGCGCATCGGCGCGCACCATCACGCCCGCGAAGGCGAACAGGTCGACGTTGACCACGCGCTCGCCGTAGCGCGTGCTGCCCGAGCCGAGGTTGAGCACGGGCCCCTCGGCCTGCTGGCAGAGGACGGCCACGCGCTCCTCCAACCGCGGGTCGAACCGATACGGGTCCGGCGGCACGGCCAGCACGTCGAGCAGCCGGCGCCAGGCGCTCACGGAGAGGAGGCCTCGCCCACCGCGTACACGGCGAAGGCGGGCGTGTCGATCACCAGCCGCGCCCCCGTCACCGCCAGCTCCTCCACGCGCACGTAGTCCTTGCGCAGCACGAGCCCGTCGAGGCCGAAGGTGGCCACCACGTCGTCCAGCGGCCGCTCCAGCACGGGGTAGATCCCGTAGCGCGGCCCCACGCCCCACGCGCGCGAGGCCCATCCGTGCAGCATCGACTTGCCGGTCAGGTACCCCACGGCGTCGCTCAGGTGCATGGGCAGCACGAGCAGGCGCCGCAGCGGCGAGGCGCCCAGCCGCGCCCCGAGGTCGCGCAGCTCGGAGGCGGCGCGCTCCGTGCCCGCGGTGAGGGCGGCCAGCCGCCGGTGGCCCAACGCGACGCCGGCCAGGAGCGAGGCGGCCAGCACCACGCGCAGCGTCGTCGGCGCGATGGGCAATGCGCCGGCGATGAGGACGGCCAGGGGCACGAGGCCGTACGACAGGTAACGATGCGCGGGCCCCACGAAGCGCAGCCCGGCGAGGGTGTCGACGGTGAGGTGCGCGGCCACGAGGACGGCGAGCCAGGTGTGCAGGTCCGTCCACGGGCGCGGCCGCCAGCCGAGCTCAGCGGCCACGATCAGCGTCCACATCGCGGGGTACTCG
>Ga0066680_10001071_pt1 | contig 10651 bp, 6 predicted proteins | sample GraSoiAngelo_129_FD_62297 | JGI IMG/M metagenome (GOLD analysis project Ga0066680, IMG submission 62297) | Grasslands soil microbial communities from the Angelo Coastal Reserve, California, USA - 14_0927_12_40cm | ecosystem: Environmental > Terrestrial > Soil > Grasslands | place: USA... | reverse complement strand
CCGGCGTTGATGGCCGGACTGGTGGCCTGGAGACGGAAGTCGAAGCCGGCCGCGTTCATGAACAGCGGGTCGGGCTGGAGGTTGGCGGCGACGTTGGGGAACGTAGCCTGCGCCTGCGCCATCGTGTAATAGCGGTTGTTGCCGCCGGGGGGAACGATGATGAGCCACCCCTGGCCGATGTTGGCCGCGTCCTTGGCCGCGAGGTTGTTGCGCACGACGTTGCCGTTCAGCGACCCCGCCGGCCAATCGCTGATGGCGTGATACAGATCCACCCAGATGTCCCAGTAGCTGCCGTTGTACGAGCGGCTGGTGGTGGGATCACCGGACGTATTGTTGCCCCAGAAGATGTTGTTCTCGATGACGTTGTTCGCCACCTGGCTGGCATCCGCTTGGAACAGCTGCAGCCCCGCGCCCCCGTTGCCCCAGACGGTGTTGTTGTATACCCAGTTGCTACGGGCATACTGGAGCAGCCCTTGGTAGTTATAACCTGCGAGCTGAATGCCGTCCGCCGTGTTGGCGAAGATCTCATTGTAGCGCACGATGTTGCTGTCGGCCGTGATCTGGATGCCGGTGCGCGGGTAATTGATGCCGGAGGTGCTCGCGGAGTGGAGGCGGTTGCACTCGATGACGGTCCGCCGGGCGTAGCCGATGAGGTTGGTGTTGGAGGCCCAGGGATTGGCGAAGTCGTTTAACGCGACCACGTTGTCATAGGAGGGCTGCACCGAGGTCTTGTCGCCGCCGGTGACGATGATGCCGTGCCCGCCATAGGCCGCGGTGTTGCGCACGATGACGTTGCGGTGGGCGTTGTCGGCGATCCAGATGCAGTCGCCCGCGTTGGCGGCCGCGTTGCCACAGCGCTGGATGTTGCTATCCTCGAGACGGTTGTCGCTGCCCCCGATGATCTGCACGGCTTCGCTGGTGACGTCATGAATCTGGAGGTTGCGCAACCAGTTGTGGTTGGAGCCGCTGTTGAGCGTCACGGCATAGGCGACGTTGCGCAGCTCCAAGCCGTCCACCACGATGTTGCTGAGGCCGTCGAGCCACACGATCACACCGGACTGCCCGCTGTCGAGCGCCGCCGTGGCGCCGGGCCACACCCGGTACACGATCGGGGCCATTGTCGTGCCCGAGGTGCCAGGGTGTATCACCTGGTCGAGGAACGTTCCCCCCACAAGGACCAGGTCTCCCGGCTGCACTGTCTGGTTGGCCTGACCAAGCGTCCTCCACGGCGTGGTCGGGCTCGTGCCGTTGGCGGCGTCGCTGCCGTTCGCCGCATCCACGTAGAACGTCCGCAGCGGCACCGGAACCACCGGCGCCACCGTGTCAGTGCACGCCGGGGGCGGTACGAAGGTGTGATCCGGACCCGGAGACTCTACGCTGCAGTAGGGGGCGATGAGTCCCAAGAGCGCGGTGTAGCACAGCTGCAGCGAGGAGTGGGGCAGGGCTCAAGACCTCATGCTACGGAGCAGCGCCATGAACGCGCGAAGCCGCGCGCCGTGGGCGAAGTATACGACGGCCCCGTAGGTCACGGCACCGACCGCCATGTCCGCTCCCAGGCAGAGTGTCGAGGGCCAAGTCGGCGGACGGCTCCACCGGAAGCCGAGCACAAGCACTGCCATGACGAGGGTGGCACTGGTCGCCGGCCACAGCGCCCGCAGGTAGGACCGAGCCGGCATCTCGGTCAAGCGTAGCGCGGTCCGCCAGAACGACGGAATCGCCACCAAAGGATATCCCACGAGCCAGCCGAGCGCCACTCCGGTCGTGCCCCAATGACTGCCCAAATAAAAGAGAGGGGGCAGCACGAGGGTGGCGAGGAGGGAGAACTGCATGCTGCGCTTGGAGTGACCGGTACTCACCACCACTAACGGCAGCAGCGTCATGACGCAACGCACACCGGCCCAGAGGCTAAGCAGGCGCAGTGGCATGATCGCGGGCCGCCACGCTTCTCCGAGCAGCACCAGGACGAGCTCGTCTGCGACCAGCGCCATCCCAATGGAAGCGGGGAACGTGATCAGGGCGAGCCCCTCCGTCAGGCCCCCGATGTAGCGCCGCAGCGCCGCGTGGTCACGCTGGACGGCGGCGAACACGGGGGAGGCTACGCTGGTGACCAGGCTGCTCACGCGCTCCACCGGGATGGAGGCGATGTTCCAGCCGAGCGTGTAGGCGCCGAGTGGCCCTTTCCCCAGCAGACGGCCGACAACGAGAAAGTCGGCGTTGGTATAGGCGTACCAGGCGATCCGTGACACGACGAGATGCCAGCCGAACCTGACGGGGGCGGCGATCGTCGCAAAACCGCTGGGCCAGGCATGACGGTGCCACCGTGTCGCGGCCAGCAGCAGCGTGCTGGCGAGCCGGCCCGTGAGCTGGCCGAAGACGAGGGCCCAATAACGCAGGCCCAGCACGGCGCAGAGCAGCGTGACCACAGTCGCGCTCAGTGCTTCGGCGCCGTCGACCCAGGCCAAGGTGCGGAATTGCAGGTCGCGGGTGAGCAACGAGCGAGGCAGCACCTGGAGGGCGGTCAACACCAAGCTGACGCCCAGCACGGCGACGATCGGGCGGACTGCTCGGTCGCCGAAAAAAGACGCGATGGGGCCCGAGAGCGCGACGGAGGATGCGAAGAAGAACACCCCCAGCGCGACCGACAGGCCGCCGAGACGCGCGATCTGACTGTCGTCCAGGTCGCGCCGCTGCACGATCGCGCCACCGAGACCGAATTCGTTGACGAGCGCGACGAAGGCGAGATAGAGGGCAGCCATCCCGACCAGGCCGTAGTCGGTCGGTGTGAGCAGCCGCGCCACGACGATGGTCGAGACCCAAGAGAGCAGCTGAATCGTCCACTTGCCGGCCCCGGTCCACGCAAGGCCGTGGAGCAGCGAGCGATCCAGCTCTCCCACGGCCCCCGGGCTGACGGCGCTTGCTCCCCCGGTGAGCTCTCCCGTTCCCATCACGGCGGTTCCCCGAAGAGCAGGTCGCTGACCGACGGCGCCAATTCGCGGTAGTCCACGCCACCCCGCGGACGAGGGCGGCGGCGGTCCGGATCCGCCCACACATCCTCAAAGACACGCACCATCCCGGCCACGTCGTCGGGCTCGACGACGGCGGCGCCCAGGCGCCGCGCCTCTCTGTCCGCGGCAGTCTCAGGGCCCGTCACGACAAGGGTCGCGATCCCCAGGGCGACAGACTCGTACAGCTTGGCGGGAACCTGGTAGTCCTGGCCCTGCGCCAGCACGACGGCGAGGCGGGAGCGCGCGACCAGCTCGAGGGCGGCCGCGCGCGGGAGCGCGCCCAGCACATCCACGTACGGACCGACACTGAGCGCTGCGATATCGTGCCGCAGCGCCTCCACTCTGTCGGGCTCAGCTAACCCGGCGGTGCGGAGTCGGACGCTGCCGTCGGCATCGGGATGACGATCGAGGAACGCGCGCAGCGCTGCCAGCACCGGCTTCAGGTCCCGGCCCCCGTACAACGTGCCCATGTGCGCGATGGCGAGACCTGGAAATGGGTCGGGGCTCGGGGGCGGCAGCAGGTCGCGCTCGACCGCATTCGGAATCCATGTGACGGAGCGCCCGGGATAGCGCAGCGTGAGTGCGTCGGCCAGTTCCCGCGTGGTGGTCAACACACCCGTTGCGGCGTTGACCCAGAGGCGCTCTTCCCGGGCGATCAGCGCGCTCGCGAGTCGCCCCCTTACGAGGGAACTGTCCTGCCATGCCTGGGTGACGGGGCCGGCCCACGGGTCGCGCAGGTCCATGAACCAGCGCACGGGCTTGCCGCGCGTCGCGAGCCACGCCGCCAGATGCGTCCCGTGGGGCGGACTGGTGGAGACGACCACGTGGGGTTGCACGCGTGCGATGAGGGCCCTGGCACGCCGGGCCGCGCGGAGCACCCAGCCGCGCCCTTCATTCGCCAGCAGCACGAGCGCGAAGGCCTCTCGCCACAGCACCGAGCTCCATCCCGCACCCTGCGCTCGTGCGCTCCCCGCATCAGAGTCCACTCGCTCCGTCGGGGCAAACGCGCGCACGAGGCGGGGATAGCGTTGCAACCGCTCGCTCACGGTCCGACCGGGGGTGCAGGCCTCGACCGTTACGCCGTCGGGCGCCCGTGCCGAGCCCGGGGCCGGGGCTCGCAACACCCATATCTGCCAGCCGAGGGAAGCGAGGTGTCGCGTGAGACCGGCCCAGCGCATGCCCCCGATGGCGTCGGCGGGCGGAAAGTAGTAACTGAGGACGAGGAGCCGTCGCGGGGCGGGTGGAAGGGCGGCGGGTGCCGTGCCTCCTGGCGTGGGTCCGTTGGCTATCTCGCTGGCCAGCAAGTCGTTGGGCATCGGGTTGCAGAACGAAGGCCGCAAGAGCGGGACCAGCCGGCAGGCAGCAGCATGGCACAGCTGCCGGCTATGCTGTGGTAAGGGTGCCACACCTTCGGCGCTCCTGGGGGGTCGTTGCAGACGCCGTGTTGCGGGACCGTTTCCGGCCCGAGACTTGCGGGCTCGGCGGTGCTGTTTCAGCGGGCAACGCTGGCCGTTGCGACCTCCAGCCCGGGATGGACCACGTGCGGTCCCTGACAGCCACAGCGCGCTCCACCGGCCACGGTGGGGGTGGGAAGCGGGCCCTCGCGGCGATTGACACGTCCGTGCCCGTCGTCTTGCTCGGGGACGGCTTCCGTCACGGAACCCTGGGCATCGTCCGCAGCTTGGGCCGCCTCGGGGTCTCCGTGTACGCCGTGGACGGCGATCCGCGGGAGCCCGCGCTGGCGTCGCGCTACTGCCGCGGCGCGTCCACCTGGGACGTGGCGCGAAGACTGGCCGCCGACACGGTAGCCTTCCTCGACGACCTGGGCCGGAGGCTCGGTCGGCAGCCGGTGTTGATCCCCACCAACGACGCGACGGCGCTGTTCGTGGCGACCCACGGCTCGGCGCTGGCGCAGCGGTTCCGGTTCCCGCAGCGACCGCCGGAGCTCGTTCGGGCCTTCAGCGACAAGCGGGAAGCGTTTTACCTGGCCCAGCGGCTCGGCATCCCCACGCCGACGGCGGTGTTCCCGCAGTCGCGGGACGATGTGCTGGCGTGGCTCGCGAGAGCCGTCTTCCCCGTCGCCCTCAAGCGAATAGACCGCACGCGGCTCGATGCGCGGACCGGCACGTCGATGGTCATCGTGCGCTCCGAGCGGGAGCTGCTCGAGCAGTACGAGAAGCTCGAGGACCCGGCCTGCCCCAACCTGATGCTGCAGGAATACATCCCCGGCGGCGACGACACGGTCTGGATGTTCAACGGCTACTTCAACAGTGCCTCCGAATGCGTGGCCGGCTTCACGGGGAGGAAGCTCCGCCAGCACCCAGTGCACCGCGGCTCGACGAGCCTGGGGATTTCCGACCGCAACGACACGGTCGAGCGCGTGACGGTCCGCTTCATGAAGGCCGTAGGCTATCGGGGGATCCTCGACGTCGACTACTGCTACGACGCGCGGGACGGTCTCTACAAGCTGCTTGATCCCAATCCGCGCATCGGGTCCACGTTCCGGCTGTTCGTCTCCGAGGATGGCATGGACGTCGTCCGCTATCAGTACCTCGATCTCACGGGCCAGCCGCTGCCGCCGGCGGTGCCGCGCGAAGGCCGCCGCTGGATCGTCGAGGACCGCGACATCGACTCGTGTCTCGCCTACCGCCGGGAAGGACAACTCACGGTGCCCCGGTGGCTCGGCTCGCTGCGCGGCATCGACGAAACCGCGTGGTTTGCACGCGACGACCTCGCGCCGTTCTGGCGCGTGTGCTTTGGGTGGACCGGCCGAGCGCTCAGGCGGGCGGTCCGCCGCGCCTGGCCTCGGTCAGCCTGAACGGCAACGGCGCCCGGCGCCTCACGCGCTCGGCTGCTCCGCAGCCTCGCTAGCTCCGCGGACCGAGCAGCAGCCCGTCGCGCAGCCCGACAATTGGGGAGACGAATCCAGCGAGGCGCGTCGCGGCGAAGTAGGCATGATACCCAAGCCAGCCCCACCCTACGCCTTTCGCGAGCAATCGCGTCACTGCCGGCTCGCGCCACGTGCCGGCGGTTCGGACCGCGAACACCCGTTTGAGTCGCACGTCGAATCCAGCACGGTGATGCTCGCGCAGCCGGGCGTTGAGCTCCTCCACCGCGGCGTCTTCCAGGATGCGGAGCTGATCGTCGCCCTGATACTCCCGAAGCAGCTCGCGGAACGGGCCTGGCGCGAGCAGCCGCCCCTTGTAGTAGTCCCCTGGGTCCAGGGTGATCATCGCGACCCCCGGGAGCATCCAGTCGAGTCGTGCCGGGCTGCGCGGTGCCAGGAGGACGATGCGCTCCGACCGTACGCGCAGGCGCTTTAGGAGGTCGAGGATGAGCTGAAACCTCGTTCCGGTGTTGGCGGGCGCGTCGACCAGGAGAACGCGCGCCTCGGTGCGCTTGAGCGCCGCCAAGGAGCGTCGCTCGCCGCGCGAGACTCCCTTCTTGGGTCGAACCGAGAACCACGTCACGTCGCGCCACCCCAGTGCCGTGAGGCGCGCCTTCACGAGCGGGGCGAAATACGAGCCGGCGCTGCGCGGTGCGATCACCACCGCCGGACGGTCCGGTTCCGGGTACGATGCCGCGAACCGCTCCGCGAGTGTGAGCACATCGTGATGCGTGAGATCTTGGTTCCGGAACGCCGCCGGCAGGGTCAGCCGCCGTCGCAGGAGGTGCTCGGAGAAGGGGGCAGCGGTCAGGGCGTCGATCGCGCTGCCCAGCTCGCTCCAGGCGGGATCGTTTGGCGCGGCCTCGCTCGTCAGCAACTCGCACACGCGATCCATGCACTCGCCCCACCTGGTCCGCCAGCGCGCCACCCACCGGTCCGCGAGCGCGCCGTACACCGTTTGGCTGCCATCGAGGACCGACTGCGCAACGGCCACCGCCGCGCGAAGGCGCGGAAACCGTGCAGCAACAGTGGACAAGTCGTACAGTCGCCGGGCCAGGTGGTCGTCCACAATGCAAGCGATGCCGCTCACGACGCTGTAGAGGTCTGTTTCGGCGCGTACGGCGCGCGGTGTGGCGCTGCGGACGTGCTCGTCGACTGCCACCGAGCGGCTCTGTGGAGGAATGACGGGCGAGGCGCCAACCGGTGCAAGAAGCAAGCGCGGACACGGTCCCATGCGAGCGGCGCAAGCGTAGTCGCGCCATGACGTTGTGTAGTCAACGGAGCGTGGGAGCCGGTGGGATGGCGTGGGGCTGGTGTGGCAGTACTGCTACAACGTTTTTAGCGGCGGGCCCAGGCTCCTCTGAGTCCGTGCAGCAGCGCGCGGCCAAGCTCCGCGGCTTCGATCAGCGCCGGCCCAGGGTCCGACAATTTGAACTCGTCGTACTTCATTCCCGGACGGAAGTCTCGCAGGAAGTCGCGCAGCAGGCGCACTCGGGAGGGGAGCGGCCGTTCCGGGTCCTGCACCGACGACGGCGCGGTTGCGCCAAGGAGCGCCGTGAGCAGGCTCAGCAGGTCGCCCCGCAGCCAGCGCTCCTCAACGCCCACGCGATACCGCTGGTCGCCGTTCAGCGAGCGTCCCGTGTACAGCGCGTAAACCAGGTACGGCAGGTTGAGCCCGGCATCGATGGCCAGGGCGGTGGATGCCTGAAATCGCCCGTTGATCTCCATCAGCACGTAGCTGTCCGTGCGAGCACTGTAGCGGAACTCGACCATCGCGACGCCGTGCCAGCCCACCGACCCCAACAGCAGTTCCACGTAACGTGCCAACCGCTCGTCGAGCGGCAGACTCCGCCGCAACACACTGACACCGCCGGTCAGGGGAACCTCGCGCACGCGCACGTAGGGGAACAGCACCAAGGGCCGCCCCCGGTCGAATACGGCGCTGACGCAAATCCCGGTGCCGGGCGCGTACTCCTGGACCAAGGGATATCCCTGACGTGGGTCGAGGGACTGGAGAGCGGTGCCGAGCTCATCGAGCGTCGCCGCGTACTTGACCTTGAATCCGAGGGCGTTCCGCGTCTTCGCGTAGAGGGAGTGACCGCGGGGCTTGATCGCTACTGGAAAGCGGAGGTTCCGAGCCGCGTCGAGTATGGCTTCGCGGCTCGCGCCATGGGCCGTGCGCGGCACTGGCACGCCCAGCCGCTCGGCCAGCTGCAGGGTGCGGAGCTTGTCGAGGGCGACTTCCAGCACGTCGGAGCAGGGCGCCGCAAGAGGGCACTGCTCTTCGATGGCGGCGCGGTGGGCGTCGAGCACGACCAGCGTGGACTCAACGCTGGGCACGATGAGGTTGGCGCCGCTCGCGCGAGCGATCTCGAGAACGTCCGCGACGAAGCGTTGCTGGTCTGTGAAGGGTGAGGTGTACACACGCCGGGCCGTAGCGAAGCGCGACCAGAAGCCCAGACTCCCCCGGTTGGGGCCGCACGCCACTACCGGCACGCCCGCCATCCCCAGCCCGCGGATCACGGCGAGGCCCTGGTGTTCCTCGGCTCCGGTAACGAGAGCCGTCCCAACGTTGTCGCGTGCCTGGCGCATTAGGCTCCCCCTGAGAAGCCACCAGCGATCAAGTAGTGTGCCGGTATGGATTGTGCTCACGCGGGGAGTCACCGATGGACCATCACCAGTGGAAGCTGAGCGCGACGTGTCCCGCTGATTGGGTCGCTCATCTCGCCTACTGTAGCGGAGGCTTTTTCCACTCACCGGCGGGCCTGGGCGCGGGCGCGCCCGACGGCGAGCCCGTGTTCGCCCTCTTACCTGAGGCAGGCCAAGTCGTAGGGCTGGCGGTGGGGATGCGGAGTCGCTGCCGCTTGTCCCGGCGCCCCCGCCATGTGTACTGGCCCACGTTGCCCGCGCTCGCGCTGACGTCCGGGCAGGACGCTGCGCTCATCGCGCTGGTCCATGCCTGCGCGGACCTGGGAGCTGCGGAGGTCGTGGTGGATTCGTTCGACGCTTGCTGGCAGCCCGATCCTGGTTGCGATCCGTCGGCCGGCGCCTCCCGGGCGCGGCTTGAGTACCTAGTGGCGCTCGATGCCGACCCCGCGAACCTCGCGGACCGCTATGAATCCATGCACCGGCGCCACCTGCGACGCGGCGAACGGGAGGGCTGGGTTCTGCGCGCCGTGGAGGGAGTTGAGGCGCAGACGACCCTCGAGACGGTGCAGGCTGCGGGTGCGCGCCGGGCCGAAGGGCGCGGCACGGCGCGACCGGCCATGGTCGTCGCGCGCAGCGCGCGTGCGTCGGCCGCCGACCTTGGGGCGCCATGGGGAGCTTGTGTCTTCGGGGCGTGGTGCGCCGGGGAGCTGCTCGCAGCGGCCCTCGTGGGTTGGGGCAACAAGCGCGCGTTTTACGTCCAGGGTGGCTCAACCGTCCCAGGCTACCAGCGCAGTGCGGCGGTGTGGCTGCACTGGCGCATCATGGCGGCGCTCGCCGAGCACGGCTGCGCCGTCTACAATCTGGGCGGCACGGCAGCAGGAGCCGAGCAATCGGGCCACCCGGAGCACGGCTTGTACCGCTTCAAAGCGGGTTTTGGGGCCCGGATGGCCTCGTGTCGGGGGGCGCGCTGGGTGCTCGGCTCGGCCCACCTCCACGCCCATCGGTTCGCTCGCTGGGTCTCGGCTCGGTCACTCGGTTGAGCATGGTCGAGCGATCACTTGGCAGACGCGCGTGGCGTAGCGTTGCTGCAAGACTCCGCAGGCTCCGGGCGCTCCCGCTGCTCAGTCCCGTGGCCCTGCGCGAGCGTTGGCAGGAGCGGGCGGGCGGTCATCCCGTCGCGGCGGAGCGGCGTCCCCACCTCGTGGCAGCCGTCGAGTGGCTGCTCCGCGCCCAGAACGCGGCGGTGACTGGGGGCTTTGCTCGCGGCTACAGCCTCACATGGCATCCCTATTTCAAGACCCGCGGCTGGCAGCCGCCATATCCAGAGACGACCGGGTACATCATTCCGACGCTGTATCTCGCCGCCGAGGTGCTCGGACGTCCCGAGCTGGCGTCCCGCGCCGAGCGCGCCGCGCGTTGGGAGATCGAGGTGCAGCTGCCGTCGGGTGCGGTCCGCGGCGGGGTGATCGGCGAACCCGAGTCTCCTGCGGTCTTCAACACCGGGCAGGTGATGCTGGGCTGGCTCAGCGCCTTCGCGGAGACGGAAGACGGGCGCTTCGCCGACGTGACGCGTCGGGCCGGGCGGTGGCTCGTGGCCACGCTGGACCCGGACGGACACTGGCGGCGCGGGAACTCGCCGTTCGCGCACCCACATGCCACGCTCTACAACGCCCGCGCGGCGTGGGCGCTAGCCGAGGCCGGACGCTGCCTGGGCGAGCCGGAGTTCACGGCGGCCGCGGCGCGCAACCTCGTCGCGGTGGCGGAGCGGCAGCACCCCAACGGCTGGCTTCCCGACTGTTGCCTGGCCTATCCGGACCGGCCGCTGTTGCACACCCTCGCGTACGCGATTCGGGGCCTGCTCGAGGGGGGCAGGGTCCTCCAGGATGATTACCTCGTAGGCCGTGCGGCCCTGGCGGCGGAGCACCTTGCGGCGGCGGTGCAGAGCGACGGTCGGATGGCCGGCCGGTTCCGTGCGGACTGGTCTACGGCCGCAGCCTGGAGCTGTCTCACGGGACAGGCGCAGATGGTGAACAATTGGATCCGCTTGTTCCAACTCACCGGCGACGCGAAATGGCTCGGCCCGGTTCCCGTGGTGCTGCGCTTCCTTCAG
>Ga0066680_10001058_pt1 | contig 10674 bp, 11 predicted proteins | sample GraSoiAngelo_129_FD_62297 | JGI IMG/M metagenome (GOLD analysis project Ga0066680, IMG submission 62297) | Grasslands soil microbial communities from the Angelo Coastal Reserve, California, USA - 14_0927_12_40cm | ecosystem: Environmental > Terrestrial > Soil > Grasslands | place: USA... | reverse complement strand
AGATATGCATATGCAATTAGTGAAATTATTGGACCAGGAAAAGATATTCCAGCTCCTGACGTTTACACTACTGGAAAAGAAATGGCACAGATTATGGATGTGTATAGTGTTTTACATGGACAAGGTGAACCTGCAGTCATTACCGGAAAACCTCTCTCTGTAGGTGGTTCTCTTGCTAGAAATGTTGCAACTGGTTTAGGTGTCGCATATTGTGTAAGAGAAGGAGCAAAAAAACTTAAACTAAAACTGAAAGGTGCTAAAGTACTCATTCAAGGATATGGAAATGCAGGAACATTTGCAGCTGAATACCTAGAAAAAATGGGTGCAAAAGTTATAGCAGTTAGTGATTCTAAAGGTTCGATAATAAATCCAAAAGGACTTGATTCAAAAAAAGTTCTGGATTATAAAAACAAACATGGCTCTGTTATTGGCTATCCTGGAAGCAAAAAAATTACAACGGAACAACTTCTCACTACTCCATGTGATATACTTGTCCCAGCAGCTCTTGAAAATCAAATTACACCACAAATTGCAAAAAATATCAAGTGTAAGATTATAGCTGAGGCAGCAAATGGACCAACGACCCCAGAAGCTGATACTATTTTATTCAAAAAAAGAATAATGGTAATACCAGATATCCTTGCAAATTCTGGTGGAGTTTGTATATCGTATCTTGAGTGGGTGCAAAACCTACAGCGATACTACTGGACATTTAATGAAGTAGCAAAAAAAATGGAAGAACATATTGTTCGCGGCTTTAATGACACCTATAACTTGGCACAAAAACACAAAGTAGACATGCGTAAAGGCAGCATGGTTTTAGCAGTCAGTAGAGTGCTTGAATCCTTTGAAGCAAGAGGCCTGTGGCCTTAGAATATATATCAATAACAAGGAACGTAAATTCTGATAATGACTAAAGCATATGTTGCTATCCATTGCCAAACAGGAAAGGAAAATCAGATAATTAGATCATTAATGGAAATGAAAGGTGTATCAGAAGTTACTGGAGTACTAGGACTTTATGACATCATAATCAAGATTGAGGCAGAGGATTCTATGAAGCTTGAACAAATTATTACAAAAAAGATTAGAACTGTACCTCACGTTATTACAACTATGACTCTGATTGTTATATAAAAAAATTTTACAAATATTGTATTAACTAGAATTTGAAATAAAAAGTGTATTGGTCTGAATTTAGGAAGTACTAAAGGAGCTTCCGCAGGAACAGCTCTTTGTCACATTTGGATTATTGATTTTGAATCCAGCGCCCATCAGACTTTCAATATAGTCAACATTTGCGCCTTTTAGATAGTCAGCACTGTAGCTGTCTATAAGCATCTTTACACCATTTTCTTCTATTACCATGTCGTCCTCCTCAGCCTTTTGTTCAAAACCCATTCCATATGAAAGGCCTGAACATCCGCCGCCTTGAACATACACTCTAAGAAATTCTGGCTTGTCTGCTTCCTCTTTCATAAAGGTAAGGACCTTTTCTGCTGCTTTTGGAGTGATTGTAAGCAGTTTAGTGGTCTGTGTATTACTCATAACTAATATGCGTCTTTTAAATTATAATAAGGTTTTGCTACACGACATATTAGGAACCTCATAAAATAAGGAGGTTTTTCTATTTCTTTGACTTGTTTACAAAAGCAGTCATTCTTTCTGTTCTATCTGGATGAGTGAAACATAATCCCCAAGTGTATAACTCTAATGCAAGTCCTGTATCGATATCAGAGTTTCTACCTTTGTTGATTGCAATCTTTGACATTCTCACTGCTATCGCAGAGTTTTGTGCAATCATCTTAGCCATGTTAATAGCTTCTTCCATCAACTTTGGTAACTCAACTACCTGGTTTACAAGACCAATTTCTTTTGCTTCTTCAGCTTTTACTTGTCTTCCTGTGTAGATCAATTCCTTTGCTTTTGCAATACCTATAATTCTTTGAAGTCGTTGTGTTCCACCCCAACCTGGGCAAACTCCTATGGTGACTTCGGGTTGTCCGATCTTTGCTGTATCTGCAGCAATTCGTATGTCACATGCCAAAGCAAGCTCACACCCTCCTCCAAGAGCAAATCCGTTAATTGCAGCAATGGTTGGCTTGCTACAATTTTCAACTGTGAAAGTTAAGAGATGCCCTGTCTTTGCATATGCCTCTGATTCAATTGGTGTAATTGTTGACATGTATCCAATGTCTGCACCAGCAGAAAATGCTTTGTCACCTTCTCCTGTGAGAATTATAACCTTAACAGTATCATCTTTATCAATTTCATTGAAAACTGAAACAAGTTCTTTTGCAACTTCTATATTCATTGCATTGTATTTGTCAGGTCTGTTTATCTTTACTGTAGTGATGTCTTCAGATTTTGATACGGTAACTAGTGACATGAGCAAACTCCAAGCTAGAGGAAATTAAACGTTGTCAGAAGGCTTGTGTTTTCCCCATTGGTGTAGAGCAGACGCAACTGCAACCCATGTTCTGATATCGTCATAGACTGGAACATTGTGATTTTCAATTAAAGATGAAACTTTTTGTGTATAAGGTCCACCATTTCCACCAACTATGACTGGTTTCTTTCTTTGTTTTGAGAACTCACCGAGATAATCAATGATTGTCTCTTCTAATGGATCATCTTGGAATACAAACCAAGGCATGATGATATCCACATTTGGATCATCCATGAATTTTTGAATTGCATATCTATAGTCATCTGCATTAGCTCCACCTGTTACATCCACTGGATTTCCACTTCCAATTACATAAGTTACTGGGTAATGCTCTTTCATTTCTTTGAGAGTGCCATCTGTTACTTTGGCAAGCTCTAGTCCAAGTCTTTCAAAGTGATCAATTGCTCCAATCATAGGCCCTGCACCATTGCTTACAAGACCAATTCTGTTACCCTTTGCAGCTGGTTGCCATGCAAGTGCCTTTACTACACCTGCAAGTTCCTGATAACTATCAACTGAAATTATTCCAGCTTGTTTGAACGCACCCATGATTATTGCATTTGAACCTCCTAGTGACCCGGTATGGGATGCTGCTTGTTTTGCTCCTAGTGTTGTTCTACCACTCTTCCAAATTACAACTGGTTTGTGTTTTTCTGCCATTACTCGTTTTGCAGTTTCAATGAACTTTCGACCATCCCCAAACCCTTCAACGTATAGTGCGATTACTTTGGTCTGAGGATCACTTGCTAAATACCAAATCATATCTGCTTCGTCTACATCTGATCTGTTGCCGTAGCTTACCATCTTTGAAAGACCAAACGAGTCTGCAGTCTCCAAAAAGCTGATTCCCATTGTTCCGCTTTGAGATAATAATGCAACAGGTCCTAGTTTAGCTCGAATCATTCTGGCTTGACCTTGGAATGCACAATCCAATCTATTTGCTGCATTAAACATACCGATGCAATTTGGACCGATTATTCTAATTTTGTGTAATTCTGACAAACGCTTTATTTCTGCTTCCATTGCTGCTCTGTCACCGCCTAGCTCCTTTCCTCCACCAGATACAATCACAACATTATGGATTCCTTTCTTTGCACACTCTTCTAAAACAGGTGGTGTAATTGAAAGATCTACACAAACTACTACCAAGTCTACCTTATCTGGAATTGCAGTCAAAGATGGATAGCATTTTAGCCCCAAAATTTCTTCTGCCTTTGGATTGATTGGATACACCTTTCCTTTGTAATCGTGTTTTGCAATACTATCTAAAACAGAGTTGCCAATTTTTCCTGGAGTCGCTGAAGCTCCTACCAGTGCAACTGATTGTGGCGTGAAAAATGATTCCATAAACTGGGCATTTGGTTGCGCTTTTGAAATTGCGTCCTGTTTGAATTCTTTTCTTAAAAGGATCTTTGCATCAACAACAAAGTATGATTTTGGATATACTACAATTGGGTTAAAGTCAACGCTGTCAAAGTAGCCAGCATTGTCAGTTCCAATCTTTCCTATCTGAACTAAGGCTTTGGCAAGCATGTTTTGGTCAATTGATTTGCTGCCTCTGTACCCTTGCAGTAACTTTGCTCCCTTTAGCTCTTCAAGCATTGATTTTGCATCGGCAAGTGTTATTGGAAGCATTCTAAATGCAACGTCTTTGAATATCTCAGTTAAGACTCCTCCAAGGCCGACCATTATTACAGGTCCAAACTGTGGATCATTTTGAAGACCAACAATAAGCTCCACTCCTTGAGGAACCATCTTCTCTAGTAGAATTCCTTTTAGTTCAACTCCTCTCTTCTTTGAGAGTCTTTTGTACATGTCGTTGAATGCTTGCTTTACTTCCTTTTCATTTTGTAATCCAACTTTGACACCGCCAACATCTGTTTTATGAAGAATCTGTGGGGAAACTACTTTCATTACTAACGGATAGCCAAGCTTCTTTGCAGCCTTTGTCGCTTCTTTAGCAGAATTTACAAGTGCGTAACCTGGTACTTTGATCCCATATTTCTTCAAAACAGCTTTTGAAAGGTCTTCTGTGATTACCTTATGATCTGTTGCAATTGTTTCTTCAAAGACCTTTGTGACGGTACTCAAATTGAAAACTCCTTTGTTTCATTGATGCATTTTAAAAATTTTTGTAGTTTTTTGATTTTTGTTAATTTTACCATAACTAGATCCGAAAGTCTTATCGTCTTTATATTAAACTTTTGTCAAAGATTATTTACTGCCTTAAAATTTCGATAAAAGATTTTCAGATTACTTTGTATGGTTTTAATGTTTTTAGGGATTTCTCTGATTATTTCTTCTGGATAGATATATGGAGTCTTACTGATTTCATCTTTTGATTTTTCTAGCCATAATCGGATTGTTTTTTCATCTACCTCGAGGTGAAATTGTATCCCTACTGCACTTCCTATCTGAAAAGCTTGATTTTGATAACTTTTAGAATGTGCAAGCCTTATTGCATTATGAGGTAGATCACAGGTATCTCCATGCCAGTGAAAAACCGTAGCAGGACTTTGGATTCCTGAAAATAAGCTAGATTTTGAAAGGTTGTCGAATTCTATATCATGATAGATTCCTATCTCTTTTTTATTTCCTTGGTAGACTTTGGAACCAAACGCTTTGGCAATAAGCTGCGATCCTAAGCATATTCCAAGAAGGGGAATCTCTTTTTTAACAGCGTTTCTTATCAATTCCATCTCTTCTTTTAGATACGAAAGATCATCATTTGCACTTTCAGAGGCTCCTAAAATAATAACCGCGGAATGGTTTACTGTTGGAATTTTTTCTTTTTTAGCAAATGTGATTTGTGTTTTAAAACCATCTTCTTCGAGGAGTTTACCCATTGCTGATAATCCTTCATATTTTGCATTTTGTATTACAAGTATGTCAGACATAATTTTGTAATTAAAAAGTGCTTAATATGTTAAATACTAAATGATTTCATGAATGTTACTGAATCTGAAATAATTAAAATTCAAAATTTTATAGACTTGTTAAATTCAAAAAAAGACAGTATGGTAGTGGTGGAAGGAAAACGTGATGCGTCAGCACTCAAAAAACTAGGCTATTCTGGTAAATTATGTGAGTTTCACAGCTTCAAAGGATTAACGAAGTTTGCTGATTCAATTGCATCTTATAAAAACCTAATAATTTTGTTTGATGGTGATAGGAAGGGTAAATATCTGACAAGTAAGATAATATCTAGACTAGAACATCGTATCAGAATAGACCTTTCCTTTAAGAGAAAGCTTGTAACTATCACAAAGGGGAAAATAAGGCATATTGAAGATCTCTCAACATACACAAGGCTAGATCGATTTACAGTACTCTAATAACAATAAGCACTTATATCAGACTCTTACGAAAATAAATTGATCAAAAATTAAGAGGATTATGAATTGCCACCTACTGGAATTGTCAAGTATCACGTTAAGCTTAGCTTTGACGTCGATGGATTGGTTGAAAAGGCCGACATAATAGGCGCAATTTTTGGCCAAACAGAAGGACTGCTTGGACCAGAGATGAACCTAAACGAACTTCAAAAAGTATCGAAAGTCGGTAGGATAGAAGTCAACACTACGTCTACGTCAACTCAAACTAAGGGAGATGCCTTGTTGCCTATGAGCACTGATATCAACACGGCAGCTCTTATTGCTGCAGCAATAGAAAGCATTGACAAAGTCGGACCATTCCAAGCTAATTTTAAACTAGAAGGGATAGAGGATGTTCGTTCTGCAAAAAAAAAAGAGATTGTTGACAGGGCAAGGGATATCGTCCAAAAGTGGTCTACTAAAACAATTAGTGAAGGAGATGAGATGCTAAAAGATGTATCAGAAGGAGGTGGTTCTGGTAAATTATCTACATTTGGAAAAGAAAAACTTGCATGTGGTTCTGGTGTTTTCGATTCTCCTTGGATAATTTTAGTTGAAGGAAGGGCTGATGTCATTAATCTGTTAAGAGCAGGATTCGATAATGCTCTTGCAATAGAGGGAGCGCGAATAGATGAGTCCATTAAAGAACTTTGTAGCTCAAAATCAAAGGTTGTTGCATTTTTAGATGGTGATAGAGCTGGCGGATTCATACTAAAAGAACTAAAAGCACTAGTTAACATTGACGTGGTTCATCGCGCACCTGAGGGAGTTGAAGTTGAAGAATTAACCCCAATACAAATTGTCGAAATTCTAAAAGACACTGCAGAGGACATGAAAAAAGAAACTGTAAAACCAAAGTTACAGGATCCAAAAGATGAACCAATAGCAAATGTCGCAAAAAAAGTCTATCCTGATCTTAATGAATCACTTGAAGCAGTAGCCTTGGATGAAGGTCTTAACGAACTTTTCAAGGTTCCTGTAAGTGAAGTTGTAGGAAAACTTTCCCCTGGATCTGGCATAAAATATCTGGTCCTTGATGGAATTATAACACAAAGGTTGATTGATGCTGCAAAAGAAGCAGGAATAGAGTGTGTTATAGGTCATAGGATGGCTAACCTAAAATCTACTGATGGCCTAGTACTCAAAACATTTACAGAGCTGGGCGTAGCCTAGACATTTTAATGCCAGAACTTAAAGTTCAACACATCCTAACACTAGCAGAACTTTTAGCAAAAGGCGCAAGACATAACTTTGTTACAATCACATCATCATCGCTAGGAAAAAGTATCAATAAATCACAACAAGCAGCATCAAAACACCTTTTGGAATTAGAACGAGATGGATATCTCGAGAGAATTAGAAGTGGACAGAGAGTTTCTGTACGAATTACGACAAAAGGTCACACGGAGATGACAAGAATATCTGCGATTTTAAAATCTAGTTTGGATTCTTCTCCTTCTTATATCGAGTTTAAAGGAACCATAGTTTCTGGTATGGGTGAAGGTGCATATTACATGTCAACGAGGGGATATGAAAAACAATTCAAATCAAAACTTGGTTATACCCCATTTCCTGGTACACTCAATGTTAAATTAAAAGATAAAGAATTCATTGAGGCAAAACATATTCTTGAAGCACATCTTGGAATAATGATAAACGGCTTTTCTGACGGTAAGAGAACTTATGGCTGGGTAAAATGTTATCCTGCTAAAATCAATAATTCGATTGAAGCAGCATTGATAACTTTGGAAAGAACTCATCATGATGATTCTGTTATAGAGCTAATCTCTCGTGAAAATATTAAAAAGGCAACAAAACTATCAACGGGTTCACAGATTTCAATTAGAGTACCAATTCGTTCAAAATAGTTACTATGCTAAACTAGTTATTGAACCAATTTTAATGATAACTGATGGTATTTGTTTGGATTGGACTTGGAATAGGAGCTCTAATAGCTGCAATTTTGATCTTAAAAATAATAAAATCTCCCAAAAACAACTTCATTGCTATTATATGTACAAAGTGTGGTATGAAGACAAGTGGTTTAAAATGCCCGCTATGTGAAAGTGAAAAAAGTAATTTAAAATAAATTAAAAATTATGATATGTTTTCACACAGTTAGGTTCTGTAGATAGAGCTACCATATTCATTTTCTATTTTGGAGCTTTTAATGTCCGGTATGGGCGACTGTAATCTAGCTATACTTACGTTAACATTAATTTTCTTACATCCATCGGTAATGAATTTCTCTTGATGAACCTGATCATATCCGAGTGCGATGATGTCAGGTTTTACAAGTGCGACAGTTTTGAAAATATCTCCCTCATGTCCTAGAATTGCATAGTCTACCATAGAAAGTGAACTGACAAGATCTTGCCTCACCTCCATATTGTGAAGCGGTATTCTACTTTTCATTTTCTGTGCTGTCTGGTCTGTTGCTATTACAACAACAAGTACGTTTCCTAGAGCCTTTGCAGCCCGTAGTGTATGCAAGTGGCCTGGATGTATTATATCAAAGACACCGCCAGCCAAAACAACTCTCAACGAAGATCTGCCTAATTCTGTAAGTGTTCTTTTATCCAATTCAACTATTCCTTGTTTTACCAACGATTCTATCTTTGCCTTTAGATGATCAGGATTTACCGCAAGCTTTCTTCTTATTATTAAAATAGGATCCTCTTTTGAAAGAGAGGCTACGTATAAAGCTGAAATGATTTCCTTATCAAGTGCATCCAACTATATCACTAAAACAAGATTCCTACCCACTGTTTCATCTATAAACTCTATGCCCAAGGGTCTATTCCCTTTGAAAATCTTAAAGCGTCTATTAATCCCTCTGCATATCCTATACTTAATACCGCAAGTTCTTCCTTCCCCTCACTTTGAAATTTTTCTGCATCATACAAGTAAAGATTAGCATTTTCTAAAACAGACTGGAGAGATTTATCTTCCTTGAATTGTTTTGTTACCTCTTCTAACGCTTTTCTAGCTTTTGGAATGTATTTTTCTAGCATTTGATCTGAAATTTTTTTAATCCTGGAGGAATTATCGAATGGTTCATCAAGACATTTTGCAAGAACTTTTAACGCATCGGATTCTGTAAAATGCATTCTTCCTGGTATTATGATTGAATGAGGTGGTTTACCAAAATCTATCTTTTTGAGCGTAGATAATTTTCCTGCAACTATTTTTTGATTTTTTGCACCAATTCTTGATGCCACTATTACAAAACTTGATTTGTCAATAACATTTCTTTTTTGTTCTTTTTCTGCCAAAAGGAGGTTTGAAAATGCATCTTTTGGATCCAAGAAAAATTTCTTATCGTTATTATATTCTAAAATTATAATAGTATGGCTTCCAGCTATGAGGTTTTCATAAATTGTATAGTATACACTAGGAATTGATTGCTTCTCATTCATCATAGTTACAGGTTTTCCTACTTTGTAGTAATGTAACCCACATTCTCCAACAAGGGATGTAATGGCAGATGCAGCATGGATAGTTTTTGTTTTGATTTTTTCTAAAATCGCTCTTGTTCTTAACTCAATATGGGTTGTAGCTATGTAAGGGTCACCATAAGAAAGGAGGACCACGTTTTTCTTTCTAGCATCTTTAAGAATAATTTTTCCGTCCTCTACCATCCATCTAGCTGCAGTTTTGAACTCCCCTTTTACCGTATTCTTTATCTTTAGTAATTCTGGCTGTGAGATGGGACTAGTAAAGATTTCAAAAAATACAATGTCTGCTTTCTTTAAGATCTGTAATGTATCAAGACCTATTCCATCAGGGCCAGAAATTCCCAAACCTACAAACCAAAGCATAATTAAATTTCAGATTTTGGGTATTTTGAGCTTCGTATTATTTACTCGATTTTCCGTGCAATCTTTTTAGATGGTAAAGCATTTGTTTGAAAACCTCGATACTTCTAAGAAAATCATCTACTGAAACTCTCTCATCGATTGTATGTGATGCATGAGGATCTCCTGGACCATAAGTGACAACTGGTATGTTCAAAGCATTTCCAATTATATTCATATCCCCAGTACCAGTTTTTCTGATCAACTGCGGTCTAGTTTTTTCAACATCAAGTACTCCTAAAGTTAATGCTCTAACAAGCGGAGAATTATGTGGAGCTTCAAAGGGCTCTGTTTCATCTAGTACAGAATAAAACGCATTAACTCCTTGCCTTTTTGAAACTTCTTGTACGGTTGTTGCTATCTTTTCACCAACCATTTTGCAGTTCATGTTTACTGGAATCCTTATGTCCATTATTGCATCGCATTCTACCGCAGTTACGTTGTGACTAGTTCCGCCCTTTATTTCAGTTAGAGTCGCAGTTAACATCATTCCTTTTGGTTTATCTAATTGATTTGCCTCAAGTGCATCTTTTAGTGCTTTAATGAATACATATGACTCATCTATTGCGTTTTTTGCAAGCCAAGGCGCGCTAGCATGTGCACTGTTGCCCACATTTACTTTAAGATTGATAGCGATTCTTCCTTTGTAAGCTATTGTTATGTTTTTTATTCCGCTTGGTTCGCCAAAAATTGCGTAATCAATGTCAAGCTTTTGTTTAACTAGACTTTTTAGTCCAGTTGCATTTCCTTCTTCATCTACAACTGCGGCAAAGACTACCGTTCCACTGTTGTTTTGAATAGAAGCGGCAGCAAGAAGCATTGCCGTAAGAGGAGCCTTTGCATCAGAAGCACCACGTCCGTAGATGTATCCGTTATCGTTTTTGACTTTGATTTTACCTGGTACGGTATCCATATGACCACATAAGAGAATTTTTGGAGAACCAGAACCTTTTGTTGCAATCAAGTTTCCAACCTCATCAATGTGAATATTTTC
>Ga0066680_10001045_pt1 | contig 10702 bp, 9 predicted proteins | sample GraSoiAngelo_129_FD_62297 | JGI IMG/M metagenome (GOLD analysis project Ga0066680, IMG submission 62297) | Grasslands soil microbial communities from the Angelo Coastal Reserve, California, USA - 14_0927_12_40cm | ecosystem: Environmental > Terrestrial > Soil > Grasslands | place: USA... | reverse complement strand
TCCGGTGAGCCGAGCCCGCCGGTGCAAGGCCCGCCGCGATGCTCGGGCGCCTGCGAACCACGCCGGAATGCCCGCAAGAACTGGTCGAGGCGTGGGTCTCCCGCTGAGTTGAGCCGTAGCTGGCGGCCCCAAGCAGAGGCGACCACAGGCGCCGGCAAGCCGGCATATGGGCTCGCCAGGACGTACGACTCGCGCACGGCCAGCACCCGTAGCCCGGCTACTTCGTCCGCCGGCAGGTCGGGCCGATACGTGATCCAGACGGCACCGTGCTCCATGGAGTGGACCCCATTCTCATTGCCGATCGGCTGCCGATAGAAGCCACAGTTCTGCCAGATAGGCGAATGCGGACCTCCAACCGGGGGAGACTGGGGATAGTAGACCGATCCAAGCACGTGGGACCGCTGGCTGACCTGATAGGTCTGGACCCCGGCGGGAACACCTCCAGTGGTGAGACCCGAGGCGGAGATCCAGTAGGCACCGAGCAAACCGATCGCCACGCCGCTAAACACGGAGCTGCCGAGGCGTCGTCGCCGACTCCCCTCACCCCAGCGCCATATGCGCCTCAACGTCCTGGTCAACGCTGCGCCGACGATGTATCCGACCCCAGCCGTCTGCAGGGCTAGGAGCGCCAGCTGCAGGCCGGCTGCCACACCAGATCCGATCCGCCCGCTGGCCCAGGCTCGTCCAACTTTTTCCTGCGCAAGCAGAAGGGCCGTCCACAAGGCCGCCAGGACAAGCGGAAGGCGCACGAACATGAGGATGAGGAGGAGCGCAAGGATCGGGGCAGTGATCAGCGCATAGATGGCAAAGACCGGCCGAACCCACAGTTTTAGCTGAGCCCCACCTCGCGGTTGTGGGTGGCGCAGCCTCGTAAGGCGGACGGAGGACCCCATCCGGGAAAGAATGTCGGGGATACCAAGCAGGTCGGTCAGGGCCCAGTAGCCATCAAACCTTACGAATGGGATCAGCTGGCGCGCAATCTGGAGGTCGATCAGCATCATAGTGACGAGCAGCCACTCCTGGCCGGTGGCGAAATAGAGCACGACGACGGCCAGGGCCGAGATGAGCTGGAAATAAAACCCGCCAAGGTCGGTGCGCACCCGGGCCATCCTTCCGAGGCGGTAGCTGTCGGTGGTATCGGTGTAAAAGGCAGGAAAGATGAGATAGAGGCCCACCCCCATGCTTCTCGCCCTGCCGCCGCCGTAGTGCAAGGCCGCCGCGTGGCCGAACTCGTGAAAGACCGCCGACATAAGATAGAGCGTCGCAACCGCAGCCAGGGCGCCCGGAGTGTAGACGACGTCGCGGAGGCTGGCAGCCAGCCCATGGTGGAAGTAGAGCCAGTCGTGCGACGCGCCGGCGGCGATCAGCAGAGGTATCAGGATCGCCGGCGCGTACAGGAATCGAAACACGTTGGTGACCGGATTGATAACCCCTGGCCCGATTACCTTTCGCCGCAATCGCAGCTGAAGGAGGGAAGGCGGAGGAGGCCTGACGGCGGGCTTTACCGAGCCGCCGTCGATGGTTGGCTGGATGATCGCCAGCGGAATCAACTTCGCCGTGATAATGGTCCGAACGTGCTCGGCGGTCGTGATCCAGTCCGTGGAGGTGGTGAGCAGGCTCGCGATCTCGGGAACCGTCCGCTCACCGTCGGCATATTCGGCAACCCGGTAGAGGAGCTCGGAGACCTGGATGAAATGACCGTCACGTTCGATGAGCCACTGACGGTCTTTGAACGCACTCCCTGTAAACTCGCCGATCAGCCGCACGCCGGCGGCTAGACGCGGCCGATCCTGGATGGGTTCGCCGGGCCCCATCCGTTCCATGGGGGTGGTCACCTGAGCTGCGGGTCGGCCGCTCGCTTCTATCATCGATTTCACGCCCTGGAGCTCATAGGACGAGCCAGGCCCAGCCTGGCTCGTCCTTGCTCACAGCGCTAGTCTCTGTTACCACACAGCCGGCGGGCCGTTCGACGCTTGCGCATCGCACACTACAGTGTTGTCCTGTTGGACCTGGGCTATCTGGATGATCTGGGCCGGATCGGTGATGGAGCTCGTGTCGGTGAAGATGCCCGAGTTGGTGATGCTCGGGTCGATGGTGTTTTCGGGGTCGATGTGGCCTACCTGGGTCACATTTCCGCCATAGTTGTAGCAGTTGTTGACAGCGGTCGCGATGTCGTTGTTTGAGAAGACAGTCCAGTTGTTGAACGCGTCTATCCAGATCACGAAAATGCACTGGTCGCAGCTGTCGAGCATGTGGCGATCAGGAAGCTCGACGGCCGTCAGCGAATCAATGGCGTCGTAGTCGAGCAGCGCTTTCATAACAGTCTCCTTGGTTACACCTGCCTGAATGAGAAGTGCGCCACACCTCAAATCCGGCCGGATTTTCCGCGCGCTCTCGGCGTGATGCCCTTCCTACTGCTGATGCTGTCACTGAACGAACAACTTGACAATGTGATTGATCTATTTGTGGTGTGGGCAGATAGTCCTAGCATTCGTCACCGACAGTACCCTTGTCCTAGGCGAGTACTCACGGCCGAGGGGCACTGCCCGCCGTTGACCTACCAGTCGGGCGTTTTGCCCAGGGCGTCGCCGAGCTCGCCAGTGCAGCTCTTACACAGGTAGGCTTCGTCGGCGTTCGCCCGGCGGTATACCCCGCCGTCCAGGAACCCGTCCATCTGCCGGCCGCACAGATCGCACTTGACCTCGTGAGCAGCGCACTCGGTGCAGATCCGTTCGCCCGGCTCGAATTCGCTGAACGACGCGCTGTTGACCCCCAGGCCAGCCGCCCGGAGAAGGGCTACCGGCCGGCTCTCCAGCTTGTCCTCGCGCAGGTCCAGCGTTGGGATCTCGCAGTACTTGCAGCCGGCAACGGAATGGCGCTGGCGTAACGCCAGGATGTCACTCGCCGCCTGGCTGAGTGAGATCGACGCTTCGCCCTCTGGAGGTTCCTCGCTCGCCTGCCTCGACTCGCCTTTGAGGGCGGCCCGGGCACGGTGGCCGTCGACACCGTGACCGTGGCTGTCGGCCTCAAACGTGGGCCAGTGCACCTCGTCGGCTAATCCTCGCCGACGCCAGCTAGCTTCTCGACGTTCACGCAACCTCGCCGCTGCCCCCATGTCGTTCGCTTGGTGCGTGGAACAGTGAAGACCCAGGATGCAAACCTGCATCGACCTCCTGTGCGCCCGGGAACATCGTTTCGTAGGACGATCTGTTCCTCAGTTGTCCCCCAGGGTTCTGGGACAAGGTCTGGCTGAGGTTCCCGAGACCTGCGGGACAGACTCCCGTGACTCGGGATCGGGATTGGCTCACTACCAAAACTGCCTCTACAGCACCTTGACCGTCCGTCCCATGATCGAATCACGCAGAGTCAAATTCATTCGTGCATTGCGCGGCAGGTCAAACGGGAGGTCAAAAGATGAAGGGCCTGTTTAGATTCAGAAAGACGGTGGCGGTGCTAGCCGGCGCAGGTATGGCCTTCTCTGGACCATATGCGAGATATAAGGCAACGGTGTAGTGTCGTTAACAGCTTACATCCGGTCCGATGAACGGCTGAGCTTGCGGCGATTGCACCGATTTCGAAGAGCGCACCAATAAGAGGCAGTGAGGTTAGACGCAAGTGGGAGAGAGAAGATGATTGCTACGGATCAAACAGGGAACCCCCACCGGAAACGAAAGACTGGCATGAGGCGACCGGTTCTCGGCCTGGTTGCCGCGCTGGCCCTGGTCGCTGGGGCGTCGACAACCACCGCGTACGCAGACAGCCTGGTGAACCTCTCATGCGACGACGGCACTAACCTGAACCTGACCCTGGACACAAATACGCTGCAGGAATTGCAGGACTCGGTCGAGGCCATGCTTCTGTACCCGGCAGGAATCAGTTGCACGGTTACCGTGGGTAGCAGCCCGCTGCTGGCCACGATCTTGAATCTGGCCGGCCTCGCTCATCCGGCGTATGCGGATTCGGCGCATGACTTCGCCGTGGGAGCGGTCCGGCTCACCCAATCGGCGAATGTTTGCCCCCCAACGGGCGGGGCCCTCGACGTCAACCTCAGCGCGCACAAAGATACCGGCGCTCCGGACACCTCAGCGACCGGGCACATTACGGTGCTGGGGAAGGGTAACTGTTCCTCCTCACAGGCCAAATTTGCCGTAGATTGTCTGCAGGTGACCGTGCCGGGTGCGAACGGCGCCCAAGCTGAGGCCATCGTGACCGGCACCGTCGAAGGGACGCCGACTGGCCTCTTTGCAACGACTACGGAACTGAGCCTGACCATCGATGACTTTCCCTCCCCAACTACCGACCAGCTCCACAGCGACGCGAACTCGGCGCCCTGCACCGAGGGCAAAACTCCACAAACCGTTGTGGCGGGCAACTTCGTGGTGAAAAGCGGAGCCTGACTGACTCAACACCGGAGGACCGTCGTGACGGAGCGACGGTAATTTCCTGAAGGAAGTGCAGGCAGAGACGGGCCGTTCCGAGGAACGGCCCGTCTAGTTCAGACATGGACGAATTAAGTTTCGCGGGCCACTACCAATCCCGGTCTCGCTCGAGGCTGTCGTCGAGCCGGCCGGCGCACCTCGTGCAGACGTAGGCTTCATCCGCGTTCGCCCGCCGGTACACACCGCCGTCCAGGAAGCTGTCCATCTGCCGGCCACAGAGATCGCACTCCACCTCGTGGGCCGCGCACTCGGTGCAAATTCGCTCGCCAGGCTCGAAGTCGGTAAATGACGCGCTGTTCACCCCCAGACCGGCCGCCCGGAGCAGGGCGACCGGCCGGCTCTCCAGCTCGTCCTCGCGCAGGTCCAGCGTTGGGATCCCGCAGTACTTGCAGCCGGCAACGGAATGGCGCTGGCGTAACGCCAGGATGTCGCTCGCCGCCTGGCTGAGTGAGATCGACGCTTCGCCCTCTGGAGGGTCCGCGCTCGCCTGCCTCGACTCGTCTTTGAGGACGGCCCGGGCGTCATCGGCGTCTTCCGGCGGCACCGCGAGCGCGATGAAGCCCGCGAAGTTGGCGGGGGGCCCGCCTGCAAACATGCCCGTATCGCCCCGCTCCATGACCTGGAAGCCGGCGCCCTCCAGGGTCGTCCGGACCAGGTCAGCATCGATCCGGTTATGCGTCTCGTAGACCGTCGTCCAGTCTTCGCGCACCACCGCGACTATAGCGCGCCGTTCCGGGCGCTCAGGCAGTGGCGGCCAGCGCGGACTTCCCGTTGAAAGAGTACACGTAGTAGGCGTGCCTGATTACGGGCTGGGCCACATTGCGGACCGGCACGCCGCCAGGCGTCACGCCTTTCTCCGCCCCCCGGTGCGCATGGCCGTGGATCGCCAGATGGGCCCCGCCATGGTCGACCGCCTCGGCTAGCAGGTAGCTGCCCAGGAACGGGTAGATTTCGAGCGGCTCCGACCCTAACGTGGCTTCCACTGGGGCGTAGTGCATCAAGGCGATCTTGACGTCCACCCCGTCCAGCTCCCGCAACGCCTCTTCCAGGTGGCTGGCCAGCTTCTTGGTGTGGCGGACAAACGCCTTCATCTCCGGCTCGCCGAAATCGGTCGCGCAGGCGCCGGTGAATCCGCCGCCGAAGCCCTTGGAGCCGGCGATCCCCACCCGAACGCCCCCCGCATCGAGAACAGTGGATTCGCCCTCGAGAACCTGGATGCCCGCCTGCTCCAGGATGCGGCGCACCTCGTCCTCCCGGCCCGCCTCATAGTCGTGGTTGCCCAGCACGGCGATGCGTGGCAGCCCAACGTCGCTGAGTTCCTCCGTCAGGACCCGCGCTTCGTCTGGATCGCCGCAGCGGGTCAGGTCGCCGGCCAGGAGGAGCAGATCGGCCCGTTCCGCTACCCGCTCGAATCCGGGCCGCAGCAGGCCCCTGGAGTCGACCCCGGCATGCAGGTCGCCGACCGCGGCGACCCGAATCACGCCATCCGCTCGTCGCCGCCGGGCTCAGGCTCGTCCTGGGCCACGACGACGGTCTCGTTGGCGATCTCCTTGCCAGGCATCAGTTCCTGCGCCGCCAGGGTGACGGCCCGCTGCCGTTCCGGGGTGGAGACCCGACCGCCCACCGTGACCCGCGTCTCTTCCACCCGTACGGTCAGGTCCTGCTCGTGTAAGCGAGGGTCATGGATGAGCTGGTCGCGCAAGTGCTCGCCCGCATAGTCATTCGGCTCTTTCAGGCGGCCCTCCCTATCCTTCGTAGATCGCTGCGTACAACCGCCGGATCACGCCGTCGGGCACCAGCACATCATTCGACTGGGCGTACACGAGCAGGCTCAACATCCGCCGGGAGCCGCGCCGTGCCCGACGGAGGAGGTACTCCCAGTCCAGGTCGCAGCGGCTGATCATCGCCAGCGCGTCGAACCAATGGCGCGAGGTTTCCTCCTTGTGGACCAGGCCCTTGATCACGATGAGATCCTCCGGTGACGGGATGCGGACGTGGTGGCCCTTGAACTCCTGGACGGTACTATGGGCCAGCATGTCATCGTCGAGGTAGATGCCGCCGGTCCCATAAAAAATCAGGTCTACGAGGACCTCGTGCTTGAAGGCCTTGTATAGCCAGACCGGGTCGGTCTCCTCGGTGCGAAAGCCGGCCTCGGCAAAGACCCGCAGCAGCGGCCGAGCATCCTGAGGGCGAACGAAGAGATCCAGGTCGTGCGTCCAGCGGGGTCGGCCCATGATGCCCGAGGCGATCCCCCCCACCAGCAAATAGGGCACGCCGCTCCGGTTGGCCGTCTCCACGGTTTCCCCCAGCACCTCCAGGAACACGTGCTCCTGGTGGTCGGGGGGTTCCTGGGCGGGGGCGTTTCGCTCGCCGTAGAGGGTCAGTCGGTCGGCGGGGTTCCGCATGAGTTTGCTTACCGAGGATATCAGCTATACCGATATTTACGCTATCAGGCGTTGGGCCAGCCTCCGGGGGCGGGGGAGGGGTGCCAGTCGGTCCCGGGATTCGGTCAGGAGCCGCCGAACCACGGGCCAGACCCGCGGCGACGGCGCCGGGACGGCATCGGCACCGACCCGGTCCACCGAAGACATTTCAATCTCGACCAGCGAGGGGAAGGGGCCGGCGACGTCGAACGCGCCGCCCGCCGGTCCGGAGGTGGAGGCCGAGCCGCACGAGATTCGGAGCTCGACCGATGGCTCGGACGGGGGCGTCTCGACCACGATTCGCTCCACATCGCGATCGACGGGGAGCGCCACCCGTCGGGCGTAGGGGCGGACCACCAGCGCATTCCCCATCCGCCACCAGACGGCATTCGACCGGCAGATGTCGGTGAGCGACATCCACGAATGGGGCCCCAGGCGATTGACCTTCGCTGCCGTGGCGTCGAGCACGTCCAGGCCGCCGGCCAGGTCCTGGTGGTGGAGGCAGACGAGTATCGGCAGGTTCAGGTAGGAGCGGAAGACCAGGTCCTCCCCGTCGGCCCTCAGACCATATCGGGGCAGCACGGGGAGGCCGCCGATCAGCTCGGCCGGCTCCCAATCGGCCAGCACGCCCCCCGCCCTGGCTGCCGGCTGGCTGACCGGCGCCATCAGCTCCCTGGCCAGGCCGTCGAAACCGAGGCGAAACAGCGCTCGCACCATCACCTGGTTGCATTCCTCGTGGGGCGCGCACATCACGCGCGACACCCGCAGGCCCGTTCGCTGCTCCAACCGCCGGCTCCGGCGTAGCGCCTGGGCACCTAGCGCCAGGGCAGCTGCCTCGTCATGGACGCGGGCCAGTTCGTGGCGCTCGTGGTTGTTGCCGTGGATGGCCAGCGAGATCTGTCCCGAGCGCTCACGGAACAGGGCGGCCGCTCGCCGGTGGACAAAGCCGTAGTCGAGAGGGGTACTGGCGATGGCCACGTGGTACCCGCCGCGGGCGGCGTGGGCCACCAGCCGGCGAAAGTCGACGTGCCCGTACGTCAGCGCGTGCAGGTTGGGGTCATCGATGATGAAGCACGCCCGCGGCGCTGGCTGGGTCCAGGGTCGCTCCGCACAGATTTCGCGGAGGAGGTGGATCAGCGGCAGCAGTCCCAGGAACGACCCGGCCCGGAGCCGGGCACGCAGGGGCTCGTCCGCGGCCAGCTCGGCCGGGGCGACCGAGGCCAAATAGCGCCGCGGTTCCTCCGCAGAGGCCAGCCAGACCGGGCCAGCAGGCGTCGTCGCCAGCACCCGCCCGGAGTCAGCCGGACGAAGCGGCCTGGCGGCGCCGGCGAGGCCCTCGGTCAGCGTGCGGCCCCGCAGCCGCGCATCGATCAGGGGATCGGTCCCGATGTGGACCGAGGCACGGGCTGGACTGGCAACGCGGTCGTGCTCGAAGGAGAGCCAGGGGCACGCAGGCGGCTTGGCGGGCGGCGCTGCGCCCACGAACACCGCGCCATCCAGGCCATCCGTGTCCGCCTGATCGCGGCCCTCGAAACGCAGCGGGAAGGCCGCCTCCAGCGCGGCGAACAGGCGGCGCCGCCGGGCGTGCGCCTCCATTGGAAAGACGCCCACCACCCGTGCTGTCATTCCGCCAATGCCACGGTCGGCTCCCCCGCGAACCCCGCCGGCACAAGCTCGGCTTTCGCCCCGTCGGTGATGGCGTCGTTCTGGATGGAGCCATGGCGGACCAGGTCGTACTCCCAGGTGGTGGTACCGGCCTCGTCCGCGACCAGCTCGAAGCCAAAGCTCGCGTACAGGTCCTGGACCAGCTGGTTGCGGGTGGTGGGAACATAGGTTCCCCGCAGGCGGCGGCATCCGCGAGCGGCGGCCGCCTGGCAGAGGTGCTTGAGCATCTCGGCCTCCACGGTGCGGCCGATGACGCGGCAGCTCATCACCCAGGTGTCGATGACGGCCGCGTCGCCCTCCTGGCGGGCGATCAGGACGCAGACCAGGCCGTGGTCGCCGAAGCGGTCCCGCAGCGTAAGGGACAAATGGATGTAGGCCGCCTCCCGACGCAGCGCCTCGAGCTCAGGCAGTCCGCGCCGGCGGCCCGTCAGGTTGAACTGGTTCGTCTTGGCGATCAGCTGCGCGATGCGCGGCAGGTGGAAGTCATCGAAGGGAGCCACCCGCGCCGACATCTGCAGGCCGCGGTGGAACTCCTCGAGGTTGGTAGCCGCTTGCGCCAGCTGCGCGGCTTCCCGCCGGGCACGGTACTGCTCGGTGCGGCGCCCGTCCTCCTCGGTGAGTGCCACCGTCTCCAGCCCAGGGTACTCGGCGAGGGCGCGCACGTAGCCGGCCGGATCGGCGGGCAGGTCGATCACCTCGACCTCGGGAAGCAACTCCCGGACCAGCGCCCGCTCGGCGGGATTGTCATCGACCAGGACCAGGCTATCGAGACCGAGGCCCAGCTCGCCGGCAATCGCGCGCAGAGTGGTGGCCTTGTCCGCCCAGCTGGCCTTGAAGAGCGCGAAGTCGTGGAGATGCAGACGCATGTCGGGGTGCTGCTGGAACGGCAGCCGGGCATCGGCCTCGTTGTTCTTGGAGGCGACCGCGAGCAGGATCCCCTTTTGCTTGAGCCCGAGCAGGAACGACTGGAAGCTGGCGTAGGCGTCTCCGGCCGGGCCGCCCCCCAGCGCGATCCCGCTCAAGCCATCCTCGCCGATGACGCCGCCCCACAGAGTCCCATCCAGGTCGAGCACCACGCATTTCCTGGCCAGCCCCAGGGTGGCGGCCAGCACCGCCGCGGTGTGCGTCGCCAGCAGCCACAGGGCGTCGGGGGCCAGTGCTTGTTTGGTCAGGTGCCAGTAGCGGTCGTCGAACCAGGCCCGCTTTCCGTACCATGAAGCCAGCCGATCGCAGTCGACGAAGGCCACGTCGGCCGGGGCGTCCCGCATCATCCGCGTGTTGAGCCGCTGGCCCATCGCATACCGCGAGCCCAGCCGGCCGGCGAGGTGTCCGAGCGGCTGCGCCGGGGGGAGGGCGAAGGTGTGCTGGATCACCCGCGCCGCTGCCCGCTCCCTGGCGAGCGACCAGAGCCGCTGCCAGCGCCCCAACTCGGTCTCGACCTCGGCCTCTGGTTCGTCGCTGAGCGCCACCAGCTGGAGCGCACCCTCGTGGACGGCCAGGATGACGACATCCGGACGGAAGGCGTATAGGGCGCTCTGCGGGTCGAGCAGGTCCTGACTGTACTGGCCGTACTGGCTTTCGTAGACCTCGAGGTCGATGCCCACCTGGAAGGCCGCCAGGCCGATCAGCCGCGCCAGCTGGGTGGTCGTGTAGCTGCCGGCCACCGCCACCCGCGCGTGCCGCTTGGCGGCTGGTCTTGCGACCACTCTCAGTCGCGCGAGTTCCAGCGCGGCGGCCTGCCGGTCGAGGAGGCCGCCGGCGCTCTCAGCCGCCTGCCGCAACCAGCCGTACGCCTCCTCGAGGTCCCCGCGCTCTCGGCAGGCGGCGGCCAGCTCCAGTGACCGGTCGAATCCCGGCCTCTGGAGGGCTCCTTGCTCCACACCACGAGTGTCGGTGACTGCCCCGGATCGCCGCAAGGTGAGAGTCGAGCCCCGTTCCGCCGCATTGTCCTGCCGGCCATGGGCAAACCGCACCGGCCTGGGACAAAGCGGAATGCGCTGGGAGGTCCGCCCCAGGGGAACGGAGAACAATCTCATCCCGAATGCCCTAGGGGCGTTCCTATACTGGGATTTGATGAGCGTGTTTCCCCTCGATGGCGGCCATCTGCCGGCGGCGGAGCCGAATGGGGAGAGCGAGCTCGGAAGGATTCAGCCGACGCTGGTTGGGATCGTGCAG
>Ga0066680_10001042_pt1 | contig 10707 bp, 12 predicted proteins | sample GraSoiAngelo_129_FD_62297 | JGI IMG/M metagenome (GOLD analysis project Ga0066680, IMG submission 62297) | Grasslands soil microbial communities from the Angelo Coastal Reserve, California, USA - 14_0927_12_40cm | ecosystem: Environmental > Terrestrial > Soil > Grasslands | place: USA... | reverse complement strand
CATCACAGGGTTTTGCATGCGGTACTGCCAGACGCGCCGGCCGAGCGGAATACGTGCGTACCAAGCCCGGGCGACCGCGTGTACTTTCCAGCCGGTGACATCGATGAGGTTGCCCCCGCGTACATCGCGGATGTTCAGGGCCTCTATCCAGCAGTCCTCACCCTGACGGATCACCCCGGCAGCGGCATGCGGCGCGGTCATATCAAACATCACCCCCTGGCACGAGAGCACTCATCACTTAAAAGCGATATAAAGTGACACAACAGCGATGAGAACACCAACAACTGCAACGATAATCCCCCAACTGGCAGAATACCCTGATCCTTTGCCCTCGCTGCGGGTAAGCCGATCTGCGATGTCCTGTACCTGTGTACTAACCCGGTCATATTCGGCCATCACCACATCCCGGGGGACAAACGCTTGCATCCTAGTTGTTAATTCTTGGATACGTTCGGTATTACGGTTGTACATTGATTCAGCTTCGACACGAGTAATAAGGGGTGCCATCTGTTCGGTGAGTGTACGTTGCGTGGTAGCAATTCCTATGAATCTAAGTTCGCTGGCATTCTCAGCTTTTGCGTTTGCTTGGTTTGCTGCGATCAACGCGGCATCAACAGCTGCGCGTTGGGCGATAATTGCGGCATCCACTGCTTTAGTTTGGGCCTCAAACCGTTGTTGCTGGCGCAGCTCCATATCAGCACTACGGGCGTTACTCGCATCGATTTGGGCCTCAAACCGCTGTTGGTTACGGAGCTCCATGTCGGAGATACGAGCATTGATGTACTCCAACAACGTGGTGACAGTCCAACCGCCCCCAACCACCACCTCCGGTGATTTACGGCTCATCCACGGCATTACCGGAACCTGCGCAGTATCTTGGTGTGCGTAATGCTGGAATAGGCGAGACCAGTTGTCTCCTGCCTCAGTGGTATTTTGATTGATAATACGGCGGTAGTCGCGGCGAGACAGATAACTACCGGCCCGACGATTAGAGATGTCATCCACCAACCTCCTAGAATCATAGTGGGATAGGGGGCATCAGAAGTCCCCGATGATGGTGCTCGGACCCATGTTTGTCACAATGAGGCTGGTTGGCATGACGGGTGTGATCGTGCCGGTGCCCGCACCCAGGTGCACAATGGTGCCGGCGAAATACTGCAGCTCTGGCGCGGTTGTCTTATAGATCACCTGCAAGTATCCGTAACTGATGTTCGGTGTGACATAGACACCTAGAGCTACGGTCTCCCCGATAATGGTGCCGGCCACGCTGGTTGTGCGTATTCGCATGGTCGCGTCATTACCAGCCACGCTGGCGGTGAAGGCCAGGAAGTATTCGAGCTTAAACACACTGGTGCCCACCAGCGCGAGTGTCTGGGTGTCAATGACCGTGGCCTCGATGGTGGATGTGGCAGAGCCCGGGGCCACCCGGCGCTTGCCGCCGATGACACCCAATGCATCGATTGACTGCGCCAGGCTCTGCACCGCAGCGGGGCCACTGGGTATGTCACCCACCGCGGGGAATGGCAGCCCAAATTTGGAGGTATTACCCACTGGCCCATAACCTCCGATTACTTGGCATAGGTGAGCTGTATGTACGGCTGGTAACTGGCGGTGCCAAATCCTCGGAACGCGGTTGATGCATCACTAAACCCAGCCGGACCACCTAGAACGCTATTGGCATTGCTGTTGACTATGTAAGTCATCTGACTAGCAATATCAATGCTTCCCCAGCCCGGTATCGTGCCCCATACATCCTGCACATCCGCACCACCCACGCCGTTGGTGGGGAATGTGGTCTGGATAGTGGAGGTTGGGCTCCAAAACCAGTTATAGTCACCCGCCGAACTATCGCAACGGAAGCAGTACAGAAACATCTGTGCAGACAGAATAGTGGCGCCCGTGAGATCGGTGCGCATCTGTGCGGCGTTGAAAGTCCACATATGCCGCTCACTGCCGAATGACCGGCCACTAAAAGACCCAAAGTACATATTGTTGTCACCATCGGGACTGCCGATAAACGCGCCATTGTGATCATAGCTGCGCGAGCCCGTGGCAGTGTAGATCTTGGTGTAGGTGTCTGCGACCCCCGCGCCGGCAACCAGCTCGCTGATGCGCAGCCACGAGCCTTGATTGAGGGTGCCCGCTGTGCCCGCAGAGGCCAGCGCGGTGCGCAGCTGCAACAGCCCGGGGGTGTCCGTAGTCTTAAACCACCCAGAGGGACGGCAAGTAGCCAGCGCGCCCAGGCCCTGAATGGTCTGTGTGGTGGTGTCTCCGTAGGCAGTCATCGTATCGGTGAGGATTTCGTTAAGCGATGCATTCGACAGACCGAACATTGACCATTTACACGCCATATTCGGTGGCCCATTCCACGCAAATTTGATGTCTTGCGCCGTGGTGGAATTGTAGTAGAGCGCACCGTCAACGGCATACTCAGTATTATCTTTCACCAGAAAATTCAGGTTGCCTGCATCGGCCAGCGTGATGGAGGTCAACGGTATATCAGTTGCCACCCGGCGATGGCGTATCGGATCGAGAAACGCTACGGCTCCCGCAACAGCGAGCATCCCAAGAATAATGTAACCGCCCGGGACCTTTGCCAGCAGAACAGTACCCTCAGTTAATCCCAGTGGGCTGACTGAGGGGAGATTGCGATAGGTTACCGGGCCTACCACAACCGTATTGGTGTGAGATATCGAATCCCACTGCGTCATTATCCCGCCAGCCCAATCTTGGGTCAGCGTAGGAACTTGCGGGATATTGTACGGCGCGATGAATAACCGCGACAGACCAAATGCGTTGGGGGAAGTCATTATGGCCCCAGGAATCCCAGACCCAGCCCGTACCCCTCGGTAGCGGTCGGAATCCGTGTGGTAATGGTGCCACCTGTTGATGAGGTCAGGGGCATCACGATTGAGTCAATGATGCAGCGGACTGGATCCATACCCGGACGGTAGATCACGTCAATGGGATCATTGGTCTCTAGGGCCGCGTTGGGGATTACCGTGAGCGTGTTGGTTTCCGGCAGCATCCGAAATCGACGTAGCAGTGTCTCGCCTGCGAGCTCTACATCGGCGTTGGTCTGCAGCAACGGTGAGGAATAGTACGTGGGTGCTGGTCCGAATGCCGGGTAGGTGGTTTTGTTGAAAGCCAGGGCTGAGGCCGGGTCATCATTCTGGGTGATGATAAAGTCGGTAATGCTGGTCGGGTCACTCCCGTATGCGGTAACCGAATTTGACACGTCCGTGCGTTTCGTTACCCGGTTGGCTTTGATGATTTGGCCGCCGGCTCCACCGGTCAGCGTGTACACGGGGTAGCTGGCATCAATGGCAATCGAGTACACCAGCAGTTCGCCCGTGTAGGTAAATCGCATCATGCTGGCGTTGTATATCTTAATCAGGTCTCGTAGGTAGCCGTAGGCGTCATCCTCGACAATCTGATCGCCAATGATGGTGATGCTATCCGGGTTGTAACTAGTCCAGCTGATGGGTATTCGCGCGTTGGGATACGCTGCGAATCCGGCCGGCGAGAGCCCGGGGTAGGTGGCTTGCTGCGGGATCGGGATGCCATTAAACAGCCGGTGGAACACGCTACGGTGGCTGTCCGCATTATTAAGCGGTAAGGGAAATGCCAATTTGTTTTGTTGCAGTTGCGCTATGCGGTCAAGCCCTTGGATGCTCACCGGTCCATAGGGTGCCTCATTTTGAGTGATCTGTTCAATGCGGTAGTAACCCAGGCCGACTAATTCGCGGTCGCCGTTGGCGAATTCCACGCCACGGGAAATGAACAGTTCAGTGCCGTAGGGTTTCAGCGCGGTGTAGTAGTCGCCGGGCACCGTGAGCGAGAGTGTGGATTTCACATCGGACAAAGACTGTGTGGTGATCGAGCCGCTGATAATCGGGATCTCGGTACCCGTTGGGTTCAGCCCGAACTGCGGGGATGCATCCACGAGCACAGCGCGAGCAGCTACCTTGTGCGGTCCTTTCACCGCGGCCAGGAAACGGCTGGACACGCTGCGCACTAGTGGCCTACCAGAGCATCTGCCGGCGTACCGGTCAGCGCGAGCACTGCCGCCCAGGTGGCATTAGCATTGATCACGTCTTGCCACGTGGCGTAATTGGTGATCAGAGTTGCCCATGTCACGCTATTGCCACCCAATGAGACATCCGGCATGGTGACCTCAGTGAGCGGTATTGTGTAGTTGTTGTTGTGGCTCAGGTGCGCGGGCCGGGTGTATTTGTAGTTGCCCAGTGATACATACATGCTCTTGAGAGCGCAGTTCGGGGGGACTGAAAGCAGCATGATGTTGCCTAATGAGAGCAACAGATCCAATGCGGCTGTCTCGATGTCTCCCGTTGTCCACAGATTGATATTGACGGTGCGCGGTGACGCCATGTCCGTAACCGCGCTCGCGTCACGTTTGCCGATTACACTATAGGAGATGGCCCGACTACTGCGGGACAGATCATCCCAGTCAATTAATGTCACTGTGCGGTTGAGATAAGGCGCGGTGACCACTTTGAGCCAGACCTGTGATTGCACGGGGGTCACGGTGGCCGTGGTGCGCAGGACGTAAGTCGCATTGGCCAGTGCGACTACCGCGCCGTAGCTGATGGCTGCGCTGCCGCCGGTCACGGTGAATGCCCCGCCGATGACGGGTGCCGGCGCGGTTTGCACTTGGTAATCCCAGACCTGCCCGGCACCGCTGCCGGCTGTGCTGGCGACCTCGCTAATCTCGGTAGCTCCGCTGAGAGTGGCGACGTTGGGTACTGTCCAGCTGGACTGGCGCCAGCCGAGATACAGAATCACATCCCAGCTGGGCTGGAATGCCGCCACACCCGGGTAAGTGATATTGGCTCCACCCGGATTGAGCTGGTAGGCCGTGGTGGCGGGGATGAGCTCTGTGTTGCGCCAGGCTGCCATCTGGGAAAGCACGTCTGCACCGGCTGCACCGCCCGTAATGGTGACCGTAGGAGCCGACTCAGCCGCCGCCGCGCGCTTGCCGAACAGTGCCCAGTTATCGACCGCCAGCAGTGGTGTGTAGCCCGTAGGTGCTACCACGCTGCCGGTGCCGCTGTTGCGGATGCTGGCCAGGATGAGCAACAGGTCACCCTCTTGCCAGCCCGCCGGCAGGCCCGGGGTCACGCTGGCGTTGTTGGCGGTCGCCGCGGTGCCGGCAGCAACAAAGCTGGGCACGGCCGAGCTCACCGCGGCGCACCGGTAGTAGTTCAGGATCCCCGGGCTGTACTCGTAGTCAAAACAGCTGGCCGCATTGCTCGCCACCGCAACCGCAGAGCTACCCCGGACTGGCCGCCAGTGCACATTGTCGTTAGACCACTCGAATGCTGCCGTGGTGGCAATGGCCGGTAAGTTGGTGGCAGCGATGAGCACTCGGCCCCGCGAGTCATCGTAGGTGGCGGTGACACTGATAGTCATACATCATCACCCGGCCGGTAAACCGCTATCGACTGGGCACAAACAGCAATAACCCGGATGCCAGGCAGTAGTTTCTCTAATTCGCTTGCTACTTCCTCAGCATCTTTACGCAAACGTGCATTCGGCACCGCTACAATCAAGATGTCACCCGGCTTGGCAACAGCGGCATAAAAATTGATATCAGTCACGCAAATGACCCCCCGCCCATGCGCGCTGTCATGGCCACACCCGCTGCATATCGGTCAATTTCATGCGACACGATATCACGCAGCTCACTGTCACCAATCTTGACCGTGACGCTGGTATGGCCCGTATGGATATTCGGGCTGATAAATCCGCCGCTACCGCCCATGGTCAGCACCTCTGGCCCGCGCTCACCCACGAGATAGGATTGTCCCGCAAGTACCGGGCCACCCGCTGCCCGGCCGAACAGACCAGAGAAAAATGAGCCCACGCCTGATACCAGACCGCTGAGAAACCCGCCGATGCCTCCGCTCTTGGTTGCACTGCCGCCCGCGCTGCCGGATCCTCCCCCGGTGATGCCGCCAGCAATACCGGTTATTGAGCTGATGCCGGTGAGGATCGGAGTGATGAATCCCATCACTGTGGTGAACAAACCAATCAATCGAGTGACCAGCGGCAGTACAAAGTTAGTCATAATTGCAGCGAAGTCGGACATCAGCGTAATCATGTCGGGCATGAGAGCCTTGACTACCGGCTCCATGGAGCTGCCCCACTTGGCAAACGCGGTAAACCACGAACTAATGGTGCTGACCACCTGAGGCTCTGTGAGGAATGCCACGAGATCATGACGTAATGTGCCCAGTACCGTGCTGATACCGCCCATACCCGCGCCCAGCACCGGAAAATAGACCTTAGCCAAGTTGTTAATATCGGCCGCGGCACCAGCCCAGAATCCTTGCTGGATAATACCGTACAAGTTTTTGATCTCTGGCGACAATAGTCTGGTGGCCATCACCGCATCACGCATTGCCGGCGCCATATTTCGGGTAGCGGCAACAAATGCTTGTGGACTGGACGCACTGATGGCATTCGAGAAATTCACGGTCGCCATGCTGACGATATTCATCGGGTTGATGAGAGCCATCAACAGACCTGGCATGATAAACACCATGCGGGCCATCGAGGCCAATCCGCCGACCACATCGCCGATGATCGGTTTCACGTTGCCATGCAGTAATGCTTGTGACAGATCTTTACCGATTTTGACACCAGCGTTGCCTACGCGGGATATCTCGGTTACCGCCTTGCGGGTAGATCCGACCAACCCGCCAATAGAGCCCTTGAAATTGATAATAATGGAACGGGACGGCGAGGCCACAGCACTCCCATCACAACGTTACTGATGAGTATGGCATGTACTAAGCGCCGTCATCGCTGCCGTCATCGGGTAATTCTGGCGGGTTGTCGAACTGCGTACGAACACTACCCATACCGCCCAAGGGACTAGACCACATATCTTGTGCATTTGGATTTGGTGCCCCCGGTTTGACCGGATCACCAATACCCGTAGCCTCATTATCTACACTGAATCCTGCAGGCTGGGCACCAAGCGATTGCATAGTCTGCGCAACAAAGGCCGCGTCATCAGGGTTACTGTAGACAATCCCGTTATCATCATTACGGTATCCGGCGAAATCATCGCCTTGATAAGCACGGTTCAGTATCCCCTGCCCACCTTGGGCCATGTCTTTGGCTTGCCCCGCGAGTACTGCGCCGTGAGATTGGATACCTGGACCCATGTTATCCCAGACACCCTCATTGGGTACTGATTGGCCAGTCCATGCCTCGCTGTTGAAACCAGTACCGGGATGGTCAAATGAGCCGATAGCATTATCGACCTTGCCCATCACTGCACCGCCTACAGACTGATTGGTGCCCGCGGGGGTAGCAGCGTCCTGCCCCGTCATTGGCCCGGGTGCCATCGGGCCAGCTGGTGAAAACTGACCCGGGACATTAGCGCCGCCACCGCTGCCGGGAATCATGTCGGCCGGTGTCATTCCTGGCATGGGCATCGGGCCGCCAGCTGTAGGTGGCGGTGCCGGCGAACTACCCGCAGTACCATCACCAGGGGAACCGACCGCACCCCCGCCGCCTGGCACAGGTGGCCCATCACCGGCTATTGGTGGCGGTGGCGGTAGTGGTGGTGGATTGGCTGCCGCCCAGGCTGCCACTGCAGAGGTGAACCATCCGTGGGTGTCGCTGGCGAACTGCGGAGCGCTGCCCCCCTCGGATCCAAACGCCATGATTGATGCGGGCGCGCTTTTGTGCCCGACTGAGGACATGCCGCCAACCATGATGGCGATGCCGCTGAGCACCGCGGTGCCGGCCACGAGAGCGGCGTGCGGGCCTGAGCTCGACGCGGCTGCAGCCACGGCAGAGGTGAGGCTGTCCGTTGCCCCAGGGACGTTTGCGCTGAGATAGCCGGCAGCCCCGCCACCACCACCGCCGGCAGGGGGAGGTTGGCCCGGACCGCCAGGTGCCCCGGGTGCACCGGGGGCAGCCATCGGGCCGGCACCGGGTAGTTGGCCGCCGGCACCGGGCGGATTCACGACTCCTGACATCCCGGGCGTGGCATAGGTTGCCGGGTTGGGTGCAGCGGTTTGGTCAGGTGCGCTGCCGCCAGGCATCCCAGGAATACCTACACCCGGGCTGGCGGTCAGGCCTGACAAGTTCTCGACAGAGCTCTGCATATTACTGGCAAATTGGTTAGAGGCCTGCTCGAATTGACTAACCTGTGTAGTGGGCATATCAGCGGTGATGCTGTCAGCAGTGGAAGCACCTGCTATCTGCGCTGCGTCATTGAGCATTGCCCCGGGTACAGGTTCCTCACCGGGCCGCACTATCGCGCCGGGTACCCCCGCATCCACACCAAACCCGGGCAGGCTGGCAGGGGCATTGAAATTCTCGGCTGCCTGCCCGGTGAGCCCGGCGTCACCCTCCCACGCGTCACCAGTCCGGTCAGCCTCGGTAAAGTTCATCGGATTGGACACGTGTACACCACCTAGCCTGACATCTGCCGGCCTTGCTCATCAAAAGTTGCACCGTACAAACGCGGGTCGCTAGGGGCCTGCCCCCCGTCACGTTTGTTGCGTTGCTCTAGTAATTCCATCGCAGTAGCAATACTGCGCAAATCCTGCTTCCACCACACTTCCGGGTCAATGCCGCTGGCCAGTGCCAGAACAATAATGGTGCGCGTCAGCGACCCGGCAGTGTAGGGACCGGCTCTAGTGACCTCAGCCGCAAACTGTCGAGTAGTTCGACAACAGCATCCGCCACCCGCGTGGGTGAGGCATCCGGCGTGGCCATAGTTTTGTCAATCACGGTGAGCAATTCGTCATAATCTAGTACCTCAGAGGTGTCCATCAAGGCCTCTACCGCATGCGTCTCCACGTAATCGTCATAAGGTACTATCTCGCGCAACCGCTGACGTTTGATCGCCAAGTGCGACAGTGAGTAGTAATCATCCACGTTAGGCTGTTCCGCGATGCGGCGCAGTGTATTGCGCGGGTTGATGCGCTCCCATAGCCGGACATCTCGGCTGTCTGCTTTGACCCGGAATGGTTCGCCATCATCCGGTTTGATAATAAACGTGATCATGCGCTGGCTCCTATCACCGCGATTGTATACGTGACCGATGACCCTGCACCCGAGTTGGCGGCCTGCAGCAAATCCCCCGTGCCGGATGTGACGGTGTAACCCACCGCATCATTGGCACCCACAAACCATGCAACCGTGCCGCCAGGGCGCACTGGTGTGGTGTGTGTAGTGGCCCCAAACAGAGTAGCCAATGTGGTTGCGCCGCCGCCGATTATCACATTGTTTGTGTTGCCCGCGGCAGCGGTGACCACCAAAGCCTTGATGCGCGCCAGAGTGATCAAGTTATTAAGCAGATCACGGAGGGTACCAGCAAAATCCCAGGTCTCTGATGCACTCGCTGCTAAAGTGCTTTGCACCCACCATGCCGTATCAGCCTGACCCGCGCCGGTACCGTTGACTAGATTCCATCCTAGCGGCAGATTGAGCGCAGCCTGCGCAGCGCCTACCACGGGTGTTCCCACAATAGCGGCGGCCAATGAGAACTGTAGGGTGGATTGCAATGTCATGACAGATCATCCAATCCGATTGTAGGACGGTATGCCGAGTACAGGCAATGTGACAGTTGTTTCCTCAGTGATACGCGCATCGCCACCAACACTGGGTGCCCAAAGCTGACACGTTCCCGTCCAGCGCACGTGTTCGCCTACGATATCTGGGTGATGGTCAAGCTGATATGCAGCGTACGCGCGGTTATTGATAACGAGAAAATCAGATATACCGCCAGACCGCCAATCCGAAAAGAACCTGAGAGCAAGGGAATAGTCGTTATCGGTGTCCGTTCTGAATTCCGAAATGTTCCCCGCGTAAGTAAATGTCTTAGTGCCCAGTGCGGTGTTATTCTGCATCGTCCAGCTGGACATTTGTGTGGTAAAGTCCGTGGTGGCCAGCGTAAACGTGACCACTTTGAGCCGTTGCTGATGCACTATGGGAGTGATAAGCGGTATCGTCATTAGCGCAGCTCCTACTATCTCAGCTCTTGCTGAAAGGTCACAATATACGCTGGTAATGGACCGCCCGGGCTAGGATAAACCCCCGGGACGGAGCCCAGCACAACACCTGGCGTGAACCGCTCAAGCGCGTACATCACCGATGCTATGATCGATCGCAGAATGTCTATCGCATACTGATTCACCACCACGACAATGTAAATGTTAAACTGTGCCGTAGTCAGGCCCGTACCAGCAAACGAGTAACCCCGAACAGACAGCCGTGGCGGGCCGATCACCAATGCCGGCGGTGCCACAGGCAACGCTACCGAGTTGATAATGCGGAAATCCGGCACTGAGGCCAGCGCGAATTCGATGCCGGATACCGCCCGCTCAACGCCCGGGGTGCCGCTAATATCGCCGGGTGCACTCATGCCAATCCGCCCAGGATGCCTAGCTGTAAGTAGATGTCAGGGTCCACCGCGGGGATCTGCCCAGCGCCGAGCTCGCCCATCTGTACGAGCCCGGTAGGGCTATTACTCCTGATGAACCACCTTGCAGCCAGGCGCAATGTGCCTAACCTGACCTCCCATGGCACCGTCCAGTTGCCGTGGTAATCGATGTCTTTGCGCCGGTCCATCACCCAAGACATCGCTGCATAGAGGCTACGCTGCAGTTTGGCATCATCGCGAGGGCTTAGCGGCACACCATCGAGCGACTGATCATT
>Ga0066680_10001036_pt1 | contig 10738 bp, 8 predicted proteins | sample GraSoiAngelo_129_FD_62297 | JGI IMG/M metagenome (GOLD analysis project Ga0066680, IMG submission 62297) | Grasslands soil microbial communities from the Angelo Coastal Reserve, California, USA - 14_0927_12_40cm | ecosystem: Environmental > Terrestrial > Soil > Grasslands | place: USA... | reverse complement strand
GCGAGAACCTGCTCGGCGAGATCGGCGGCGGCTGGCAGGTCGCGATGACGACGTTGCTGCACGAGCGCGGCACGCTGGGCTTCGCCCTCACCGGAACGCTCGACGCGCTGGTGAACAAGCTGATCACGCTGACGAAGGAGCGTGCCGCCGACGATCCGATCATCCGGGACCGCGTGGCACAGGAGTGGATCGAGCTGCAGGCGTTGAAGCTCACGAACTACCGCTCGCTGACCACGCTGATGCAGACGGGGATCCCAGGGCCTGAGGGCTCAGGCTCGAAGCTGCACTGGTCGGAGCAAAACCAGCGTCTGACGAAGCTCGCGATGGAGATCCTCGGCGGCGAAGACGACGGGTACTGGCGCTACCAGCAGTTGCGCAGCCGCGGGAACACGATCGAGGCGGGGACGAGCGAGATCCTGCGCAACATCATCGCCGAGCGCGTGCTCGGCCTCCCAAGGTCACGCTGATGCAGTTCGCGTTCACCGAGGAGCAGGAGCTGCTGCGCCGCGAAGCGCGCGAAGTGCTCGGGAACGGCGGTTGGGGCCGGGACGAGCTCGACGAGCTCGCCTTTCTCGATCGGGCCGTGCTGTTCGAAGAGGCCGGACGGGCGAATCGCGGCGAGGAGTTCTTCGACTCGGCGGCTCCCGAGAACGAGCGGCTTGCCGCGCTGGCGCTCGAGTCGGCCGGAATCGCCCGCCGCGCGCTCGAGCTCGGCGTCGAGCACGCCAAGACGCGCGAGCAGTTCGGCCGGCCGATCGGCGTCTACCAAGCCGTGTCACATCCCCTCGCGGACACCTATGTCGAGACGGAGCTCGCGCGTTCGATCGCCTACTGGGCGGCGTGGTGTGTTGCCGAGGACGACGAGCAGGCCCCGATCGCGGCGGCGGCGGCGAAGAGCTACGCCGGGGACGTCGCCGTCGCGGCGTGCGAGCGAGCGATTCAGGTGCTCGGCGGGATCGGCTTCACGTGGGAGCACGTGCTCCATCGCTACTACAAGCGGGCGCTCTGGATCCAAAGCCACGGCGGCTATCCGCGCGAGCTGCGCGCGAAGGTCGCCGCCTGGCTCCTCGACTGATCTGACCTGCTAGAGCATCAGCTCCGCCATCGTCCTCAGCGACGCGACGTCGCGGGTGGCGACGAGGAGCGTCGTGGCGCCGGACTCGCGCCAGGCTTCGAGCCGATCGCGGATTCGCTCCGGAGGGCCGACGAGCGACACGTCGTCGACGAGCGCATCGGGAACGGCCGCGATCGCTTCGCGCTTCTTGCCATCCAAATAGAGCCTCTGGATGCGCGCGGCCTCCGCTTCGTAGCCGTAGCGGCGGAAGAGCGCGTTGTAGAAGTTCGCTCCGCGTGCGCCCATCCCGCCGATGTAGAGCGCGAGCAGCGGCCTCAACATGTCGCGCGCCGCCTCGACGTCGTCCGAGACGACGACGTTCACCGACGGTGCGATGTCGAAGCCGTCACGCAGCTCGTATCCGAAGGCATCGCGGGCGCGCTCGGGTGAGAAATAGATCGGCAGCCAGCCGTCGGCGATCTCGAATGCAGTGCGCACGTTCTTTGGGCTCAAGGCAGCGAGGTAGATCGGAATCGACTCGCGCAGTGGCCGGACGAGCAGTTTCAGGGGCTTGCCGAGACCCGTCGCGTCGTCACCGGAGTACGGGACGTCGTACTGATCCCCGTGGAACTCGAGCACCTCGCGCCGCAACGCTGCGCGGACAATCTGAACGTACTCGCGCGTCTTCGTGATCGGTTTCCCCCACGGCTGTCCGTGCCAGCCTTCGACGACTTGCGGCCCGGACGTGCCGAGCCCGAGGAGGAAACGTCCGCCGGACATGAGGTCGAGCGTCGCCGCTGTCATCGCCGTGTTCGCCGGCGTCCGCCCGGGGATCTGCATGATCGCCGAGCCGATCTTGATCCTCGACGTCGTGGCAGCGAGCCACGTCAGCACAGTGACCGCGTCAGTTCCCCACGCTTCCGCGGCCCACGCCGAGTCGTAGCCGAGCCGTTCCGCTTCTTGCGCGAGCGCGATCAGCTCGAGCGGGCTCGTGCCCGGAGGCGCGTAGCCCATGTAGAAGCCGAGGCGCACGACCTGCGATGCTAAACGGATGCCGATGAGCCGCCGCGTCACGCTCGCCGCGCGTCCGGTCGGCTTCCCGCAGAACTCGGATTTCGCCCTCGACGAAGTGGAGATCGAGGCACCGGGCCCCGGCGAGGTGCTCGTGGACGTCCTGTGGACGTCGGTCGATCCGTACCAGCGCGGGCGGATGAACGAGGCACGGTCGTATGCGGCGCCGCTGCAGATCGGCGACGTGATTACGGCGCTGGGCATCGGCGAGGTCGTCGAGAGCAACGATTCGCGGTTTTCGCCAGGCGAGCTCGTCGTCGGGCAACTCGGCTGGCAGGAATACGCGGTTGCCCGCGCGGGAACGCTCCGCCCCGTTCCATCCGGGCTCGACCCGCCGACGCTCGCGCTGCACGCCGTCGGCATGACGGGGTTCACTGCGTACTTCGGACTGCTCGACGTCGGCCGGCCCCGGCCCGGCGATACCGTCGTCGTTTCCGCCGCGGCGGGCGCGGTCGGACAGATCGTCGGGCAGCTGGCGAAGCTCGCCGGTTGCCGCGCGGTCGGCATCGCGGGCGGGCCGGAGAAGACGCGCGATCTGACCGAGGTCTACGGCTACGACTCGGCGATCGACTACAAGAGCGACGACGTCACAGCGGCGCTGGACGGCGAGCACGTCGACGTGTACTTCGACAACTGCGGCGGCGCAATCTCACAGGCCGTCTACAGGCGCCTGAACCTCGGGGCGCGCATCGTCGTCTGCGGGCAGATAGCGCAATACAATGCCGAGCGCCCGGAGCCGACGTTCCAGCCAGGGCTGCTGATCGTGTTCCGTGCGCGGATGGAGGGCTTCCTCGTCAGCGACTACGCGTCGCGCTTCGACGAAGCCGCGCGTCGGCTCGCTCACTGGGTGGCGAACGGGGACCTCCGCTGGCGCGAGGACGTCACGGACGGCCTGGCAAACGCACCTCGGGCATTCATCGGGATGCTGAACGGCGAGAACCGAGGCAAAGCCCTCGTCAAGGTCGCCCGCAGCCGATCGTAGGATTGAGACGTGGAGCCGATCGGGCAGGATGACGAGCCGCGGAGGATCCTCCCCTGGCGGCTTGGCTGCTCGGCCACGTGGTGCTTGGCGGCGTGTGCGCGTTGGTCGTCGGCGGGAGCTATGTATCGAAGTTCCTTTTTTGCGAGGGCCGGGCTTGGCTCGACGGGGTTCTCGCCGCGCTTGGAGTTTCGTGGCTTCTCGCCTTTGCAGGGCTTGTCTCTTTCAGCGAGCGCACCGTCGTTCCAGTGCTGATCGTTCTCGGCTGGTTCGTCAGCGCGACGTCCGTGGGCGCGATCGCCGTGGCGGCAGCGGACAACGGCTGCTGAGGCTTCCGCTACGTCGTCGTTACGGCCGGCTGCTGGGCGAACTGCTCGCGGAGCGCGGTCTTCCGGAACTTGCCCACCGCCGTCTTCGGAATCTCGCCGACGAACTCGAAGCGGTCCGGCAGCCACCACTTCGCGAACTGCGGCGCGAGGAACTCCCGTAGCTCCTCAGCGGTCGCGGCTGCTCCGTCCTTCAGCACGACGGCGGCGAGCGGACGCTCCTGCCACTTCTCGTCCGGAATCGCGATCACTGCAGCTTCCGCGACCGCGGGATGCGCCATCAACGCGTTCTCGAGCTCGACGGACGAGATCCACTCGCCGCCCGACTTGATCACGTCCTTCGAGCGGTCCTTGATCTGGATATGGCCATGCGGGTCGAACGAGACGATGTCGCCCGTCTTGAACCAGCCGTCGTCCGTCCAGCGGCCGGCCTCGTCGGGTGACTCGTAGTACGCGGACGCGACCCACGGCCCGCGGACCTCGAGCTCGCCCATCGTCTCCCCGTCATGCGGAATCTCGTGCCCGGACTCGTCCCGCGCCCGGAGCTCGACGAGCGCGAGCGGGAAGCCCTGCATCGCGATGTAGTCGAACTTCGTGTCGTCGTCGGCGTTCGCGAGCTCGCCCGGCAGCGCCGCCATCGACGCGACCGGAGATGTCTCCGTCATGCCCCACCCGTGGCAGACCACGAGGTCGTGGCGCTCCTGGAACCCGGCGATCATCGCGCGCGGGGCCGCCGAGCCGCCCACCAGCATTCCCTTCATGTGCGACAGATCCCACTTCCCGGGATGCGCATCGAGGAGCTGCAGGATTCCGAGCCAGATCGTCGGCACGCCCGCCGTCCACGTCACGCCCTCCTGGACGAAGTCGTCCAGGAGGCTTTCCGGATCGAGATACGGGCCCGGGAAGACCTGCTTCGCGCCGATCATCGCGGCGATGTACGGATAGCCCCACGCGTTCGCGTGGAACATGGGCACGACCGGAAGGATCACGTCCCGCTCGGAGATGCCGACCCCGAGCGGGTTGGCAGCGGCGACACCGAGTGTGTGCAGGATCGTCGAACGGTGCGAGTACACGACGCCCTTCGGCATGCCGGTGGTGCCGCTCGTGTAGCACATCGCAGCCGCCTCGTTCTCGTCGAGCTCGGGCTCGCGCCAGTCGTCCGAGTTGGAAGAGGCAAGCAGCTCCTCGTACGAATCCTCGACGACAAACACGTGCTCGATCTGCGTCCGGCCGCGGAACTGCTCGACCAACGGCGCCAGGCTCGCGTCGACGATGAGCGCGCGGTCGCCTGCGTGGGAGGCGATGTAGCCGATGTCGTCGGGATGGAGGCGCAGATTGAGCGTGTGCAGGACGAAGCCGCCGCACGGAATGCCGAAGTACGCCTCGAGATGCTGGTAGTGGTTCCAGCTCAGCGTTGCAACGCGGTCGCCGCGCTCGAGGCCCAGCTCACCCAACGCCACGGCGAGCTGCTTCGCGCGGCGCGCCATGTCCGAATAGGTGTAGCGGTGGAACGACTTGTCGGGCAGGCGGGTGACGACCTCCTGCTCGCCGAAGTACGTCTCCGCGCGGCGCAGCAAGGTCGGAAGCGTCAACTGGAAGTCCATCATCAGGCCGTCCATCACGCCCCCCTCGAGGCCGTCGGAGTCGACCGGGAATCCTGCTCTGCCGCTTGTGGGCTGTCAATCAAGGGGCAGGCTTCCAACCAGGAGCTCATTCCGATATCTCTCTCCGGATGACCACTACCAGCGTCGAGGTGTTGGGAGAGGCGGGCGAGGCGGGAGCGCGAATCCTGACGCCGGAAGCGCTCGCCTTCGTCGCCGACCTGCAGCGCGAGTTCAACCCAACTCGATTGGAGCTGCTGGCGGCGCGAGCGGACCGGCAGGAGCGGATCGCCGCCGGCGAGCTGCCCGACTTCCTCCCGGCCACACGCGCCGTTCGGGAGGACCCGGACTGGCGCGTCGCGCCCGCGCCGCACGATCTCCTCGACCGGCGGGTCGAGATCACCGGGCCCGTCGACCGGAAGATGGTGATCAATGCCTTGAACTCGGGCGCCCGGATGTTCATGGCCGATTTCGAGGACTCGAACTCGCCGACGTGGCGGAACTGCGTCGAGGGCCAAGCGAACCTGATCGATGCGGTCGACCGGACGATCTCGCTGGAGACTGGGTCGAAGTCGTACCGGCTTCACGACGACGTCGCGACCCTCCTAGTGCGACCGCGTGGCTGGCACCTGCACGAGAAGCACCTGCTGGTCGACGGCGACACCGTCTCGGCCAGCCTGTTCGACTTCGGTCTCTACCTGTTCCACTGTGGCCGGCGCCAACGCGACGCCGGCTCGGGCCCCTACTTCTACCTGCCGAAGCTCGAGTCGCACCTCGAGGCGCGCCTGTGGAACGACGTCTTTCTGTTCGCGCAGGAGCGGCTGTCGATTCCGCGCGGCACGATCCGCGCCACCGTGCTCGTCGAGACGATCCTGGCCGCTTTCGAGATGGACGAGATCCTCTTCGAGCTGAGAGAGCATTCCGCCGGGCTGAACGCGGGCCGGTGGGACTACATGTTCTCGATCATCAAGAAGTTCCGCGATCGGCCGGAGTTCGTGCTCCCGGACCGCCCGCTGGTGACGATGGACGTGCCGTTCATGCGTGCCTACACCGAACTGCTCGTCAGGACCTGCCACCGCCGCGGCGCACATGCGATCGGCGGGATGGCCGCGTTCATCCCGAGCCGGCGCGACCCCGAGGTCAACGAGCTCGCGCTCACGAGGGTGCGGGAGGACAAGCTGCGTGAGGCTGGGGACGGCTTCGACGGGACCTGGGTCGCGCACCCCGATCTCGTTTCCGTAGCGATGGGCGTGTTCGACGACGTACTCGGCGAGCGACCGAATCAGGTCGACAGGCTGCGCGACGACGTCTCGGTCGTGGCGGCCGACCTGCTGGACGTCGCCCGCACGCGCGGCGGGGTCACCGAGGAAGGGGTCCGCCTCAACGTCTCGGTCGGTATCCAGTACATCGCCTCCTGGCTGAACGGCGTCGGGGCGGCCGCGATCAACAACCTGATGGAGGACGCCGCGACGGCCGAGATCAGTCGCTCGCAGATCTGGCAGTGGGTGCATCACGGCCATGTCACGCGCGAGCGGGTGGTCGAGATCGAGCGCGAGGAGCTCGAGCAGCTCGGCCCGGGGTACGAGACCGCGGCGGAGGTCTTCGCCGAAGTGGCACTCGCCGGCGAGTTCGCGGAGTTCCTGACGCTTCCCGCCTACGAGCGGCTCACGGCCTAGGAGTTTCTTGACAGCCTGGCTCATCGTGAGCCAACAATGCTCCGTACAGGAGGTGCGACCTAGGAAACCGCTCGAGGGGGCGTCGCATAACGAGTACCGAGAAGCTGCATGACGGAGGAGGAGGGAGACTCGTGAACAGAGCGCTGATTGCGCTTGCGGCCGTTCTCGCATCGTTGGCCGTGAGCATCCCCGGCGCCGCATTTGGACGGGTGCAGATCGCCACGGCGCCGACAGCGACGCCGGGTGTCACGTCGACGTCGATCACGATCGGCGGAACGTTCCCGCTCAGCGGGCCGGCGTCGCTGTATGCGCCGATTCCGCGCGGCATGGAGGCCTACTTCAAATGGGCCAACGCGCACAAAGGGCCGGACGGAAAGAAGGGCGTGAGAGGACGCCAGATCGTCTGGAAGTACTACGACGACGGGTACAACCCCGCCCAGACGGTGCAGCTGACGAACAAGCTCATCCTCGAGGACAAGATCTTCGCGGACGTCGGCGCGCTGGGCACCGAGCACAACCAAGCGATTCGACCGCTCCTGAACGAGCGGAAGATCCCGCAGATCCTGGTCTCCACGGGCGCGAGCTACTGGGGCCTCCAGTACAAGCAGTTCCCGTGGACGATCGGCTGGCAGCCGGACTACATTGCCGAAGGGCGCGCGTACGGCGAGTGGATCAAGAAGAACGCGCCGAACGCGAAGATCGCGGTCTTCTACCAGAACGACGACTACGGGAAGGACTATCTCCGCGGCCTGAAGATCGGACTTGGTAGAAAGACGAGCCTCATCGTGTCGTCGCAGAGCTACGAGACGACCGACACGAGCTATGCATCGCAGCTCGCAAAGCAGAAGGCCTCGGGAGCAGACACGTGGGTGTTGCTCTCGATTCCGACGCCGACCGTTCGCGCGATCGCGACGGCGAAGGCGCTCAACTGGAAGCCGGACACGATCGTCATCAACTCCGTGTCCGCGATCGACTCGGTGATGGCAGCGGTCGCTCAGCGCGCCGGCCCGGAGTTCGTCAACGGCGCGGTCAGCAGCGGCTATCTAAAGAACAATGCCAATCCGAAGTACGCGAACGACCCGATCGTCAAGAAGTACGCGAGCATCCTGGCGCAGTACGGCCCGAGCGGTGCCGACCCGAAGAACACGTTCTACTTCTACGGGATGGCCAAGGCGTACGACACCGTGAAGCTGCTCTACAACGCAGGCAAGAACCCGACCCGGGAATCGTTGCTCAAGGCGACGGAGAGCATGAACTGGGTGAACCCGTTCATGATCAAGGGAATCAGGGTCAAGACCAGCAAGACCGACCATTTCCCGATCTCGCAACTGAAGCTCGTTCGCTACAGCAACGGGACCTTCAGCGAGTTCGGGCCCCTGATCAAGGGACGCTGACGGATTGCGTGGGGGGCCGGAGAAATCCAACCCGGCCCCACACGCTGAACTAACGTCTCGTCTGGAATGCCGAAGCTCGACGGGAAGGTCGCGGTCGTCACGGGCGCCGGTCGCGGGATCGGCCGAGAGCACGCCCTTGCGCTCGCACGCGCCGGCGCCAAGATCGTCGTCAACGACCTCGGCGCATCGCTGGCCGGCGAGGGCGCCGACGCAGGCCCCGCGCACGACGTCGTGCGAGAGATCGAAGCGCTCGGCGGCGAGGCAGTTGCGAACGGCGAGAACGTCGCGGACTTCGCCGGCGCGAAACGGCTGATCGACGGCACCGTCGCCGCGTTCGGACGCCTGGACATCCTCGTCAACAACGCGGGGATCCTGCGCGACCGCATGCTCGTCAACATGGAGGAGCACGAATGGGATGCGGTGATCGACGTGCATCTGAAGGGCCACTTCGCACCGACACGGCATGCTGCGGCCCACTGGCGCGAGCGCTCGAAGGCGGGTGACCACGTCTCCGCGCGCGTGATCAACACGTCGAGCCCGTCGGGCGTCTTCGGCAACGTCGGCCAAGTGAACTACGGCGCAGCGAAAGCCGGGATCGTCGGCTTCACGCTGATCGCCGCCCAGGAGCTCCAGCGGTATGGAGTGACCGTGAACGCGATCGCGCCGAACGCGCGCACGCGCATGACCGAAGCCGCGTTCGGAGAGATCCCACCCCCCGAGGAAGGCTTCGATCCTGCGGACCCGGCCAACAACTCCCCGATCGTCGTTGCGCTCTGTGCCGACGAGGCCCAGGACATCACCGGCCAGGTCTTCTTCGTCTACGGCGGCGTCGTCAACATGCTCAGCGGCTGGGAAGCCGGCGAGTTGTTCGCGAGCGACGAACGCTGGGACCCGGACGCGTTGCTGCAGGAGCTCCGCGACCGCCTCCCCAGCGGGGCGGCGCCGCCCGGAATGCTCGCCTCGATGCACCAGGCGGGCGGACAGTCGATGCGCGAGCGATGAGAGGAACGGCGAGATGACGACCACGCTGACGATCGAGGAGCTCGAGCAGTCGGGCGAGCGCGAGCTCGGGACGAGCGACTGGCACGAGATCACACAGGAGCAAATCAACCTGTTCGCCGAGGCGACCGGCGACCACCAGTGGATCCACGTCGATCCCGATGCTGCCGCGAACGGCCCGTTCGGAACCACCGTCGCCCACGGATACCTGACCCTGTCGATGCTGCCGATGCTGCTCAGCGAGGTCGTGTCGGTCAGCGACGCCGTCATGGGCGTCAACTACGGGACGGAGAAGACTCGTTTCACGAGCCCCGTGCCGTCAGGCTCGCGCGTCCGCTTGCACGCGAAGCTGCTCCGCGCCGAGCGACGCGGGCCGAGCGTGGTCTGGCACGTCGGCGTCCAGGTCGAGGTCGAGGGCAAGGAGAAGCCTGCGCTCGTCGGCGAGGTCGTCTACATGGCAACCGGAGCTCCCGATGCTTAATGGCTCCTTTCGAAATGAAGCACGGGCCGCCCGGCCGCGCTGGGCGGCGCGATCCTGCGTCCTCAGTCGCGCCCATAGCGCTGCTATGGACGCTCCCTGCGTACTTGTCTCGCACTCGCCCATCGCGGCCGGTCAGCGCGTGGTCATCCCGAAATGAGCCCTGAAGCAGTGATCGTCGCTGCGACCAGAACTCCGATCGGTCGCGCGCACAAGGGCTCGCTCGTCGATGCGCGGCCCGACGATCTCGTTGCGTTCGCGATCGACGCGGCGCTGAAGCAGGTTCGGGGGCTGGACCGCTCCGAGATCGCCGACGTCATGGTCGGCTGCGGGTTCCCGCAGGAGAAGCAGGGCATGAACCTCGGGCGGCGCGCGGCTCTGCTCGCCGAGCTGCCGGAGACGGTGCCCGGCACGACCGTGAACCGGTTCTGCGCCTCGAGCCTGCAGACGATCCGCATGGCGTTCCACGCGATTCGCGCCGGTGAAGGCGACGCGTACGTCGCCGCGGGCGTGGAGTCGATCTCGCAGGTCGACGGGTACCCGAAGGATGCGGAGGAGCTCCATCCCAAGCTGTTTGGCGACGCCGCGCCGATCGCGAACGTCTACATCCCGATGGGCCTCACGGCGGAGAACGTCGCCGAGCGCTGGAACGTCTCCCGCGAGGACATGGACCGCTTCGCGCAGCAGTCGCAGGAACGCGCCGTCGCCGCGCAGGCATCCGGGTTCTTCGAACGGGAGATCACAGCGTGGAACGGCGTCACCAAGGACGATGGGCCGCGACCCGAGTCGACGCTCGAGAAGCTGTCCCAGCTCGAGCCGGCGTTCAAGCCGGACGGCAAGGTGACGGCGGGAAACTCCTGTCCACTGAACGACGGGGCGGCTGCGGTCGTCGTGATGAGCGACACGCGGGCCCGGGAGCTCGGAATCGCGCCGCGCGCGCGGATCGTCGCGTCGTCCGTCTCGGGCGTCGCGCCCGAGATCATGGGCGTCGGTCCGATCGAAGCCGTCCGCAAGGCACTGAAGCAGGCCGGGATGACGATCGACGACGTCGACGTGGTCGAGCTGAACGAGGCGTTCGCGGCGCAGGTGCTTCCCGTCTGCCGCGAGCTCGGCGTCGACCCGTTCACCGACAAGCTGAACCCGCACGGCGGCGCGATCGC
>Ga0066680_10001035_pt1 | contig 10740 bp, 9 predicted proteins | sample GraSoiAngelo_129_FD_62297 | JGI IMG/M metagenome (GOLD analysis project Ga0066680, IMG submission 62297) | Grasslands soil microbial communities from the Angelo Coastal Reserve, California, USA - 14_0927_12_40cm | ecosystem: Environmental > Terrestrial > Soil > Grasslands | place: USA... | reverse complement strand
GAGCGTGCGCACGCCGGTCCGACGCGCGGGCCGGGACCCGATGTTCAGGAGCGCGATCTCCTCCACCGGGCTCGCGGCCTGGAAGTAGGTCACGAGATGCGGGTGCTCGACGAGCCGCCGGTAGGCCGCGTGCGCGGCACCCGACAGCGCTTCCATCGCTTCGTCGAACTCGGTGGTGGGGACGAGCGCCTGCTCCCGCTCGGACTTGAGCGAGTGCTCGAGCACGCTCGCCGCGAGCAGCTCCGTCTGGTAGGCGGCGGTGCCCCGGTTTGCGTACTTGAATGACACCACTTCGCCCTGCTCCGTGAGGCGCAACCGCCCCTGAATGGATCCGGCCGGCTGCGCCGCGATCGCCCGACCCGTGGGCGCGCCTCCACGGCTCACCGAGCCCCCGCGGCCGTGGAAGAACGCGATCGGCACGCCGCACTCGCGGCCGAGTCGCGTGAGCCGCAGCTGCGTCTTGGCCAGCTCCCAGTTGGAAGAGAGAAAGCCGCCGTCCTTGTTCGAGTCGGAGTAGCCGATCATCACTTCGAACACCCCACCCTGCGCCCGGACGCTGCGGCGCACGAGCGGCACCTGGAGCAGGTCCCGCGTGATCTCCGGCGCCCGGCGCAGGTCGTCGATAGATTCGAACAACGGGACGATCGGCAACGTGCAGCTCTCCACGCCCGCCGCATCCGCGAACAGGCCCGCTTCCTTGGCGAGGAGGTAGACGCCGAGCACGTCGGCCGCGTCGTGCGTCATGCTGAGGACAAAGCTGCCGACCGCCTCGCGGTCGAGCCGATCGCGCATTTCACGAATCAGCCCGAACAGGCCGCAGAGCTCCTCGGCTTCCGGCGGCGGCGCGGCGCGATCTCCCCTCAGCGGGCGTCCCAGCTCGCTCACGAGCCAGGCGCGCCATGCAGCCGACGCCGCATCGGGCGGCTCGCCGGCGTTTCGCGCGCGCCACAAAGCGGCGAGGGCGCCGGTCAGTCGCGGAGCATTGTCCCGCACGTCGAGCCGGAAGGTGCTGAAGCGGAACGCCTCGACCTCGCGGCGCAACGGCCGCACGAGGAGGTTCGCTGCGCTGGCGCAGCGCGCCGCGACGAGTCCGGCCTCGAGGGTACGGAGGTCCGCCACCAGGTCATCGGCCGTCGCGTAGCCGCGTCCCTCCGAGACCTCATGGCCCTCGGCGACGGCCAGCGTCTGGTCGAGCCGCCGCAGCATACAGGTCGCATACTGGCGGAAGACTTCGCCCGGGTTGCGCCGCTGGATCCGCTCGGCGTCGCCGGACGCCTCGAGCAGGCGGGTCAGGGCTTCGCGAAACTGCGGGGCGATCGGGGCGGCACGCTCGGTCGGGCTCAGCGCCCGCAGGAGGTCGCCGACCCGCTGGCGATAGCGCCGCAGGCTCGCCATCCGGTTCTCGAGCAGCGTACGCCGTGTGACCTCGTTCGTGACGAAGGGATTGCCGTCCCGGTCGCCGCCGATCCACGAGCCGAACTGGAAGAACGGCGGGACGTCGAATTGCTCTCCCGGGTAGGCCTGCCGCAGGGCGCGCTCCAGCTTCTCGACCAGCTCCGGGACCACCTCGAAGAGATTTTCGTTGATGAAGTACAGCCCCCAGGCCAGCTCCTGCTCCACGGTCGGCTTCTCGAGTCGCAGCTCGCCCGTGAGCCACAACAGCTCGATCTCCGTCCGGAGATTGTCGAGGAGCGCGCCGCGCTCACGCGGCGTCCAGCGCGGCGCTTCGAGGTCCACCAGTCGGCGATAGATGCGCCGATGCTTCTCGAGCACGGTCACGCGCTTGGCTTCCGTGGGGTGCGCCGTGATGACGGGCCGCACCCGGAGACTGCCGACCATGGTGCGCACCTCGTGCGGCGCGAGGCCGGCGCGTGCCGTGGCGGAAACGACGTGAGCGAACGTTCCCCGGACCTGCTCGTAGCCGCGCTCGACCTCGCTCTGGCGTCGCTGACGCATCGCGGCATTCTGCTCCGCGATGGACAGGAGCTGGAACCACATCCCCTGCGCCTGAATGGCCCGCGCGACGAGCTCGGGGGGCGCGTCGGCTTCGAGCGGCTGCCCCTCGAGCACCCGCTCGATTTCCGGATGATGGGTGCGAATCACGTCGAGCAGGCCGTCGTACAGCAGGCCCGCCGTGCGTCTCAGGTACTCGGCGGTGTCAACGAGGACGAAATCTTCAGCGGGTGGCGTCACGCCACGCGGTCGCGCGGAGGCGCGCCCGCGAAAAAGGTTTTCAAGTTATCGAGCGCCCGGAGACCCATTGCCACACGGCTCTCGTGCGTCGCACTGCCCAAGTGGGGGAGCAGCACGACGTGCTCCATCTGCAGGAGCTCTGGGGAGACGGCGGGCTCTCGCTCGAACACGTCGAGCCCCGCTCCCGCGATCGTGCCGCGCTTGAGCGCGGCCACAAGGGCGGCTTCGTCCACGATGTCGCCGCGGGCGTTGTTGATGAGGAACGCACCCCGTTTCATCAACCCGAGCCGCCGGGCATCCATCAGGTGGCGGGTCTCCGGAGTCGCCGGCGAATGGAGTGAGACGAAGTCCGCCTCCCGCAGCACCTCGTCGACGCTCGCCCGCGGCTCCGCGCCGAGCTCCGCTACGACGGCGGGCGCCGGAGGATAGGGATCGTGGAAGATCACCCGCATGCCGAAGCCGTGGCGGGCACGGTGCGCGACCGCCCGCCCAATGCGCCCTAGCCCGATGAGTCCCAGGGTCTTGCCGCTCACGCGGGTCCCCAGCATGTGAGTGGGTCCCCAGCCGGTCCAGGCGCCGGCGCGCACCTGCCGCTCACCCTCTCCGGCGCGACGCGCCACCATCAGCATCAGCAGCATCGCGTCGTCGGCGGTATCGTCGGTCAATACATCGGGCGTGTTGGTCACCACCAGGCCACGCGCCTTCGCGGCCCCCGTATCAATGTGGTTGAAGCCCACGCCGTAGTTGGCGATGATGCGGGCTTTCAGCGGCTCGGCGCCGAGCACCTGGGCGGTCAGCCGGTCGGTGACGGTGGGAAGCAGCGCGTCCGCGGTGCGCAGCGCGTCGGCGAGCTCCGTGGCGCTGAAGGGATGGTCGTCGGCGTTCAGGCGAGCGTCGAATTCGCGGGCCGCCTGCTCCTCGACCGGCCCCGGGAGCCGGCGGGTGACCACGACCGTCGGACGCCCACTTCCGGGTCGCCCGGCGCTCACCGCTCAACCATCACCGGCCGGGACGGCTGCCGCGCGAGCGCCTCCGCGACCGTAGACCCGAGCTCGGCAGGGCTGGGCGCCACGGTCAGCCCGGCCGACCGCATGATCTCGGCCTTCTCGGCGGCGGTGTCTCCGAAAGCGGAAATAATGGCGCCGGCGTGCCCCATGCGGCGCCCCTTGGGCGCGGTGAGTCCCGCGACGTAACCGATGACGGGCTTGGTCATCTGCTCCTTCACGAACATCGCGGCGTCGGCTTCCTGAGGACCGCCGATTTCGCCGATCATCACCACCGCCTTCGTCTCCGGATCCTGCTCGAAGAGGGCCAGCATGTCGACGAACGAGCTGCCGTTGATCGGATCGCCGCCGATGCCCACGCTCGTCGTAATGCCGACGCCCAATGCCTTCATTTGGGATGCCGCCTCGTAGCCGAGCGTCCCGGACCGTGTGACCACGCCCACCGCCCCGCGCGTGTAGATGTGACCCGGCATGATGCCCATCATCGCGCGGCCCGCGCTGATCACGCCGGCGCAGTTCGGCCCGATGAGCGTCGTCCGCCGATCCTTGGCGTAACGCCACAGGTACCGCTTCACCCGAATCATGTCCTGCGCGGGAACGCCATCGGTGATCGTCACGACGAGGCGGATGCCGGCGTCCGCGGCCTCCATGATCGCGTCGGCGCAGAAGGGCGCGGGAACGAGGACGAGACTGGCGGCGGCGCCCGTGCTCTCCACCGCCTCCTTGACCGTGTTGAACACCGGCCGCCCCAGGTGCTCGCTGCCGCCCTTCCCCGGCGTGACGCCGCCCACGACGTTCGTGCCATAGGCGATCATTTCCCTGGCGTGGAACGTCCCCTTGTCGCCGGTGAAGCCCTGGACGATGACCCGCGTCTTCTCGTCGAGCAGGATGCTCATGCGGCGAGCCCGGCGTCGCGGGCGGCCACGACGCGCTCCGCGGCCTCCGAGAGCGTATCCGCCGTGTGGATCTGCAGGCCGCTCTCCTTGAGGATGCGGCGTCCCTCCTCGACATTGGTTCCGGCCAGGCGCACGACGAGGGGCACCGGCACCCGCACCTCCCGCACGGCCTGCACGACGCCCTGCGCCACCCAGTCGCATCGGTTGATCCCGGCGAACACGTTCACAAGGATGGCCCGGACGTTCTTGTCGGAGAGGACCAGGCGAAACGCGGCCGCGACGCGGTCGGGGCTGGCGCCGCCCCCGATATCGAGAAAGTTCGCGGGCTCGCCGCCGGCGTGCTTGATCATGTCCATGGTCGCCATCGCGAGGCCGGCGCCGTTGATGATGCAGCCGATATCGCCGTCCAACGCGACGTAATTCAGGCCGTGCTCCGCCGCCTCTGCTTCGCGCGGATCCTCCTGCGCGTAGTCGCGCAGCTCGGCGACATTCGGCCGCCGGAACATCGCGTTGTCATCAAAGCTCATCTTCACGTCGAGGGCGAGCACCTGGCCGTCCTTGGTGACCACGAGCGGGTTGATCTCGACCATGGTGGCGTCGAGCTCCCGGAACGCCTGATACGCGCCCAGGATGGCCGTCGCGGCCTGATTCACCTGCGGCGGGGCGAGGCCGAGGCCGAACCCCAGCTCCCGGGCCTGGAACGCCTGCATCCCGACGGCCGGCTCGACCACCTCGCGCAGGATGGCCGCAGGCTCCCGCTGCGCGATCTCTTCGATCTCCATGCCCCCGTGCGGGTGCGCCACCACGACAATGCGCTCGCGCTTGCGGTCGAGCACCAGCCCGACGTACAGCTCGCGGTCGATCGGGAGCGCCTGTTCGACCAGCACGCGATGGACGGGCAGACCTTCCGGGCCGGTCTGGGCGGTCACAAGCGTCTTACCGAGCAGCTCCTTCACGGCCTGGCGGACATCGGCGTCAGTCGAGCAGAGCCGGATGCCCCCCGCCTTGCCGCGGGCGCCCGCGTGGATCTGCGCCTTCACCACCCACCGCAGGCCGCCGATCTCGGTCGCCCGGTACACGGCCTGGTCGGCGCTGTACGCTACCCCGCCCTTCGGCACGGGGACACCGAACGCCGTGAGCAGCTCCTTCGCCTGATACTCGTGGATTTCCACGACTACGCTCTCGCTGCGGCGAGGGGCGTGGTAGCCTTCGCGCGGTCCGCGATGGCGGAGGCGATCTGGACGACGTTCTGGGCCATGCGCGCGGAGGCGGCGTCGATCATGCGGCCGTCGAGTTGTGCGGCGCCGCGGCCGGCGCGCGCCGCCTCGTCGAGCGCGAGGAGGATGCGGCGGGCGCGATCCACCTCTGCGGCAGGGGGCGTGAAGACCTCGTTGGCGAGTGGAATCTGGGACGGGTGAATGGCCCATTTGCCCTCGTAGCCGAGTGCGGCGGCCCGCCGGGCGGCGGCCACGTATCCATCTGGGTCTTTGAAGTCGCCGTACGGACCATCGATCGGACGCAGGCCGTAGGCGCGGCACGCGGTCACCATCCGCGCGAGCGCGGCGTGCCACTGGTCGCCCGGGTAATCGGGGTTCAAGCCGCCGATGTTCACCGTCCGGGCGCGGAGGCTCGCGGCGAGATCCGCGACGCCGAAATGCATCGCCTCGAGTCGGCGGCTCGCCTGCGCGATCGCTTCGACGTTAGCCATGCCGAGCGCGGTCTCGATCAAGACTTCGATCCCGATGCGGTGGGAGATGTGCCGCGCCGTCTCGATCTGCGTGAGCAACGCGTCCACCAGGTACACGTCCGCCGGGACCCCGACCTTCGGCACCAGGACGACGTCGAGCCTGTGGCCCGCCTCCTCGACGATGTCGACCACGTCCCGGTACATGTAGTGCGTGTCGATCCCGTTAACGCGCACGGAGATCGTCTTGCCCCGGCTGTTCCAGTCGTGCTCGAGCAAGCCGGCCACGACGTTCTTCCGCGCCTGCTCCTTGTCGGCGGGCGCGACGGCGTCTTCGAGGTCGAGGAAGACGTAGTCGGCTTCACCTCGGAGCGCTTTCTCGAACATGGCGGGCTGCGAGCCGGGCACGGCGAGCTCGCTCCGCTGCAGGCGGGGAGGATGCGCCGGCTCGTACCGAGTGAGACTCATGCCCTCACGGTCACGCGTGGTGTCGTCTTCCCGCCCGCGGTTTGCACCGCGTCGGGGGATTGGGTCGCGGCGCCGCGCGCGAGCAGCGGGGCGGCCGTCCCGCGGTAGTACTCGGCGGCGGCGGCGACGCCGCTGCCCACTGTAACCGGGATGCCCACGTCCCGCATCGCCATTTCCGCGCCGGCGATCGCGCCGAGCAGCATCAGCTCGTTCAGGTCCCCGAGGTGGCCGATCCGGAAGAGCTTGCCCGCCATGCGGGCCAACCCCGCGCCGAGCGCCAGGTTGTACCGCCGGAAGGCCACGTCGATCACGTCGGCCCCGTTGAAGCCCTCGGGCACGAGGATCGCGCTCACCGTGTCCGACTGCCATTTGGGAGCCTTCGCGCAGAGCTTGAGCCCCCAGGCGCGGACCGCCGCGCGCACGCCCTCGGCGAGGCGCCGATGCCGGGCGAAGATATTGTCGAGGCCCTCTTCGGACAGGATGGCGAGCGATTCGCGCAATCCGTAGAGCATCGGGATGGAGGGCGTGTACGGGAAATAGCCGCTCGGGTTGGCCCTGAGCATGTCTCCGAAATCGAAGAACACCCGAGGGCAGCGGGCGCTCTCGCGGGCGGCGAGCGCCTTCGGACTGGCGCACACGATCGCCAATCCGGCGGGCAGCATGAGGCCCTTTTGCGACCCCGTGATCGCGAGATCGACCTTCCACTCGTCCATCCGGAAGTCGATCGAGCCGATCGAGCTGACGCCATCGACGTAGAGCAACGCGGGATGGCGTGCCGCATCCATCGCCGCGCGCACCGCGCCAACGTCGCTCGTGACGCCCGTCGCCGTCTCATTGTGGACGATCAGGACGCCCTTGATCTCGTGCTCGCGATCTTGCGACAGGATCTCTCCGATGCGCTCCGCCGGAGCTCCTTCTCCCCACTCCACGTCGAGGACGTCCACGCGCAAGCCGTGACGCTGGGCCAGGTCGATCCAGAGATGACTGAACTGACCGTACCGCGGGGCGATGACCCGGTCGCCGGGGGACAGCGTGTTGACCAGGGCCGCTTCCCAACCCCCGGTCCCCGTTGCCGGGAAAATGAAAGCCTGGCCGGTTGTGGTTTTGAAGACTTCCTTCAAGTCGCGAAACAGCGGAACGGTGAGCTCGGGGAAGGCGGACGAGCGGTGATCCTCCATGGCCCGGTCCATGGCGCGCAGGATCCGCTCGGGCACGTTGGTTGGGCCGGGGACGAACAGGAAGTTGCGGCCGGGCATAAGACACGTCCTCGGAAGAGAGGAAAAACAAAGCGAGAACCGCCGGCTCTCGCTTAAGTTACTCGGGCTAACGTATTCGGCGACCCCGACCCCGCAACCACACGGATGGGTAGGACTCGGCCCCCCTAAGTTGAGGGGCGACAAGTCGCTACCCGCACATGTCGCAGCCGGAGCAACCGCTAAGGCGCTCCCCGAAATGCGCGAGGAGCGTGCCACGCCGGCACGCGCGACTCTCGACGTAGCGGCGCATTGCCGTCGCGTGATCACCCCACGCGAAGTCGGTCCGCCGCCACAGCACCACGCAGTCGGCCGCGCGCCCGTCCCGGCCCGCGCGCCCCGCTTCCTGATAGTAGGACTCGAGGCTGTGCGACGGCCCCCAGTGGAGCACCCGGCGCACGTCGGGCTTGTCGATACCCATGCCGAACGCGCTCGTGGCGACGACGACCGGCGCGCGGTCGGCGAGGAAGGCGCGCAGCACCTGACGCCGAGTCGCCGGCCCGAGGCCCGCGTGATACGGAGCCGCCCGCACGCCCATCCGCAACAAGGCACGTGTGACCAGCTCGGTCAGGCGGCGGGTGGGTGTGTACACGATCGCGCATCCGTCGACGCGCCGGAGCAGCTCGCGGACGCGGGCGAACCGCTCACGGTCGTCCCGCACTTGCTCTACTGCGAACCGGAGGTTCGGTCGATCGAACGACGTCACAACCACCTCCGCGTCCGGCATCCGCAGCACCCGAAGGATCTCGGCGCGGGTGGCGGCCGTGGCGCTCCCTGTGAGCGCGATTGTGACTGGATCACCGAGCAGATAGCGATGCCGGTCGAGCCGGCGATACAGGGGGCGGAATTCATTGCCCCACTCGACGATGCAGTGCGCTTCGTCCACGGCGAGCAGCGACACCGGCCGGCCGGATCGCGCCAGCTGTCGCACCAAGCTGTCCAGCCGCTCGGGCGCACAATAGAGCAGTGTCAGAGTTCCCGCGAGCGCCGCGTCGAGGATCGCGCGACGCTCGTCCCGCGCGAGCAGGCTGTTGAGGAACGCCGCCGCAACGCCCCGTCGCCGCAGGGCGCCCACCTGATCCTGCATGAGCGAGATCAACGGCGATATGACGAGCGTGAGGCCGCCGGCCATGAGTGCCGGCAGCTGGTAGCAGAGTGACTTCCCCGCTCCGGTCGGGAGCACCGCCAGGACGTTTCGACCCGCTAGGAGCGGGCCCACGACCTTGAGCTGGTGCACCCGAAACGCGACGTGCCCGAACCGCTCAGTCAGAAGCGCACGCGCCCGCTCGAGCCCGCCGCTGAACGGCGACATGGCCGCCAAAGAAAACGGGCCCCGGCCGAAGCGCGGGGCCCAAACTCTGCGTGTGCGACCGAATCTATGCGGGCTTCACGCCCGGTCGTTCCAGTCCACTGAGTAGCTGTTGCCGCACTCGTGGCACTTCACTTCCTTGGGCTGACCCGACACGTGCTGGCGCTTGTGACACCCCGGACAGACCAGATGGGGCTCGTGGACCACGCTCCACCCCTTGGGGCGGTCCTTGCGGAGCTCGAGGCTCTCCTGGGGTACGCGGAGCTCGACCTGATGCACGTCCAACACGACCCAGGGGTTTCCTGACTCTTCCACGATCCGGTACCACGCGCCGCGCCGCAGGCCTTGCTTTTCGGCACGATCTCCGCGGCTCCGGGCCCATCCAATGTCGCTTCGACTCATGCGCGGTCACTCCAGTCCACGGGATATGTTTTGCGGCACTTGGGACACTCCGACTCCTTCGGTCGACCCGTCAGGTGCTGGCGCGTATGACAGCCGGGACACACCAGGTACATGCGGTGAGTCTCGTCGGCGCCCTGAGCCGGGGTGAGTCGAACGACGCTCCAGGTCTTCGGCTGGCTGCGCCGAACGACCAGGTAGTCGCGGGTGATGCGAACGTGCACGTCGTTGACGTCGAGCACCAACCAGCCCGCTCCCTGGTCTTCCAGCACCTTGTACCACTCGCCGCGCCGCAGGCCGCGTTCCTCGGCGAACTCACCGCTGCCGCGCGCCCATCCGATCGCGCCGTTCACCTTACTCCTGGTCCTCCGACGCTCCGTCCCGGACGAGCACGAGGATCGCCGCTTGGGGGACCACGAGGTACTTGCTCCCTTCGAATGTGATCTCCACCGCCGCCTTGCGGAAGAACAGCGCATAGTCGCCCATGCGCGCCTGCATCGGCAAGTACTTTACCTCGGGCCCGCGAATCTTCCATGGCTCGTCGTCCATGCTCGCGGGCTCGGTCATCGGCGTGCCCGGGCCGGTTGCCACCACGCGGCCACCCTGCACCTGGCGCGCTTCGACCGCCGTCGGCGGCAGGTAGAGGCCGACGTTGGTGCGCTCTTCCCCCTCTTCGGGCGCGATGAGCACCCGGTCGCCTACGACGATGAGCCGCTTGGGAGAGGAAGGCTCGTCCGGCATGGGCACCAGTATAGCAGGTCCGTCATTCGGGGGGGGGCGGAGGGGGGACGCGCCGAGGGTGTTTCGTGGGGCGGGAATGGTGACGTGGATCACCTGCACCGCTTGACACGGCTGGGCGCTTCACTATTAATGCGCGCCTGCCGCAGTGGCTCTCGCGGCCCCCATTCCCCGTTCCATGCGGAAGGGACAAAGACATGCAAAACCCGATTGGCGGGGCTCAGACGGAGCAGTGGAGCTGGATTCTGCAGACGGTATGGGGCTGGATCTGGGCCGGCCTGTCCTGGATCGTCGATTGGCAGGCGCTCGTGTTCCGAACGGTGCTCTACGGTGATTCCTTCTGGCAGATCGTCGGAAAGGTTTTGTTGCTCTTCTTCCCCACGATGGTGCTCGTCGCGGGCGTCTGGGGTACGATGGTCTCGCTCTACACGATTCCGTTTCGTTCCGGTCGCGGACGTTTTCTGGCCGCGCTGCTCATGTCCTGGTGGGACGCAGTCCGTATGGCGTGGTTCTATTGGTTCGGCCTGGCGCGCTTCCTCCTGGTGTTCGTCGGCTGGATCTGGGGTCTGCTCCGGCTCGGCGTCGGGTTGCTTTGGAGAACCCTGAAGAACCTGGTCACCTCGCCCTTCGCGATGCTCGACTCGAGCTCGCGCCAGCCGGGGGTGCCGTGGATCGCCTTCATGCTGCTGCTGTTCTGGTCCGCCATCGAGGCCACGATCTTCACGTTCACGCTGCGTCCGACGATGAGCGAGCTGCTCTCGGACTTGACGGGCTACCAGGTGAACGCGCTGGCCCT
>Ga0066680_10001033_pt1 | contig 10754 bp, 8 predicted proteins | sample GraSoiAngelo_129_FD_62297 | JGI IMG/M metagenome (GOLD analysis project Ga0066680, IMG submission 62297) | Grasslands soil microbial communities from the Angelo Coastal Reserve, California, USA - 14_0927_12_40cm | ecosystem: Environmental > Terrestrial > Soil > Grasslands | place: USA... | reverse complement strand
GCGAAGTTGAAGCAACTACATGTTGCGGATGCAGCCATTGAACAGGCCTCGGATAACCTCATGCTTGAACGCTCCGAGGCCCTTTGGCTGATTACTCAGCTTGCGAACAGCAGGCAATCGGCGACAAAGGAAGTGGCAATGGGCAAGGCCAACCTCGAGCATGTATATCCACAGAACCCTTCACCCGCAGCGTGGCCAAACGCCGCGGTCCTTGAAGCCTTTACCTGGCACATCGGGAACTTGACGATTCTGGGTGAGAGGCTTAATCGCAACGCACAAAACAAGAGCTTTCCGGACAAGTCCGCGCAGTTCTACAAAAAGAGCGAGATCGCACTGACAAAGGATCTGCTGAAGTATTCCGCTTGGGACGAGACGGCGATCAAAAAGAGGGGACTGGACCTCGTAAAAGCGCTCGCGAAACTCTGGCCGGCGCTGTGATCCCGTGGATCAGTGTACCCCTTGACAGCGTAGGGGGACGAAAACTCGAAACCGGCGCACAGAGCCACCCCAATGCCACCGACAAATCGGCGGCATTTTGCATTCCGGGGGGGCTATGCGCAAGCGAGTGAAGCCAAGACAGCGAGTCGCCCACGCCATTTGTATGTACGGATGGCCAGCGGAGCGTCACGAGCTCGCCACCATCCGGCGCAGCTTCCGCGGCAGCAGTATCGGTAATCCCGCTGCATACAGCGACAACCCCGAGAAGCGGCGCGACACTATGGGCTTCTGTCTGCGATTGGTGGCGGAGGCCGACGCTGTTGTCTTCAGCCGCGTGCTAGGCAAAGTCACAAGCGGCGTGGGCAAGGAAGTGAATCTCCGCGCTGCGGCTCGGGAAGACTGTCTTTGAGGTTACCACCGGAAAGGTTTTGCGACGCAGGGGTCGCGTTACCTACGTCACGCGGCGCGCGACGCTCTCGCTCTACGAGGAATGGCGGCTGGTGCAGTACCGTAGCCCGTCGTTAAGGCCCTGGTGAGAGCGTTGCGCTAGAGTGCCGCGTGGCAAAAACGTGGCAAAACTATCCGAGCCGAACGGTCACCAAACGACACCAAATCCTAGAAGTTGTGCGGGTTAGTGCCTCTTGGTGACCGTTGGTGTCCCGTGGAGCTGGGGCTTAAAATCCCATGCGATCGGCGTCCGGGATAAGCTCTCCTGCTGCTGAATCAGGAGACCAATTGCTTTGTTTCTCCACCGGGTTCTCCACCAGGCTCTCCACCGGGATTCAGGGGCTCTCCACCTAGTCTCCACCGGGGTTCAGCCCACCGTCATAGGCCTTTGCTCGTTTTCGCGCACGCCACTGGAGGTGGTGAAGGGGTGCTAAAGCCATTCTCTACAAAGAATTGGCATCTACTGAGGGGCGCCGGCGCTTGTGTTTTATGCGACATTCTTTCGGGGAATTTGCATGTTAGACTGGTCAGTGGAATTGTAGGTAGGCGTACCGGCTCACAAGGAGCCAAACATGGCAACGAAGATTGTGAAATTCCTCTTCGCGGTCGCCGGTCTTATTTTCCTCGTCGTAGGCATCTTGCCAGTACTTCGTGGCCAAGAACTCAACGCGAGCGCTCTCTCTACGGCAGCGGTATCCTTGGTCCTCTCGCTTGCGTTACGGCAGCGTCGGAAACCGATTGCTCAATCGGGGCCGGGCGCCTAACAAGCGCCTGAAGCTGGCGGCGCCCGGCGTCAGTGGTACAATTTCCATTTGTGAAAACCAAATCACGGCGCCGCAGCTTAGGCGCACTCCGTTAGGGCGCTGGCGTCGTGACGGAGGCACGTATGTCATTTCGCTCGTCGACCCGATGCTTGTTACTCGCAGGGATCGTATGTGCGTGCGCACCCCGGTCGTGGCCTGACCCCCCACCGGTCGATCGGGCAGCCTTCCTCGCCGAACACGCCGCTTGGCGCTCGAAGTTCCAGCAGGCGATGCGCGACCACTACGCGGGGCTCGCCGGCCTGTGGCTCCTGGACGAGGAGCGAACGGCCTTCGGTACAGACTCCTCGCTACCTATCGTTCTCGGAGGCGCCGGCCCGCGAGCGGTTGTCGGCACGTTCGTGCGGCATGGTCGTGCGGTACAGATGGAGCCGACGCGCTCGGGTCGCCTCTTCTCGGACGACAACCAACCCATCAACGCGACCGTCGCGCTGCGAACGGACGACGATTCGGTGCCCACCTACCTTCGTTTTGGTTCATTCCGCATCTGGATCCACGTCGAGGGCGACCGCGATTACGTTCGGGCCATGGACGTGGCGAGCCCCCGGCTCCGCGGGTTCACCCCGGCACCGGAGTACGAGCCTGACCCGCGGTGGCGTGTCGCCGCACGGTTCAACGCCTACCGGCGGCCCAAGGTCTTCCGCATCGCAGATATTACCGGGGCTGAGCAGCAGCTACCCGTTCCGGGAGAGCTCGTCTTCCGCCTCGCCGGCAGGCAGTTCCGTTTGCAGGCCTTTGCCGAGCCGGGCGATCCCACGGAACTCTGGCTGATGTTTAAGGACTCGACCAATCTTCGCGAGACGTATGGGGCTGGCCGCTACCTCTGGGTACCCGCTCCGGACTCAACGGGCTGGACGACAATCGACTTCAATCGTGCGATTAGTCCCCCCTGCGCGCACACCGCCTACGCTACCTGTCCTTTGCCGCCTGCGGAGAATCGCCTCACTATCCGCATTGCCGCCGGTGAAAAGAGCTCTCACTGACCGGCCAGCGGCCTAACAAGCGCTTGAAGCTGGCGGCGCGCGTACATTAAGGAGTGAATTCTTCTTCAGCGCGCCGCAGCTTAAGCGCCGTCCGTTAGGCGGCTGGCATGTCTCAACCGAACGATACCCACTGACTTGTTCTAAGCAACGCACGTGACTCCCAGCGTCAAGGGAAAGACACCGAACAAAGCGAAACGGCCTCCTGCATCCACTCCAGGAGGTTCTCAAATGAAGGCCCCCTGAGTCGGGCTCATCTAGTCACCCGACCCCCTGTACGTGCATCAGGGGGTCGCATCGAGTGCCCAGCCGGGGATGCTGGTGGGGGACCGAATGCAAGAGGGCAGATCTCTGCCGAGAATCGGGAGCTACAAGCGGATGCGAACTGCGAGATTGAAGAACCGGCATTCCAACGTCTGTCACTCATCGGTCGTCCGGCGCCTGCCCTCGCCTGGCGCCGGAAGCAGCAGGGCCACCGAGCAGTTAAGGCAGCGCCACGAACTGCCCCAGGAAGGCGCGCGCCGACGGCGTGTCGAGCCGGTAGTCCCAGCTCGTCGCGCGGCACGGCACGTCGCCCGTCGTCACCGTCGCGACGATCAAGTTCGGGTTCCCGCTCAGGAACTTCGGCCCGCCTGAATCGCCGTAGCAATCACCCCCGAGGCCGGTGGCGTTGTTGTTCATCAGCAGGCCCAGCCAGAACGGTTGGAGCGCCATGAATTCCGACTCCGACGTCTTTCGGATCCCATCGTAGGGAAAGGTCGGCGGGCCCGTCCGAGTCGCCGACGTGCCGTAGCCCACGTTCACGAAGATCTGGTTCACGAGGCCGCCCTGTGCCGCCAACTGGTCGAGGTAACCCGCCGGCGGGAGCTGGAGCGGCGTCATCCCCTTCGTTGAGGCCTTCGGGAGGAAGATGACGGCCAGGTCGTGCAGGTTGGCTTGGTCGTGCCCGAATATCGGGTCGAAGACGTAGCCGGTCGCTTTGACGACGTTGATCGCGTTGGCGTACAGGTCGGGCGCAAAGGACACGTAGAACTGGGAGCCCGTGGGGAGGAACTGGACGCAATGCGCTGCCGTGAGGAACACGGTCGGCGAGATCAGGCTGCCGGAGCACAGCTCGTCGTCGCCGTTGATCACGCCATCCTGGTTGAAGTCGAAGAGCAGCGCGCCGACGTTCGGGTAGCTACCGCCCGTGGGCGTGCCGTTGACGATGAAGCTGGGCCGCTCGGGTGCCGCGGTGGGAGCCGGGCGGTCAGTGCACGCTCCCATCAGGAGCGAGAGGATGGCGAATGCCACTAGGGACTCGCTGCAGCGCATAACATTCCTCCGGTGCCGATTCGGCCCCTGGGATGAGGCGGCGTAGGGTCCGTGACTGAATCACCGCGAAGATGCGCCTCTCACACTTCGGCGGCAAGGGGCTGCGACTCGAGCGGCCCACCGCAAGACGTGCATTCTTTCTCGCGCGTGCGAGTGTTTATGCAGCGGCCACGACCTTGACGGCGCTCGCCGCGCGGCTCACGTTGATGCGCACAAACGCGACGCTCGGTGCCGCGCTGTGCGGGCCAAGCCGCCGAGCTTGCGGTCGTCGCGCCAGGCGGCATCCAGGCCGCGCAGGACCCTGATCTCGAGGGCAGGCCGGACCTCATCGTGGACGCCAAGGCCCCCAGCTCACCACAGGAGGTAGGTATGCGTGTGGTTCACTTGCTCACACTGGGCGGGTTCGCGCTCGCCGCTTGCAACCTCACCGACGGGCGTGGGGCGGCTGTACCATCTGGACCACAGTTCGCCCACGACCAAGACTTGGTCGGCACTCCGGATCTGATAGTGGACGCTCAGCGGCTGGCGGATTCCTGGGTCATCTACGATCAGAACCTCCCATCGACGCTTTGCAGCGTGCAGGAGGGGGGCGTGACTCCGGGCGTCCGCCGCGTGCTCCGGTTCACGGTGACCACCCCGAACATCGGCAACGCGGACGTGTTCATCGGCGATCCGCTCGAGCACGTCGCGAACAACGACGGCCTATTCGAGTTCGCCAGCTGCCACAATCATTTCCACTTCCGCCATTACGCCACCTACGAGCTGCTCGACGCCAACACCGGAAAGGTGTGGCGCGCCGCCAAGCACGGCTTCTGCATGATCGACGTGACGCCGTGGCAGAGCGATGGCGGGGTGGGGTCATGGGTCTACCGGATCTGTGGAACCAAAACCACGCACGGTAACCAAGGAATCAGCGTCGGGTATGCAGACACGTACTTCAAGTGGCTCGGCGGCCAGTACTTCGTGCTGGATGGGGGCGACGGCCAAGACCCCGTTCCGCCGGGTGACTACTTCATCCGGATCACGGTGGACCCGCCGTTCCCCGAGACCGCGGGCGACGTCTGTCCCCACAAGGACTCAGCAGGGTCCTGCCACATGCTGCTCGAGAGCAACTACGACAACAACGTCGCCATCGTGCGCATCACCATCCCCGACCATCCGGGCAAGACGGGCTTCGGTCCGGGCGGTGGAACGGATCCGCAGGACGAGGTCATTGACGACGAGAAGCGGCCAAGCTGAATCGTGAGGTCGCGTCGCACGCCCGCCTACGGCATCTGACTTGGGATCTCGAGCTGGAGCACGTCGCCCGGGTGGACCGTGATCGATTCCGTGATCGGGGTCATCCACCCCCGATCGAACGGATCTCGACCCGCGACTCGGTCGAGTATCCCACCAGGGACGGGGGCAGCATCGCCAGCGGCGCGCAGGGAGGAAGTAGGGGGAAGTCGCGACCATGCTACAGACTATCCCGAGATTTGCTTGAGGGGGAACGTGTAACCTGCAGCCGCCATCGCGGTCTGAGCCCGTCCGGGCTTACCCGTGACCTCCTGTACGTGCATCAGGGGGTCGCCTCAGCTGGTGACCTCTCCTGCACCGCCGTTGCGATCGTTGCTGGCCTGTCACCGCTTGAGAGGCCCGTGGGGCGACGCGCGAACAAACATTGTCGATCAGCTGGCGGAGGGGGTAGTGTTGTTCGGCGAAGTTGGGGACGTAAGGTGAACCGCATGCACCACCCAACAGGAAGCGACTATGAATTCCAAAGATAAGAACGACAAGCCTGCCATCGTTCTCGTCCACGGTGCATTCGCGGACGGCTCGGGCTGGCGACACGTCATCCCGCTCCTGGAGCAGGACGGTTACGCGGTCATTGCTGTGCAAAATCCGCTCAACTCGTTTGACGACGATGTCGCGACAACCAAACGAGTGATCGATGCCCAGAAGGGTTCCGTCGTCGTCGTCGGGCACTCTTACGGTGGGGCGGTGATCACGGGTGCGGCGGCCGGCAACCCCCACGTAAAGGCGCTCGTCTATGTGGCCGCCTTTGGGCCGGAGGCAGGGGAAACGATCGGCGAGTTGCTTGACAAATACGGGCCGTCTGCGTTCAGCGCGGCGCTCGCGCCGCCCGATGCGGCGGGCTTTCTCTACATCGACCGTGCCAAGTTTCACGACGTCTACGCTAAGGACGTTTCGTCAGCGGAAGCGCGCGTGATGGCCGCGACACAAAAACCCATCGCCGGCGCGGCCTTTGGCGGGTCGGTCGACACCCCGGCTTGGAAGACCATACCCTCGTGGTATCTCGTGGCACAGGAAGATCGGGCCATCAAACCGGAGCTTCAGCGATACATGGCCAAACGAATGGGCGCCCACACGACCGAGATCAAGTCGAGCCACGTACCCTTCATCTCCCATCCAAAACAGGTCGCCAGACTGATCAGAGAGGCGGCGAGCGGCACAGCGAACTAGCCGGACTCATGTCGGACGAACGCAGGGCCTCTCTTTCCTCCGCCGGGATTAGGACAGCTGGTCAAGCAGCTCCTTGGCGTCCCGCAGGTCGGCCGTGTCAAATCCCTCCGTGAACCGCCCGTACGTTTCCGCGAGGCAGCGTCGGGCCTCGCCGTCTCGGGACTGCCGCTGCCAAAGTCGGCACAGGCTGGTAACGGCCCGCAGCTCGAAGGACTTGGCCTGGCGTTGGCGCGCGAGCTCGATGGCGCGCTGGAACGAAGCTTCGGCCTCGGCCTGCCGCGTGCCGTCACGGCGCATCAACTGCAGCTCACCGTTCAGCCGGTATAGCTCCGCCTCGTAGTACCCCGCGCCAGTGCGCTCCACCATCGCCAGCCCCTCGGCGATGATGGCCAACCCTTCCTCCACGCGGCCGTCTTCCGCCACGCTCTCGGCGAGTAGGGCGTTGCATTGCGGGCGCGTCACCTCCGTTCCCATCGCCTGGAGCGCCGCCAACCCCTCACGGATCTCGGCGATCCCCTCGGCGCGGCGGCCGAGCTTGACCTGCGTCCACCCGTGCCACGGCTTCGCCCACAGGAGCAGCTGCGCCAGGCCGTGCTCGGCGGAGAGCTGGATTACCGCCTCCCACTGCTCAAGGGACCGGGGCACGTCACGGAGGAGCTGGTACAGGGTACCAGCGGCGAGGTGTGCCCACACGAGGCTGTTGGGTTGCCCCAGTGTCTGGCCCAACATGAAGGACTTCCGCGTGCTCTCCATCGCCTGTTCAGGGTATCCCAGCACCCAGAGCGCCCGGGCCGATTGGGTGTGGCACTCCACTCCGGGGTCTTGCGTCAGGAGCAGCGAGTTTGCGCGGAAGTGTCGCGGGTCGTACAGCCCCAGTCCCCGCGTGGTGTGCTCATGGGCAGCAACGTGCTCGCCGCTGTGGTTCAGCGAATAGGCGAGCGCGTGGTGAGCCTCTACTTGCAGGGCGGGATCCTCGAGTGAAACGGCCAGTCGCAGCAGCTCCTGCCCCATTTCGCGCGCGGCGCGGAGCCGTGCGTGCACCAGGTTCAGTCGCCACAGCCCCGCCAGGATGCGAAACAGCTGGGAGGTCTCGCCGACCTGCTCGCACAGGGCGCGCGCCCTGACCCAGGCCATCTCGACCTCCGCTGCCCCCCAGCCCTTCGTCGCCGTGAGCGTTACGCTGAGCGTCATCTGGAGCGCGAGCTCGACGCGGGCGCGCTCGGGCGTGGCGGGCAGTGTCCCAACCAGGTCGAGCCCCCGCTGGGCGAGCGCCGTCGCCTCCTGGCCGGCGAAGAGTCGAACCGCGTTTTCCGCGGCGAGGAGGAAGTGTCGCGCGGATCGCTCGGCGTCTCGCGCCGCCTCGTACAGCAACGCAAGCTCCGAGGCGATGACCGAACTGTCCTCGCCGTGAAACTCGTGCAGGGCCCGCGCGACCGCTGCAGACAGTGACGTCCGCCGGGTCGGCGTGAGGGACGCGTAAAGCGCGTTCTGGTACAGCACGTGAACAAACCGGTACCGCACGCTCTGCGTCCGGCCGGGCTTGTCCCGCTGAGGGAGAGGCCGGATGAATGCGTGCACGTGCTCCAGATTCTCCAACCGTTCTTCCACTCCCGCCGGGTCGCGCGAGAGGACGTTCGCGACCACCGCGGAGTCAAACTCTTGCCCTTGTACGCTCGCGACGACGAGCAACCGACGATCGATGGGTGCGAGCTTTCCTAGTTGCCGCTCGATCATGCTGCGCACGGATTCGGGGAGCCCGCGCTCGATGTTGGGGACCGACTCCGCCAGGGCCCAACCGCCCGCGCTCTTGACGATTGCGCCCTGGTCGCGCAGGTAGCGGAGCAGATCCACCATGAAGAGCGGGCTGCCCTCGGTTCGGGCATGCACGAGGGCAGCGAAGGCGGGGGAGAACCCGTTGCCGGGGAATTCGAGCTCCAGATACTGCGCGACCTCGTCTTGGGTGAGGAAGTCGAGGCTGATCTCCCGGCACACGCCATGCGTCTGGAGGTCGAGCTTCATCGGCCAGAACACGTTCCTCCCAAGCAGCAGTTCCGAGGGACGGTAGGCGAGGACGATCAACAGCCGCAGCGAGGCGATCCGACTGCCGAGGTAGGCAAGCAGGTCCACCGTAGACGGATCGATCCAGTGCACGTCGTCGAAGAAGAGCACCAGCGGCGACGCGTGGCACACCGCCTCGAGAAACGCGGCCAGTTCGAGCTTCATCCGCGCCTGGGAGGCGGCCGGAGACGCGCCGACCCCTTCCTCAAGCGCCGCCCCTGACAAACGGGACGGCGGCGCGAATTGCGCCCGCCACGTCGGCGCCGTGCGCTTCATCGCGCGGGCGACGACCTCGCTCGCAGGGCCTTGGAGGAGGCCCTGAAACGCCTCGAGCAGGGGTAGGTAGGCTTCCGTGCCCGCAAGTCGCTCCGAGCAGCACCCGCGAGCCATCTGGGACGGGCTGCGGCCGACAGACAGCTCCGCGAGGCAGTCCTCGACAAGCGTCGTCTTGCCGATCCCCGGCTCACCTGCTACACACACCACCTGCCCGTGGCCAGCTGCGGCTGATTCGAAGCTTGCCAACAAGGCGGCCCGCTCGCGGGCGCGGCCGACGGTGTGACGTCGGCGCACGGGGATCGCGCGAGCATCCGTGCGCGGTGCGACCGGTGGCGCCACTGTCGCCCGCGCGCGGACCGCCGCGACAAGCGCCTGGGTCTCGGCGGCGGGCTGTGCTTCGAACTCCGCCGCGAGCCGCCGCGCGAATTCGTCGTGGACCTGCAGCGCGCCGGCGCGGTCGCCGAGCAGGTCGAGGAGGGTAAGGAGGCGCCGCAGCAGCGCTTCGTCATTCGGCGCGAGCCGCAGCGCGCGGCGCGCCCAGATCGCCGCGGCGGCAAGATCGCCGCGGTCCTCGGCCTCTTCCACGAGTGCCTGGGCGGCGCATGACGCCGTTTCGCAAAGGCGCCTGCGCTCGTCATCCTGCCACCGCTCGAAGTCGGGTGCCCCCGAGATGAAGAATCCCTCGAGCAGCTCGCCGCGGTAGAGGTCCAAGGCTTCGGTGAGCCGCCCGGCAGCGACCGCACGGTCGAATTCGGCGACGTCGCACCGGACGACGTCGAAGTCGAGGCCGACCTCCTCGTCCCCCCGACTCACCAGCACGCGCGGCCCGAGTTCTTCCCGCAGCACGTGGAGCGCCTGACGCAGCGCTGCCCTGGCGCGGCCCTGATCGAGCTCGGGCCAGAAGAGTGTCAGAAGGCGATCGCGGCGCTGGGTCCCGCGCGGCGTGGCGGCGGCGAGATAGGCAAGCAGGGCGAGACGTCGAGGCTGCCCGATCAGACTGCGTGCTTCACACCCATCCGCAGTCGTGAGGTTCACAGTCCCGAGCAGCCGGAGCTCGACCATGCGGCGGCCCCTGCGGCGTGGGGAGCACAGTTCCGAAGCAACGAGCGCGAGGTGCCGTCACGGCCGGCGTGACGGTTCCATCACGGTCGCGTGATGCGTCCGCCTTAGACTGGCTCCGTAGCCGTGAAACTAACTCCCCATCGCTGGAGGCGGCAAATGCGACGCAATTCGACCCTCTCACACGGCAAGCTCCCACTACTGGCGGCGGTAGTCGCGCTGGTCCTTGCCTGCCGGCCGGACGCAGGCCCGACTGGGCTGAACGCGCGCATCTCCGCGTTCCACAACGGCGTCCCGATGGTCACCGAAGCGGGCCTGTCGCGCATGTACGCCGGCATTCATCACCGGTTCGACATCGCAGCCGGGCAGCAGCACCGCGTCCGTTGGAGGTTCTATGAAGACTTGCTTCCCCTTGGTCGGATTGGTCCTGATCGTCACGGCGCTTTGGACCGAGGCGTGTGACTCGAACCCGTTAGCCGCCCCAGTCCCAGTCGCGGCGGTCACTGTGACCCCGGACTCGGCGATGCTCGCAATGGCCGGGACCATGCAGCTGACGGCGACACCGGAGGACGCCTCGGGCAAGCCGTTGCCGGACCGCGCCGTCACGTGGCAGAGCAGTGACGGCTCCGTCGCCACCGTCTCCGCCAAAGGCCTCGTGGCCGCCGTAACGACGGGCAGGGCGACGATCACCGCGAGCAGTGAGCGGAAGAGCGGCTCGGCGACGATTACCGTGAGCACGGGGCCGCTGGCATCAGTCACGGTCGTGCCCGGCGCGGCATCGTTGTCGCAGGGCGATTCGCTGCAGTTGCACTCGATCCTCCGTGACTCGGTCGGCGACACGCTGGGAGGGCGGTCGGTTGTGTGGAGCACCGGCGCGGCCAGCGTGGCGACGGTGTCG
>Ga0066680_10001030_pt1 | contig 10760 bp, 20 predicted proteins | sample GraSoiAngelo_129_FD_62297 | JGI IMG/M metagenome (GOLD analysis project Ga0066680, IMG submission 62297) | Grasslands soil microbial communities from the Angelo Coastal Reserve, California, USA - 14_0927_12_40cm | ecosystem: Environmental > Terrestrial > Soil > Grasslands | place: USA... | reverse complement strand
TTTATCGCTGTTATCCTTTAAAATACATCTGACAATCAAATATTCCTCATTAGCTTTTGTCTTTAGACTGTCAAAAGTTCTTATTTTAACCTCAATAACTTTTTTATTCATTATATTAAAACATTAAATCCTCAATTTTTGTCTTTTGTTCTGGTTCATCAACCTTTTTCACAGGTTCAACTTGCTCCTGTGGTAATTCATCAGCTAACTTTACCCCTAAGTTCTTTTCAATCACACTCTTATAGAAAGGATAAAGTTCATAACCAACTCAATTCCTATCTAATAACTTAGCACCTTTAAGAGTAGTTCCAGAACCAGTAAACGGATCCATTACTAAGTTGCCTACAAAAGAATACATCTTAACTAGGTTTTCCACAATCTTTAAACTCATTACGGCTGAATGTTCACTAGTCCTAGTTCTTGGTGGTAAAATATATCAAACAGGATTAATAAACTCATTTAATTCTTCTCTGGTTAACTGGCTCTTTTCTCATATCTCCTCATCATACTCATCCGGATGCTCACCAGGTTTAACAAAGATAATAATATCCTCAGTTAAACCAAATCAAGTGTAGATTTCACCTGGAAAAGGCCAAGAACCTTCACTAAATGGATTAGGCCTAGATTTCTTATGCCAAACCACCAAGTTAAAGAATTTGAAAGGTGTGTTTTCCAAAATGTTCTTTCTCATGTCATAACTAATTGAATAGGCACCCATTTTACCTCTGCGGTTCACTGTTGGAATGTTCAGACAAAACTTACAACCTGGTTTCAATACCCTATAACATTCTTTTCAAGTAATTAAGCACCTGTTAATATAATCCTCATAAGATTTAATCGCTCCCATATCCGCTTCATTTTGTTCTGAATGCTTCTGTTCATTGCCTAATTCTCCACCAGTTTTAGAATAATCTTTGATATCTCAATATGGAGGCGAAGTGATGATTAAGTCTACTGAGTTATCCGGCAACTCTTTCATGTTTTCGTTGGAGTGAAAAAACACCTTATTAATGTATTCTTTTTTATCTGTCATTTCTATATATATTATATTTTATAACTTTCTCTAAGAACCTTCTATAAGTTCTACCAACTAGTTATTTTCCTGTTTCGTAGTTCTTGTTTTGTCCTTTTGGTTTATGTTCTAAAAATAATTTGCTTATCTTTTGTCAATCATCTTTTCCTTTTTTATATACCATCATTAGTGCCTTATTAATTTTGGCATTCTCATTATTTTTCTTTTGAATGACAGCTTTTAGTTCTCGGTTCTCTTTAGCTAACTTTAATAATTCTTGCCTGTGGCTTCTATAATCAATTTCCTTAGTCTTTTTTAAATCAGAATACATTTGCTTATAATTATGCTTGCCATTACTTTCAACTGAGGTTCTGGCTTGTCTAATATCATTTAAACAATCACATAAACATTTTTCTTTTTTTACTATATTTAGATAGAAAAACCAATGACTATTCTTTTCAATATGAGGCAGATTCCTTTTGTTAAAGAATTGTCAGAACTTTTCCTTTAAGTGGAAACAAGACCTTTGTTCTACAGAATCTTTAAAGTCTTTGTCGGTAGTTATAGGTTTATCAGGTGTTGGTGGTTTATCAACTACAACTCCCGTTTCTTTAGTTCCAGATGGGTCAATAATTGCTTTAGGCTGTTCTGATTGAATTGGAGGAATAACTTTGTCTGAAACCTTGCCAGTTAATTGACCAGTATTAGGATCTAACAATCCTTGTTTAATCATTTGCCTTTTTCTTTTCTCTCTAAGATTTCATTTTTGTTTAGAGTTTAAAGTATTCTTTTCTTCCTCAGTTAATAAACCTCACCCTTTAGTTAAGTCTTCACCAGTATTTACAAACTTAAACTTATCACCTTGTTCTCCATCACTTTCACTAACAGATTCTTTTATTTCCTCCTCAGTGGCTGGTCTAACAGATTGCTTTTCTTCCGGAGATGTTTCTTCTTCAGCTAATTGTTGTTTAACACCTTCAACAATTTCTTTATTTTCTACTTTCTTTAAAGGTATATTAAAGCCAGATTTTTTATCACTACCATTACCAAACATTTCTTCCTCTAATTTCTTTCTAGCTTCTTCCACATTCTCATCAACATTTTCCTTAGTTTCCTCTAGTGGTGGTTCTTCTTTCTTTTCTAATTCTTTATCTGCTTTTTTAATTCAACCTCCTCTGGTTGTTCTTTCTCATTCACCACTTTTCATTTTCTCTTTAACCTTACTTTCACACTTTTGACATGACATATATCCGGCAGCTTTGTTGGTTTCACTAAGCTCTGCCTGGCATTCAATATTTAAACATAAAGGCTTGTCTTCCTTTCTATAAGCATATTGTCCGCTAGGATCCACGAACTTAGGATCTTCTTTCGCCACATGTTTTTCTACTTCTTTCTTATCATCTTGTAAATAACCATTCAGAGTAGTAAGAACCCAGTTTTTATTTTCCATCTCAAAGTCTACACCGCCTAATTGTTTTAAAGATTGTTTGGCATGGTCTAAGCAATAATATTTAGAAAACTCTGGACCCTGTCCTACTCTTTCACTGATTAGTCTGATTATCTTTTCATCTTCATTTTGGCAACCAGAACATTCAGACATTCCTAAACCTAGAGCTGAGACTCTTATTTTTATTTCGGCTGTAAAAGCCTGATTGATATTTCTTATTTTGAAACTTAATTCTTTATCTGTCATTTCTATATATATTATATTTTATAACTTTCTCTAAGAACCTTCTATAAGTTCCCCCTAATTTATTTTTTTTCATTAACTTTTTTATCAATAAGAGACTTTTCTTCCTCGGTTAGAAACGGGTCAAAAGCACTTTTGTTTTTGTTACCCTTATTAATGTATATCCAATTACCAGTCTCTCGTTGTTTTTCCACTCTAAACTCCTCAGCAAACTCTACTAAGACTAATCCTTTTTTGTTATTTTGTCAAAAGTCTTCACCCAAGTTATAATATCTCTTTCAATACTTAAACTTTTCAGTGGCTGGGTCATAATGTTTATAAAAAGATTCTAAGACTTTTTCTTTTAGTTCTCTTCCTCCTTGCCAACTTTTCTTATGTCAATTACCGCCTTCTCGAACCTTAAAATTAACTCAGGAAGTTCTACCACTCTTAGCTCAATCGGGAGCACTTCAAAGAGTAAAGCCTTGAGAACCTCACTTATCACTTCACTTATAATCGTTTCCACCTTGGTCTTTACCATCAGGAATTTCTCTTACTTCCATGCCTTTCTTGTCCAAAACTCAAACCCTATTTCCTTTAATATCTAGTTTGAACTTGTTATAAAATTGTTCTGCCATGTTTATTTCTCTTTCCTAGATTGAACCTTTCTTCTTTCTAATTCTTCCTCTAACTGTTCATCAGTAGCTTTAGATAATTTAACTTCATCAAGAGGAATAATATCCTCATCGTCTACTTGCCACAAACCATCATCGGAGGTAATTTGAATAACTAAACAATCATTCTTAGTCATTCGTTCTTGCTTTTCACCAGCTCACAACTGAATTCCAATTGGAAAAGCTTGGGATTTATTATCTAAATAATTACCAGGTCAAGCAATACCATTAATTTTTTTGGTTAGTATCTTATCTTTTAAAATGCCTAACAATTCATTTTCAGATATTTTATTATAAACAATTCTTTTCATATTACTTTGCTAATTCTTTAAGGTCTACCAATTTGTAATCCTTCTTTTGCCTATGACAAACAAACAACAATCTTTTATCTATATAATGTTTGTCCTCAATAGCTCTTCAAATCTTTTCCTTGCCGTGTTTCTCAATATATTCCTTATAGGCTACAATCTGGTCTGTCTCGTTTTCATCCAACTTAACCCTTAATTGATAATAATAAGTCATGTATCTACAAAAGCTAGGTTCAACAGGTCTTCCAGTTAATCCTTGAAAGCCTTTTTGAATACAATGCCAAATAAAGGCATTGCCTTCTTCATTAGGCTCCCGTTTACATTCGTAGCTATGGCGGTAAACAGTTGTCTTTATCCTTTCTAATACTTTTCCAATTAAATTAAACTCCTTTCTTTCGTATTTACTTTTTGGTTTTACCTGTGGAGTTGCTTTTTTTTCTTCTTTATTATTCATATTTATTTTATTTGGTCTTTCAAAATCCTACTAAACTTAACCTTGGGAACTCTTTTGGCTGGCACCTCAATTTCCTTACCAAAAACTTTCTGCTTTTTAGCCTCTTGTTGAACAGTGAAGAAAGAAAAGTGGCTTTTGAAGTCTAATTTTTCATTATTCATCAAAACCTTATCAATTTCTTTTAAAAACAATTCTAGGACTTGTTCAATTTGTCCTTTATTTATATTTGAACCTTCTCAGTGTTCTAGTATTCTTTTAGATATTTCTGACTTATTTACTAATTTTTCCATTTCCTTATATAATATATTTTATAGACTTTCCTTAATTGCTTTCTTATAGACTTTCCTTAATTGCTTCCTAACCACAATAATAATTTACTATATTACACCCATTAGCAATCACAGATATTAAAGAAAGACACATTAAGAATCCTACTAATACTCCTCACCATCTTGTCTACTTAACCCTTTTCTGCCTGACTTGGTTCCTAGTCTTCATCCCATAACACCCAGGTTAGCCAAGAAAAAAAATCAATGTCAAAGTATATTCATTATTTAATGTTTACAATTAAAAGCAATTACTCCACACTGCCTTCAATAACTACATTGCCCTTTTTCTCCTTTAGGATTATTAGAACAATATCTATAAGTAAACTGACAGCAGGAACAACTTTGATTACATTTTTTACTTTCCTTTTCCATAGGTTTCATATTGTATTTTAGTTTCTTTAATTCCTTCCAATTTTTCCTGTTCCGTTTTTAACTCCTTTTCTTTATCTTCTAATCTACTATCGCTCACCTTTCAACCAATCATTCCTCGAACTACTTCTTTTTCATCCTCATATCTACAAGCTCTTAGTTCTTCATCTAATAATTGTCTACACCTTTTCATAGTTCTAATTTCTCTCTGGAGACTGTCAATATTTTCCTCAAATTTTCTTTCAAGCTTAATAAATCATTCTCTACAATCACATTTACCCTCAGCACATTTACAACACATAGCCGCAGAATATTTAACAATATCATTATCCTCAAACATTTCCATCAAAAGAAACAAATGCTCTCTTTTAATCAAACCATCCCTATTACTCATACTTCAACCCACCTGAAAAGCTAAAAACGGTTGACTACATTCGTAGCACCTAAAAGGATGATTAATTCTATGTAGAACCTTCCTGCCATCTTGGTAATAACCTGTTGCTTTTTTTTGTTCTTCCTCAACCTTATTCAGTGGCTGGTAAAAAATTATGTGGTGATAATTAGATTTCACTTGCCTTAATTTGTCAAAAAGGATAGTGTTAGTTGCTACCTTTTTGTCTATATTTATATTTATTTCCTTATTCGCTGTCATTTTCCTTAATTATTTCTTGTAGTTTCTTTTTGTTGTTGTTAAGTATTTCAATTATCTTTGCCCAGGTCTCTTTCTTTTTATTTTTAAAACCATCTAATTCAAACCTAGCTACATCTACTTTTTCCTTATCTCCTTTGTTCCTTGTCAAGTTTACAAACTCCTTTCCTTTTTCTCTTTGTAAACCACTGAATTCCTCATATTTTAATACCAGAGCAAGAACTTCCTCATTATTCTCTAATCAACTTTTAGCTATTATCCTGGCTTCTGTCTTATCCATTTTCCTTTTCTGCCTTAGCTCCAAACTGTTTAACATGTTCCTCCCCCAATTCTTTAATTATCATTCCATCTATTGAACCCTCAGATTCTCAATTAGAAGTAATAACAATAGGGTAGTTAAGCATATTCTTTACAGCATTCATTTTATTAATGAGTAGTTGGTTAATTAAGATTAGTTTTTTGTTTTTAAGCTCTAACTCCTTAATATACTCATCCTTTTTCAATCTATATTTCTTACTTTTTTCCTTGTTCATATATTTTTGCTAATTCATTATAATAGGTGTGTAGCAATTTAAACATTCCATCCTTATCATGGTTTTCTAGACAAAGAATATGAGTTATCGCCCATCTAATCATAACTTCCTTTTCTCTTTCAGACATGACATCTAAAATAATATTTAAGTGTTGTTCATCATTTTTAATTTTTAATAACTTTAAGCACTTTTCTTTATATTCACCCCCATCTGTTAAAGCTCCATGTATTTTTCTGCTTTCCTCAGCAAATTCTCTTTCTTGTTTAAGATTTTTCAAATCACCTTCAATCACCTTATTTTCTATCAGAATTACCTCCTTGTTAATGTGTTCTTTTTCAATCGCAGGATAATAAGGAGCAACCACTCTTATTCTATCCTCATCCTCTAAATCAGTAGTAGCCTGAACATTACCGGCAATAATAGGATTATCATCTATTACTATGTTAACATTAGGCATATTAGTTAATATTCAATTTGACTTACTTTCCCCTTTTTTATCATCCTCAAACCCAACTAGCTTTAAAGAGCATTCCCTATATCTCCCGAAGGTTTCGCAAAATACTTTTATTTTCCTATCATCGCCTAAAGGAAATTTCCTTTTATCATAAGCTGATAAAAACACTAGCTCAGTAATTTTGCCTTCATCCAACAATTTTATTAAATCCTCAGCAATAGATAGGAATGGCGCCTCTTCATAAAAACCACGACTATTCTTAGCAACTTGTTGCTTTTCTAACAAAGCCTTTTCAACACCAGCTATTCCTTTTACTTCTTTATGTTGGGTCAATTTTGAACCATAAGGAGTATAAAAGACTGGGCAGTTCTTTCTATCCCTTCAAAAATATTCAAAGAAAGCAAAAAAATCTTTACTTGTTTCATCACCATTAGGTCCATCTGTTAGTTTAACCTGCTTACCCATAGCTAATCACATAGCATAAGGTTCGTGGACTTGGATAACCTCATCTCAGTCGCACACTATTTTCAAATTCCTATTAAGTTCCAAGCCCTTTAATTCTTCGTATAAACTTTTAATTATTTCTTTATTCATGTTATTTATTTCTTTTTTCCTTGAACAACTCTGCTAATTCTTGTAAATGCTCAGCTATAAAAACTCTAAACTTTTTCTCATTATATTCCATCCATCAATATTTCAAATCTGCTACCCCATATTCATCAGCTAAGTTTTTTCAATACATAGCCTGTTCTAGTTTTTGCTTTTTTTGTTTTTCAGTTCAACAACCTTCTACATTACACCAACCCGTAGAATAAATAGCATTCTTGTTGTCTCTACAAATTGCCTCCTCATGGAGATTTTCGAAACCGTGGTCTCGACAACCACCGCCATCTTTGCCTCTTTTGCCTTGTCTTTTTACTTGATTAACTCTTTTTTCCATCTCTTAAATTGTCTATTTTCATTCTAACCTTAACAATTATATCCACTAAGGTTAGTTTGTCCTTATTTAAATCCTTATCAGAAATCTCAATAAATAATGTATCTTTATATCTGGTTTTAAATCTTCAAAATCAACCATCCTCTAAATGAGGCGAGGCTTCTTTATTGTTTATTTTTTCTATCGTATAATGCTCGACAGCACATTTGTATAAATCCTGTTCGGCTCTTTTTTTATTGTAATTCATAGTAATAATATTATTTGTTTGTTTTCTTTTCTTTTCGTGTCTACCCATAGCTATTTCTTGTTTAATTCAGTTTCCTTATTACATTTAGCACACCAATATCTTTTAATTTCAGGCTTGTAAAGTAAAGAGGACTTACAGATATTACATCTTAGACCAGGTTTATAGCCTTCCGTTGATACTTTTTCCTTTGCTTGTCCAGCTGTTTTATCTCCGCTTTGCCCTAATCCATGCCTATTCATAAACTCATCCACTTTTTTCTTTTCTTCCTCGGTCAAAAGTCTATCTGCTTTATTTTTAACTTGGTCTCTATCTGGATCCTCTACATCAGTAGTTGGCATCATAAAGAACTTGGTCAAAAAGTATTTCATGCCATAAGTCTCAGCAGAACCCTTAGCTTTTGAGATGTGGTTATTAGTTCCCATATATCAACACTTCATTTCTATCTTATCCTCTGGTTTATCGGTATCTATCAGAGTAACCTTTTTCCAATATTGGATTATTCATTCCTTTTCCACCTTTTCTATCTTATTCATCCTAGCTTCTATTGGAATCTCATAGCCCTCGTGAATATCCTCAAAGACCAAAGCTAATCCTTGCTGGTCAAATAAAGGTTTCAATAATTTTAAAGCTTGGTATTCTGTGAAATAGTTATAACCTTGAAACTTATTCTCGGCATCTTTTAAAAGTTCTTCCGAATGGCTCTGAACCTTACTTAATTTATCATAAAGATTCTTGCCTTTTACTGCTTCTTTATTCATCGCTTTCTTTTTTCCTTAAAATCTTTCCTAACAGGATATTCTTTTGTATTTTTTCCAATTTCTTTTTATTGGCACCGCTACCAAGATACCCGGATAGTTTATCCTTAACCTCACTAACACCTAAGAAAGCTTGGCAGGCATTTTCTAATTCTACCATTTCCTCATTTGTGTATTCCACTAATTTAGGTTTAGCTAGTTTATTTTTCTTATTTACTAATTGCCTTATTTGGCCTTTCTTTTTACTTACTGGCATATTACTTTATTTTTTTGCTACTAATTTTTCTGTTATTTCTTTTCAGAGTTTTTTAACCTTATCAGGTTCTAAACCTCCAAAACATTCTTGAATTTTTTCATCAGACCCTACTGGTGTATAAATAATCTCTCATAAATCATGGTTAACTATATATCTAATCCTTGAATTATCTCTAACATCAAAATAAACCCTATTTCATTTTTCATTTATCTTATCATTATGAACTTCCAAAGCTTTTTTAATTTTATCTCTAACATCACCTACTGCTTTTCCTTCAAAAGACATTAAGTCTCTGAAGTTAGAATAAGAAGGACAATCATAGCAGACTATTCAAGCTTCTTGGTCAGTCACATCACCAATATTCTTACCATCCTTTTTTCATTTATATTCAATTTGTATTTTTCTATGTATTAATTCTTCCATTATTTATTTATACTTTTCAACCTAAAGGTTGTTTTCCTTCAACTTGTTCCGCTTTCTTATATTCATCCTCTCAAATTTTTCTTCTGATTAATTCCTTTTGAGCTTTCTTTTCACTATTCCTCCTACTATTAGAACCAACTCACCAATTAAATTCCTCTTTAGTATAGTCATTTCAATTATCCTTTTTCTTGCCTCCATAACTTTTATCGTAGACCCTTTTAACTATTGTCTCAACATATTTTTCCTCTAACATTAAATAATCTCTAACCGGGCAATTGACACAATGCCAATAACTACATAATCCTACACTACAAGGAGAACATAACACTTGCCTACTAACTTCACCAGTTTCATCGCTAACATGTTTATCCTTGGCAACTCTACATTTATTTCATAGTTGGTATCTAGGAAAATCTCCTGGGTCATCAATCTCATAAGCTTTTCGGTCAAAAATATTAAGACCTTGTTCTTTAAGTTTATTACCTTTAAGTTTTAATTCTAATTCCATGTTATTTTTCTATCTTTTTTACATTTTGGACAGTAGAAGTGTAGCCCGTCCGGTTTATCCTCACTAAGTATCATCTTATATTCACACTCAGGACAGTTTCTTATCTTAGACCTTGGTTTTTCTTTGACAACACCTTTTTTCTTATCATAATCCTTTAACATCTTTCTAATCTTGCCTTTGGCAAATCTGTCTTAAACTTCCTCCATTGTTAATTTCACCACAAACTCTTTCTGGTCATATTGAACCTTGAAGATATAAAAATAATCTTTGCCTTTAGTAATAAAACCTTGGTTAGAAGCAGAAGCGCCCTTAGTTTCAATATTTCAATTTTCTAAGGCTGTCCTGTATTTAAAGTGTGTCATTATAAAAATTCTGCTTTTTCCTTTTTTGAAACTTTATCATCTTTACCATTACCTTTACATCTTTCACAATTCTTATTCATTATCCTAGTAATTTCCTTAGTCTTATTACACTTTCTACATTCCCTGTTTAATCAAACTACTAGAAACAATCCTAAGAAAATGTTTTCAGTGATTAATATTGCCAAAAGGCTTCAGCTTATACTTTCCATTAGTATTTATAATATTTGGAGCCGGGTGCCAATTTGTTTATTCTCGCTTGACACCCTATAGTAGACGAGTAGTTATTTGGTGGGCTTTCATGTCCTATATTTTTTTTGTCTGGTTACGAGAAATGAATATCTAACACTACTCACCCATATTGTATTTCTTTCCTAAGATACATATACAGGCTAGGCTCTGGTTATAATTTCACCTAGCCGTATACATAATGAAAGAGCAGTTTCTTTAAGGTCTAACTACAAAAAGACCGGAGATTATTTAACTCCATCACCTACCGCTTCATCTTTAAATAATATTTTGGAGAAAGGATGAAGTTATTATCCTTAATATCCTTGAAATTAATTGTTATGATTTTCATATTATTTTACTATTATCCTTTGTATTTTCTTATTTCTTGTCTGTAATTTTCTATATCAAAGTTTTTAATTTCTTCCTTTACTTTATTCATTCTGTCAATTTCTTCCTCATATTTATTCGGATATGGATTATCTTTAATATCATCACTAAAAATACTTTCTCTGATATCCTGTCTTTTCAATTCCTCCAGCACTCACTTAATCTTTCTCAGATTATCCTGTCTTTGCTTCACTTCCTCTGATACT
>Ga0066680_10001029_pt1 | contig 10760 bp, 15 predicted proteins | sample GraSoiAngelo_129_FD_62297 | JGI IMG/M metagenome (GOLD analysis project Ga0066680, IMG submission 62297) | Grasslands soil microbial communities from the Angelo Coastal Reserve, California, USA - 14_0927_12_40cm | ecosystem: Environmental > Terrestrial > Soil > Grasslands | place: USA... | reverse complement strand
CCTGATCCGCATTTTGCGACAAAGTGTCTTGGATGACTATGTCACGATAAAACGTCAACGGATCATCGTAACATTTCGGACACACAAGCAAGCCCCGACGTAGACCTGGTTGACGCCGAAGTTGCGATGTACGCCAGTCGAATCCACAAATATCGCATGAGTGCCACGGATCTCCATGGATTCCTGAGTGGCTTTGGTTTGGCATCAAGTTACCTTTTTGAGAGCTTCAAGAAGCTGCTCTTTCGAGACACCAAGTTGAGAGTAAATGTCAGTAGTTTCTACTTCTCCACGACGCTCTTTCCATGCTTCTACCATATTGGCTCTGGCCTCAGCTGATTTAGGAATTCCTCTAGTAGACTCAGATATTTTTCGTCTGTGATCTTCTGATAACGGCCCACGAGGAATTCCTTTGCCACCAGTCTGATTCGGATGCCGTAGGTACTCAGCATCTTCACGAAGTTGTTCAATAGCGTCTTCACGAGTAGTTCCAGCTTTGTGAGGACACTGACCGTAAAAGCCCTTAGAGCAATTACAATTGAAACACAAACACTCATACTTGTCTCTAGGAAAACCTTCACGAGCGGCGTCGACAAGAAAATGATACGACGGACGAGGAGACAAATTCGCGAGTTTCCTGTCTCTTCGTTCCTTCCTCGCACCACCCTCGACGTGTTCCAACGTGAGAAACCAAGGATGATCTGCTCCACAGCAGGAACACTTAAAGTCAAAGGCTTCGAGAAATTGAAGTCGAAGCCTTTTCCTATAAGAGTTTGCTGCACAAGCAGAACAGCGAAGTCCTCGATCTCCTTTTGGATTCGCTGGAAATGCAGTAATCGGTTTTTCTCTGAGACAATCATAACACTTTCTGATTTCTTCTTGCATTTGAGTATTACCTCCTGCTTTAATACTAGCAAAAGGCAGATGTTTATGCAAGAAGAAAAAGTGCTTTGTTTGCAACTACTTAGCTTTGCTTTGCCTATTGTTTGCCATAGCATTGCCAAGTAGCTTGTTATCTATGACTTAAGGGCCGTTGCTGCCAAAGGTCCCGTCAAATACAGTTGCTCCAGTGCTTATCCGCATAAACGATACTTGTTTGACACTGCGGGTATCGAAGTCATCAGCGAAGTCTTCATCCAATTCATGTCGAACGAAGAACTTCAACCGATGAGCCTCTTTATCAGCGATAACGAACCACGCGCTTTGTGAAGTAAAGTAATGACAGACGAAGTAGTTCAAATCCTCTGCCAAGATCGCATTGATTTCGTTATCTGCCGTGTACGGTTCGTGTGGAGAGCCAAAAATTTCTCGGGCTATCCATTTCAGCTCTGGAGGAATTACGACTGTACGAGGTTTGATCGTGATCGGCATACCTTGTGAATCAGGCATACGTTCGAAGAAGTTGACCATCAGTTGAACTGCTGTGAAACTGAGGTCGACATCTGTCGTAGGCCGATTCGGATATGTACCAGCAGAGGCTATGATGTTCACAACTCCAGGAGCCACGCTTGTCGCCGCAGGTCCGCCAAGAAGCGGATGCGACGTATTGAACAACGACAAACCGTCTGTCGTTGTTACTGTCGTGAACCCAAGGTTGAAAACATTGAAAGCCTGTTGCTCTTTCACGAAATGCGCCGAGCGTGCGAGCGCCTTTGGCACTTGGTTGATTACATTGTATTGATCGTCCTCGTAGAGCTCAAACGAGCATCGTACACCGAGACCATAAGTCAGATGTAGATACCGCTTCGAGCCACCTTGAATGGCATCCGAGTACGAGATAGCTTCGCCTTCAGGCTTTTCCACCAACGGTGGAAGGCCTGCAAATTCTACCTCATCTTCGTAAGCCATCTTCGACGTTTCTACGTGGAAGATATGAGAATACTCCTCATCGCGCTGAAGCAGATCGACCCAATGAAGAAATTCATCGTGAAGTCCAGGCGCCATGAGTTGTGCGAATTGTCCACGAACCATCGTCATGTCAGTTCACCTATCCTACCAACTGCTGAAACGCAGGAGCTATTGTGATATAAACTCCTCTTGGAGTAGCAGACTGATCGTTCGGATCAAGTCTGACAATAATCGCAGCGGCATTGGTCGAGAGTGTTAAATCAACGTACCAGTGATTATCGGTATCCTTCGTTAAATTAAACGCTTTCCCAACACTTGCCGCTGTAACGGTGTTGTTAGTTTGAGCTAAGAAAATTGTATCAGGATTTGCAAGTTCGACTGCGATTCGACCGTCAAGAAACAACGGTCTTGTAATGTTTTTTGCCGACGACTCGAATGGTACTGAACCAAACGAAGGTTGTGGATTTGGATTGACAGCCGCTGTCGGGACTACTCCCAAAGCAGCGAGGTTATTGCCAGCCTCTTTACAAAAACCAGCTATCGGTGTTGCTCCAGAGACCCATGCAATCAAGCCTCCATCGCCAGCTTGGACGACTTGAACAGGAGTTCCTGCAAGGAACGTTTGTGCAGCCTCTTCAATCAACCGACGCATTCTCGGTTGATTTCCTGAGACTGTTTGAATTGAGTGAATTTCAGCCGAAACACCAGTTACTGATGCCACTTCGTATCTCCTTTCGTTCTGAGGATACTGTTAACTTTCGTAACAATTGCGACGGGGGCGCGCCACAAACTCGTTTATTTTGCATCAGCGAGATTCGCTGGTATTCCAGAATTGTCTGCTGTTGCAGCATCGACTTCTGCTAGAGGAGGAATATAAGCCGATATCTTCCCTGCCGCAGCAGCTTTGCCTCTAACAATACCTTCAATAGCACTTCCAGCTGAGGCAGTTGCCGCTCCGCTATCGCCAGATGTATTTTGAGCCGAACCGAATCTACGAACACGTCTCTCAGCGTTCTCAGCGTTCCATTTTAGCGCACCGACGTAGTCTTCGCGAGCGATGACTAGAAGTATTAAATCTCCATACATAATACGACCATCTCGTTGAAGCGACGGCGGACAAGGATTTGTCGATCCTGTCGGAGATATGAATAAGACTTCGTCTGGCTTCGCACAGCGAAAGCCCATCGCAATAAGCTGATCGAAGCGCATACCAGACTCTTTCTCACCAACCGAACGGTTGCCCCAATAAAGTGACATGTTATCATTTTTCGGCTTCAGATTGATGAAATTCGGACTTCGTAGAGGCTTAGCTACGATCTGGTCGTAGGGAACAACTCCAACAGGCACAGCCGGTGACGAAGTCTGAGCCGACGGTCGTTGACTCGGTGGCAACGCTTGCGATGTTATTGTCGGAGGCTTCTGAGGATCAGACATTGTTATCTCCCTAAATAGAATGATTCAATTTCATAATCTCTTGCATCTTCGTTACTAGTTCAAGCCTCTTAGGATGATTCATCATTGCATGAATTTTCGAGCCACGTGGTCCAACGAAGCGACACAGTTCAAGAGCTAGATCAACAAGGTCTCTTTTCACAACAACAAAATCCTTAACCTCTAATAGAAATGCTTCGCACCCAGAACCATGCCAAGAGAGTTGATAAACTCTCTTTGAAGAACTTCCACATTTAGAAACACTTCCTCCGAAACGTGCTTGAAGCATTACAAGAGGAGTCGGATCTCTTTGGGTAATTTGAACAACAAGCTGAAGTTCATATTCTCTCAATTGAGCACGAATACATCCTTCGCCATCGAGAAATCCAGCAGCCCATTGAGGAGTAATTCTTGGTATATAATCTGCAAAGTTGTCTGGATTGATCATATAGTCAGTATCAAACTATGTATTGACAAACTGCATACTTTTTTTCCGTTTTGCGTAATTCTCATAGCTGACTTTCATTCTGTCAGCGACATGCTTCTCCTGATCCGTAAGAGCCTCGACACCGTCTTTCTTTTTTCCGTCAGGAGGTGGTGTGATACTCGTATTCGCAGGCTCCAAAAAGTTGTATTTTTTCTTACGCTCCTCTGGATCACGAAGTTCGTCGGCTTTCAGCCCCTTGATGTAGTAGAAGATACCAAGCCATGCTTTCGGATCACCAAGTTGAATAGCTTGATACTTCGTAGCTTGCTGGTCGATTTCGTTCGACCAGACTCTGAAGAGTCTACCGTCCATCGTTTTACCGTTGGAGCCCAAATCCATGTTGTCAAGCTGCTGCTGTGCGATAATACGAGCTGTCTGTGCCGCGCCTTGAATTGCGATTGTTGCTACTGGTGCTACACGCTGAGAGAAAGCCTTATCAGGATCTTCAACAAAGTTGGCAACTTCTTCTTCTACTCGAGGTTTCGGAGGATTAGCTTTCAGCTCCGCTGCGGCAAGCCGTTCTTTCATTGTATTGAACTCACTTTGCAAACCTGTTACTACGACTTTCTCTTGAGAACGCTCGTCTTCGAGCTTCGTAAGCTTCGCTTTCAAATCAGCAGATTCTTTTAGCGAAGCAGCAATTTCCTCAGCGGTTTTGCCTTGAAGTTCTGGTGGAAGCTCCTCTTCCTTCTTCTTTCCCATCTTATCGAACCACGGCATTTTGGACTCCCCCTATTCGCTTAACTCTACCATCGGCAATGTCTTTTTCGTACTGACGAAGATCATCTTTCAGAGCAAGGATTACATCGAGAATACCGACACCACCTTGCGCTCTGAAGATAAGTTCCTGCTTCTCAGACTCCATGAGTTTTTTATTCTCACGAGCGCGTAGATACGACAACCACTCAGAAAAGAGCATCCCTTCAGATGTATTAAGCCACCTCAAGACTCCAGCAGAATTCTCTAAGAGCCTGTCTTTCGGACTAAGATTCGACATTTTGTTCGCTCTTCGCAATTTGTGTTGCTGTATTCATAACTCGTTGTGGGTCTGTAAGACAAAGAATTGCTGACTCAACTTGATTTTGCTTCAAAACAACGAAATCTCTAATAGACATAAGAACATTCATCATCGCCGACTTACTCATATACCTAAGAGTAAAATTTCCTGGAGCGTCATTCCTCTCATGAATTGTTCCTCCAGGGAACTTTATCAAAATCAAATCGAGTAAATCTCTACCCTTCTGATAGAAAATCACCTGAACACGAAGATTATTAGGTCTCCAATTGAAACGAGAACCTCGACTGAAACCTACATTGACACAACCATCTCCGTCAAGAAAGCCAGCAAGCCATTGAGAAGTAACTCTATCAGAGTTATATATCATTGAATGGCTCCAGGAGGAATTTGAGGCGGTTGTTGTGTTTGTTGAGAAATCTGCTGAGTTTGTTGAGTCTGTTGTTGCTTCATCGGATCAGGAATCAAACGGTCTGCCTCGTCATAACCGAAGTCTTTCAAAATCTTTTTCATTAACATGTTAGAAGCTATAATGACTTGAGCAAAATAATCCTTCACTTGAGGAGGAGTCATTACCGATTGCATCGAGCCAAGCAACTGAGCTATAGCTTGGTAATGTCTCATCATCACTTGCGTGAGCATCAATCCATTTTGTTTCTCGACCTCTTTGTTTATCGACGCAGTCGATGAGTAGCAAGGAAGCCCGATCTTACGAGCAAGAATCTTCGCAAAAGCCTCTTTGATTAACTCGGCTTTTTTGTCGCCAAAGAGCTTCAAACGCTCTTCATGATATTTATCTCCAGGACCAAAAGTCCCATACTGTCTACTGAAGAGTCTGCCGAGACGAACATGTGCGTCACGAATATCGGAGACATTGAGATCTTTACGAGAATTACTGTCTTGCATCACCGCTAGTGTCGACATCGCTGAGTAGATACCACGCTTGCCGGTCTGCATACCGGCACCGAATCCTTGCTGAGATGGCGAAACGCCAGAGCGACGCTCTGCGAGGTCGAGAAGCATTCGGACTACGTCAAGATTTGCTGTTGAAATCTCCCCTCCGCCTAACGCTTCAATTTCATCCTTCTCAGCAGGAAGCATTGCTGACGGATAGATTCTATAACCTTGATGCAGCTTGGAGTCAGGGGATACACGCCAAACTCTTGTGTTTGCGACGGTCTGATTGTCTTGATAGCCATTGAAAACCTCGCTTGCGCCTTCTTCGAATGGCCAAATCGTCTCGGCAAAACCCTGACCATGATACATATCGTCGCGACCAATCATACGAGCACCGACGAACCATTCTGACTCGAAGTTGTCGTAGACGACACGAGGAAGTTGGTCCGACTTCGGATGATACGTCGCGATCATTTTTGGAGCAAATTGCTCGTCTTTATAACGCCACGTGACGTAACATTCCCAAATGTCCCATTCTTCATGACCAAAACCTGTGACAGTTTTTGCTCCGAGAGTCTCTTCTTTCTCTACTTGCTCAGTTTCTGGACTCGTTCTGTCGGGTTGTTCGAGAATTTTGTCGACGGCGTCTTTCTCATAAAGACCCGCAAATTTGCGCTCTTCGATCTGATGTCGAAGCATAATACGTTTGTGACACTTAATATCGGCATCTTCGATGGATTTTGCCATCGGCGGTATGTAGAATCCCGTGAACGGAAGTTTCTCAGGTCTCGGACCGGAGTAGATAGTCTTTGTAAGAAAATCCTTGGCCTCGCCAGAACCATCTCCACCAGGGATTAGGAAATCTCGAGTATGTTCTTCCCAAGGGGACTTGTAAGTCACAGTCCCAAACTTGATGCACTCTTTCTGACCCTCGTTGTAAACACGATAAAGATCAAGTTCTTGAGGCTCAATCGCGACATACTGCATGAACTCTTCGTAAGCATCTTTGAGTTCTTGGTCCTGATTGCTTACTTCACCAAGGACCTTAGCCCAATAAATCGGCTGAGTCTTAAAAATTGCCGCCATCGTCTGTGCGTGAAGCGTATCAGTGTGGATTGCAATGATTGGTATAACAAGATTCGATGCATTCTGAAACGGAAACTGACGATTCTCCTCACGAGGCTTTGCGTCATACGCATGACGCCATTTTACGACTTTGTCCTCGTAGAGTTCTTGCATCCCGTTCTTTAGTTCACGGACACGATCTTTCAGATAACGCTTCAAGACAAGTTTCTTCTCTTCTGAAAGACGAGCGGGAATGAGAACTTCGGCCATTTAGCCTCGTTGAGATTCCCAATCAGCGGCGCTCATTACATCATTTTTATGAGCTTCAAGCTGAGTAATAGCTGCTTGAACTCCGTCAAGAATTTCTTGTGGTGCTTTAGACTTCGTAAGTGATTCAAGATAGGTTCCAAGGAAACCAATACCAAGATTGATTAACTCAACATATTCACTTTTCATTGAATCACCGCCTTTAGGTCTTTCTCTGCTTGTTCATAGCCTGAAATAGCAAACTTCAATGCAGCAGTAGCTTGAGATAAAGCAGGAGTTCCTCTCGGCGCTGGAGCACAAGGTGTCGTATCTGTAGCAGCATATTGAGCATTATTGCAATATGCACGTCCAGCGTCAATAAGCAAATCTTTCGCGGCTGTCGCTTTACGAAGGTCCGAGCACAAAGTAGTCATTGCTGAAGCACACTCAGGATGCTTCGCTTTTACTGAGTCAAGAAACGCTTTCGATCCTACAACAAGGTTATAAGCTGTTCTTTCAACAGGAGTACAGCCTATAAGTAACGAAGTTAACAAAAGAGAGACTATAAACCTCTTCATTTTATCTCCTTTTATTTTTTCAACTCTCTAATTGCTTCAATAAGAGGGGCAAGTTGTACACGTATGAGTTCTGCAATTTTCATTTCCCACTCGTTTGGACTAAGTTCACCTGATTGAACAGGTCTCCACTTCGTGACTGGACTGTTGTTATTATTATTCCTCAACCAACCCTTTCCATAACGAAGCAGAATGAACAAAGCGCAAAGAAATAATGCCCCACCGACTCCAACTTGTTGAGCTAAAGGATCGATAACTGACTGAAACAGAAGATGAAAATTCATGATCCATTAGTTTGTGACCATCTCATCAGTTTCGGTCCCCAAATTGACAACTCGCGCGCAGCAACCGCAGAGAAAAGAACCCACAAAATTCCATAAGCACCATGTCGTGTATGCCAATTGTAATCTTTAGAATCGTGATAAATCATCGCTCCAGAAAGAAGCGCAGCATTAACGGCGTTCTTCGCTGCATAAATTAAAGGAACCCGAAGCGAAGCTGGAAAAATCATCTACGTCCTCTCTTTTCTGGTTTTAGACCAGTTGAAGCAACGCAAATCGCCCAAGGATTTACTCGCTTTTGCCGAGCAGCGTTTTTCGCTTTGACTTTTCGAACACAATCCATAAGTTTCTTCGGCATTTTAGTATCATTTGATTGCGATGGAAATTACCACGCTCCCAGGCAAGACTGCTGCGAGCAATGTATTCGATGGTAACGATTCTGTCACGTTCAAGATTGCGCTGACGAAATAGCAATATACTCCCTCGGGCAAGGGAGTCGCCGGGAATCCGTTGTCTACGTAAACCAGTCCCGTGAGGGGTGTGGTTCCGCTGATTACCTGCCAGCCAGCAATGAGTGCGGCTGCTGTTGTAGCTGGACCAGTCGCTGGACATACCGCATTCAGACGATATACTTTGTATCCCAGTGTAGGGTTTGCTGCCGCAGTCGATGAGGCGGTCCAGCTAACTTGTACGCAGTGAACAGAATTCGTACAGGTAAAAGCTTGTGCGTGAGCGGATCTTCCACAAAACACAAACAACGCAATGATCAGTAGTTTTCGCAAACCGAATCTCTCCATCTCTAATTCACTCCAATAGTGTATGGCTGATTTACTTCACGTGCTCCACGCTGATTCGCAGAAAGCATTCGCTGATAAGCTTCGTATTTCTGTGGAGTGCGAATTATCTGTGGTATGTACGCAAGAGCGTCCAGTATATCGACAAATTTTCCTTTAGGGAACGTCGTGTACTCATCGAGAAATTTTTGGAATCGTCGTTGAGTAAAGAAATGTCCCGATTCAAAGATCGGAGCAAGAACGTTTCGTATTCTCCATTCTTTCTTTCTCGTGAGTTCTCCATCTGGACCCTCGACTTCGCCTTTTAGCTCGAGAATCTTCAACGAACGGCCTTGTATCCGGTTGATTTGCTGAATATGATGTCCAATATATCTTTGGGCAGCGATAGTCTCAAGCCCAAACTTAGTGAGTTTCCACTTGTCAGCAAGCTCGTAGATTTTTCCATAAAAACTGTCGTAAGACGAGGCTTCGGCGTAGTAGTCCAGGAGATAAAAATCCCCAACCGCCGATTGACCGACGACAACGATGGCGTGTCGACATCTTCCCAAGCCGGAATTGCCGCTATGATTGGGGTCGACCGCCATCCCAATCGATAGATGTGCATGTACATCGAGGTTTTTTCGAACAACACCTTCGGTGACCTCCGGTACGACTGTGAGTTTCCATCTGTTATTTTCCGAAGGATCTTCGAGAGTGTAGTTGTTGAGCCATTCTGGTTTAAAGTCGGCGTTTTCAGGAGCGGCTGGATTGTTGAGATATTGACACGAGAATGAATACGTTCCGAGACGGTCTTTCAGACGAAGTAGTTTATCGAAACTAAACTCCTCTGGAAAGATTGGCGTATCCGAAGGATGCTCTGGGCAACAGCCGCCCAGAGCAGAGTGGCTCTCGATAGTGAACCAAGATTCGCTTTCGCGTATATGCGAGTTAAGATCACTATACGACCATCGGTTTCCGACTACAAACTCATCGTTTTCGTGCAAATCAGACTCAGGGTTCTCAAATGCACCGACGATTAGTTGGTGGTAGTCGATAGTTTTCTCCATCACGGAGATCGACTCTACGGCTTTACGACCGACTAAGTCGTCTTGTACTAGAATTCCGTCGTAATGTCGAGACTGTAATGCTCCGCCAACGCCGAGGAAGTCAAAAGTTCCCTCTCCGTGAGGGTCGGCCTGAGGACTTCGCTTGTGCTGTAGAGAGTAAGCGGACCAACCACACGAGGAATCAGGCATAATCTCAGGAAAGAGGAGTCTGAAAATAGCCCCGGACTCATAGTGCCTCGATATTCTGCTACCAAGCTTCGCAGCATTAGTGATATTCTCGCAAACTAAGAGGTTTCGACTATCGCGACGATGCATTCGCTTCATAAAAGCGATAAATTCATCTTCGTAGCCGAGAATTCGGAGAAAATCTTCATCTTGCGCGCTGAAAGGCAACGCCCGCCACATAGGGAAGCCTTCGGAGTACACAGTAGATTTGAAATGATCTCGAGGTTCTTCAAAAACGTGCTTCAAATGATCACGTTCAAGGGATTTGCACCATTTTAGATGAAGATTGTCTGTAAGACGACGACGTTTGAGGGCGTTTTTGATAAACCAGTAGAGACTGCCAATGGCATTAACCCTCATTTTGGCGATCTTAACGACGTGAGGGTCTGTCGGGGGAATCGTTAGTGGTATAAAAGTCTGCGTTTCAGCAATTCAGGGGGCTGAAGTGCTTACTGAAGTCCTCCTACTTTGCATTCGCAAAAGGATTTTTATGATCACGAGCGTCGTTTTTCTCAGCCGCTTTTTCTTTCCAAAGAAATCCTTCACGTTCTGCTTCTCTTACTCCGTAATCTCCTATATCTTTCAAAGAACCAGACGGTGGTCCACTAGGCTTAATCGGAGCGTAATTATCTCCAATGACCCCTCGAAGTATTATCTGAACTCTTTCCTTTACTTCCAGTGACTTTGTCCACAGGCTGTTTTATAGGAGGAGGAATATGACCAAAAAATTGTGACATTAGAGTTGTGCCCGATGTTCCGTTCCTGAGCCTCTGTTAACCTTCCCAGGTCTGCGCGCCAACCGACCAGCCGGTGGCCTCGGTGGTTGAGTATGAAAACCGAACTTACCGTTTGT
>Ga0066680_10001028_pt1 | contig 10761 bp, 9 predicted proteins | sample GraSoiAngelo_129_FD_62297 | JGI IMG/M metagenome (GOLD analysis project Ga0066680, IMG submission 62297) | Grasslands soil microbial communities from the Angelo Coastal Reserve, California, USA - 14_0927_12_40cm | ecosystem: Environmental > Terrestrial > Soil > Grasslands | place: USA... | reverse complement strand
TCGGCGCCGAGCCACTGGCCGCTCGACGTGAAGGGATTCGTGACGCGGGGCCAAGTGCGGCCCGGCGATCCCGCAGAATCGCATCCGGGCATCGACATCGCGGTGCCGGTGGGAACGGCGGTGCGGGCGGCCGGAGGCGGAACGGTGGCGGCCGCGGGCATCGATCCCGATTACGGGTTGTACGTCCTCTTGCGGCACCCCGAGGGGTATGAGACCATGTATGGGCACGCCTCGAGGCTACTGGTAAGCGAAGGAGAGCAGGTACAGGCGGGTCGGGTGATCGCCCTGACGGGCAACTCGGGTCGCTCCACGGCGCCCCACCTGCATTTCGAGATTCGACGCGAGGGCCGGTCGCTCGACCCCCTGACGGTCGTGAGAGAGGGGAATTAACATGGCGATCTTCACGGAGAAGCAACACGCGGGACCGGAGTCGGAGGCCGGGCTGTCGATCATCGGCACCGGGATGCGCGTGGAGGGAGACGTGTCGGCCGACGGCGTCGTGAAGGTCGAGGGCTCGATCGTTGGAACGATACGCGCGGCGCGCCAGGTGCTGGTCGCTAAGGGGGGCGTGGTGGAGGGGGACATCCTCACGCGCGAGGCGATCGTCGGCGGGGAAGTGCGGGGCGGGATTCAGGCAACGGAGCGGGTGGAGTTGCAGGCGACCAGTGTGGTGCACGGCGACATCACAACGCGGCGCCTCCTCGTCCAAGAGGGAGGGGAGATCAATGGGATTCTGCACATGGGCGCCGAAGTGGCCGAGTCGCTGGAGAGTGGTCCGCTCGCTGGAAAGATGTCCGCCGGCCATTGAAGGTCAGACGGCTTGGGATATCCACATACGCTGTTGTTTGGCGTGTGGATAGTCCATCTCGTTACGACTAAAGATGTTGTAAACAGGCCCTGTGGGAATCTCGCCTAGATTTGTGGATTAAGTGTCACAAAGATACACGCTTGGTGTCGCCTCGCTGTCCAAACCTCTGGCCCGTCAGGACCGCGTTCCATGCAGCTGTCGCAACTGGTGGGCTACCTCGACGACTATCTACGGGTGCGGGATGTCCCCGATGCTTCCGAAGCACTGAACGGGCTCCAAGTGGGCGGCCGCGCAGAGGTCACGCGAGTGGCTGCAGCGGTGGACCTGTGCGAAGCGACGGTGCGACTCGCGGCCGAGCGTGGGGCCGACTTCCTGATCGTGCATCACGGGTTGTTCTGGGGTGGACTGCGGCCGCTGACCGGCCCGCAGCTGCGCCGCGTCGCGGGCCTCTTGAAACACGACATCGCGCTGTACGGCGCGCACCTTCCGCTCGACCTCCATAGCGATGTCGGCAACAATCCCGTGCTGGCGCGAGAGCTCGGCGTCACCATCAAGGGCGAGTTCGGCGAGTCTCGCGGCGTCGCTATCGGTGTGTGGGGCGAGCTCGCCGTGTCGCGGGCCGAGCTGGAGCAGCGGCTCGCGCGGACGCTCGGCGCGCCGCCCAAGGTGCTGGCCTTCGGCCCCGAGACGACGCGACGCGTGGGGATCGTGACGGGCGCCGCGGGCGGGATGATCGGGCAGGCAGCGGCGGCCGAGCTCGACACCTTCATCACCGGCGAAGGCCTGCACCACAGCTACTTCGATGCCGAGGAGCTCGGGCTCAACGTCTTGCTGGGCGGCCACTACGCGACTGAAACGATGGGAGTGAAGGCGCTCGCCGCGCACCTCCAGTCGCGATTCGGGCTGCCCTGGGTGTTCTTGGATCATCCGACCGGGCTGTGACGGCACGACGCGTCCTCGCCCTGCTCGCCGCCGCGGAGCTGCTGGGGATGGCGCCGTGGTTCAGCGCGTCCGCGGTAGCGCCTGCACTCGCCCGCCTATGGCAGCTCTCGCCCACGGGAACGGCCGCGCTCACCAGTTCCGTGCAGCTCGGCTTCGTCGCCGGCGCGCTCGTGAGCGCAGTGCTCACTCTGTCCGACAGGTGGTCGGCGCGCCGGCTCGTGGCGGGGAGCGCCGCGTTGGCGGCCGTCGCCACGATGGCCGTCGCCGCGTCTCGGGGGCCGACGGCGGCGATCGCGTGGCGGTTTCTCACCGGGGCTGCCCTCGCCGGCGTTTATCCGCCGGGCATGAAGCTCGCCGCCGGCTGGTTCCGGGAGGCCCGCGGCTGGGCGATCGGGACTCTCGTCGGCGCGCTGACGCTCGGCTCGGCGGCCCCGCACCTCGTGCGCTGGATCGTGGCGGCGGGCGCCTGGCCGGCGGTGCTCGAGGTGGCGGCAACGTCGGCGCTGCTCGGCGGCTTGCTGGTGCTGCGCATCCCGAACGACGGCCCCTACGCCGCGCCCTCCCCGCCGTTCTCCTGGACCGTAGTACCGCGCATCGTGCGAGATCGGGCTGTATTGCTCGCGAACCTCGGGTATCTCGGTCACATGTGGGAGCTGTACGCGATGTGGACCTGGATGGCCACGTTCGTGGCGGCGAGTGAGGCGATGCGTCACGGGACGGGGCAGGGTGATGGGGACGCGCCGATGGCCGGACTCCCGGCCCTGGTGACGTTCGTGGTCGTCGGGGTCGGTGCGGTCGGCAGTTGGCTGGGTGGGAAGTACGGAGACCGTCTCGGCCGCACGTGGGTGACGAGTTGGGCCATGGTGTTGTCGGGCTGCTGTGCGCTTACTGTCGGCATACTGTTTGGCGGGGCACTCTGGGTGCTCATGCCGCTACTGCTGATCTGGGGCGTCAGCGTCGTTGCCGACTCGGCGCAGTTCTCCACCGCGGTGAGCGAGCTCGCGCCGCAGGAATACGTGGGGACGGCGCTCACATTGCAGACGAGCCTCGGGTTCTTGCTCACCTGCGTTACGATCTACCTATTGCCCATCGTCTCTTCCTCTATAGGATGGCGTTGGAGCATGAGCGTGCTCGCCGTCGGCCCGGCGCTCGGTGTGTGGGCGATGCAGACCCTGCGGCGGCGGCCGGAGGCGGCGCAGCTCGCCGGCGGCCGTGGATGACTCCGTCACATCACGCCGCCGCCGGCCGGTTCCGGAACCCCTGGCCGAACGGCGCGCTGCAGCGCTTCTCCGGGGTCCTGCGGTGGCAGCTCGATCGCCTCACGAAGCCGCTGCCCGCTCAGCCCGATCCATCCGTCTTCCGTTCGGTCACGCCGGCGTTCGCGCGGCCGCGGGCGAGCGAGGATCGGGTCGTGATCACCTGGGTCGGACACGCGAGCTTCCTGCTGCAGATCGGCGGGCTCAACGTCCTCACGGACCCTGTCTGGAGCGAGCGCGCGTCACCGGTCGCGTTTGCGGGGCCGCGGCGCTGGGTGCCGCCCGGCATCGCGCTCGACGCGCTGCCGCCGATCGACGTGGTCCTGATCTCCCACAACCACTATGACCACTTGGACGACGCGACCGTGCGGCGGCTCGCCGCCAACGAGCCCGGCGCGCGCTGGATGGTGCCGCTCGGCCTCGCCCCCTTCTTGCGCGCACGGGGCGCGCGGCAGGTGCTCGAGCTCGACTGGTGGCAGGAGAAGGGTGTCGACGGCGTCGTCATCGGCTGCACGCCGGCGCAGCACTTCAGCGCCCGCGGCTTTGGCGATCGGAACCGGACCCTGTGGTGCGGCTGGGCGCTCGCGAGCGTCGCGCGCCGGGTGTATTTCGCGGGGGACACGGGTTATCACCCGTCCTTCGGCGCCATCGCCGATCGGTTCGGCCCGTTCCAGGCAGCGCTGTTGCCGATCGGGGCATACGAGCCCCGCTGGTTCATGCGGCCGGTCCATCTGAATCCGGAAGAGGCCGTGCAGGCATTCCGCGATCTGGTTGCCGCCCGACGGCCGGCGACGGGGCGGCCTGCCGTGATGGTTCCGATGCATTGGGGCACGTTCAAGCTCACCGATGAGCCGATGGACGAGCCGCCGGTGCGGGTGGCCCGCGCCTGGGGGGCGGCCGGACTCGCGCTGGAAGACCTGTGGGTCCTCGCGCACGGGGAAAGTCGCACGCTCTAGCCGGGACCGAAGGGTCCCGATGGGAGATCATGCATGACGAGCCGTCCGGTGACGCTGTTGCTGCTTCTCGCGGCGTGCGCCCACAACCCCGCTTCGTCGGCAGCCGCTCCGCCCGCCGTGGAGGCGCTGGCGCTTCCTCCACGGACGGAGCTGCGCGGGCCGCCTCGCGGTGAGGACTGGCAGGGGCTCGGGGCGGAGGCGGCGGCGCTGCTGTCGCAGTATATCCGGATCAACACGACCAACCCGCCGGGCAACGAGCTGTCCGCGGCGCGCTGGTTCGCGACGGTGCTGCGGCGGGACGGGGTGGAGAGCCAGATCTTCGAGCCGGCGCCGGGCAAGGCGAATCTGTACGCCCGGCTCAAGGGTGACGGCAGCGCGCGACCGCTGATCCTGCTCAATCACATGGACGTGGTTCTTGCCTCGCCCGAATTCTGGCGCGTGGACCCGTTCGCCGGCGCGATCCGGGAGGGGTACGTGTGGGGCCGCGGGGCGCTCGACATGAAAGGGGAGGGGATCGTCGAGCTGCTGAGCATGATCGCGCTGAAGCGCGCCGGCGTGCGGCTCCGGCGCGACATCATTTTCCTCGCCACCGCGGACGAGGAGATCGGCGCCGGGGTGGGTGCCGGCTGGATGGCGGAGCGGCATCCGGAGTTGGTGCGGGAGGCGGAGTTCCTCCTCAACGAAGGCGGTACCATCCGTGCCGATGAGGCGGGGCACGTCGAGTACGTGGGGGTCGGCACCACGGAAAAGTCGCCGTTCTGGCTTGAGCTGACGGCGCGCGGCACGGCGGGGCACGGCTCGCGGCCCACGCCCGACAACCCGGTGCACCGGCTGGTCCGGGCGCTGGCACGGATCGCGGCGTTCCAGACGCCGCTCATCGTGACGCCGACGGTGGAGCGCTATTTCCACGATCTGGCCGGAATCGAGGCGGACACGGGGCGGCGGGCCGCGCTCGCGAACGTGCGCGCGGCGATTCAGGACTCCGAGGCGGCCCGGCGGCTCACGGGCGACCTCACGTACAACGCGCTGCTCCGGAATACCATTTCGATCACAGGGCTCAAGGCCAGCGACAAGACCAACGTGATCCCGCCGGTGGCCAGCGCGGCGATCGACGTGCGGCTTCTGCCCGGGCAGCCCCCGGAGGCGTTCCTCGCCGAGCTGGTGCGGGTGGTGAATGACTCGGCGGTGACGATCCGCCCGCAAGGGCCGAACTGGCCGGCGACCGAAAGCCCCGTCGAGACGGAGCTGTTTCAGGCGATCGTCGCCGCCACGCACGCTCGGGATCCCCACGCGCTGGTGACGACGCCGGTCCTGGCCGGGTTCACCGACAGTCACTATTTCCGCCGCCTCGGCATCGTGAGCTACGGGGTCTCGCCGTTTCCGCTCAATGACTCGGAGGGGCGCGGCGTGCACGGCAACGACGAGCGGGTGAGTCTCGCCGATCTCACCTTCGGGGTGCGCTTCTTCTACGACATCGTGGCGCGCGTCGCGGCGCGGTGATCGGGCCGCTCGTCTATCCTCGCCGCTATCCGCCCAGTCGCGAGCCGCGCCCGCCGCGGTGGGAGCGCTGGGTCAAGGTGCCGTTCGGGCTCGCGGTCGAGCGGCTGTGCGCGCCGCTGGCCCGCTGGGACCCGGCCGAGTTGCGCGTGCCGGAGATTCCGATGCGCGTGCGCGGCCTCGGCGCCGCCTTCGCAGGCTACCGCATCGCGTTCGTCACCGACCTGCACCACAGCCGCACCGTTCCGACGTGGTGGCTGGAAGAGATCGCGTCGCGGACGACGGCGCTCGCGCCGGACCTCGTCGCGCTGGGCGGCGACTTCGTGAGCCATTCGCGGCGCGAGCTGGCCGGACTGTCCGGCCCCTTGCGGCGCCTTGCCGCACGCGACGGTGTGGTCGCGGTGCTCGGCAACCACGACCACTGGGTCGACGCCGAGGCTGTGGCGGCCACGGTCGCGGCGTGCGGGATCGACGTGCTGGTGAACCGGCACCGCCTCGTGCAACGGGCCGGCGCGGCCCTCGCCGTGGCCGGAGTGGATGACTTCTCGCACGGGGCCGTGCGCCTCGACGAGGCGCTCGCGGGGGTCGATGGGGCCGTGCCGCGAATCGTCCTCTCGCACAATCCGGACCTGATCGAATACCTGCCGCCGGGGCTGCGCGTGGACGTGATGCTCTCCGGCCACACGCATAACGGCCAGCTCCATTGGCCGCTCATCGGGCCCCTCACCGTGCCGTCGCAGTTCGGCAAGCGGTACCTGCACGGCCTGAAGCGCGTCGGCGAAACGTGGCTGTACGTGTCGGCGGGAGTGGGGACGTCCGCGATTCCGTTTCGGTGGGGGAATCCGCCAGAATTGCCGGTGATCAGGTTGGAGGGAGCAGGATAGGCCACGACTAGACGCACAGACGCACCGCGGTTCACGGGTCACGGTCTCCCGCTGTGCGCCTGCGCGTCTAGTTCGTTGGTGTTCCTCAGCCCTAATTACTGCTCACTCCTGCCTGTCTGGGCCTCGCGTTCTTCACGTACTTGTCGAACCATTCGAACATCTCCGCCATCACATGCAGCACCGATTCGCGCCCGGTGTAGCCGTGGGCTTCGAGGGGCAGCATGACGAGCCTGGCCGTCTTCCCCAGGCCTTTGAGCGCGGCGTAGAGCCGCTCCGACTGAATCGGGAAGGTGCCCTGGTTGTTGTCGGCCTCGCCGTGGATCAGGAGAATCGGCTCGCTGATGCTGTCTGCGTGGACGAACGGCGACATCCGCAGATACACCTCCGGCGCCTCCCAGAAGGTCCGCTCCTCGTTCTGGAAGCCGAAGGGGGTGAGGGAGCGGTTGTAGGCGCCGCTGCGGGCGACGCCCGCCCGGAACAGGTCGGTGTGGGCGAGCAGGTTCGCCGTCATGAACGCGCCGTAGCTGTGCCCGCCGACACCGATGCGCTCGGGGTCGGCCACGCCGAGGTCAACGACCGCCTTCACCGCCGCCCGGGCGCTCATCACGAGCTGCTCCACGTAGTGGTTGTTGGCTGTGTCGCCGCCCAGGATCGGCATCTTCGGGTCGTCGAGCACGGCGTAACCCCGGGTGAGGAACAGCAGCTGCGACGGGCCACGGACGAGGTTGAAGCGGTTGGGAGCCGCGGTGACCTGGCCTGCGGCCGCCGCCGAGACGAACTCCGTGGGGTAGGCCCACATCACGACCGGCAGCCGCGAGCTTCCCCCCCCCGCCCGGGCGTAGCCGGGGGGAAGGTACAGGGTTCCCGACAGCGGGATGCCATCCTCGCGGGTGTAGGTCACCAGCCGCTTCTGAACGCCGGTGAGCTGAGGGGTGGGGTCCTTGAACTCGGTGAGCGCCCGGAGCCGGCCGCCGGCGAGCCCGCGCACGAAGTAGTTAGGGGGCTCGGTGCGCGACTCGCGGCGCGTCAGGACGTCGCGGCCGGCGTCGTCGAGTAGTGCGACGACGGCCTCGTAGTGAACGGTGTCGGCGCGCCACAGCCGTTCCGTGCGCTTCGTTTGAAGATTCAGCCGGTCGAGGAACGGCAACTCCCCCAGCGGTGAGGCGCCTGCCCCGGACAGGTAGATCCAGTCGCCGCTCTTCGCCACGACGCGGTCGCCCGCCGCCGTGCTGCGGGTCAAGGGCGTACCGGGGTCGCCGTAGCGGTCCTCGGCGCTCCGGTCCCAGAGCAGTTGCGGCGCGGGGGGGGGGGGTGTGCCCGCCGTGCGCGTATTCAGAATCCACGTCCTTGTCCAGCGATGCTCGCGGTCGTACTGGGAGAGCAGCGCGAGGCCTTGGTCGTCCCACACCATCCCTGCGTAGCGCTTCTCGAGTCGCGCCAACTCCACGGGGTCACCGGCGAACGGGGCCGCGAGGCGCACGACGCGGTCCTGATGGGGGACCTTCGTCCGAGGGTCTCCGCCGTCCAGCGCCTCCGTCCACACCAAGGTGGCGGCCGTTGCCGGCTGCCAGGCGACGGCCCGTGGGCCGGTGCGCACGCCTCGGAGTGGGACATTCTCGGCGAGCGGCAGCGCGGCGAGCGCGCCAGCGACCTCGCCCTTCAAGTTCCAGACCTCGAGCTGCTTGGGGAAGCGGTCGGCCGGAACGAGATAGGAGTACGGCCGGAGTGTCTTCACGATCAGCAGGAATTCGCCCCCCGGCGCGGCGTCGACACGGTCGAACACCGCTGGCGCACCGACCGGCGTCCGCGCGCCGGTCGCCACATCCACCAGCGCGAGCTGGGCGGTGAAGTAGTAGTCGAACAGCGCTTCATCGCGGGCGTTCGCCAGTAGATCCTCGTACGTGGGCGCCGGCGCAGGGCGGCCCGACGTCTGTTGGACGGTCGGCCCGGCGGGCACCTCGGGTGCGGGCGGCGGGGCGCCACGGCCGTCGGGCAGAAAGAGGCACAGCAGGCGGGCGCTGTCGGGCATCCACCGGCACGGCGGGCCGTCGGCGGCGTTGAGCGGCGGGACGGCGAGCCGCCGGGCCTGGGCGGTCGTCACGTCCGCCATCCACAGGACGATCGCGCTGTCGCCGGGGATCGTGAACGCGATGCGCCGCCCGTCGGGAGACCAGCTGGGGAAGGCGATGTGGCCTGCCGGCGTCGCAATCCGGCGCTGGGTCCCGTCGGCCACGCGCTCGAGCACCAGGCCGGTGATGAGCGACGGCTGGTGCGGCCCGTTGTTGCGCGCGTCGATCCGACTGCCCGCGAGCCGCAGCATCGGGCGGGCAAGCTCGGCGATAGTCGGCATGCTGCGCTGCTCCAGCAGGAGCAGCCATTGGCGGTCGGGGCTCACGCTGACGGCGGGCGGGGGCGGCGCGTCGAGGATGTCGATGACCACTTGCGGCGGCGTTCTATAGGTCGTTTGCGCGGCGGCGGTAGAGCAGATGCTCGAGAGGACGCAGGGGATCAGGACAAGTCGACGCATAAGGTGCTCCGAAGGTGCTGAGGGCCGATGGCTGACGGCTGACGGCTATTTCAACGACACCACAAACCGCACGGTAATGGTCTCCGCCGTCTGCGGCGAGACGGTGCAATAGCAATCCCTTCCCAGCAGGCGCTTCACGCCGAGCACCTCCGCTTCCGCGATCCCGGCTACGTCGCGGTACGTGATCTCGAAGGTATGCCCGTCGATCAGGCGGTACCCTACCGGGCGGCCAAGCAGGCGGTGGTGCGGATCGATGCGGGCGAGCCCGTCGGCGAGCTGATGTTGCACCTCGGCCAGCCGCTCGGTCGTCGAGGTGCTCTGTACGTCGCTCATGTAGGCTGGTTGGTGCGCGTGGCGCTGGCGTTGCGGCGCATCCCGGCGGGGCCGGGCCGCGCGAACGGTGTATCGGCGTAGCGGCGTTGGAACTCGACGTCGTCGGCCGCGAGCAGGGCGGCGAGGTCGGGCGCCCGGAGATCCGCGCGAGGCGCGAGCTCGGGGTCCATCGCCGGACGCGCGAACTTCACGTTCCACGGGCACACGTCCTGACAGATATCGCACCCGAACACCCAGTCGCCCACCATCGCACGCTCGACGACGGTGAAGTCGCCGCGCTTCTCGATGGTGAGATAGGCGATGCAGCGCCGGGCGTCAAGCTCGCGCGGTGCCGCGAACGCCTCGGTCGGACAGGCGTCGAGGCAGCGACGGCACGTGCCGCAGCGATCGACGTCGAAGGGCAGGTCCGGCGCCAGGTCGGCGTCGGTCAGCACGGTGCCGATGAATGTGAAGGAGCCGAGTGCCGGGTGGATCAGCATCATGTTCTTGCCGATCCAGCCGAGGCCGGCGCGCTGGGCCAGCTCGCGCTCGGGGACCGGGCCGGCGTCCGCATAGCAGCGCGTGGTGGCGCCGGGCGCGACGTCCCGGATCGCGGCGGCGAGTCGCTCGAGGCGGGGCCCGAGTACCCGGTGGTAGTCGGCGGACCAGGCGTATTGAGCGACTCGGGCGGTCCCCGGAGCCGCCGGCCCGGAGTCGGCCGAGCCGTGGAAATAGTTGGTCAACGTGACGACCGCGACGCGGGCTTCCGGGAGGATGCGCGCGGGGTCTTTCCGTTTCTCCGCTTGGCGGTGGAGGTACGTCATCGTGGCGGCGTGGCCGGCGGCGAGCCAGCGGTCGAGCTCGGCGGCGTGGGCGTTCCGCGCGAGGGCCGTGACGCCGACGGCGTCGAACCCGAACGCCGTCGCTCGACGCTTCACCTCGACGCTCCGCTCGACAGGGTTCATAGCCCCATCGTCTCCCGCCGCCAGCGGGCGAAGTTCACGACATCGTCCACGGGCGGCACCGCCGCCTCGTCGCCGTAGGCCGTGAACATGCGCCACCGCAGGTACTCGCGCGGCGGCAGCGGTAGGAACGGCGGGTGACGGTACCAGCCGCGCGCGCGGAAGCTCCACGCCAGGCGCACGAGGTCGAGCGCCAAGCGCGGGTTCACCGCGGCCCGTAACGCCAGCTTCGCGTAGAACACGGTCCAACTCCCCGCCGTCCACATAGTTCCTGTATATTGAGCGCCTATGGCGCTCGCAAGCGGCCTCGCGGCCGATCGCACCACTGCGTCTCATGCCCTGGCGCGCTACCGGAGCGAGTTCCCGATCTTCCGGGACCGCATCTACCTGAACACCTGCTCGCTGGGCGCGCTGGGCGAGCGCACCCGCCGCAAAGTAGCCGAATTCCTCGACCTCTGGCAGAGCCGTGGGGCCTCGGCCTGGTACGACGTGTGGTGGGACGCGCTGGGCGAGCTGCGCCGGCGCTACGGCCGGATTGTGGGTGCCCTGCCGAGCGAGATCGCGCTCGCGCCGAGCATTTCGGTGGCGCTGAGCGCGGTGGCGGAGTCGCTCGATTA
>Ga0066680_10001021_pt1 | contig 10790 bp, 9 predicted proteins | sample GraSoiAngelo_129_FD_62297 | JGI IMG/M metagenome (GOLD analysis project Ga0066680, IMG submission 62297) | Grasslands soil microbial communities from the Angelo Coastal Reserve, California, USA - 14_0927_12_40cm | ecosystem: Environmental > Terrestrial > Soil > Grasslands | place: USA... | reverse complement strand
CGACGAAGACGTCCGTCATGTTCGCGGCCAGCCCACCGCTGTTCGTCGCGGTGAAGACGAGGTGGTTGTTCGCGCCCAGTGTGGGGGCGATCGCCAGACTTTCAGCCACCTGTGACTGCAAATTTGTTCCCCTGTTCGAGAGCGCGTGGCTGTACTGGGATTCTCCGCTGCTTACGAACAGGAAGTAACCCGTCCCAACCGAGAATATCATGCTGAAGAGCATCAGTGCAGCGAGGACCCCCGACACTGCGCGCCTCTTTGTGCGCGATTCGCGCTCTCTGAGGCTCAACTCGCTACATCGCCTGGAAATACGTCACCGTGTTACCATAGCGCCCCAGCAGGTTCACGAAGTACGTGAAACCCGCCTTGAATGTCCCAGAGTAGCAACTTGTGGGAAGGGTCAGCGTGATGGAGTTTATTGTCCCGGTGTTTACGGTGAAGCTTGTCGGGGCGGTACCGAGAAGAGTGCTCTCAAGTGCTCCGGGCGGATTCACAGTGCAAGTCCCCACATGATTTAGGTCCGTCACCTTTGTCGCGGTGTACGTCATGTCGATCTTGGTCCTTGTGGAGTTGTACACCTCTATCTGCGCGAATTGGGCCGGAGCCTGACCGCTGTTGTAGATGTAGATCGTAATCGAGGTCGACGACGTGTAAACGACCTGCGCTACAACAAACTGCTCGCTCAGGTAGTTCACGTTCCCGTTGACGGCGTTCCCGAGTTGTTGCTCAGTTACGGCCGACTGACTCCTGGCATACCCCCAGACTGCGACCCCCGCCACAAGAGTGACACCAAGGGAGAGCATGACTCCCATTAACTCCGAGACTGCACGCCTCCGTCTGGCTCTCTCTGTAAGTATCAAACTGGATTCTAACCCCTTTTCTAAGAATAACCATTTTGGCCGAAATCCAGAAGTGGACTCGAATCCCCGCTGCCCGCTGGCTTCATTTTGAGTATAATCTCGACCTCGGTAGTTAAGTGAGATTGATGCTGAATCCTTACCAGGAATCCGTCCACGGAAAGCAGATGAACGGTTATGGGGTCGAGGCCCTTTCGGACGATGACAAGACTCCAACTGGGAAGCTGCATTACCACCTCGGAGACGACTGGAGATTCACCTGCAGAAGGCGGTGAGGCAAACTACGCTCACTCGCAGATACTGTCTGGAACTGCATCTTGATAGCTACACAACGCTCAGTCCCAGCGATGCTTTGAACGGAAATCCGGTTCATCCTTGTTCACTTAGCACTTGGTCAACTTTAGTTGAACCGTCTCCTAATCTAAAATCTGCTCAACTGTTTTAGTCGGCTGACGCAAGTCTGTCGTGAATCATGTCACAAAGCCTCTCACTGAGAAATGGAAGATTGCTGGGGCGGCACGGTCCTCGCCACGCGACGCCCCGTTCATCTTGCTAGCCGCCTTGGTTCTGGTACCTCTTTTGGTTACGCCATTCGCCCGTGCTCAGACAGTCGTCGCGACCGTCAACGTAGGAATTGCTCCCTTCGGATTAGCTTACGACTCGGCCAAGGGTGAGGTGTTCGTGGCCAACTTCGGCTCCAACACCGTCTCCGTGATCTCCGACGGGACCTCGCCATCAACGACCTCGACGACCACCACGACCGGGATTGCGACTACCACCGGGACAACTACGACCACATCATCCGCGACCACCCTGACCACGACGTCCGTCTCAACGACGACGACAACTCAGACGTCGACTACTACCGTAACGGCGACTTTGACTCAAACCTCCACGACGACAGCAACGAGCACGGTGACGACCCAGACGACCACCACCGCGACTGTCACCTCTCCCACCACCACAACCGAGACCACCACTCAGACGGTAACGTCTACCACAACCTCCCCCACTATAACCACCACCACGGTGACCACGCCAACCACCACAACCGTCACATCAACCGTCACGACGACCCGGACCTTGACAACCACAGCGACGGTCGCGACCTCGCTGGTCCCATCACTGACACTCATCAAATGTGATCCATCCAACGTGGATCTCGGCGGGAAGACAACCTGCACCGCCACAGTAAAGACGGCCGATGGCGCAAAGCCGACTCGCTCCTTCGCCTTCTCGAATAGCGGAACGGGAACCTTCGGTGACCCCGAGTGCGGAACGGGCGATCGCCCTAGTGGGGACGTTTCACTGAAATGCCAAGTCGAGTACACACCTGGCGAAACAGGCGAGCAGACGATTATCGCCGTCTACCCCGGAGACACCCGCCACTCTGGGAGTAGCGGGACCTTCTCCTTGAAAGTCGTCGCCAACGGAGAGGGAGGCGAGGAGGACGCATCCTCTGCATCCAGCGGCTCGGCGGCGAATCCATTGAACCTTTCTATGGCGCCACTCTTTGCTTCTGGTACTGTCTTAACAGTCGCGGCATCGTTCTTCTTCTCGCGTTTGAGGGCTCGCGGCGGACAAAGGTTTTGATGCAGTAAGTCCTCCTCGACCTCGATAACTGGGTATTTATCGGCAAGTTCCTAATATGCGTAGATGAATTTACTCCACCTCTCCACCGCAGAACGCATTTAAGAGCTCAGACTGCCAGCACTTCACGTTGGTCTCGAGCAACACCGTCGCGGGAGTCTGCGGTCTTGTGACCGTCCTTCAGGTTGTCCTGCTCGAGATAGCGTTCCCATACCTGATATCTGGTCCTGTTTCTCCGAATTCGAGCGTGGGCGCGCTGTTCGCATCATACAACAGCGCGGCCCTGGTAGGCACCTTTTGGCCCGCAGGACTCTTCATTCTCTTCGTGTTGTTCTTCTCGGGGATTTACTTGGCCCTTCGGGACGCGGCTGGCTCGGCCGGTGTGACCATCTTTCTGCTCGCGGGTGTGGCGGTCGCATTCCTCGAGGTTCCTGTCCTGTTGACTCGGACAGCTCTGCAATGGACACTCGTCAGCATCGCGGCGCAGCACGGATTTGCGACAGACAATTCTACTCGGATAGCACTCGAAGTCTCGGGAGTGGTTGTCTACAGAGTCTGGGACGTCCTCAACAACTCCCTCCTATACTGGATTGAAGGAGGCTACGTTCTTCTCTTCGGGATAGTGATGCTGAAGACGAGAGTCTTTGCGCACTGGCTCGGCTCGTTCTCTCTGGTCGTGGCCCTGTTTCAATTTTTCAACACGCTAGGAATTCCCCTCTGGATCCCTCTGGGAATACCGGACGCCCTCTTCATCCCGGGGAACATTCTTTTGATAGTTTGGACACTTTTCATATCCATCTCCCTCCTGAGGCTGGGGAACCAGTCCGGCGGCCTGAGGAGGCGAGTGTGAATGAATCTCCGGTGAGCTTCCTTTCATTTCATTGTAGTCGTGGTATGGCACTCCTTGAGGCATGATGCGGCTCAGGGTTACGGGACGAAACCGAGGCGAGTGAACGATCGATTAGACCCACGACTCGGTCACGCTGCAATCTAGGATGAGGCGAAATTCTTAAGATGCCTCGGTGGAAGATGCGGCAGATGGTTACGGTTCTCCCTCCGGATACATCAACAACCTTCCTGGCGGCGATCGTCATCCCGCTGATCCTCGGTTTTCTGGTCGGAACGATTGCGAAAGGAATCTTCAAGGTGGCCGTGGGCGTGGGCGTGCTCGTGGTGCTCCTCATCGTCCTCGGGATGATTTCGCCGCAGCAAATCGTCGGGCCAGTGGTCGCACTCTTCAGGACAGGGTCGACGTACACTAATAAGGTCAGTCAGATTGCGGGGTATCTTCCTTACTCTTCCCTCACCTTTATCGTTGGGCTCGCCGTAGGCTTCTTCAAGGGCTGAATTCAATCCACCCCTTGAAGTGGGGTTCCTTTCTCCGGCCTTTCTTATTCGGCTACTCTACACCTGCTTCGTCCGTCGCAATCTCCTCACCCGCGTGGCGACCTCTGATTCGCAGGATTGCGACCACAATTATCGCGACTATTCCCCCACCCAGGACGAGATTGTAGGGGTAGGAGAAGAGAAGCGAAGTCAGAGACGTAGTGAAGGACTTTGATGTTGATGACGTCGAAAGCACGACTATCGTTGTGGTATAGTTGCGAACGCCGAACGCGCCGCCCGATATTATAGCGGTGACCGACCCGACCCCGGGGGCCTTCGGCGAGAATGTCACGGTGGCTTGTCCATTTCTGTCAGTCGTCGAGTTCGGAGAGCTGAGCGACCCGGAGTGAACCAGCCAGCCGATCTTCGCGCCGGGGAAACCCTTCCCCGCCAAAACGACATTCGCTATGACAGTCGATGTCTGGTTGGTGAAGATGGAAGGAGGGGAGGCAGAAAGCGTTGCCTGAAGAGGATACGCCATGACGGTGATGGGAATCACGGCGGCGGCCAGCCCTTCGGAGGAGACAGTGAGCTGGGTCGTACCCGCAGCTAGAATGCTCAGCCGACTGATGACGTAGTCCTGCCCTCCCTTCAAGGAGATTGTGAAAGGCTTGCTGATGACTGTAGTGTTCGATGATGTGACCGTGACGTTCGTCGTTACCCTCGCCCTCGCTGGATTCCCGAGCGAGTCCTGAAGCTGTACCCCGAAGACAGGGTGCTCCTTCGCGGTCGGTAGGACTATCTTCGTTAGCGCGAACGCCGCTAGAGAGGAAGGAGCTGGAACAACTGTCTGTAGTGAGACGGTCGAGACGGTTAACCCTGTGGTGAGCGTAGACACCAGCGCGGTCACACTCGTGGTACCCGCGACAGTTCCCGTCTCGACATTGACGATCGAGAAGGTTTGACCCGCCCCTATCGTCACGGAGGCGACCCTGACTACCCCCCTCTGTGAGGACGAAATGTTGACATGAATGGGCGTCGGGGTAATCGCCGGCGCGTTCGAGGAATCTTCTAGCACGACCTCTAGCGCCGGGTGAGCGGAACCGTCAGCCGGGAGAGTTGGAGTAATCGCTTTGAGCACGACCTTCGAAGGGAGCGAGCCGAAAGTCGAGAGTTGACCCTGGATAGGCTGGAGATTTTGACCCGTCGCTGTGAGGGTGGTCGATCCAACGACGAATGTCGAAGTGAAGGAGGTCGCCTGGAAATTGCTCCCGCTGGGAACGGTGAGCGTGATACCGCTGAAGTTGCCTACCCCAACGATCGATGAGGTGATGGTCACGCTCGCAGATCCGGATTGACTCACCGTAGGTAGACCCGCACTATTCAAGAGTGATACCTCGACTGAGCTGTATGAATGATGGTCAGCAGGGAGTGGATTTGGACCGACGAAGAGGGTCAGCTGAGTTGGCAGACCAACCGGCTTGTAGGTGTTTATCGTCGAGAAGTCGGATTTGAGGCCAGGTGAGGAGATCGCGACGACGGCCTGCCCGGAGCTGGCTGCCGTAGCTAACGCGGTATATGAGCTCACGACGGATATGTTCCCCGCTTTGATGACGACGGAGGGCGGAGCGGTTATGACAGTGTTATTGGCGGAGCGGATCTGGACGGTTATGTCTCGCTGTGCCCTCGCCGGATTCCCAGAGAGGTCCGTGAGCGCTATGACGAGACGTCCGATGCAAGAAGTTGCCGGGAGGACACACTGAACCATCTTGTCGGGCTGCGCGTACAACTTCAAGGCCAAGGGGGCCAGCCCCAAGACGGTGACGCCGGGGAGAGTGGTTACTCCGGAGGCGAAACCCGAGGCAGAAGCTGTCACGGAGGCAGAGCCGGGAACGAGACCCGTCGTGTAGTCTGCCAACTGAACGAACTCTCCCGAAGCAATAAGCACGGTAGACTGGGTTACATTCAAGACCTTCGTATTCGATGAGAAGAGAGAGACGGTAGTGTCGGAGATGGCTTTCGCGGGAAGACCGAGGTCGTCCTGAAGCTCAATCTCCAACCTACCGGCGCCTCGCGCCGGAACCGTATCCGGGAGTGCGATAATACTCAGATGCGTCGGGTATCCCACCGCGATGACTGTCGTTACCGTGGCCGAGGCAGTCCGAAGCCCCGCCGCCGTCGCAGTTAGCGTCGTTGTCCCGGGGGCACTGGTCGTGGTAAAATTGGCAGCCGTGAAGGCTCTCCCGCCGGCTATCATGACCGAACTCTGAACCCTTCCGACGCCGTCGGACGAGGAGGTCAGCAGCACGGTGGTGTCGTTGAAGGCGATAGTCGGCTGGCCTGTGGAATCGAGGAGCGAGACGAGGACTGCGGGGTAGACATTTCCGTCAGCGGGCAATTTCTGAGGCAGAATTGCAAGCGCGATTGAAAACGGGCTTCCAGACGATTGCGGCGCCCCTGAGGCGACACCCAGCGGGCTAAAGAGTAGGATGACGAAAAAGAGTGCCGTGAGCCCTTGGGCTCCTCCCCTGATCAAGTACGATCACTCTCACGCTTCTTTTGATATTTAGTCATAGTAGAGGCGGAGATACAGATTCCAAATCCTCCCCGCCCTACGAGAACTTTATCGGGATGAAGAGTCCCGTTACGTAGATTGACACTATGCTTATCGTTACCAGCGACAGGGCGTGCTTGAAACCATCCGAGACGGCCCCGTTCCCCATCTTTCCGGCCACGAACCCTACGATCCAGCTGTCAAAGATTGAGGTGACGAGCAAGACTGAAACCGTAGCCGGGTCGACCGCGACCAGCCCCAGGTTCGCGGTGTACGGAGTATTTGCCAGAACAGTGGCAGGCTCCGAGAGGAAGTAGACCATCGTGAAGGTTGAGAAGACGAGCAAGATCCCCGACATGTAGACGACGAAGACGAAGGGCCTCAGCGCCGCACGCCTATCCGACTCTGTCTCGTTCACTTTGCGAGTGAAGTCTGCCATCTCGGAGAAGCTCTTCACGGTCCCTCCCCCGACATCGACGACCTCGACCATCAGCGTACCAGCGACTTTTGTGATCCAGCTTGTCACTTCTGAGACGAAGGAGGAGATGACCTTCCCGATGGAGAGTCCCCAGGAGATTTGGGACGCCATCTTCCTCACCGCGGGCGTCAGTTTCCCGTAGTCCTTCGTGGCGAGCGCTTCGATGCTCCCCTCCGGGGGGAGGCCCACCTTCCTGCCTTCCGCGACGTCACGTATGAAGTCGGGGAGCGCGTTCTCCAACCCCCTCGTTTGTCGCGTATACCTGTTGGTCACTATCGTGGGTGCAAGGACGGTTGAGATCAGAGCGACCGAGACCTTGAGTGGGTAACTAATTGGGATGGGGAGCAGGTAGATCAGCGCGCCGAGCGGGAGGCAGTAGGCGAAGAGCTTGTAGGGTCTCATGTCGACGTACGGCTGCTTCGCTTGAAGGCCATCGAGGATCCAGATGAAGAGGACTGAGATGACGGGTATCGCAATGAAGGAGAAAAGGAATAGGCTCGACATCCCCGAAGAGCTGCGAGTAAGGATCGCCTGGGTCTGATAGAGGGTGAAGAGGCTGATGCCGAGGACAGAAGTCACAGTCAGGTAAGCCTCGGCGAGGGTGCCGATCGAGTCCGTCGTCCTCTTTATCTTCGATGTCCGCAGGTCGAAGGTCTCCTTCATCTTCATGCCGACGTAATCCGTCACGTTGCCGCCAGTCTTGAGAACTGTGGTGTAGCCATAGAGGAAGTTTGTGAACGCCTTGTGAGGGCTGAACTTCGCCGCCTTCTCGAAGGCCGTGATAGGGTCGGTCCCGAAGACGTCGATATCGACAAGGATCCTCTTCGACTCTTTCGAGGCCGCGGGGAAGATCTTCTCCATCTTGGCCATTCGGCGGAGGGCTGCGATCGGGGAGACACCCCCTCCGGCGAGGACCTCCATGAAACCTATCATGAACGGATACTCGTTGTCCAGTGCAGCCGCCCTTCCGGACTGGCTGATCTTTGGCGACTTCCATGTAACCAAGAAGACCAGGGGTGGTCCGAGCATCCCCAGGGCGAAGTAGAAGATACCCGTCGCCAATGCCACGGCCAGGAGGGCTAGCCCGATTAGCGTCGAGATCGTCGTGCAGAGAAGGACAACCGATATCAGACCTTCGGGCGTAACCCTGATGTTCGACTTCATTATCTCCTCCACAAGCTTAGGGCGAGACGAGGCGAGTCGCTTCCCCTGCTTTCCGAAGATTTTGAACGCGAAGCCTGTGAAGCGGTCGAAGCGGCCGAGGCGGGGCCTTTTCACCTTTGCTGGGCGAGCAGTGGTTTTTGTAGTATTAGTAGTAGTAGGTTGTACGCTCGTCACTTAGATCGTCACGCTCTCCTCAATATCTGAATCCGAGGCGACGCCCATCCTGTCTAGCTCGACCTCCGCTGTCTGGGAAAGCTCAGGACCTCTCAACCGATATTCCTCAAAGATCGTGGAGACTTCCTTGAAGTTCCTGATCCCCTTCTGGGCGATCCACTTGAGGACAGAGGCCCTCCTGTTTATCTCCTCAATCATGTCTGGAATCGTCTGTCCCGTATCCTTGGCTAGCCTGGCTAGCTTTACGCTCATCTTCAGCTGAGAGGCTACGTGCTTATCCGTAGAAGCATCCCATTTGAACATCTTCACGTAGTTGCCGACCCCCACGACCTCATCGACTGATAGAACCCTTCTCACGACCCTCGTCCCGCCCCCGGCGGTGGGGATCGTGATTCTCCTCACGGTGAAGATTAGGTCGAGGAAGGGGATGAAAGAAGCGGGAACGTCCATCGGTTTCGAGGTCAGCCTCTGCACCGCGGATGTAACGTCGTCGGCGTGAAGGGTGCAGAGCCCTCCGTGACCCGTGCTGAGAGCCTGGAAGAGGACGTACGCCTCCTCACCTCTCACCTCTCCTACGACCAGGATGTCGGGCCTCATTCTCAGGGTCGCCTTCACGAGGTCAAAGAGCCCGACCTCTGTCCCTGATTCCTCCCCCGTCCCGTAGCTCTGCCTCGCGACCAGGGCGGTCCAATTGAGGTGTGCGATGTTGAGCTCCTGGACCTCCTCGATCGTGACTATCTTTGCGCTCATCCTCGTGAGGGTGAGCACCGCGTTCAGCAGTGTAGTCTTTCCGGAGCCCGTCGCCCCCGCGACGATTGCTGTCGCCCTGTTCTCGAGGAGGAGCCACGTGTAGGCGGCAAGGCCGTAGCTGATGACGTTAAGGTTCAGCATGTCGATTATGGTCAACGGGTCTTCCCTGAACTTCCTGATCGTCAGGGTTCCCCCGTAAGGTGTGACCTCCCTCCGGAACGTCGCGGCGAGCCTGTGCCTCCCAGGGAGGGTTCCCTGCACTACGGGGAAGGCGGTGGAGACGTGCTTGCCTGCCATGTGGGCGAGTCTTGAGATTATGTTGTCAAGCTCCTCGTCCTTCGCGAACGTTATGTTCGTCTCTAGGTTCTCGTACTTCCTATGGTAGATGAAGATCGGCTTGCCGACGCCATCGGCGGAGATGTCTTCTATGCCAGGGTCTCTCATGAAGCCGTCGAGGACTCCGAAGCCCACTAGGTCCCTCTCGGAGTAGTAGAGAATCTTCGGCCAAGAGAGCTGAGAAGCATTCATCGAGTACTTCGTCACAACCCGCTTCGCCTGATCCCTGAAGTAGTCCCTCGGGTTGACCTCGGACCTCGGGACGGTCAACTCGCTCTCAAGTGTGTCCAGAAGATAGGTGTAGATCGCCGCCTCTCTCGGGCTCAGGACGATCTCGTCGACGTAGTACTTCCTCGCACGAGTCGTCTGGTCCTCGGCCACCACGGCATAGGCGAAGGGGGCGTTTAGCGGATACCTCTCTATCTCCTTGCATGTGGCGGGCATTGGCGTCCCCACAAAGGGGAACCTTAGTCTCGGGCCCTTCTCCTTGGTCTTCACCCCGGATGGATTTTTCGATGACTTGAACTTTACCAATACAGTTCCCTATTCTACATGTGGTTCAAGGCGAAGAAGAAGTAGGGGAGTCGGTGTCGTCCGCAATCAATATCGTGTAATGGTAGCGAGGAACCATGAATCTCTAGGATAGTCGGCCTTCCAAATTTCTCTCTAAGCTTCAATCCTAGTTTGAGATAGTTCCGTTCTTAAATATCGCTTACGGAGTAGAAATTCAGACTAGGGGTCGGGTGTTCGTACGGATTAGACGCTGCCTGAAAATCTAAAAAGGAGAATGGAACCAGGCGTAGCGCCAGATTCCTTCTTTCGCCATCCGCAGTAGCTTACTGGAATGTCCCCGCGAAGATTAGGATCGCACCAGTGTTCATGGTTACGGTCCCCGTGAAGGCATTGCCAGCAACTGCGTCGACTGTCACCTTTGACAACGCTGCTACGAACAATAGGCTCTGGGGGTTGTTCGTCGCTGCTCCGACCGCATTCACAGCGCAGGTGCCAACTGTCAGGCCAAACGTATTGCTTACGCCAGCCACCACAACCGTCATCGAGGTGACACTCGCCGGCGCCGTCCCACTGTTCGTGAGAGTCAGGTAGCTCCCGGCGGCAGCGCCGCAAGAGAAGCCAGTCGAAGTGCCAGCGGCTTTGAAGTCTGCTGCCTTCATAGCTGTTGCTGTGACAGCAACCTGAGCCGTATTGCCCTGAGATGCGAAGATTCCGAAGACGAAGCCAGCGATGGCGACCGATGCCACCAACGTGACTGCTACGATGAGTACTGTTGCAACGATAGGAGAGATGGCTCTCCTGCCGCGGCTATGGAAGTTGGGCATCTTCATTGGGATGAAGTTGTCAGACAACAATATTAACCGTTGTGGAGTTCACGTATAGTTCTCCAATCTATCCCTTAAGAGCCTTCGAATAGGTCCACTTCCCCAGTGGGAAGGTGTTCCTCTTGCCCTCTAAATTGCACTTTCGCTTGGGGTGTGGTTGGGGGCCACACCGAAGGCCGCGACCCTCTCGCTCGCGTTTCGTTGAAGCGTGAGGCAAAGGAGGG
>Ga0066680_10001017_pt1 | contig 10806 bp, 10 predicted proteins | sample GraSoiAngelo_129_FD_62297 | JGI IMG/M metagenome (GOLD analysis project Ga0066680, IMG submission 62297) | Grasslands soil microbial communities from the Angelo Coastal Reserve, California, USA - 14_0927_12_40cm | ecosystem: Environmental > Terrestrial > Soil > Grasslands | place: USA... | reverse complement strand
CTTCGGGCGGAAGCGGAAGGGCTTGCAAGCGTTGCAGGCACTCGCGCACGGGGGCGACGCCGGCGATCGGTTGACCCGTCGGCAGCACGGAGCCAGAGCGCAAGGCGTTTTTCAGACGGAGCTCGATCGGATCGAGGTTCAGCGCCGCGGCGAGCTTGTCCATCTGCGCCTCGTAGGCGAAGCACGCCTGCACCGCACCAAACCCCCGCATCGCCCCGCAGGGCGGGTTGTTGGTGAAGACCGCGGTCCCGACCAGCCGCGCGTTTGGGACCTCGTAGGGCCCGGCCGCGAAGGTGGTGGCGTTGCCGATAACCGCGGGCGAGGTCGACGTGTAGGCACCACCGTCCACCAGGAGGCGAGCCTGGATGTTGACAAGCTTGCCGTCGCGACTCGCGCCGTGGCGCATCCAGATCCGCGCGGGGTGCCGATGGACATGGCCGTAAAACGACTCCTGCCGGCCGTAGCTCATCTTCACCGGGCGTCGCGTGCGTAGCGCCAACATGCAGGCGTGGATCTGCATGCTGACGTCTTCGCGGGCGCCGAAGGCGCCGCCCACGCCCGAGAGGTGAAGGCGCACCTTTTCCGGAGGGAGGTCGAGGCAGGGGGCGAGCTGCCCGAGATCGGCGTGCAGCCACTGCGTGGCGATGAACAGGTCGACGCCGCCATCGGCTGCCGGCACGGCGAGTCCCGCTTCGGGGCCCAGTGGTGCCTGGTCCTGCATGCCGGTCTCGTACATCCCTTCCACCCAGACGTCCGCCCGCGCCTGGGGATCGCCGTGGACGATCGTCAGCGAGCGAACGATGTTGCCCTGGGGATGAATGGGCGGCGCGCTCTTCTCGAGCGCCTGCTCCATGTCGGTGACCCGCGTTAGAGGTTTGTAGTTGACGGCGATCTTCTCGAGCGCGGCGCGTGCCAGTTCCGGGTCCTCCGCGGCGACGATCGCCACCGCCTCACCGGCGTAGCGCACCACATCTTTCGCCAGCACCGGTTGGTCCTGGACGTCGAGCCCGAAAGTCGGTTTGCCCGGGACGTCGGCGTGCGTCAGCACGGCGACAACGCCTGGCACGGCACCGGCGGCCGAGACATCGATCGAGATGATCTGCGCGTGTGGGTGCGGGCTCCGCAACGTCGCGCCCCACAACATGCCGTCGCGATGGAGGTCACTGGCGTACTCGAACGCTCCCTTGACCTTCGGGATGCCGTCAACGCGCCGCACCGACTCGCCGACGCCGCCTTGCCGGCGGATGTCGACGTTCATGCCCAGATCATGGTTGCCTCGCTGAGGTTGACCAGGTGCCCGTCATGGACGACCGGCTTTCCCTCGACGAAGAGATGTTGCACCGGGCCCGGATTGCAGAAGACGAGCGCCGCTACCAGGTCCGCTTCCGCACCGCGGTAGGCCAGGCCATCGGTCGCGAAGAGCGCGATGTCGGCGCGCTTGCCGACCTCGAGCGAGCCGACGTCGTCCCGACCGAGGCACGCCGCCCCGCCGCGCGTGGCAAGCCGCAGCGCCTGACGTGCGGTCATCGATGCGGCGCCCTTACGCGCCCTGGTGGTGAGCATCGCCTGGCGTGCCTCGGCAAGCAGGTTGCCACTGTCATTGGACGCCGATCCATCAACCGCGAGACCGACCTGGACTCCGGCGTCGAGCATCTCGCGGGCTGGCGCGAAGCCGGAGCCCAGCCGCATGTTCGAGGTCGGGCACCAGGCAGCGGCGGTACGGGTGGCGGCCATCCGTTTCATGTCCGCATCATCCACGTAGACGCAGTGCGCCAGCCACACGTCCGGGCCGAGGAAGCCGAGGTCGTCGAGCAGCTCGAGCGGCCGGCGATTGAAGGTCGACTTGCAGTAGCTCGCCTCGTCGAGCGTCTCGGCGATGTGGGTGTGGAGACGGACATTGCGCCGCCGGGCGAGCGCCGCCGACTCGCGCATCAACCGCTGCGATACCGAAAACGGTGAACAGGGGCCGACCGCGATGCGCAACATCGATCCGGCGGCAGGGTCGTGGAATCGCTGGATCGCCTCGTCCGTCGCCGCGAGGATGGTGTCGATCTCCTCGACCACCCGGTCCGGCGGCAGCCCTCCGCTGGATTCGCCCAGGTCCATCGAGCCGCGGCAGGGGTGGAAGCGTAGCCCGAGCTGGCCGGCAACCTCGATCTCGGTCTCGAGTAAGCCGGTGACGCCCGATGGAAAGACATAGTGGTGGTCGGTGGTCGTCGAACAGCCGCTGAGGGCGAGCTCGGCGAGGCCGACTTCGGCGGCGGTCCGCTCCCAATCGGCGTCGATGGTCGCCCAGACCGGGTAGAGCTCGCGCAGCCAATCGAACAGGCCGCCCTCTTGCGCGCGGACGCGGGTGAGGGTCTGGTAGAGGTGATGATGGGTGTTGACCAACCCTGGAAGGGCGACCAGGCCCCGACCGTCGATCACGTCGGGCTGCTCGCGAACCGGAGGGCGTCCCTGGCCAACCCAGGCAATGACGCCGCCGTCGATCAGGACCGATGCGTTCTCGAGCTCCGTACCCGCGTCGTCCATCGTGACCACGACCCGGCAGCCCTCAATCAGGATCACGTTCCGCCTCGCATCCGTGACGACGCCAGGCTTACGGCGTCGAGGATCTTCTGGTAGCCGGTGCAGCGGCAAAGATTGCCACTGAGGGCCTCTCGCACGGTGGCCGGGCTCGGCGTCGGGTCTTTTTGCAGCAACTCGGCCACGGCCACGACGAATCCAGGCGTGCAGAACCCGCACTGGACCGCGCCGGCTTCGACGAAGGCCTCCTGGATTGGATGCAGGCGCTCATCGGCCATCAAGCCCTCGACCGTGCGGACCTCACGCTCGTGCGCCTGGGCGGCCAGCACCAGGCAGCTGCAGACCAGGGCGCCCTCGAGCCAGACCGAGCAGGACCCACACTCACCCTGCTCGCACGCGTTCTTCGAGCCGTAGAGTCCCAGGCGGTCGCGCAGGAATGTCAGCAGACTCGCCCCGGGCCATACCTCGGCCTCACGCCACTCGTTGTTGACCTTCACTCTCACAACCATGCGGGCAGCCTCCGCTCGTTGAGTGCCCAGATAAGCGCGCGCCGGGCCAGCACCCGGCATCCATGGCGGCGGTAGGCGGCGGTCCCACGCACGTCGTCGAGTGGCTTTGCCGCCGCCGCGACCAGCGAGCCAAATTCGTCGATCACCTGCTCGGTGATGGTGATGGACGAGTCTTGCCAGGCGCCCGATGACGTCATTGCGGCAGCGATTTGCTGCTCCGCCTCCGTGGCGCGAAGGATGGTCGGGCCTACCGACCCGAGGGCGACCTTCACCGCACCGTTCTCCTCGTCGACTACCAGGCAGAGTCCGGCGACCGAGATCACCATGGCATTGCGGGTGCCGATCTTCGAAAAGCTTCCGGGACCGCGAAGGCGTCGCCAGCGGGTCCCGATGATCAGCTCATCCGGAGCGATCGCCGTCTTCTTGGGTCCAGTGAGGAATGCGTGCCAGGCCAACGATCGTTCTCCGCGGGCACGGCTCCGCAGGACCACGTCGGCGTCGTAGGCGGCCAGCACCGGAAGCGCATCGCCGGCCGGCGAAGCCGTGCCAAGGTTGCCGCCAACCGTGCCGCGATTGCGGATTTGCGGTGACCCGACCGAGCGGGAAGCCTGGACTAATGGCTTGAACTCGGGCATTTCCTTAACGATGGTGGCGTAGGTGAGGCCTGCGCCAAGGAAGACATGGCCGTCTTCCTGTTGCCATGAGGCGAGCTCGGCGACTCGGCTCAAGTCGATCATGGCGGCCGGGCGCAGGCGGCCGAAGTTCAGGTCGACCATCAGGTCTGTGCCGCCTGCTATCGGCGTGGCTTCGGGGCGCTCGCCCTTGATCGCGAGGGCTTCCTCGAGGGAGTGCGGCAAGAGGACTTCCATGACGGTGCGACTACTTTATCTGCGCCGCCGCCGCCCGCACGCCTCGGAGGAGCGCCCGCGCGCCGAGCACCAGGTGCTCATCGGAGGTGTTCTCCTGCGGCGAGTGGCTGATGCCGCCGATACTCGGGACAAAGAGCATGCCGGTCGGGACGTGACGCGCGAGGATGGCGGCGTCATGACCCGCGCCACTCCACAGCCTGGCCGGCTCGTGACCAAGCTCCTGGCACGCCGCTTCGAGCCGTTCCATCTGCGCGGGATCCATGCGCGCGGGCGGCACCCAGGAGAGCCGCTCGGTCTCCGCCCGGCACCCTTCCTCGGCGGAGATCGTTTCGAGATTCGTGTTGAAGGTCTCGACGATCCGATGCACGACCGACTCCTCGAGGTGACGCACCTCGAGCGTGAAGGCCGCACGGCCGGGGATGACGTTGACGCCCCCTGGATCGAACTGCATGGCCCCGATGTTCGCCACCGCCTCTGGATCGACGTTCTGCACGAGCTCGCGCAGACCCGCGGCCGCTCGGGCGGCGGCCCGACCGGCGTCGTGGCGAAGCCGGAAGGGTGTCGTGCCCGCGTGGTTTTGGCTTCCGATCACGCGCACCTGCTGGCGATAAACGCCAACAATCCCGGTCACGACCGCGAGGTCGACGCCGTCGGCCTCCATCCGCGGCCCTTGCTCGATGTGCAGCTCGAGGAAGGCGGCGATCGAGTGCATGTGTTGCTGGGCATCGAGCATGCGATCGACCTCGCGTCCGGCCGACGCGATCACCTGGCTGATCGGATCACCCTGCCAATCGCGCCCGTCGCGGAGTTGCTCCAGATCAAGCTCTCCGGTGAGCGCCAGGCTGCCGATCAATCCGATGGCAAAGCGAACGCCTTCCTCGTCGGCGAACCCGACCACCTCGACGCGCGCCGCGAGCGGCTCACCCGATTCCACCATCGTGCGCAGGACTTCGAGGCCGGCGACGGCACCGTAGGCGCCGTCGAGCCGTCCGCCATTCGGGACGCTGTCGAGGTGCGAACCGGTGAGCAGCCTGGGACCGGCACTCCCGGACATGTGACCAAACACATTCAGGGCGGCATCGACGCGCGGCTCGAGCCCTGCCTCCCGGATCCGCTCCGCAAACCAGCGTCGCGCCGCCAGGTCGGCTTCGGACCACGCGAGCCGGTCGACCCCGCCGTCGGCCTGTGCACCAATGGCCGAGAGCGTTCGCAGGTCGGAGAGCAACCGTTGCGGGTTGATGTCGCTCATCGGGGCACCGCCTCGGAGTCGAACGGCGCACATTTCAAAAAGCGACCGAAACCAGGCGCACCCACGACGACGCCGTCGCGATAGACCACCTGACCGCGAGCGATGGTGGCGTGAACTTTGCCGCGGACCGTCAGGCCTTCGTAGGGCGAAAAGCCTGCACGGCTGTGGAGTTCCGCGGCGGAGAGGGTGCGCGTTGGGCGTGGATCGAAGATGACCAGGTCGGCGTCGGAGCCGGGCCGGATGTCGCCCTTGCGCGGCCACAGCCCGAAGATCTTCGCCGGGTTCGTCGAGAGCAGGCGGACCATCTGGCGAACCTGCATGTGATGCGCCACCACCCCAAACGTGTACAGCAGGAGCAGCGAGGTCTCGACGCCGGGGATCCCGGGGCTGACGCGACTGAAGTCATCGATTCCCTCGCGTTGCGCGAGGGAAAAGCCGCAGTGGTCGCTGCCCAGGCTATGGATTTGCTGCTCCATCAGCCGCGTCCATAGCTGCGACTGGCTGGCACGGTCGCGCAGCGGCGGCGTCATCAGGTAGCGCGCCGCATCGGGGCGGCCGTAGACGGAGTCGTCCAGCATCAAGTAATGCGGGCAGGTCTCGGCGATCGCTTCCACCCCCTGGTCGCGGGCCTCGGTGATCAGGTCGACCGCGCGCGGCGACGACAGGTGGACGAAATAGATCGGGCTTCGGGTCAGTTGGCTGAACAGCAAGCCGCGGCTGACGGCCTCGATCTCGGCGGCGGCAGGGCGCGCGGCACCGTGGTAGGCGAGCCCCGACTTCCCCTGTCGCAGCAGCTCCTGGGTCTTCCCGACCACGATCGCGTCGTTTTCGGCATGCACCTGGACCAGCAGGCCAGCCTGCCCCGAGCGTTCCATCAACCGGTACCAGGTCCAATCGTCGGCGTAGAAGATGGTGTCCCGATAAGTCGTGTAGACCTTGGCGCTCGTCACACCGGCCTCGACAAGCGCTTCGAGCTCACGCTCCCAGCCATCGGCAAGGTTGGTGATGTTGAGGTGGATGCCGTAGTCGACGTGGGAGCGCCCTTCGATCAGTTCGAGCCGCGCGTGTAGGGCCTCTGCGAATGTCTGGCCGGGCAGTTGCGGGGCGAAGTCGAGATAGGTCGTCACCCCGCCGGCGGCGGCGGAAGCCGAGCCGCTCTCGAAGTCGTCCGCCGTGCGGGCGGTGCCGGTGTCGAGCAGTAAATGGGTGTGCGGATCGACCACCCCCGGCAGGACCAGCATGCCGGTCGCGTCGATGACGTCCTCGTAGTCCCCGATGCCGTCACCGACTTCGGCGATCTTGCCGGCGCGGACGAGCACGTCGGCTTTCCGCTCGCTGTCGGCCGTCACGACCGTTCCCCCTCGGACCAGCATCGACTGGCTCACGCCGCCCACGGCACCCGCGCCTTGCCTTTGAACTCGGCGTTCAGCCGTCCCACCAGCTCAGCGAGCTCTGCCTTGGCTCTCGTGGCCGACAGTCGGGACGCCAGCTTTTTGCGGCGCGCCCAATGAAGCCAGCTTTCGAGACTCTTCGCGTGCCGGCCGCTCTCGGTGTGAACCTGTGTCCCGATGACTAACAGCCTTCGTTCGAGGTGGAGCGCCGCGAAAGACACCTGCGGACCGGCGGCGACACGGCTCCGCGGATCGTCGGTCCTGATGAGTCCGTGGCGGCGGACAAGTTCAAGCAGACGTAGCGATTGGGGGTTCAAGCCGTTGACTTGCCAGGGTTCGCCACAGCAGCCGACTGCGTAGACCTGGGGCCAGAGTGTGTCGAGCACGAAGGTTACCTTTCCGTTCAGCAGTTTCAGCAGGACGACGTCTGAGCGATCAGCCAGTTTCCTGACTTCGCGGTAGATGGCCCCTCCGCTCGGATGACCCCACCACGAGCCCGCAATGGGCTTACCCGCGACCAGGCTGACGACGCTCGGAAGCCTGGGATCCGACTCGAGCAGGAGCCCGTAGCGCCGCAAGGCCGAGGCGACGGAATCGAGGCTCGTCGCGCGCTTCAGACGCCAATCTCGTACAGGTTGCCCGGGTCGAAGTCGAGGCCGTTGACGACCTGCCAGAGTGCGGCGACCGCCTTCATCGCGTTGCGCCGTTCGAACGGTGCCAGGTCCTTGCCGTCCTTCAACACCCTCACCAGGCTCAGGTAGCTCTCGACCAGCGTCCGCTCCGACTCGCTCAGCTCGACGCCCATCGCATTTTTCATGCCGTCACCCTCCGTTCGCCGGCCGTCCCGATGACGATACGATCGTCCTGCAGCCGTTTCGCCTTTAACTCGAAGCGCGGCAGGCTGCCCTTCTCGACTTGTTTGCAGCCGAAGCGCAGACCTTCGTGCGCCTGCGACAGCGACTTGGCGAGCTCGCCCACGATCCGGTCAGCGTTGACGCCATCGCGCTCTGGAATCTCGACCAGCACCTCGATCTCGTCCTGACGGCCGTCGGCGGTGTAGAGGTGGATCCGGAACTCATCGATCTCCTTGTACTCGCGCACGATCGCCTCGACCGCGCGCGGATAGACGTTGGTGCCCCGCACCAGCTTCATGTCGTCAACCCGGCCGCGAATGCCGCCCTCATACAGGTCGAAGGTGCGGCCACAGGTGCAGCCGCTGGCCGGTACCCGGATCACAAGATCGCGGGTGCGGTAGCGAAGTACCGGAATGAATCCCCGACCGAATGAGGTGATCAGGCGCTCGCCCAGTTCCCCGTACCCAACCGGCTCGCCGGTCTCCGGGTCGACGACCTCTTCGATGTAATGGTCTTCGATGATGTGCGTCCCGCCCGGCTGCTTCTCGCACTCGAAAATCATGATGGTGCCGACTTCGGTCATGCCGGCGGTGTCGGCGGCCTTGGCGCCCCATTCCTCCTCGATCAGGCGCTTGGTCGCCGGGATCGAGCCCGCCGGCTCGCCGGAAAGGATCAGCCGCTTGACCGAGCTGCCGGCCAGGTCGACGCCCATCGTCTTTGCCTCCTGCGCCATCCGCAGTGCGTAGGTGGGCGTCGAGCAGACCACCGTTGCCTTCATGCTGAGGATCTGCTTGACGCGGGCCTCGGTCGTCATGTTGCCCCCCGGCAGCACCAGGCAGCCGATCTTCTCGCTGGCGTAGTGCGCGCCCCAGAAGCCGACGAAGGTGCCGTAGCTGAAGGCGAAGAAGACGATGTCGGCCGGCCGCACGCCGAAGCCCCAGAACCCGTAGCACCACATCTCGGCGATCCACTCCCAGTCCTTCATGCTGTCGAGCACCTGCAACGGGATCCGGCCGGTGGTACCCGAGGTCAGGTGGTAGCGCACCGCCACTTCCTCGGGAGCCGCGAGCAGCGGACCGAAGGGGGGCTTGTCCAGTTGCGCCTGCATCCACTCGTCGCGCGTCATCATTGGGATTCGGCGCAGGTCTTTGAGACTCTTGATGGAATCCGCGGTGACGCCGGCGGCCTTTAGCCGGGCCGCCTGCCAGGGGACCTTAGCCTCGGCCCAGGCGACCAGGTTTTTGAGCTTGCGGACCTGGAGTGCCTCGATCTGGTCGCGAGGCATGGTCTCGTGCCGGGGATTCCAGTACGGTGATTCCTTCACGCATCCCCTCCTTTATTCGCCCTCGTTGTAACACTTTTTTGGAATAAGCTGAAGCCGACTTGGCCACGGCCGGAAAACCGAAGGAGGAGGGCGCGCCATACCGCCTGGGCGGGATGGGCTTCCAGGACGCGTCGGGGCGCCGCCTCAGTTACGACTCCTACCTCCACCTCCGGGAGCTGCTCGACTTGCAACAGGGACTCACCGAGGCGCACGACGAGCTGCTCTTCATCGTGGTGCACCAGGTGTACGAGCTCTGGTTCAAAGTGCTGATCGACGAGCTGGAGAGCGTCCGAACCGCGATCGAGGCCGAGGAGCTGCGCGTCGCGAGGCACGCGCTTAACCGGGTCAAGGTGATCGAGGACCTGTTGGTGGAGCAGGTCGCGGTCCTCGAGACCATGGCCCCGCAAGATTTTCTGACCTTCCGTTCCGAGCTGGCGCCCGCCAGCGGTTTTCAGTCGGTCCAATTTCGTGAGATCGAGTTCCTCTCCGGGCTGAAGGACGCCGGATACATCAAGGCAGTTGATGGGGAAGGGGAGGCGCGAGCGCGACTGCAACGGCGCCTCGACGAACCGTCGCTGCACGATGTCTTTACCGTGCTGATCAAGCGCCGCGGCGTGACGATCCGCGACCTCTATCGGCAGGGCGACCGCCATGCGGACCTGCTGGAGCTGGCCGAAGCGCTGCTCGACCACGACGAGGGCTTTCGTCTGTGGCGGCTGCGCCACGTCGAAATGGTCGAGCGGCAGATCGGCGACAAGCCCGGCACCGGTGGATCAACCGGCGTGCGCTATCTGCAGTCCACGCTCGGAAAGCGTTTTTTTCCAGAGCTCTGGGAGGTCCGCGCCCAGCTCTAGCCCGGACCAGCGGCAATGTGTACCGCAACGTCATCCACCACGAGTGCGCTGGTGTGACGCCCTCCCCCGGTAATCGAGACCGACTCGCCGAGCCCCACCGCCCGGTGTCGCGTGGCCTCACCCGCGCCGGCCATCCGGATCCATTCGAGGGCAGCCTTCATATCCGCGGTTCGATCACCTGATTTGGGGATCAAGGACTCGGCGATGTAGCTGCCGATCAGGCCTTGCCAGAGCCGTGCCAGCGTCGATGGCCGGTCGAACAGGTCGAGGGCCACGGGCTCGCCGTCAACGAATGCGAGCACTCCCGACTGGCCCGTTTCGGGCTGCAACTGGCGGAGGCGATCCTCGATCTCTGGTCGGCGCTGCTTCTCGATATCCGAGTACGCCAGCGTGTTCGAATCCACCCCGAGATCTCCAAGGTGGCCGGCGACTCCCCTCCACACTGCCCCCTGATCCGCCACGAACGTCCCGAAGGCTCGAGCTGATGTCGTGACGGAACGTCTCTTCGCCGCGCGGAGCTTCGGTGAAAGCGCATAGTCCGCCCGGCGGGCCTTTAAGGTCGCATGCCGCCAGCGACCTGCCTCCACGCAGGACACGGGAATCTCGAGCGTCGTTTCCCCCGGCACCAGGATCGTCGTGTTCAGGACGCGGTTCTGCTTGAGGCCGACCAGGATCTCCCCGTCGATCATCAGGACGGGGACCTTCGCACTGATCCTTACTTGCAACGTCGATACAGCGCCGCGTGCGTCGACCTCGGTGATTTCGGCGGTGCCGTCTTTCTGCGCTTCCGCCAGGGTCACGTATTCGAGTTCGGGGCCGTCGCAGAAGACCGGTAACAAGGTCAGCCGGCCGGCTGTCTGGGGCGTACCGAGACGAAACCCCGGGGGCGCCCCCTGTTCGAGCCGCTCACGGACGATGTCAACCGCGGTGCGAGGTGCCAAATCGGAAGAGCGATCTGCCATTGCGTTGACCTCCTTGGCCGTTGCGTTTTAGAGGCTGACAGCATAGCATATACGCTATGAGCATAGTTTATCCGATTGCGAGCGTAGCGTGGTAGACGGCAGAATCGTATTCATGGCATCGCCGGAACCGGCGGCTCTTTCCCAGCCGCCCCGGGGCAAAGATTTCTACGGGGCGCTTGGCCGCGCGATCAAGGTTACCCGCACCGAGCAGGGACTCGAGCGAACAGAGCTCGCCCGGCTGTCCGGTCTTTCTTATCCCTACCTATCG
>Ga0066680_10001016_pt1 | contig 10815 bp, 9 predicted proteins | sample GraSoiAngelo_129_FD_62297 | JGI IMG/M metagenome (GOLD analysis project Ga0066680, IMG submission 62297) | Grasslands soil microbial communities from the Angelo Coastal Reserve, California, USA - 14_0927_12_40cm | ecosystem: Environmental > Terrestrial > Soil > Grasslands | place: USA... | reverse complement strand
GGCCCAAGCCGGTAACCTACAATGCCGGCTTCGAGGACGGCGAACTTGACCTGCAGGCCCAGCGTGCCTTCGTAGAATTCGCGAGCCTGCTGTAGATCTCCGACCGCCAGCATGACGTTGTCGATGCCCAGGACTTCGAGCTGGCTCACCTCAGGCAGCGACGCAGGCTGCTACCAACAGGATCGGGTCCGTCCGCAGAGCCTCGTCCAGGACCCGGTCGACATCCTCTGCCGAACTGACCGACTGGACCATGGTGCGCAAGCGGGGTGCCCCGCGAAAACCCTTCAGGCCCCAGGCGATGAACTTGCGCAGCATTCGCGATCCGCGTTCGGACCCGTAATACTCGAGAACCAGTTCGCAGTGTCTGCGCACCAACGCTATCCGGCCGGGCCAGTCGAGGTCGGCGATCTGCGCACCTTGCGTCAGCCGGGCGACCGTCTGGCGAACCAGCCAGAGGTTGCCCAGGATGCCGCGGCCGAGCATGACAGCATCGACCCCGGTCTCGCGCATCCGCCGGGAGGCGTCGTCCGCAGATTTGAGGTCTCCGCTACCCGCGACCGGAACCCGGACCAGAGCCTTGACCTCGGCGATCGCCTCCCAGTCCGCGGAGGGATCGTAGCCCTGCGAGCGGGTCCGGCCGTGTACGGCCAGCCCGCTGATCCCGGTGGACTCGAGTGCGGTGGAGAGCTCCCGGTAGTTGCGGGATGCGAAATCCCAACCGAGCCGGATCTTCACCGTCACCGGTACCGGCACCGCCCTGACCACGGCTTCCGCCACCCTGCAGGCGCGCACGGGATCGCGCAACAACGACGAGCCGCCTGAGGTTTTGACCACCTTGGGCACCGGGCAGCCCATGTTGATGTCGATGATGTCGGCGCCGTGCTCGCCGGCCATGCGGGCAGCCTCCGCCATCACCTGTGGGTCGCCTCCCATGAGCTGAACCGATACCGGGCGCTCGTCCCAGGAAAGATCCATCAGGCGGAACGATTCGCGATGGCGGCGGACGAGCGCTTCGCTACTGATCATCTCGGTGCAGGCCAGCCCGGCGCCGAACTCCCGGGCGATCTTGCGGAAGGGCGCGTCGGTGACCCCCGCCATGGGCGCGACGTAGACCGGTGAGCTCAAGGTGTACGGCCCGACTCTCATGCGTTCAGCTCGTAGATTAGACGAAGCCCTTCGAGCATCAGCCGATCATCGACCACCTCGATCACGGACGTCTCCGAGGCAATCAACGTGCTGTGGCCGCCGGTGGCGATCACCCGAGCGTCCGCGCCCAGCTCCTTGCGCATCCGGGCGACCATCCCCTCGACCTGCGCAACGAAACCGAAGATGATCCCGGCCTGCATGCTCTCCACGGTGGTCCGGCCGATGACATGGCCGGGAGCGCGAAGCTCGACCCGCTGCAGGCGGGCAGCCCGCTCGTAAAGGGCATCGACCGAGATCCCCATACCTGGCGCAATCGCGCCACCCAGGTAATCCCCCTCCCGGGAGATGGCATCATAGGTGGTCCCGGTCCCGAAGTCGATGATGATCAGCGGGCCCCCATATTTCCGGAAAGCCGCCAGCGCCGCCACGATCCGGTCGGCGCCGACCTCCTTGGGGTCGCGGTACAGGATCTTCATGCCGGACTTGATACCGGGCTCAACCATGAGTGGCTCGCGCCCGAAGTAGCGGCGGACCGCCTCGACCAGGCTCGTGTTCAGGGGTGGGACGACGCTGGCGACCACGACAGCCTCCACCGCCTTAGGATCCAGCCCCTCCTGACGGATCAGCTGAAGCATGGAGATGCCCAGCTCGTCCGGCATGCTGTCTCGCCGGGTGGCCAGCCGCCAGTCGTGGACCAGGCGCTCCCCCTGGAAGAGCCCGAAGGTCAGGTTGGTATTTCCGAGGTCGATCGCCAGCAGCATGGTGGTCAGTGTAACGGCGCTTTTGCGCGCCTTCCTGTTCCTAGAATTGGCTTCAGGATGATCGCCGATCCCGAGGTGGCCGCGGAGAACAGGCTGCTGCGACCGTTCCTGCGCGAGGGGCGGATCGTGCAGTGGCCCGCCCGCCAGCACATACGGCGCGTGCTACTCAGCGAGGTCGCGCGGTCATTTCCACCCGGCCTGCGGATCCGGGAAAAGGACGTCGACTCTCTACTGCACCAGTTCTGGCCGGATCACTGCCAGCTCCGGAGGGAGCTCGTCGAGCTGGGATTGCTCAACCGTAAGAACGGACTGTACTGGCGGATCGGCTAGTAAATATCCTCTTTGCGGGTGTCTTCGTCGGCCTCGGGCACGTCGATCGACTCCTCCTCGGCTGAGTCAACAGTGTGCATACCGTCCAGCTCTTCCGAGCCTTCCTCGCCGTCCTCGTCCGCGTCGTCCGGCGCGGCTGCCCGGTTGAGCAACGAATCTTTCGCGTAGGGCCGAAACTCGTCGCGGCCCCCCTTCTTGATGGTGAACGAGGGCTTGCCGAGGAATTTCGGGTCCTGATGCGTCTCCCGGATGATGATCCGGATGGCCGACCCTTCACAGGTCGCGACAGCTCCCGAGTACCGGTTTCCGCCTTCGATGAACTTGATCAGGCGCCGACCCAGAGCGTGCTCGAGGTGTCCCAGGTTGACACCTCGGCTCGTCTCGACATTCATCGTGTCGCCGTTGACGATCAGCTTGACCGGATCGCCGCCCGCCACCTTGGCGCACGGATCACCGTCGGTATGGAGGTGGAGGGCCGTCAGCGCCGTCTTGCCGGTCTCCTCGATGAAGGCGTCGACATCGACCTTAGCCCGGGAGATAGGGACCGGCGCCTTCCCGCCGCGAACGGCCTGCAGCTTGGCCAGGTTCTTCTGAGCGATGGGGTTGACCGGGTTCACCTTGAGGGTTCCCTGGTAGGCCTCCACAGCTTCATCCACCTGGCCCATCTCCGTGTATGCCTTCCCCAGCCGGTTCAGCGTCTCCTCGTCCGGACCGAAGCGATCCAGGACGATCCGGTTGACCTGGATAGCGTCGACCCAGCGACTGGCGAGGGCAAGCTCGATGGCCTCGTCGACGTACTGGGCCCGTGGTTTTATGCGCTCGGCGAATTCAGCCAGTTGGGATGCCTCCTCGGTGCGTGCTATACCCTACGCGGGGGTCAAAACCGTTGTCAAGCTTGCCGTTGGCTTTGCGCACTGGGTTCACAACGAACACACGGAGCGGTTGCTTGTGCCTCTCCCCAGGTCGACTGGTGGCCAGGGGCGGTACTTATTAAGAGGTATTAGAGGCCCAGGCATTCAAATTCGGCCCGAATTGACACTCCCTAGGCGACCGTGTATAAAGACATCGCCTTTTCGAAGCACTCGGTAAATCCAAGAAGGACAGGTGGAAGGAGGAAGAATGAAGCAACCCAGGATTCTGGTGGGGCTTGCTCTGGCCAGCATTGCGCTGGCGGCGTGCGGCAATTCGACCAGCGGCGGAAGCGCCAACAAGGGCACGATCAAGATCGGCGTCGATCTGCCGGAGTCGGGAGCCGAGACCTCAAATGGCATCCCGACCCTGAACGGTGTCAAGTTCGCCGTTCAGCAGAAGGGTTCCGTTGACGGTTTTAAACTCGAGTACTTCAACCTGGATGACGCCGTCAACGGTGTCCACGACGCCGTCAAGGGCGCCCAGAATGTCCAGCAGTTTGTCGACGATCCCAAGGTCCTGGCCGTGGTCGGACCGTTCAACTCCGGCGTGGCCCGGGCTGAGATCCCGAAAACCAACCGCGCCCACCTGGTCCAGATCAGCCCCGCGAATACCAACCAGTGCCTGACCAAGGACATCTATATTCCTACGGCCCTCAGCGGCAAGCCCGACGTGGACTGCAAAGCGGCAGGCCTGCCGTTCCCCAAAGACCTGCGTCCGACTGGGGCCAACAACTACTTCAGGGTCGCCACCACCGACGACCTTCAGGGGCCCGCCATGGCGGACTTTGCCCTGACTACACTTAGCATCACGAAGGTCGGCGTGGCGTCCGACGCCGAGGCGTACGGCAAGGGAATTGCCGACACCTTCTCCAGCCGCTTCACGGGTAAGGGCGGTACCGTGGTAAAGCGCCAGGATTTTCCGAACGCCTCCCAGGTACACGACTTCACTAGCTTCCTTCGCGCCGCTCAGCGAGCCGGCGCCCAGGGAATCTATTTCGGTGGCACCGATAGCAACAACGCCTGTGTCGTCCGCAACCAGATGAAAGGGATCTTCGCCGACAGCGCGCCCTTCATGGGCGGCGACGGCATCGTGACCGGCCAGTGCCTCAAGGATGCTGCTGCCCAGGCTCCTGGGATGCGCGGCACCGTGGCCACCGTCGATGCGAGCCAGCGCCCGGATGCCAAGGCCACGATCGACGCTTTCAAGGCAGCCTACCCGAACGCCAGCGACTACGGCGCGTACACGATGCCGGCCTATGACTGCACCCAGATCATCATCGCGGCCATCCATCGGGCGATCCAGGCCAACGGCGGCAACATGCCAACCCGCCAGCAGGTCCTCGACCAGATGTCCAAGACCGACTACACCGGCGCTCTCGGTCACACCAGCTTCGACGACAAGGGGGACACCACGAACAAGGTCGTGACGGTTTACGAAGCTAAGGGCAGCCCGGTTGATTGGGCATCCGTCAAAGCCTTCGATTACACCAACGGCCTATAAGCGCTAGCTGAAGGAGGAGGAGCCGCCGCTCCTTCTCCGCTCAGCCACGAGGGAGAGCCAGCTGGTCGGAGCGGTAAAACGTACGCGGAGCGCCCTCAGCGGAGCCGTCGGAACCTGGGCCTTCCTTGGCGGCTTTGCCCTGGTGTTGGTCGTCCTGCTGGCGCCCAAGGCGGCTTCCGACCTATCGCTGTTCGTCCAGATTCTGGTCATTGGAATCGCCAACGGGGCGATCTATGCGCTGATTGCGCTTGGGTACACGATGGTCTACGGCATCATCGAGCTGATCAACTTCGCCCACGGCGACGTCTTCACGCTGGGCGCCTTCCTCTCACTACCTCTTCTCGGCGCTTTCGGCCTGACCGAAGGGAAGTCGAGCGGCGTGAGCGTTTACCTGGCCCTGATCCTGATCGCGGCCATCGTGATGTTGTTGACCGGAACCATCAACGTGGTGATCGAAAGGGTCGCCTACCGGCCGCTGCGCAACGCTCCCCGCCTGGCTCCCTTGATCACGGCCGTCGGCATGTCCTTCATCCTGGAGGGCATCATGTACTTCTGGCGGGGCGCCAGCCCCATCCACTATCCGGACCTGATCCCCAACCCGCGTATCCCCCTCCTGGCCGGAGCGACGATCGGTTTGAAAGACATCATCGTGATCGTAGTCGCGATCGTGCTGGTCATCCTGCTCACAGTTTTCATCAACGGCTCCAAGCTCGGTAAGGCGATGCGGGCGACTGCCCAGGACCGCGAGGCCGCGCAGCTGATGGGCATCGACATCAATCGAACTATCGCGGCCACCTTCTTCATCGGCGCCGTGCTGGCGGGCGCAGGCGGCGTCATCTTCGGCCTCTACTTCAACAGCGTCCGGTTCGACCTCGGCTTCGGCGTCGGCCTGTTCGCCTTCACCGCCGCGGTCTTCGGCGGCATCGGGAACATCCAGGGGGCCGCCCTGGGCGGGCTCGCCATCGGGCTCGTTCAGGCATTCTCGAATGCCTACTACCAGTCCGCCCTGACGGATGTCTGGATATTCGCCATCTTGATCCTGGTCCTGGTCTTCCGCCCGACCGGTCTGCTGGGAATGCAGGTGCCGGAACGATGAGCCGGCAGGTTTCCAGTTCCGATTCGGCCATGCGCTGGGCCACCGGCTTCTTCCGCGATCGCAACCGCACCATCTACACCATCCTTCTGGTGGGGGCCCTGCTCTTCCCCAGCATCGCCGACATCACCACGGGGGGCGAGGGCAATCACCTGGTCAGCACGGCCGCGGATGCCGGTGTGTTCGTCCTGCTGGCGATCGGGCTCAACATCGTGGTGGGTTTTGCCGGCCTCCTCGACCTGGGCTACGCAGCCTTCTTCGCGATTGGCGCCTACACCTACGGCCTGCTGGCTTCGGGATTGCTCTCCGGCAGTCCGCTGCACCAGGAGTTCCACTTTCCGTTCTGGATCATGCTGTTCGTGGCGATGGGGGTGGCTGCCGCCTTCGGGGCCATCCTGGGAGCCCCGACTCTGCGGCTCCGGGGAGACTACCTGGCCATCGTCACTCTGGGTTTCGGAGAGATCGTGCCCCGGATCTTCCGCTTTCTGGGGGCCGGCTCGCCGATTGGCAACTGGACCGGCGGGGTCAACGGCATTGCCGCCATCGACCCGCCCACCCTTCCCTTCTTTCTCACCGGGCCCTGGGTGGGGGCTCCGATCCAGGTTGTCAAGCCCTTTGATTTCTCCGACCCGATCGCCTACCCGATGGACTTCTATCTGCTCATCCTGATCCTGGTCGTCCTCTCGATTTTCGCGGTCAACAACCTGCAGAACTCGCGGCTCGGCCGGGCCTGGATGGCCGTCCGGGAAGACGAAGTGGCGGCTGCCGCGAGCGGGGTGAACACGGTCGCCATCAAGCTGCTCGCCTTTTCCATCGGCGCTTCATTCTCAGGTTTCGCGGGATGCTACTACGGGGCCAAGCTCTCCACGGTGGGCTCCGAAAACTTCGAGTTCATCGTGTCGGTCACCATCCTGATCATGGTGGTGCTGGGGGGAATGGGAAACATCCCGGGTGTGATTGTCGGGGCGTTGACCATCTCGTTTGTCAATTTCTATGTCCTCACCAACTTGCCGGATTACGCCTCGAGCATTGCCAGTACCATCGGCCTCGATTTCTTGAACAAGTCGAGCGGCGACTGGATCGGGCTCCACGACGAAGTCCAGCGGCTCAACTACCTGATCTTCGGCCTGATCCTGGTGGTGGTAATGCTGCTACGACCGCAAGGCCTCTTTCCCAGCCGAATACGTGAGCAGGAGCTCGAGAAAGGCACCGCTGAGGAGGCGGTGTTCGACCTGCGCGAGGGTTCACCGGAATGACGGCGCCCGAAACCGAGCAGCCCACCATCCTGGCCCTTCAGGGTGTGACCAAGCGATTTGGGGGCTTGACCGCGGTCGGCAACGCCAGCTTCGAGATCAAGAAGGGCGAAATTTTCGCCCTGATCGGTCCCAACGGCGCCGGCAAGACCACCCTCTTCAACACCATCACCGGTCTCTACAAGCCGACCGCGGGCCAGATCATCTTTCAGGGTCGCGACGTCACCGGGCTCAAGCCCTACCGGATTGCCCACCTTGGTATCGCCCGCACCTTCCAGCAAATCCGGCTCTTCGCCTACATGTCCGCCCTCGACAACGTCCGGATCGGGGAGCACAGCCGGATGCACGCCAAGCTCTGGGACGCCGTCTTCAAGACTGGAAGGGCGCGCCGGGAAGAGGCGAAAGTGACCGAACGGGCTATGGAGCTGTTGGAGTTCGTGGGTATCCGCCAGCAGGCTCACAACTACGCCCGCAACCTGCCCTATGGGCACCAGCGCCGCCTGGAGATCGCCCGGGCTCTGGCCAGCGACCCGCGCCTTCTCCTGCTCGACGAGCCAGCCGCCGGTGCCAATCCACAGGAGAAGCGCGAGCTGATGGAGCTGGTGCAAAAGGTGCGCAGCCAGGACATCACGGTCCTGCTGATCGAGCACGACATGAAGGTCGTGATGGGGATCTCGGAGCGAATCGTCGTCCTCGACTACGGAGAGAAGATCGCCGAAGGCAAGCCCCAGGAAGTACGGACCAACCCGAGAGTGATCGAGGCGTACCTGGGAAAGAGCGCGTGAGGGCTCGACGTGGCGCTGCTTGAAGTCGATTCCATCAACACCTTCTACGGTCGGGTGCAGGCCTTGCACGGGGTGTCTCTGTCCATCGAAGAGGGAGAGATCGTGACCCTGATTGGGAGCAACGGCGCCGGCAAGACGACCACTCTCCGCACCATCTCTGGCCTCAACCCACCGGCGAAGGGCCGGGTCCGCTTCCGCGGCAGGGACATCACCGGGCTCGCCCCCAACCGAGTCGTCGGACTCGGGATCGGCCAGGTGCCGGAGGGCCGCCGGGTGTTTCACCGGATGACCGTCCGCGACAACCTCTTTTTGGGCGCATACGTTCGCAATGACCGGGACGACATCCGGGGGGATGAGGAGCAGATGCTCACTCTCTTTCCGCGATTGAAGGAGCGGCGCAACCAGATCGGGGGAACCCTGTCCGGGGGTGAGCAGCAGATGCTGGCGATCGGCCGAGCGCTCATGTCTCGGCCCAAGCTGCTGCTGCTGGATGAGCCCTCGTTGGGCCTGGCACCCATCATGGTCGATACCATCTTCCAGGTGATCCGGGACATCAATCAGCGCGGCACAACCATCCTCTTGATCGAGCAGAACGCCGCCAAGGCTCTGGCCGTAGCCAACCGTGGCTACGTGCTGGAGACCGGCCGGGTGGTGAAAGAGGGCACGGCCAGAGCCCTGCTCGAGAGTCCTGACGTCCAGCGCGCCTACCTGGGGATCTGAAGCGGGGTCCACCCGGATCTTTGCCCTCGGGTTGGCGGGCTCGCTGGTGGCGGGCTCCGGGCTGGCGGGATGCGCCAATTCCTCTGTGCCGTCTGTCCGGGGACCTGTGCTGGCGACCATCGCGGTCGGCGACCGGCCCGGGACTGCCGCCGTCGGCGCCGGGGCCGTCTGGGTTCCGAACACCGGAGCCGGGACTGTCTCCAGGATCGACCCCTCGACAAACCGGGTGGTGCAGACCGTCAGGGTAGGCGACGCCCATGACTTCTACACCCGCGTCTGCGAGCCGTACGGATCGGTCCATAGCTTCATGGGGACAACCTTCAACATCCGCCGCTGTGACCTTCCGAGCGCCGTGGCTCCGGGCCAGGGCACGGTGTGGATCACCAGAAATGACCAGCAGTCCGTTGTCGGCGTCGACCCCAACGGTCGGCAGATCGCCTCAATCCCGCTGGGTGTGACTCCCCTGTACCTGGTAGTCACCGACCGGGCGCTCTGGATGACGAGCTACCAGACCGATGCTATCGTTCGCGCCGACCCCGCGTCCGGTCGGGTGGTCAGCGTGATCCGTGAGCCTGGTCAGGGACCATCCGGGATCGCGGTTGGCGAGGGGGCCATCTGGGTCGCGAATAGCCGGGCGGGGACTGTCGTCCGGATCGACCCTGCTGACAACCAGGTCATCGCCACCGTCCCGATCGAGTGCGTGCGAGTCTGCGAGATCGGACCGGTGCCCCTGGCGGTTGCGACCGGCTTCGGGGCAGTCTGGGTCCGCAATGAGGGAAACGGCACCCTCTCCCGGATCGACCCCAAGACCAATCGGGTGGTGGCGACGCTGGACATCGACGCGTTCTATGGTCGGGATGGCCTGGACGCCATCGCCGTTACCCCGAGCGCACTCTTCCTCAGCGGCCTCAGTCTGCAACGGGTTGATCCGATCACCAATCGAGTAACTCGCTTGAGCTCGGAGACGGCCATTACTCTGGCCTACGGGATGGGATCGCTCTGGCTCACCGACATCACCGGGCGCATCCTCCGGATCGATCCCGGACAACTCCACTGAAGAGACCGCCGGTCGCCAGCTGGCTGCTCTTCTGCCTGCTTCTGGCGTCATGCACCGGCGTCGGTCCGCTGGGTGGCAGCAGCCAGACGATCCAGGGGACGATCAAGATCGGCCTTGAGCTGCCGCTCAGCGGCGAGGACATGCCTGACGGAATCCCCGCGGAGAACGGCGCCAACCTCGCGATCAAGAGCACCGGGCTGGTCTGCGGCGCCTCCAGCCATCAGGATGCGTGCTTTCGGCTGACGTCGGCGCCGTTCGACGATGTGGTGGCGGGAATTCACGACCCGGCTCGCGGCGAGCAGAACATCGGCCGGCTGGCCGAGAACGCCGGCGTTCTCGCCGTCATCGGCCCTCTCTACGACAGCGTTGCCAGTCGCGAGATCCCGGTAGCCGCTGCCGCGGGCCTGACTCTTATCAGCCCGGCCACCACCAATGAATGCCTCACCCAGGAGCCCGCCGATGGCCACTGCGGCGGGCTGGCCCAGCGTCTTCGGCCCGGCGGAATCAGCACCTTCTTCCGGGTGGTGCCCACTCAGCTGAGCGAGGGCGATGCCGCGGCCGACCTCGCCAGCGGACGCCTCTTGCGGCGACGGGCATACGTGCTCAACGACGGCACCGTCTTCAGCACCGGTCTGGCGCGTCGGTTCGCAACTCGTTTCGCCGCGGGCGGCGGCGCCGTGATCGACCCCGTCGACCTGGGGCCGGTGGACCCATCCGGCTCTAACGTCGGCCGCAAGCTGCAGATGGCTCGCGGTGCAGGGGCCGACGTCGTCTACTTTCCGGCATACCTTGCCAGCAGCGCCGCGCTTGCCCGGCTGGCGATGAAGAGCTCGATGCCAACCGTCCCGTTCATATCAGCGGACCGAATTGCTTCAAACCAGTTCGCCAAGCTGGCCGGCACGAACGCGGGCTCGAGCTATTACACGGTGCCGCGACCGTACGCGCCCAAACTGGCGACAGCCGCCGCCATGACCCGCCGCTACACGACCGAATATGGGAAGCCTCCGGGGGACTACAGCCTGACCAGCTTCGACGCGACCAACCTTGTGATCGCGGCAATCGGCCGCGCCATCGACGATGCCGGCGGACGGATGCCCAGCCGGAGCCAGGTCCTCATGGAAACCGCCCGGACCAGGAATTATCCGGGCGCCATGGGTCCGATCGGCTTTGATGGCAGGGGCGACACGACCTTGCGCCTGGTCACGGTGTTCGAGTGGCGTTCAGCGGCCGATCTGACCGGTCAGTTCGTCGACGAGAT
>Ga0066680_10001008_pt1 | contig 10841 bp, 8 predicted proteins | sample GraSoiAngelo_129_FD_62297 | JGI IMG/M metagenome (GOLD analysis project Ga0066680, IMG submission 62297) | Grasslands soil microbial communities from the Angelo Coastal Reserve, California, USA - 14_0927_12_40cm | ecosystem: Environmental > Terrestrial > Soil > Grasslands | place: USA... | reverse complement strand
CAGTGACATTAACAAGAACATTCTCCAGTTTCTCTTCGTTTTCATCATCCTGATCACCAGCTGGATAATCTACACCAGCGACATGTCCGTTCTGCCCGTAGAAACCCGGCTTGTTCAACTGCTGAACGTCGTACTCCTCATGCTGGTCGCGATCTTCCCTTACCTCTTCGATCAGGTAGTGTCAGCGTTGAATCCTAGCAGTGTTCAAGACTATGCGTCGATCCTTTTCACGGCTGACTATGCAGGCACCTTAGTGATCATGGCGGTCTTCTCTCACATCATCGCGCAGGAAGAGGAACATCTCGTCGACGGCGAGATAATGATTCGGATGCGAAGGGTTCGAAATAGACTGGGCCTGTTAACCGTGATAGTGCTCTTGTCGCTTGCTGCCCCATGGGACTGGCTGTTTCTCGGTATACACATCAGGCTCTTCATCTGGCTCGTCCCGATAGCCAGCTTCTGGATTAACCGGATGAGACGCTCGCCCTTTGGGTTGCCTGTACCCGGCGAACAACGCGTAGATCCCTTTGGGCCTGGACTGGGGCCTGCTAAATATGTGGAGGCTTAGCCTCGGAATATGAGTGATAGCGCTCTTCCTCTGGTCGAGCCTGATCTTGTTGGGATCTGGAGGAAGAACGTCTGGTGGTTCGGCCTCCGATGGCCCTTCAGCTTCGTCCTCTTCTCCTGGGTTACAGTAGCGTCGACGCTTGCTCCAGAGTTTCATCTGGACCGTTATCTGCTGACAATGCTCGCCGGGTTTTTTGGCTTGGTCATCGGAGCGCACTACATCGACATAGCGGGAAGCAGTAACAAGTATCTCCCATACTTTCCAAAGATGAATCGGGCGGCAATTAGAGCCGTGGGTGTTCTCGCGGTTCTGGCTGGAGTAGCGATCGGAGTCTACATGTCGCTGGTCTACTCGATCTGGTTCCTAGTCTTCGTTGTCCTGGGAGGACTCTTCGCATTGTTCTATCCCATCGAGAAGCCGAGATGGCTGCACACATACGCGGGGTTTGGCGTCGCCTGGGGCTTTATGCCTGTCCTAGCCAGCTACTACATCCAAGCTCTGAGGATCGACCTGGTCGGACTAGGCTTAGCAGTCTTTCTCGGGATCACGGTAGTCGAGATGCATCACATGGCAGTCTTGACAAATGAGAAGGAGTATGCTACTGAGACTAACAAGAATGCTCGACTATTGCTGAAGATTCACAGAGCTGCTGCATATGCGATTGGGCTGATTCTCCTCATATCACGACTGGTCTAGAAGGGTCAGATTGTAGCCCCGAGCTGATCCGAAATCTCACAGCGCTCGTCTTCTAGCATGATACTTGGAATATGCAAGAAGCAACGCGTAACCGATGAATGTGTAGAACAGAACGTCCAGTCCGAAGCTTAGCCAGTCAGAGCCGATGGCGAGCAGACATGATGCAGAAATTTCAATACCGGGTGGTGGGCATCCGCCCGTTTTCCACGCGAGCGGGAAGCCATACCCACTAGCCGAGTTACCGGTGAGGACTGTCGCAAGAGTAACGACTGTCCCAATCACAATGAGACCAGGCCAGAGAAATGTCGGGCGAGTCATTTGAACGTAGCCAATCCAGCCTGTCTCTTAAGAAAACTGACGATAATCACCGGCATCTTTGTATTCTCAACTGACAGAGGGACCTCCGGTGATCTCGACGGGAGGAGACTCTTTTCGGCTTGAGACCGACAAACAATACTATTCTCCGGGCGAGATTCTCAACGGGATTGTTCATGTCGAGCTGGAACGTGGCGTCAAGATCCGCCATCTTGACGTGAAGTTGCAAGGTCGGGAGAAAGTCACGATCGACCCGCCGGTGGCTATGGCGCCGGTCGCACACAAGGCCCACTATTCGTCTACGAATGAGATGTTGAATTTGGCGCTGCGATTTCTGGATAATGCGGTTCTGGCTCCCGGAGAGATGAAGATCCCGTTCCAGTTCCAGCTCCCTCCCAATGCTCTTCCTTCGTTCATCGGACGATACGCCGATGTGACCTGGAAATTGTCCGCGACAATGGATATTCCGTGGCGTTCGGATTTGAGCGAGACAGTCTATCTGCGAATCTGGACATCAACCTCTGAGCCTCCAGCCTTGGTCGAGCTGGAGAATCCCGAGCGTAGTCCTAAATTGAATCTTAAGCTCACAACCAACATCTACCAGCCCGGAGAAAACGTGCGAGGCCAGCTAACTCTATTGGAGACTGGAAACTTGAGATCGGTCCGCGTCGAGTTGGTCCAGACGGAAGATTCAACAGCTCTCGGAGTATTCACGAGCGCCCACCGAACAGCGAATCGAACCATACAAGGCTTCCAGCTGATGAGGGAACAATTCACAGTCGGCCCTCCATTAGAGTTCCATTTGACCGTTCCCGCGGATTCTACGAGCAGCTACAAGGGAGAATATTCCATGGTTTACTGGAATGTTCTGACCACGCTAGACATTCCCTATTCGAACGATGTTCAGCTCTGCGAACCCATCATCGTAGCGTTGAGGAAAGCCCCAATCGCCCTAGCCCCGACTGTCTCCAGCAAAGAGAAGATTCCCCTGACAGCAGGGACCGCAGGCGAGTCGCACGTAGACACTACGCTTCGGCCGATGACTGCCGTTGAACCCGCTGAAACGATCAACACAACAAGCTCTCCATTGCCGGATCCTGCAACTCAGACGTCAGACATCGGATCGCTGATTCTGAAGCTTCTCAGCGATGGGGGATCAAAGGACTTGCTAGAAATCAGCAGTGAGCTACAACAGTCATCTACAGGATTCGTTGATCTAAACACAGTCATGAAGATCTGCGAGGCGCTTGTCTCTCATGGAAAGGTGAAACGAACAGGCGTGGGCGAGTTCTTCGCAGAATACAGTCTAGCCAAAGAGCCCTCCGCCCCTTAGTCGCTCTCATTACCGCGACGAATATCTGATTACGAGATAATTAGTAACTGAAAAAAAAGAGAGCTTGGAGTTGTGATCCGGCAGTGGGCGATCGCAGTGCTGGGATGATTCTTCTCCTTCCATGTCCGGGTTGTTGAGGATCACCGGGTAGTAGACAATGGACCGTATCGACTGGTCCGACATCCATCCTATACGGGAGTCTTGATCACGTTCATCGGACTAGCACTAGCAGTCCAGTCCCTAGGAGCACTATTCGTTCTGCTAGCCGTCTTCATCGTCTCCTATGGCTACCGGATGGGAGTCGAAGAGAAAGCGCTATTGTCAGAACTAGGCGACGACTACGCCAACTACATGAAACGGACAAAACGACTCATACCATACCTCATCTGAAGTGTGGAGAATCTCTAGAGATCTGGCAACCCCCTGGGGGTCCAGAAATAGTTGACAAGAAGGAAAAGATAGCGGGGGAGAGAAGTACTTCTTGTAACCGTCCGTTTTCTGAACCCAGAAGGGCTTTATGACGCACATCGTCTTTTGACGTAGGCTGATCGTTGTCTCAGGTTGGACGAAAGCTCGTAGCGATAATGTACACGGACATCGAAGGCTACACTGCGCTCACCCAGAGCGACGAATCGCTCGCGATGAAACTGCTTGAGACGCACAGGGAGCTCATCCGTCCAGTCTTCGCGAAATATTTGGGCAGGGAGGTCAAAACGATGGGAGACGCTTTTCTCCTAGAATTTGACAGCGCGCTTGAAGCGACAGAATGTGCGGCAGAGGTTCAGAGAGTTCTCCGGGTTTATAACGAAACAGCGTCCAGGAAGGTCCCCGTAAGGATTGGGATCCATGTCGGAGACGTAATACACAGGGAAGGAGATGTCTATGGTGACGCAGTCAACATAGCCTCGCGGATTGTCCGATTGGCCGCCGGGGGAGAGATCTGCATTTCAGCCCAAGTCTATGACCAAGTGCACAACAAGATTCCATTCGGGCTGTTGAAGCTCGGTCCCCATGGTTTGAAGAACGTCTCTTTCCAGACCGACGTCTATAAGCTCGAACTCTCCTGGCAGACTTCTAGGATGAACGCAGTCTGGAAACAGGATAGGAACAGAGTAGCTATCCTTCCGCTTGTCAACATGACCAATGACCCGAATGATGAGTATTTTGCAGACGGCATGACCGAGGAGATGATATCGACACTGTCGAACGTCAGTGGTCTGACCGTCATATCGCGCACGTCGACGATGCAGTATAAGGGAGCCAAGAAGAACTTGATTGACATAGGAAGGGAGCTTGGGGCTGGGACGCTGCTAGAGGGGAGTGTTAGGAAGACGGGCAACCGGGTCAGAATAACCATTCAGCTTCTCGATGCACGAGAAGATAAGCATCTCTGGGCGCAGAGCTACGACCGGGAGCTCCAGGACATTTTCGCAGTCCAGTCTGATGTTGCGGCCAATGTGGCGGACGCGCTGAAGGTAAAACTGCTCGACCGGGAGGCTGCCCAACTGAGGAAAAAGCCGACCGAGAACACCGAGGCATACATGTTATACTTGAAAGGGAGGGAATATTGGAACAAGAGATCTGATAGCGCTGTTCGCAAAGCGATAGAGTATTTCCAGCTCGCTATCGATGCCGACCCCGCCTTCGCGCTCGCCCAAGTCGGACTAGCCGATTCTTGGGGTGTCCTCCCAAGCTGGGGATTTGCTTCGAGCACCGAGGCTGCGCCAAAGATGAAACAGGCAGTGCTGAAGGCTCTGAAACTAGACAGCACAATAGCTGAGGCACACGCAACCTACGCTCTTGAGCTTGCTATCTACGAATGGAAATGGGAAGAAGCAGAACTCGAGTTCAAACGCGCGATTGAACTCAACCCCAACTACGCTACCGCTCACCACTGGTATTCGTTTTCTATCCTACGTTTTACTCGCAGGTTGGATGAGGAACTCAAGGAGGCCTACAGGGCCTTCGAGCTAGATCCGCTAGCACCAGTGATGAGCATGAACCTTGGACAGACATTCTACGCCAGGGAGGATTACGACAGGGCCATCGAGTACTTCGAGAAAGCTGTGGCTATTGAACCCACTCTCCTCCTGGCCTACATCCAAGAGACTGGTTGCTATCTTCTAAGCGGCAGATATCAGAAGGGAGTAGAACTGATGGAAACTTACCTTCCGAAGATCTCTCCCAACGAGCCATTCAGGACAAAACTCGGACTTGCCGTGGCCTACGGACCGGCCGGACGGACGACTGAAGCGAAGAAGCTAATCGCAGAAGCAGAGCTGGCCCAAGACAAGGAAACGATTCCTCCCATCGAGTTCGCAGAAGCATACTCAGCTATAGGGGAACCTGACAAAATGTTTGAGTACATGAACAAAGCCACTCTCCAGAAGGACGTCACCCTTCCCCACGCCCTAATCGACCCCATGTACAAGCGTTACAGGTCCGACCCTCGCTTCATAGCCCTCAAGAACAAAGTCGGCATCTAACGGACCGATATCGAGCCACTTTCGGACCCAAGGTTCCTCTTTGCAACCACGCGCTCAGTCTTCACAATCACTTTCTTGACTATTTCCAGATAGTTGAGCGCTTCATGAATCCCAGCAGCCACGAAACCGACACCCTGCGCGATCTCCCGGTTCGAATACTTCTTCGACGTACGACTCAGCTCCTTCTCCAAACCCTCAAGATACCGCTTAAACTCCTTCATAGCAAGCAAGGTCTCTTCCGCTTTCTCACTCGGAGTCTGCACAACTGGCTTGCCCAACCGACCTACCCCTCAAGAGCTTCGAGAGAACAGCGATAAGAGGATGGTTCAACCTAGCAGTCGAGAAACCGGTGACATTCACCGCAGATTAACTTGCCAGCCAGCTTTTTGCGTTCGTGTATGAGGGTAGACGGTCACTAACCTTCTGATAGATTCGTTTTGGATGCTGCGCATGTGAAGCAGTAGAGAAAATAGGGAAAGGTCCGCGATTTGACGGACCTATGGGAATCTCGTTACACCGTTGACCTGTATGTTCTGGAACAGGAACGTCTGTCCATTGGCTGTTCCCGCGTTTCCGTTGGACCATCCGCCGTCGGTGATGACGGAGACTGAAGAAATTGTTAGACCCTGTGCGTTGGCCAGCGTAACTGCTTCAGAGTAGGTGCCGTAGAAGGGTCCGCCTATCTGGGTTGAGTCCCAGCGCAGTCCCGCGGAGTCTGATGCCATATTTGGTGTAGCACATTGGGTTGTAGGACAAGCTGGTTGCCAGGTGTTGCTGGGGACGCAGTCGGCGAATGCGGGGTATGTGCCGAAGTAGACAAAGATATTCTTGCCATTTGACATGTCTATCTGGAACCTTGGTGAACCGCCGCCGTCGCAACCGTATTGAATGTAGTATTGACTCGCAAGATATGTGAGCTGGTCAAGAGTATCGCCTTTCACGTTGCGCGTTACGAAGCCTCCGAAAGTGAATGTTCCGGCCGCAAAACAAGAGGTTGCGGGAGGCGTAGGGGTAGGACAAACTGATTGTTCGTAAACAACGGTGTCACAGATTCCACTCGAATCGCAGAAGTGTTCAGGTTTGGCAGTTCCGAAGAAGGTTGCGCCATTCGCTGGATCTGGCGGAGTAGGGTCAGAGATGACGGTTAGAAGTGCATTGTTAATCACCAAGGCAGTTGCCGTTGCGGTTCCTGGGATCAGTGCACCGGTGACAAAGTCGTAATTGTACGATACCGTGGTACTAACGGGTGTAAAGTCAGCGCCGGTATAGTTCACCGGAATTGATGAATCACCAAACACTGCTGATATTCCACTGATTCCTGTTACCATCAGCGCTGCGAATGCGAGGATTGAGAGCTTTCTGAGTGTCACCATTTGTTTTCAACGGGTGCGCCTCTGGGTTGAAATATATGGAATGTTCAAGCCGGCAATATTTTCGAGACTCGACAATATCGAAACTAGATATTTTCGAAAAATGACATTCTCGGATCTCGATATGTCGCAGGATGATCTCAGACGACGCTTTCAGGATCTAAAGCGCTTACACCGATTAGAGAGGTCAGTACTCACTCTTCATGGAGTTCGTGGTACGATTCAACAGCCTCTCTCGCCACGAACGCGAGTATGACTCCTGTCGCCAAATAATCGGCCCACCACAGTCCTAGAAAATATTCTGCGAGTAGGCCGCCGAGTAGAGCTAGGGCCATGAAGAGGCAGGTCACGGACTCTATAGCGTCGATCGAGAGAGGAAGAGACCGGGTCTCCCTACCGATCCTCTTCTTCTGAACGTAGAGATAGGGCATTACGATTACTGCGCCGACTGCGAGGGCGATTCCGAGCGGCGAAGCCTCCGGCTTCAACCCGGTAATGTAGGAGTAGACTGCGCCTAGGCCGATGACGGGGATGAGAGCGAAGAGCAGCAGACTCGTGAACTGTTCCGTCCTCTTGCTAAGATCTCCACCCGCGCTGCTAAGTGAGGAGTCCTTCCGCAAGCCTGTCAAGACCGCGATCCCCGAAATCAGTTCAATCAGACTATCGCCGCCGAACGCCAGTAGAGCGAAGCTTCCCGCAATCACTCCGAACCCAATTGAACCAAAGACCTCAATCAACATCCAAGCCGAACTGAGATACTCTACTCTGATCCCATTACCAATTCGTGCATGTCTCCACGACTGATGGGCACTAGTGCAGCAGCACGAAGCACAGTTAACGCAATTCCCCGGTGTCCGGCACTCCTTACATGATTTCTCGGCACAACCACAGGTCACACATGATGACGATGAGGAGGATATCCCGAAGGCCAAGGTGGAACCTATGCCTGACTCCTACTCTTCTTCATCATAAGAATCTAGATCCTTAGCCGATTACAACTCGCAGGCTCCCCCCGGGGGTTCAAGAAATAATTGCAGAGACTAAGAGACCGATAATCGCAACCCTTGCGGAACCCGCTGGCAGCTTACAACCGCCTCTTTCCTCACAAACGGCACTTTTGTGTCGCGGGAAGGATTTCTTTGTAAATCATGGTGAGACGGGTCAATTTCGTGTCTGAAACGTTCTCCGCCAGTGATTCTTGATTTGTCGCCCAAAACAGCCGAATCCGGAATTTTCAATATGCATAGTTACGGGATCATCCCGGCGTAAACTGGGGATGATATGGAACACCCTCCCCGATCGCTGATCAGGGCTTATTCTGCGCCCGTCTCGTTTGAAACGATTGAGCAACTCTTTTTGCCCAGGCGAGTCCTCCCAAGACATCGTTCGCTTGTCTAAGCCGTTCGAGATCCACCCAGCACTACTCGTGCTGCTAGTGGTGTTTTTCGTCTCACTCATGCTCAGCTTGTGGGGCGGAGGACTGATTCCCGTTTTTACAACGATAATCGGGTTTGTGATCGTCTGGACAGCAGCTTTCTTCCTGATTCTGTACGCGCTCGTCTGGCTTGCTCGAACAATCTACGCGCAGCGACATCCTCCTCCACCGAGGACGTAAGTGTAGTCCTTTGCTCGGGAGAGTGTGCATCGTTCCTGTCACACTCCGGGTCGGGACCAGCCCGCCTCCCGGTCTCACGTATTTCCGCATCAAAGAGTTGGGCCACTACATACTCGTTCCGATCCCGGTTCGTTCCAGGCTTTGTCAGGCTTGAAAGGGGAATAGTTTGGGTTGGACAGCCAACGAGAATGGACCGAGCCCGGCGTATCCTTTAGCCGATTCCGACTGGTGCTTCCTAATATACGAGGTCGAAGCGTCCATGGATCGAATAATAATTTGAAATCTCTGGATAGACGTAACCGTTTTCGACTTTTCGCAGTCCTGTTGTTTATGAGCCTTCTTCCATTTGCGATGCTTGGTGTTAGACAGGTGAATGCTAGTCCCAATGGTCTTAGACAGCACACGCCGATACTGATCGACGGTCCTGGTAATTTTACGGCGAGAAACGGTGTGACGGGCGGCAGTGGTACCCAGAACAACCCGTACATTATTCAGGGCTGGAGTATAGACGCTAGCACTACGAACGGAATAGAGATCCGAAACATGATTACTGCGGGAGAACCCATCGAGCCTTTGGTATTCTTCGTCATCCGCAATGTTTTCATCCACTCGGAAGGCGGGACGCAGGCGGATATCCTAGTGGACTCGTTCGCGTCTCCCCCAGGCTGTTTTGAGTGTCCCGGGAACATATTCAACGGCGTCATAGCTAACAGTATACTGACAGGCAACAGAGACGGGGTCAGGCTTCAGGACAGCGATAACATCATAGTCTCGGGCGTCACGGTTCATGACTCGCAGACAGGCGTCAACTGCGTAAACTCCGACTTCCTCCAGATAAGAGCCAACAGAATTACTGACTCTGGCACGGGTATCAGCGTGTCATGTGCGGTCATCGATGTCTTCTACAACACAATCCTCAACGCGGACAATGGAATGGTGGTAGGGAATTATGGAAGCATCGACATCGAGCACAACTACATCGCGAGCCCTCGAGGCTTCACGCTGCAAGGATCTGGGGACACAATAGTAGCGAACAACCAGATAATCGGCTCATCTGGACCAACCGTCCATCTCTACCAGTACGGCATCAGCGAATACCAAGCAGACAGCTTTAGCATAGAGAACAATACTATCATCAACACTACGCCCACCAACTTCCAGTCAGGACCCGCAGGCGTCAACATCACATCCTCCGGCGACTTTTCCATAAACGGGAACACTGTAAAAGCAGGCAACTCATACGGCATCGTGCTGCACAGCTCCTTTGAGTCATTCAACTTCGCCGATCCATTCCTGAACCACAACTTCCTCTACCACAACAACATTCTCAACAACACAGTCCAGGCCTTCGACGACAGCCCGAGCCAGAACCTCTGGGACAACGGCTACCCGAGCGGAGGCAACTTCTGGTCAGACTTTACCGGAGTGGACAACTGCGGCGGACCCCAGCAGAAGATCTGTCCGAGCCCTGACGGGATAGGCGATACGCCCTACGTGTTCAATCATAATACGGACCAGTACCCGCTCATCAGACCCTTACAGTGACCGAACCTAGCCGATGCTGATGAGTGTAAACGCGCACGCGTAAAATATGAGACCGAACTAGTTCTCTTTCGAGAGAAATTGAGTATATCGAAAGGACCCATTATCGTCTCGAGTTCTCAGCAAAACTTTCGCATTTATGACTTCTGAATCAAAGAGTTGAAACCATGTCTGCTCTTCGAATGGAAAAACAACTGGCAGAATCCTCGACTTCTATCACAAAGAGCACTCACGCGCCGCGGGGAATCTGTGACCTCCCCCCCTTTTTTCCGGAGGGCTCTAGCCAGCTGAAACTGTTCTGGGCGAGTCTCGCGCTTCAACGCGCAGAATAGAACGACCGACCATTTTCCCAGAGTCGAAATCAAGCGTATGGCCTTCGTGAAAGTCTCGTGATCTGAAAACGCCTACCCAGACTCCTGTTTAGGGTTAGTTCTGCCCCTATCAGGTCTACAGCGCAACAGTCTGAGCGATTCCTCTCTTCAAAGAACGCAGCGGAGAAAGAGTTACCTTTCGCTAATTCTCTCCCCACTGCGAGTTTCGTGTCGCGAGGATCAACTGCTTTTCACATTTCCACGATGGTAACGGATCAGGTAACCGTGAATGGTAACAGTCGGGCTGCCAAGGGTCGAGAACGCAAGGAGAATCTACGGCTGGACCCTGCGCCCTATGACCCATACCCAACATAATCGAACGAATACAGAACCTAACAGACGAGTATCTTCGACTAGAACAATAGCAGTTCGAAGTCGAGCCCCATTCCTGCATTCTGAGGGGACGAGCCCGCTGCATCAAACGACATGCTGATTCTTCGTTTTCGACTTTAACGCTTCAAGCTCTGCCTTTAGGGCCTCTATCTCTTTCTCTTTCTCTGCTAGTGCTCGTTCAAATGTCTCGACATAGCCGGAGACTTCTCCCT
>Ga0066680_10001002_pt1 | contig 10848 bp, 10 predicted proteins | sample GraSoiAngelo_129_FD_62297 | JGI IMG/M metagenome (GOLD analysis project Ga0066680, IMG submission 62297) | Grasslands soil microbial communities from the Angelo Coastal Reserve, California, USA - 14_0927_12_40cm | ecosystem: Environmental > Terrestrial > Soil > Grasslands | place: USA... | reverse complement strand
CGGGAAGCCTTAATGAGGCCACGACCCTTCGTGCCGCGGGCCCGTAGTCTAGTGGCTATGATGCGACTCTTACAAAGTCGAGGTCGTCGGTTCGATTCCGACCGGGCCCATCGGTTCCATGGGGTAGTATACAAATGGGGTCCAGCTTGCCGCTCGAACCTTCAGCCGTCGCTCGCCGGGATTAAACCGAAACCTTTCAATCATGCCATAATCCTAGAGGCTTCGCGTAATGGATACGATAAGACTTGAAATCGGCAGCGCAAGGGACGAACCGAGAACCGCCGTTGACGTGTTCATCAATGGCAGGAACCTTCTCGAGCTCGTAAGAGAGGTGGAACTTCCATTTTGGACCGCTGAGGGGCATCCTGAACAGGATAGTCAGTACGACGGCCTGCCTCCTGAGTACGTCTTCCTGCCTTCGAGGCACCTTCTCGATAAGCCTAACGGTGTCTTGGGGTCCAACTCATCTGAGCGGGTTCCGATCTACATCCATTCTTGTGGAGAGCCAGGATGTTGGCCGCTCCAGGTGCAAATCGAGCTTCACGATGGCAAGGTAGTTTGGAAAAACTTTCGCCAGCCGCATCGAAGTCGGCCTAATGCTCACGTCAAAGTTTGGGACTACAGCGGCCTGGGGCCATTCGTTTTCGATAGACAGCAATACGAGGCAGAGTTGGACGCTCGAGGCCGGTCATTCGAGCCTACGTGGACGGAATTGGAGGGGATCGAGGTCTATGATTCGCCGCCGCCAGTTGACCGATACTGGGAGCAATTCCTCGCCTCACTTCCCAAGGGCGCAAGGCGGTATCCGGGACATGCGGACACGATTGCGTTTGGTATTACCTGGGACGATGCAAGAATGATTGCCCCGCTAGTGCTCAATGGGACGAAGACCTCGAGCGGAACCCTCGTCTGGTCGAACGAAGCCGATGGAACGCTCCTATCACGACCCGGCGATCTTCGTGTCGTACTCGCAGAGCCGGACAAACCTGTCTGCGTTATCGAGACGACCGATGTCCGAGTCATCCCCTACGACGAGGTTCCAGAGGAGTACGCCTGGGAAGGGGGCGAAGGAGATCGTAGCCCTGCCCATTGGCGCAAGATGTATTGGGAGTACATCGAGCATGAGTGCAAACGGATTGGCCGCGAGCCAAGTCCGAAGGCGCCCATTGCGATGGAACGTTTCCGCGTCGTCTATGCGGAACCTTTGCGTGACGTGCAGTCGTCCGTTTCCTAGCGGACGTCCTCGAGCACGGACCCGAGTCGTCGGCAATGCATTCGCTTCCAGCTTGCCGCTTCCCCTCGTGGAGTGCCGCTAGGCAGTTCGATTGGCCGATTGTTTGAACGCCCGGATCTCTTTGTCGTATCTTATTTTCCCCGACCGAAGGAGGCGGAAACACTCACGCATGGCTGCCGGGTTCTTGATTCCCATGAGTTCTTGGAACTTCGACCAGCCAAGATGAGACGCCTCGACCTCTGATTTCGTGAAGAGGGTAGACACCCGTATGATGAAACCGAGCGCGTCGTGGGACAGTCCAAGATCGAGGGAAAGGGCCTCAAATTCGTTTGTGATGACCATTCCGTACTTGACCTTGAGTTGCCTGACGAACTGATTGATTTCGTTTCCAAGACGCCATCGGATAAGCGCGTCGGACTTCTTGATCCTCAGCTCGGAAACGAGGCGCCTCCACTGAGACAGATGTGCTCCGTACTGTCTTTCAGCAAGTCGTACTTCTGAATACCCCAAAGGAATCAGATCAGTCATTTCGACGACGAAGGACCGCACCGAAGAATCCGCACCCGAGGGTGTCTTGATCTGAATTGGGACCGTCCTGTTCGCCATCCCCGAGGCCATCCTATCTATCCGGATACGGAGGAGTAGGCTGCAAAAAGCTTGCTAAGAACGCTATCGCGTTCAGCCGAGTCTTCGATCGTCTCCGTCACAACCGCAAAGCAACAATCGATCGCGTAGAAGAACACAGCTTCTAGGTCGTCGGCGCACTTGAACGCCTGATGGGCATCGTTTACCACGATGGCCTGAAGCCCGGGGTCGACCCACGCTCGCTCAAAGCGATCCGGAAAGGATGCAAATGTGAGCCGAATCCCGCCGTGGACTCGACGTTGCTTCGGGGTAATAGTCTCCGTACCCTTTTCGCTAATTGAGATCGCCGCGCCGGGATCGTCTCCCTCAGTGAGTACACCAGACCCAGCGTTCGGCCCTCCAAAGGTTCCAGTGGTCAGCTGAATCCCTTGGACAATGGACCCAACTTCGAGTCCGTTCGGGTCTGCGATGGGCGTTAGTCGGTTTCTGTAGTCTTGGAACAGATCCAAACTCAGTTCCCGAATTTCCGGGCGCGAGAAGACGCGGTTGAGGTCCTCTTGAATGTCGGCTGCCAACTTCTCGAGTTCCAAGTCCTGTTTGACCTTTTCCAACTCGCCTTCGCGATCGAGCCACCCGGAGAAGATTTTCCCGATTCTCTTGTCGAAGTCCTTCCACATAGAAGATCGACGATTAAATGCGTCCTTTGAGGTCGTGGTTACGTGGATAAGCGAATCGCAACGAATGTAGCCGGCTACGTGATCCGGTTTCTTTAACCGAGCGAACTGTCGGAAGTCGTACTGCTCTCCGATCGTCTTCCCGTGGACGACAATCGAAACGAGCGCGAATCCTGCGGGCGCATCCTCGCTCAGAATGCACAGTTCGCCGTTCGCCTCTCCCCCCTCTCGAAGGCGGACGTCAACCTTCTCCTTCTTGGTTGCAATCGACGATGGGACAAACGGTTCAATCCGCTCACCGTCGACCTTGATCACTGCCTCGCCATGAGGTTTCATCGCGTAGTTGTAATTTGCAAGAATCGTTTCAGCAACTCCGTCCGCTGAGAATCGTTTGACCTCTTTGCGATCCGTAATCGATATCTCGATGGCGGTCCCGCGCTTCCCGCCCAGTAACCCCCTTGGCGGAACGTCTCTCCAAATGGGCGCCTTCTCACGCTTCGGGAATGACCATTGGCTAGCCCCCGTGAACGTGTTAGATCGGGTTTCCGTGTAGATACAGTCGCACCGGTCGATGTAGAGCTTTGCTCCGATTCCGGCCCAGCCAATGCCTCCGCCACGCGTCTTCGTCAGCGATCCGAGATCGTGATACGCTTCGAATTCGCGACGAGATTTCATACCGAGGCCATCGTCGGTAATGAGCAAATGAAGTACGTCGTCTCCGTCCAAACCAATCGAGATATCCTCTGCGCCAGCATCCAACCCGTTTGCGATGAGCTCGGTGATGAGGATCTCCGAGGGGGCGACAAACTGGTACCCTGAGCGGAAGTTGTCGATGACCTTCCGCCAGTTTACGTTTGACACATGCTCCTTACCGGAGATTGGCTATCCCCCGAACTGTATGCAGGACCTGAACGGACCAAGAACCTTTCGGGGAGAGGAGTGATGGGCGCATCTCCGACGTCCATTTGGTCAGGTCCGACCGGTCGAAGACACGTTCACCGACCCCTCCCGGCAGAAGAATTACAACTACCGGCGTCACACCGGCCCGAAAGAAGAAGGCAATCGAGCGACTCACTTGACGACTACGGTAACGTCCTGCCGTTGATTACGGCTCGCGTGGTAGTTCAATCTCCCATTCGCAAATCTTCGCCAGAGTTTTCCTGACCCGAGAGTAATTCGGCCCCGACACAAGACTGTGGGCCCGGTTCGCTTTCTTGCCAGTAGCGGGATCGGCCGCTTCGGGAGCATGCCATAGACGTAGATCTTTGTCCCAAACGAGACCCGCCGTTGTTTTCACCACCCCTGCTCTGACTTCGGGATTGGTTGTGCGACCGAGGGTCTCCTGAGGAGTTGAGTACTTCTTCCAGTCAAAGGACACGCCCTCCTCGACCTCGCGTCGTCTCCCGAAAGCGCCCGGCTGAAGCTTGTTGCCGTGACTCTCCGAGACATACTCATCCGGAACTCGTCGGTAGAATACGTCTTCTCCATTCTCTATGGGTTCTGGGTCGAAGGGCCCATCACCGATTCCGCTAACCAATCGACGAGTCCCCGATTTGGCAGTGTAGGGTCGAGTGTACCATCAAACTTTCTCTTGCCATTGCTGTCACCGGAGTACTCAGCTTCTTGCTCTGGGTTGGCCGGAATATTGACCAGTAAATCGAATTCCTTCGTCTCCCAAAGTACATCGATACTGCCATGGGGTCCGGGTGAAATCCGCGGGACTGGCATCGGTGCGTCGGTGACACGCGCATACTCTTCCCATTGGGAACGCACAAACCGGATTGCTCGTTCCCAGGTGCTTTCGCTGTAACGGGGCGATCCATTTCCGTCGAAGTCATCTTGCAATTGTAGAATCGAGCGTGATTCGTTAATCATGTCATCCAGCTTCCTCTCGTCTTCTTCCGAGAGCGGACGACCGGCCATCCGACGACGAAGGACCGACTCGTAGGCTGACACTCGTTGGTAGAGTTCCTGGTAGGCAGCGAGGAACTCCGCGAACCAAGCCACCACAATTCGTCTGTCCAGCATGGGCTGGGACGAGTCTTCGAGGGTTAGCTGTATCGCAGCTGCATCTGACTGGTTAAGCAAACGCAGATCCGCAAGAAGGGACTCTCGAGTTCGCTCGTTTATTTCGGCGGCGGTCACCATGGTCATTCTGTTCACCCATCCTCGTTGTTGAGCAGCAGTTGGCCCGGGCTCAATCTTAACTCCGGTTCTCCAACTTTGGTGAGTTGGAGCCGCGTTGCCCTATACCTCAGGGCCGTGAACGTTTCGTGCATCCGTGTGTTTTCTGTTGGTCGTTGGAGTGCCGACATCGCAGCTGACAACGACTCCCGTACGATTAGCGCGCTTTCCTCTTTCTCGGGACGGCCCTTCTTGGCCACAAGCGCTGGACGGAGGTTGTTGACCATCCACTCGAGGAACTCGGAAATGTACACTACGCGAGGATCCTCCAAGACCGTTCCCGCAGCGGTCAGATGACTGAGGGAGACGGTTAGGTTGCGAAACTCGCCCTTCTCAACCATTTCATCGAGGATCTTGAGCCAACGGACGTACTTCTCGGTGTTGCCTTCGGCTGAAGGGGTCACTGCTTTACCGCGGAGCGTTTCGGAGACCAAGACCGACACCATCGGATGTGGGGCGCATCAATGTCGTGGGGCGATTATCATCTTTGACCAACGTTCCCGTCAGTCCCCCTCCCCCTCAGGGCACCGTCGCTCCAGTCCACGACGAGAGTGCAACTCCCCGGTGGCATAAATGGTTTGTCAAGGGGGTTCCGTGCCGTGCCAGGTCATTCCACGACCTCATGAAGCCCCGCAGGTTCGACTATTGGCCGTCCCGACAGTCAACGGGCGGACAGTTCTCGTGCAGCAGTCCTTTCTTACCTCCGTCGTGGGGATTGAAGGTGTCGGGCCGCGAGGGTCCAGCATGTGGGGAGCGTACGGCGCTGACATCCTATCACCTTGACTTCTTCGCCGGGCGCACTTGTCTTGGCTTGTTCCAATACGGGCTCTTGCACTTCGGGCAACGCTTAGGCTCCCGCGTAATGTTTGGAACCCATTTGTGTCCGCAGCGAAGACACTCCCACCCAGAAACCATGAATCGCGTTCGGGGCACATGCTCCCATAGGATAGCATAGTACTTATGCATGTATGCTATTATAGAATAGCATATGCACCCTCTCCTCCTGCATGGTTTCGGCACCTCAGTCCGCGTCAACGGTCGCACCCTTGAAATCGATTGGCGAAGCGAGGGGCGGAAGGAATCCTATCGGCCCCAGCAGCTCCCGTTCGACTCGGTAATCGTTGATTCGCTCTCAGGCTCGGTCAGCTTCGAGGCCCTTCGGTTTCTGGCTGTCCACGACATTCCCATGACGCTGCTTCGATGGAATGGGACGGTCCTATCCACGATTCTCCCACGGGGCCCCTCGAACGGTGAGCTGAAGGTGGCTCAAGTCGCAGCCTACCAGGATCCCGAGTGGCGGCTCAGGATCGCCCGCGAGTTCATCCGGGAGAAGGTCGCCAAGACTCTCTCCTTGGCCGAGTTACTGAGCGACACGTTTCCCGTCTTCCCCGACCCGATTCGCGAGGAGACGGAGGGCAATCGAGGGGGTTCCCTCAATGACGTTCGGACCTACGAAGGCCGTGTAGCCCAGGCCTACTGGAAGGAGTACGCGAAGGCAGTCGAGTCTCTTTTGCCGAGGGCGGGATTCGTCTCTCGACGCTCGCCCCAACGGTCGTGGAACAACTCTGCAGCGGACCCGACCAATGCCATGCTTAACTACGGCTACGCTCTCTTAGAGACCGCTGTCAGGTCCGCGATCAACTCCGTAGGGCTTCTCCCGGAAATTGGATTCCTCCATGAGGTTGCCCATTCCAAGTTACCCCTCGTCTACGACCTTCAGGAACCTTTTCGCTGGTTGGTTGACCTGTCCGTTCTGGAGGTCCTCCGGGACATCAAACTCGATCCCAAAAGGGATTTCATCGTGACGGAAAACTACCACGTTCGGCTGCGGTCGACCGCCGCCAAAGCCCTTATTGAGCGCCTCTCGGCCAACCTGAATCGGAAAGTGAGTCTGGGAGGTCGCTCCTTGTCCTACGAAAGCGTCGTCACGGAGTGCGCCCGGAAGCTCGCCCGGCATTTGACCGTTCCCCACACCCGGTTCGAGCTGTCGTATCCCTTCGCGGTCGGAGAGTCGGGTCACGTCTCAGCCGATCTCGAAAAGCGTGTTCTGTCCATGACCTTGGCCGAGCGGAAGGCCGCGGGGATCTCGAAGACGACCTGGCACTACATCAAACGGAGGGCGGAAACGGGGAAGCCCCTCAAACTGTATCGGAAAGTTGCGGATCGGATTGTGTGACAGGGTGACGATCCCCATGACGGCATGTCGCCATCTATTAATGGTACCATATGGGGCATACTAATAATATATGACATATGGGATAATTAATGACGGATAGCTTAAATTAGCCCTCAGGCTGTAATACTTAGGCCTACTACATAGGTACCTATTATTATATACCTAGTATTATGTAAGTGACAGCGAGCACCGCCTCTGAGTGTTGCGGAGGTCCCTGCCTTCACGTTTCCTTGTTTGGAAGCGCCTCCCCCCGAACGTGCGGGCTCGTGTGTGAAGCTCTCAAGAGCGGGCTTATTGCCGCTTCGAGAGGTCCCGCCCACTCAGTAACGGTTCGAGGACGTCGATTCCATGCAAGAATCGCGAGAGCTGAGAGCCACCGCCAAAGAATCTGATCCGCAACGAAAGCGGCGAACTCCTGAGCGTCTTTCTTCGATGGGGCTTCCATAAACCCCCGGAACAGGTTGTAGGCTAGGCTCACGAAGAGCCGCGCATGGCTTCGGAAGAATGCCTCCAGATCAGCCTCCCGTCCTGGATCTGCGAAGGGTTTCGACGCAGCGTCACTGATCGTGGCCTCTTGAAGCGTGGAAGGGACGCCGAGAAGTTCGCTCACAGCGAGGGCCATCGGCAGCGGGGCGCGCCATTCAAGCGCCAAGGCCCATGTGACTCGTCCGTCGTCTCGCCTGCTCTGCGCGAGGCCTAGCGCTTCTGCCTGTCGAAGATATCGGTAGGCTGTGCGAGCCGGAATGCCGCGCTGCAAGGCTCGCCGAACCAAATCTGCGGTCCTCACCGCGCCTCCGTCAAGCGGCAGGAGTTCGAGGACGGAGCGCAGGCTTCGGCGGCTTCGATTTCGCCGTGCATCGAAATCTAGCTTCCTCGTTTGCTGTTTCGGTTTTCGGGGCATATTCGGCACCTACTGCCAATTCTGGCACCTATTAGGACGAGCGCCTCAATAACGTTGTCGTGAACAAGCGAACCTCGAAGGTCCTTCGAACCGGGAGTTCGGCGACGGTCGTCCTTCCGAAGGACTGGTGCCGCGGAGAGAACGTACAAGTTGGCGACGAAGTCGAGATCCTCTATGACGGCGAAGTTCGAATTCGTCCGCTCCGCGCGCACGGTACGTCAACTCAGGCATCGGAGGAAGGTTGAGCCATGCCCCGCGGCTTCTCGAGGACCTACCGGACGTTCGCGGAGTGGTTTGCGGCACACGCCATCTCTTCGCCCTACATTCAACGCATCGCGCGCGGCCGGGCTCGTTATCCGACTGCGACCCTAAGCCAGCTGCGCCGACACCCGCCCTCAGGCCAGCAATCTCTCTCCCACATCCGCCAAGCCCCGCCGCATCGCATCCCATGGGAGTTCCTGTCCTCTCGGGCGCGGGAAACCCGAATTCAGGCCCTCAAGGTTCTCTCTGAGGCCCGCCGAGGCGAGGGATCGCTGTCTCGACTCTCCCGCGAAGGAGGAATCTCCCCTCGGACGGTCCGCAGGGCCACGGGCGCCTTCCGCAAGAAGGACGGACGCTGGGTCGCCACCCGCTCCGATCGCATCCAGCGCCGGCTCAAGACGTACGAGCAGGGACGACGGACGGAGGTGCTCGTCGCTGATTCGAGGACCGCGTCCCTGGTGTCCGAGTACGCCCACGCCGTTCAGGTGTACCTGGAGACCGGAGATGCGCGGCTCCTTGCTGAGTTCGAGGGTGTGACGTATCGCGACGCCCACGGCCAGGTCCACACATTCGAAACCCGCCCCGAGGCCATCCGCGCAGCCGTGGAACGAGCGGAATCGGACTTCGGGGCGTTCACCGATCTGTACGCGGAACCGGAGGAGGTCGATGAAGTCGGATGATGCGCCCCCCTCGAAACCTAACCGTTCTGTTCGCCAAAGCTACCGAGGAGGCTCGGCAGCGCTTGGACGAGACGCTTGGCGAGGCAGCCGCTCGGCTAGAATGGTGGCAGCGAGGAGCACCTGGTGCAAAGGGGTGCACCGTTTGTGATTTGCAGGTCGAAACCGAAGATCACCACATCGCGGGTCGTAGACACGGAAGTGTCGTCGTTCCGCTATGCGTGAACTGCCACGGATTTGTGTCGAGACTCCAAAACAGAACGGACCCTCGTTGGCAAAGCGATGTTCGTTCACCCACGATTGATGAAACGTTGTTCATCCTGGGACTGGCTGACCTCTGCGAAGCCGCAGCGCGTTACCATGGTGTCGCTTACGTTGAACTCGCAGACCGGCTTCGCGCTGTCTATGCGGTTCGCGCGCGGGAGACGGTTCCGTGATCGGATCCCGAGGGTTCGAGGAACCGCCGGTCTTCCTGCGCGTCTACGAACACCCGAAGAGGACACGGAACCCCAGGCCGATTCAGGAAGATCGCCCGAACGACCATCTTCTCCTTGTCTTTGACACGGAAACGACGACCGACAAGGGGCAGATCCTGCGTTTTGGCGTTGCCCGGCTTTGCTCCGATGGCCAGCCGTACCGGACCATCGTGTTCATGCGGAACGTTTCGAAGCGGGAGTCCGCTGTCATTTCAGATTGGGCAGGACGGCATCACGCGGACGTCCTCGCGGTCGAGCGATTTGTCGACGAGGTGTTCCTTCCAGTCGCATTCGACATGCGAGCCGTTGTGGTGGGATTCAACCTCCCGTTCGATCTGACGAATATTGTCGCCGACTGGGAGCCAAAGACGAAAGGGGCCAACAAGGATACTTGGACCCTCTGGCTTGTGCCTCGGTCGGATCCCAGGGCCGCCCACACCCCGCGAATTCGAATCCAATCCCTCGATTCGACAAAAGCGTTCATCAAGTTGACCGGGACCAAACGACGTTCCGGTAGGTATCGGGGAGCGTTCGTGGACCTCCGCACCTTCACTCATGCCTTGACGGGTGAACGTCACTCGCTCAAGTCTGCGGCCGAAGCGTTCGGATGTCAACTCGGGAAAACGGAGGCCAACTACCACGGTCCCGTGACCCCCGAATATCTTGACTACTGCCTCAACGACGTCACCGTGACCGCGGAACTCTATCAACGATGCCTTGGTCGGTACCGCAAATTCGGGTTGGCGGAGCACCCATCGCGGATCTATTCACCCGCGTCCCTCGCGAAGGCGGTTCTCAAGGCCCGCGGAATCGAACCTCCGAGTCTGATTCCGAAGATCCGAGGCGAGGTAATGGCTTCCTTCTATGGAGGCAAGGTCGAAATCCGTGTGGTCGGACGAGAGGTTCCCGACGTTGCCGTGCTGGATTTTGCCTCGCAATACCCGAACCTCTACATCCGGCTGGGCGTCGAGAGATTTCTCACCGCGCTCGAAATTCGCTCGCGCGATGCCACCGAGGAAGTCCGTGCGTTCGTAGACGCCTGGACCCCGGAGGATGGCCTTCGGCCGGAGACTTTGCAGGACCCCAGGATGTGGGCCGTGTGCGACGTGGAAGCCACCGGGGAAATCCTGCCCTTCCGTTCGACGTATTCTGGGCCGCTCAGCGATTCCCCGACCATCGGGTGGAACCATGGGACGACGGAGGAAGGCCTCACGCTCCCCTACCTGGTCGCGGATCTCCTTGCGGCGAAACTCCTGGGGGGAAAGGCCTCTCGCATCGTAAAGGCCACGATGTTCGAAGCGGTCGGCCGCCAGGAGCTCACGCCTCTCATCATCCTCGGGGTCCCAGTTGGCCCTTCTGATAACCTCATCCAGACGCTGACGGAGGCCAGGGTCAGTGAGAAGGAAGAGCGGAAGATGGGGTGGGAGAACCGCGCCCTTGGGCTCAAGATCCTAGCAAACGCGCTGTGCTACGGCATCTTCGTTGAGGTGAATCGAAAAGGGAATTTCGGGCAAGCTACGATCCATGGCCTCGGGCCGGAGCCGTTCGAGACAGAGGAGCAGGACTTGGAGGAACCGGGAATCGACTACTGCCCTCTCCTCGCGACCTCGATTACATCAGCAGCTCACCTGCTCCTCGCCATGGGCGAAGCGGTGGTCGAGGAACTTGGGGGCGAGATCG
>Ga0066680_10001001_pt1 | contig 10850 bp, 7 predicted proteins | sample GraSoiAngelo_129_FD_62297 | JGI IMG/M metagenome (GOLD analysis project Ga0066680, IMG submission 62297) | Grasslands soil microbial communities from the Angelo Coastal Reserve, California, USA - 14_0927_12_40cm | ecosystem: Environmental > Terrestrial > Soil > Grasslands | place: USA... | reverse complement strand
ATCGTTGATCCATTCTTTGCTTGTTGCCTCGTCGGATCATGCCAGGTAAATTTCGGTTTCGGTTTTGATGATGAAGAGGGCGTCGGAATCGGAGCGGCCGGAGGCACGGAATTTTTCCCAGGCGTCTTCGAGACTAGCAGCGAGGACAGCGAAGATGACTTTGCGATTGGCGCGGCCAATGAAATAGAAGCGGCGCTCCTGCTGGACGAGTTGGAGACGGGCGGACATGCGGTCGACAGTCGATAGTTGAACGTCAACAGCGAAAGAGCGAAAAGCAGGTCCCTCGGCTACGCTCGGGATGACAATTGTTTTGAGCTGACCGATCGACCGAGCACAGCCATGAGTGGCTGTGCTACTGGATCGATCCATAGGATCGGGAAAGGGATCAAGAGAAAACTCGAAGGAAGAGACGGAAAGTTCGACCTGTACCAAATCGGAACAGATGCGGCGGAGAGAAAGGGTGAGGAATTCGGCGGAGAGTTCGCAGCCGAGAGAGCGACGGTGGAGGCGAAACGCGGCGAGGAGCGTGGTGCCGCTGCCGAGGAAGGGGTCGAAGACGAGGTCGCCTTCGTTGGAAGAGGCGAGGAGGATGCGTTCGAGGAGGGCGACGGGCTTTTGCGTGGGGTGCTTGCCGAAGCGCTTTTCCCACTTTTCGGGAGGCCAAAGGTTCCAGACGGACTTCATCTGTTTCCCACCCGCGTGCTGCCTCATGAGCTTGTAGTTGAAAGTGTGGCGGGATTTGGAGTTCTTCGCGGCCCAGATGATGGTTTCGGTGGCGTGGGTGAAGTAGCGGCAAGAGAGATTGGGCGGGGGATTGGGCTTGACCCAGGAAATGTCGTTCAAGAGCTTGAAGCCAAGCTGCTGCATGGCGAAGCCGACGGAATGGATGACGTGGGCGGTGCCGGAGACCCAGATGGAGCCGTTGGGCTTCAAGACGCGCTGGCAGGCGGCGAGCCAGGTAGTGTTGAATTCGTGAACCTTGTCAAATCTGGCCCTTACCGGGCCAAGGTCAGGGCCGGGTAATTTGTCCCATTCGCCTTTATTGACGCTGACCATGCGGCCGGCGTGGCAGGTGATGCCGCCGTTCGAGAGGAAGTAGGGCGGGTCGGCGAAGACGAGGTCCACGGAATTTTCCGGGATGTTTTCCAGGATTTCGAGGCAGTCGCCCTGGTAGATGCGGATGTGATGTTTGGGGTCGTCAAAGGCGGGAGCGGGAAGCGAATTGAAGATGGGTTTGGACACGGTGCGAAACGCGAAGAGAGGTCCCTCGACTCCGGCCGCAAAAAGGTGGCGGCCTCCGCTCGGGATGACGACGCCTCATCGCGTCGCCAGATCGTTGATCAACTCGGGATCTATGATCAAGGGGTAAAACAAATCAAGCGAGGGAGAGGATGCAGATAGAGGGCAGGCGAGGAGAGTGAAGAGGCTACGCCTCAGGGGCTGAAGCCCCGGTTTGGTTGGGGGGCTTATGTCGCACCTGAAGGTGCGACCCCCGCAAGGCCGAGGCGGGGCGGGGGAGGATACGACTTGGCTCGTTCAGCGGCGAGAACTGGCAGCGGCCGGGGCGGCGGCTGTTCCCCTGGTTTCACTGGTGATCCATGCCGGGGCGTCGCTGGCGGGAAAAGAATCGAGCGAAGCCTGGTCAACAACGTCCATGGTGACCGCAGAGCGGTCAACGTCCAGTGTGATCCCGACCGGGCCGGGGTCAACATTATTTGTGGCCGCTCGGCGGTCAACCTCGAGTTCGGCGTCGGGACTTGGCCTGGCGGGCGGGGACGATTGGTTTTGCTGAGGATTCGGCATGAGTTTGGCGGCGGGCCGCGAGGGGATGATAGCACCCCGAAGGAATGGGACGAAGCTGGGCGTGATGGCGAGTGAAGAGGCCAGACCTCAGGGGCTGAAGCCCCGGTTTGGTTGGCGGGCTCATGTCGCACCTGAAGGTGCGACCCCCGCAAGACCGAAGCGCAGGGAGAGGCGCGGACAAGGCCCGCCCTGGTTCGGCTTCGCTCACCACAAGTCTCAAGAGGGCGGCTACAGGTGAAGAGAGATCCCTCCTCGCTGCCCTTCGACCTCGCTCAGGGCAAGCGCTCGTTCGGGATGACGACCCTTCGCCGGGTCGTCAGGTGAGCGGGGCGGTGGGAGCGGCTTGTTCGCGCCCAGCGCGTTTGTTGACGTAGAGGGCGTCATCGGCGCGCTTCACGAGGTCTTCGAGCGATTCGCCGGGTTTGAAATTGGTCCAGCCGGAGGAAAAGGTGATGGCGAGCGACTGTCCGTTCCAGTCCGCCTTGATGCCGGTCAAGCGGCCGAGGACGTGGCGGACCTCTTCGGGCTTGCACTCCGGAAGCACGGCCAGAAACTCATCGCCACCGAGACGGATGGCCACGTCGGAACCGCGAATGGCTTTCTTCAGGCGCTCAGCGAAGGTCTTGATGACTTCGTCGCCGGCGGGGTGGCCAAACATGTCGTTCACGTTTTTCAGGCCATTGAGATCCAGGAGCAGCAGGGTGAGCGGGCGGGCGTGGCGCTGGGAGCGGGAAATTTCTTCGGCGAGGCGCTGTTCTCCGGAGCGGCGGTTGTAGAGGCCGGTGAGGGCGTCGAGCACGGCGATCTTGTAGACCTCCTCGGTGCGGACTTCGATCTTGCTCATGGCCTCGAGCTGATCGCTCAGGCGGTTCTGAATGCGATAAATCTGCAACTGCTGATAAACGGTGTAGACGTTGAAGAGCAAAACGAGTCCCACAAGCCCGCGCACGGCTATGTTCAGCTCCGTGGCATAGGAAACGTCCTTCAGCATGAGCAGGCCGGGAAAGGCAAAGGAAGCAATGCACAGCGCCAAGAGAATGGTCACCAAGAAGGCGGAGGACCACAGCCACCACTGGCGCTGCGCGATGCGGCGCAGGTTGGAGCGGATCTGCTCCGGCGGGGGAAGCGCGTCCGGCGCGGGGACTTGGGGCTGAGGATCAGTCATGAGACCTCGGAGAGCATCCCATCTATTTAAGCCGCTGGAAGCGCCTGTGGGCAATAGGCAGACTGGGTGAGTGTTTCCAAGAACTTATAGGCAAAAGAGGGAATGGAGGGACGAGAGCCGCCGTCCATCCGGTCAAAATGACATATCGGCGTAGAGAGAGGAGGCTAGTGCCGTTCCAACCCGCCCAGGCGGGCGGGGCCGCAAAATTCCCTTCGAGCCCGGGCCGAATGCGGAACTCAGGTTGGTTCCAAATAGTTGGAACGGCACTAGGAGTTGCGGGAAGAGGCGGCGGTGGAGGCGGATTCGATGATGGGATTGGGAAGCTGGCGCATGGTCTGGACGAAGAGCGCGACGATTTTGGCGTCGAACTGAGCGTTGCTGCAGCGCTCGAGTTCGGCGAGGGCTTCGGCGGCGGGGCGGGCTTTTTTGTAGGTGCGGTCGCTGGTGATGGTGTCGTAGGCGTCGGCGATGGCGAGAATGCGCGCGCCGAGAGGAATTTTGTCCCCGGAAATAGCGTCCGGATAGCCCGAGCCGTCGAAGAATTCGTGGTGGTGGCGGATCATCCCGCGGACGCGGGCGAGGGGAGCCAAGGGCTCGAGAATTCTTGCGCCGAAGTGGACGTGGGACTTCATGGTTTCCCACTCGTCGGGATTGAGCGGGCCGGCCTTGTTGAGGATGGTTTCGGGGATGGCCACCTTGCCGATGTCGTGGAGGATGCCGGCGAGGCGAATCTCGTCGACTTCGGCGTCGTTCATGCCCAAGGCTTCGGCGATGAGCGCGGCATAGGCGGAAACTTTCTGCGAGTGGCCCTGGGTGTAGTGGTCCTTGGCGTCGATGGCGAAGGCCAGCGAAGTGACCGTATCGAGCACGGCCTGGGGGAGCGATTGCGGGCCATCGGGAATTGGCGCGGTGACGGCGGCAACGCCCTCGGATGGGGCAAGTGATTCGGTAAATTGCTTCAGGCGCTGGTAGATCTCCTCGAAGGCGTCGGGGCCGGTGGCGAAAAGGCGCTTGAGGGTGACGCCGAGATAAGCTTCGAGAACGTCGCGCTTCCATTTACGAGCTTCGTTGGGATCGAAATGATCGGCGGTGGATACGGCGTTGCCGCCCTGATGCTTCGAGAGGTACATCGAGGCGTCGGCAACCTGGATGAGCTCCTGCGGGATCGAGCCGTGCAAGGGGAAGCTGGCGATGCCGAAGCTGGCGGTGATGTTCTTTTCCCGGAGGAGGGGATCGGCGGAGACCCAACCGCGAAGCTTCATGGCGAGCTGGCGGGCGTGCTCCATGTTGGTCTCGGGCATGAGAATGACGAACTCGTCGCCGCCGTAGCGAGCGACGACATCGGAGCGGCGGCAGTTCTGCTCGAGGATGTGGCCGACGCGCTGGAGGACGAGGTCGCCTTCGAGGTGGCCGTAGAAATCGTTGACGAATTTGAAGCGGTCGAGGTCCATGAGGACAAGCGAGAAGGCGCGGCCGGCGCGCGTGGAGCGCTTCCACTCGGCGGAGAGCCCTTCCATGAAGAAGCGATGCGTTTTGACGCCGGTGAGGCCGTCGGTGATGGCCTGTTCCTGAGCCTTCTGGAAGGTCAGGGCGTTGTGCAGAGCGCCAGCGATCAAGTCGGCGAGCGTGCGTAGAAGGAGCACTTCTTCATCGCTGAAGTCGAGGGGCCCGGAGGATTCGACGTACAGAGCGCCGTGGAGTTGCTCGGCGTAGAAGATAGGCAGAGCGATGGCAGCCAGCGAGTCTTCCAGGATGGGGCGGAGGGCGGAATCGCCGGGATTCAGCCAGCGGAACGTCGCCATCTGGCCCGAACGCGCGACATGTCCGAGCAGACCCACGCCGAGCGGGATGCGCCGGCCGAGAGCGTTGCGGCGCTTACCCGCTTCGGCCTGGACGACCACTTCGCGCGTGGAATAGTCGAGCAGGGCGATGCCGATGTGGTCGTAGGTGAGGCCGATTTCGAGCTGCTCGGCGATTTTGGCGAGCATTTCGTCGGGATTGAGCGTGGCGATGGCGTTGCGCGAGATGTTATTGAGGAGGGCCAGGTGGCGCGCCTTGGTGCGCTCATTGTAAAAGAGGCGCGCGTTCTCGATGGCGATGCTAGCCTCGCTGGCGAGAACCCGGAGCAGCTCGAGGTGGCCTTCATCGAAGAGACGCTCCTGATCGGCGAACACGGCCATGGCGCCGATGGCGTGGTCATAGGCGACAAGCGGAACGCCGCAGAAGCAGCCGCCTTTGCGAATGGGCTCAACGCCGAGCTTGCGCGCCTGGGCGACGTAATTATCGCGGATGAGGATGGGCTGGCGCGTGCGAATGATGTATTCGGTGAGGAAGTTGCCGACCGGGCGCGTGCGGTGAGGCATGCGCGTGCCGTCGATGATCTCGAGGTCGAAGTGCAGCTCATCACGGAACGGGTCGAGCGCGGCAATATAAAAATTTTCGACGTCGAAGAGGCGCCGCAGCTCTTCCCAGATCTTGCCTAGAAGTTCTTCCTTGTTCAGCGTGGAGCTGAGCGCGCGGCCGATCTCGTTGAGGACGTGGAGCTCTTCGGAGCGGCGCGAGGTTTGCTGGATGAGATAGCTGTTTTCGACGGCCATGCCGATCTGGTGGCCGAGCGCGAGAAGCAGGCGAAGCTCGGCGGGAGTAAAGCGGCGGCTGTCGGGCGTGCCGAGGAGGAGGACACCGAAAACCTGCTCCTTGGCTTGCAGGCTGATGCCGACGACGCTGCGGAGTCCTTGGGTCAGAGCCAACTGGCGGAAGCGGCGGATGGGCTCTTCCTTCTCGTCGAGGGCGGCGAGGGCATCGTCGCGCAAATCGCGGAAGGCCATCAAGCCGCCAATGCGAGCCACCAGGCGGACGAGGTAGTCGTCCAGGCCCTCAGTCTGCGCGGCGCGGCAGAAATCGTCGCTCAGGCCAACCGCGACCACGGAAGTGGGACCCTGGGGATCGCCGTGATGGAGGAACAGCGCGCCGGCGGGAAGGCGCACGACACCCAGGACACGATCGAGGGCTTGCGAGAGCATGCGCTGGATTTCGCCGCCGACGAAGCTCGATGTAGCCAAGTTCAGGTTCGACAGGGCGAGCATGTTCCGCTCGACGCGGCGCTTTTCTTCTTCGTACAGCGCCATGACCATGACCGCGGCCACGAAGGCGCCGGGAACCGCGCTGACGGACATCAGCGCAGCCGCTGGAAGCTCATTCGCGGCGGGAAGCAAGGTGAGCGCGAGCTGCAACACCGCCCAGGCGGCAAAACCGACGGCAAGCAAGCGCTCGGCGAGCGTCTCTTCGCGGCGGCTCTCGCGATAGAAGACGACGGCGGTGGCGAAGAAAATCAGAGCGGTGGGAATGGCGGCGGGGACGCGGAACCAGGTGAAATTGTTGGTCACCGCCCACACGAGCATGAGCGCGGCGGCGGCGCCGATGGCCGCAAACCAGGGCTTTTGCTGCGCGTAGAGCTGCGCGCCGAGCAAAAAGATCAAACCAGCCACCGCGGCCAGCCACTGCTCGAGCGCCACCTGCATCGGCGCGACGGATGTCCACTGCTCCACGAAGCGCGCGAGGTAGTGCAGCGAGAGGGCGGCCCAGCCGACGGTCCAAAGAAGGAGATACGGCTGGCGCTTGAGGGAGTAAACGTAGACGAAGAAAGCGGCCACCAAAATGGTGGCGATGAGCATGCCGAGGGAGATGAGAGTTCCGTTTGTCACGGCGATGTCATGGCCGCGAACCGGCACGCGCTTCGCCAGTGAGCCGGAGGGCGAGCCTATTCTCTTCGTTCCTGCGCACGATGGGCTGGAAACAGCGGGGCGGAATTGCGCGGCGGCCCCGACGCGCACCTCTCCCCTTCCCTCTATGCAGGAACAAAAGAGGCTAAGACTATAGACCACCAAATTTCATGGAATCAAGCGTACCAGGGTACTGGTGGCGAAAGAGGCAGCAGCGCACGCGCGGTAGGGTGCGGCTGATTTGCCCCTTGCTTGCTCCCCGAGCCACTGCAAGAACGGGATGCGGATTGGACGGGGCGGGGAGCCTCGGCTAAACTGAGCGATTCACGAAGTAGCGAGAAACGCGATAGTTATGAGCACATTGAGTGGCACAACCCGTGAGCCGCGCGTGCGGTTTGCTCCATCGCCAACGGGTTATCTTCACGTGGGCGGAGCGCGCACGGCGCTCTTCAACTGGCTGTTTGCGCGAGGGCAGAGGGGGGCCATGATTCTGCGTGTCGAGGATACCGATGCGGAGCGGAACAGGCCGGAACTCGTGGAAGGCATCCTCGAAGGCTTGCGCTGGCTGGGGATCGATTGGGACGAAGGGCCGTACTACCAGTCGCAGCGGCTGGTGCTCTATCAGGAAGCGGCGCAGAAATGCCTGGCGAATGGAAGCGCGTTTCTTTGCTTCTGCCCGGCGGACCGATATGCCGGCGGCGACGCGGCGGAAGAGGGCGCGAGCGGCGGGACGGTGAGGCGCGTGGTCCGCTGCAGTTGCCGCGACGGCAAGCCATCCTCTCAGGACACAAAGCCCGCGATCCGCTTCAAGGTACCGCTCAGCGGGAGAACCGAATTTCAGGACGCGGTTTTTGGGAGGCGAGAGTTCGCAAACGAAGAGATCGAGGACTTTGTCTTGCTGCGCTCCCCGCGCGGCGATGAGGCTGCCGGGCTGCCGACGTATCAGCTCGGCGCCGTGGTGGACGACATCGAGATGCGCATCACGCACGTGATTCGCGGCGCCGACCACCTTTCCAACACGCCGAAACAGGTCCTGCTGTACCGCGCGCTTGGGGCGGAGCCGCCGCTGTTTGCGCACGTGCCGCTGATCCTCGGCCCGGACCGCACGCGGCTTTCGAAGCGACACGGCGCGACAAGCGTGATTTCCTACCGCGACGAGGGCTTTTTGCCGGAAGCGTTGCGCAATTTCTTGGCCCTGCTGGGATGGTCGGCGGGAGGCGATCAGGAATTTCTGCGCACACGCGAGCTGGTGGAGAAATTCTCGCTCGAGGGAGTGAGCCGGACGAACGCCGTCTTTGACCGCGCGAAGCTCGAATGGTTCAACACGCAATACCTCCAGAAACTACCTGTCGAAGAGCTGCTACCGGAAGTCGAGCGCGAGTTGAAGCGCAGCAAGCTTTGGCGGGACGAATGGGCCAACGGGGCGGGCCGCGAGTGGTTCGCCAAAACAGTGGATTTGTTGCGGCCGCGCATCCGGCTGCTGCCGGATTTTTCGACCTGGGCGCGAGCCTTTTTCAGCGATGAGTTTTCTTATGACCCGGCCGCGAAAGAGAAATTCTGGAAGGATGAGCGCCTGCCGGCATTGCTCGCCAAACTCGCAGACGCGCTCGAGGCGCTGCCGGAGTGGAACCACGACGCCTGCGACCACGCACTGCGGGCGCTCGCCGAGGCCGAGGCCGTAAAGGCCGGGCTGCTCATCAACGCAACGCGCGTGGCGATTGTCGGGCAGGCGGTCGCGCCGCCGCTTTTCGAGACGATGGTCGTGTTGGGCCGCGAGCGAGTGATTGGGCGGTTGCGGCGCGCGCTCTCCGTACTGACCGCGAAGTGACGGTTCCCCGCTCCGAATTACTTCGGCGAAAAAATTTCCGGGTGAACAGATTTGGCGGCAGCACCCGCGGCGGCCACTTCGAACGCGGCGTCCACATCGAGCGTTACCGGGGGCAAACAAACTTCCATGCTGCATGCCTGATAGCGGAGTCGCAGCGCCACTTTCACCGGGCCGAGCGGCGCGTTGGACTCTGCAGCGAGCGGCACGAGGATTGTCGCCCTGTCCGCATAAACGTTTAGCGGCGTCTTGGAAAACGCAAATTTCTGCAGCGTTCCCTTCGGATACACCGTTTCTCCCGCTTTAATCCCGGCCGGCAGGTCGGCGCGAAGTTCGGTGGGAATCAAGTAGTCTGCGGACGCTTCGCGAGCGTTGATGTGGAAGCCGGGGCGGATCTTAAGCACGACGGCAAGCTCGAAGCTGCGCCCGCGTGGGACCGGCGCGAGCGACACATACGCGCTGGGAGAGACGACATCCTTCGCGTTTGGCAGCCGTGACTGAGCAAAGAGAATCCGAGGCGAGACCGTGACTGCAACCGCCCAAAGCAATGCGAACGCGGTGAGGCGGAGGAAAGCGCGGCGCATCAAACGGTCACTCCCGTTCCAAGCTGCTGGGAAATCACGCGGCTCATGACTTGGAAAAAATCCTCGCCCGTTTTGTCCAGCACGAAGGCGCCTTTGGCGTCGGACCAGCCGAGCTTGAAGCTCGTCGAGAGCGCCGAAATCCAGATTTCGCGCACGGGTGTGTTGGGTGAAATGACGAACGTGGCTTCTTCCGGCTCCTCGAAGATGACCTCAACCTTTCCGCTTTCGCCCTCAACGTCAAAGCCGTGTTCGTCGCTGAGTGGAAGCAGCCGGCGCTTCAGCTCCTCGAAGGCCGCGTCACATTTTTTCTGAAAGTCTCGCTCGTCCATCATGGCTGAGCCCGAATCACGCCCGTATCAGAGAAGGGATTGGATTGCCTGATCGATCTCTTCGTAGCTGATGAGCCCTTCGATGCGCTTCACCACCCGGCCGTCCCGACCTACCAGAACGCTGGTGGGGTAACCAAACACTTTGTAGGACTCGTCGGCAACCTCATCGCTGCCGAGGAGGATCGGATAATTCATTGACCGCGGCTGGCCATTTACCGTGAAGCGCTCTTTTTCGATGTAGGGCGCGACGGCCTTTTTGCCGTCCTCGTCCATGGCCACGCCCAGAACGGTGAAGCCTCGCGAGCTGTATTTTTCCTGGAGCTCGATCAGCCAGGGAATCTCGATGCGGCAGGGAGTGCACCAGGTGGCCCAGAAATTCACGAGCACAACTTTGCCGCGATGCTGGCTCAAGGAAACATCCTGGCCTTTTAGATCCTTCAGCCTGAATTCCGGCGCGGGCGAACCCGCTCCGGGACTATCCAGGAAGGCGGCGTGCGGCACGCTGTGGCGCGTGGCACGATCTGCCAGAATCACCGCGAGCAAAAGTGCAGCCACCGTCCCAGCGATCATCAGGAACTTTTTCATTCACGGCTCCACATATCAATATACTTCCAAATCTCGCTTCGCCGCATCCCGGAAACGTCCGCGGTTCTACTTCCCGCCCGTAGCGGCCTTCTCCAGCCACAGAACTACGTCGTTCAAGAAACCGAGCTTTCCCGAAAGCCACGTCAGGCGGTTGACGAATACTAAAGAGCCCACGGCAAGGAGCAAAGCGCCGCTTGAGACTTCGACCGCATGGAGATATCTGCGGAAGCGCTGATAGAAGCGCAAAAACCAGCCGATGCCCACGGCGGCGAGGAGAAATGGGATCGCGAGGCCGGCGGAATACACGGCGAGCAGGAGCACGCCGCGCGCGATGGTATCGCTCGCCGCAGCGAGCGCGAGCACCGTCGCAAGAATCGGTCCGATGCACGGCGTCCAACCGAAAGCGAAGGCAAAGCCGAGAAGAAAGCCGCTCCCGACGCCGGGTTGCGTTCCGCCCTGGCGCAGATGGACGTCGCGATTCAGCCAACGGGCCATCGCCGGACCGAAGAAACCAATCAGCGCGAGCGAGAAAAAGTGAATCGAACCGAGCCCGGCGAAGAGAGGTCCGCGAAGCCAAAGCGCGGCGATCCCTAAAACGACGAGCGGGCCGCCAAGCACGTACCCGATTCGCGCGGTGAGCTTCGCCAGCCACCCGAGCAGATGCAAACCAAAGAGGAGAATGAGCGCGCCGGCAACGGGTGCCAGCAGATTGCGATTCTGCCGCAGGAACTGACCGACGGCGCTCGCCGAAGCGCCGAAGCCGATGAACACGACCGAGAAGCCGACGACGAAAGAAAGCGCCGACGAAAAGAGGCTCCCGCGCGGCTGCTGGCCCTG
>Ga0066680_10000975_pt1 | contig 10956 bp, 12 predicted proteins | sample GraSoiAngelo_129_FD_62297 | JGI IMG/M metagenome (GOLD analysis project Ga0066680, IMG submission 62297) | Grasslands soil microbial communities from the Angelo Coastal Reserve, California, USA - 14_0927_12_40cm | ecosystem: Environmental > Terrestrial > Soil > Grasslands | place: USA... | reverse complement strand
ATCGTCGCCGACCTCGCGGAGCTGATCTACGAGTGCGACTGCAATCTCGAGGACTCGAGCATGACCATCCTCGGGACCGAGTTCGCCGTCCTGCTGCTGCTTTCCGGCGAGGGCGCGGACGTCGAGCGCCGGCTGAGCGCTGGATGCAAGCGGCTCGAGTGGGAGAAGAGGCTCACGGTCTTCTTTCGGCCGCTGGATGAGCCGCCTCCGGGGCCCGCACAGCGCGGCACCACCCCGTTGGAGTGCGTGGTGAGCGGGGTCGACAAGGCCGGGATCGTGGCCCGCGTGGCGCGGACGCTCGCCGATCATCGGATCAACGTCACCGCACTCAGCACGCAGGCGCGCCCGGAGGCCGAGACGGGCACGCCGCTCTTCACGATGCGCATCGAGATGGCAGTGCCGGCGGGCGTCGACCGGCGCGTGCTGCAGGAGCGACTGGAACAGGTGGCGAGCGAGCTGCGCGTCGAGCTCACGCTCGCCGAGCGCCCGGTCGGTTGCTAGCTCACTTTCCGTTCGGCCAGCTGAGCCCGGAAGGGTGGACCAGGCCAGCGGGCTCGAAGAGGACCGCCGGCGCGTCGGGTGCCTCCCGCCAGGCGAACGAGAGGTGAGTGGTCGTTCCGCGACGGAAGTTCTCGATCGTGATCGTGCCCGGCCGCCGGTGACCGCCCACTTCCACCACGTCGGCGGTGCGGCGCATCTTGACGAGGTTCCCCACCCAGTCCCGATAGTACTGCGTCTTGACGATGATGCGCTGCTCGGGGTCGATGGTGTGCACGATGAGCACGTAGGAGGACGGATGACCCGGTGCGGCCGTCACCACGACTTCCGCCACACCTTCATCGCTGATCTGGGGCAGCTTGAGCGACTCGACGGTGAACGGAGCGAGATCTTCGAGGAGGACGTCGGGGTCACCGAAGGCCATGCCGGGCTTTGCACCCACCGCTTTTCCCCCCTCGGGAGTCAGGATCTCCCCGGGTCGAACGAGCGCCCGCAGACCGCCCTGCACCTCGACATAGAGCGTCTCGCCCTTGCCGAGGAAGATGGCACGGCTCTCGGCCGATTCACAGGCGGGTTCACAGGTGAGGCGCACGTCGGCGCGGATGGGGGTCTCGAAGCGGTCGTTCGCGGCGACGCCCGCCAGGAGATCGCGCAGGTCCAGGGCATCCGTGTGGCGGGCGAAGAGGGTGGGGAGGGTGAAGGCCAGGAGCGCCCACCCCGAGGCCCGGGTCGGTACGGGCAGGAGAGGGGTGGACCACCGCGGCATGACCCCGCTAACCGCGGAGCGCCATGAGCTGTCAAGGGAGGACGTCCATGGAGGGGAGGCGCGATCGCATGCGCGGAGGAGTGCTCGTCCGTGTCTTGATGGGACTCACCCTCGCCGAGACTACCTGGCTTCTGTATCCCGTCCTGCGGGCGCGCATCCTGACCCTGGAGGAAGGTCCCGCCGCGCGGGGCGTGCGGCTCGCTGCGACGCTCGGCTGCTTCGTCTGCCACGGCCCGGCGGGCAGCGGCGGGACGCGCAACCCGGGCAGCGAGGAAGGATCCGTCCCCGCCTTCGTCGAGAGGACGCAGATGATGTACGTGAAGACCACGGACGACCTCCGGGAGTACATCCTGGACGGCGCCCCACGAGCGAAGCGCGACGACCCGGACTACCGGGCGAAGATGGAGGCCGCCGCGCTGCGGATGCCAGCCTACCGCGCGGTGGTGAGCGCGGGACAGTTGGAGGATCTGGTCGCGTATCTGCGGGCGACCTCGGGAATGATCCTTCCCGATGAGACCAAGGCCGCCCGCGGTGCAGAGCTCGCCGGCGACTTCGCCTGTTTCAGCTGCCACGGCCCGCTCGGCAGCGGGGGAATGCCGAATCCGCGCTCGCTCAAGGGGTACATTCCAGGCTTCTGGGGTGCGGACTTCGACGAGCTGGTGCGGGACGACGACGAGCTCCAGCGCTGGATCGAGAAGGGAGAGATTCCCCGTATCTCCGGCCATCCGATCGGCGGCTGGTTCTTCTCCCGTCAGGCGGTCAAGATGCCGGCCTTCGAGCGCTTCCTTCAGCCGGCAGACACGGAGGCGCTGATGGCGTACGTGCGCTGGATCCGGGCGGGCGCCTGGCGCCCGCTGTCCGGTAGCCCGGGTGAGGGGCTCTAGTTGTTGGCAGCGCCGCCCTGGATCCAGGAGAGGATGGTGAACACCTCGGCGTCCGTCAGGCACGCAGGGACTGGCGGGATGACCGCGGGACAGCCCTGCGGCATGCGCGACGTCGGCCCGATACCCTGACCGAGGACCTTCCGGGCGAGATAGCTCTTCTTGATGCTCCCCGGTTGAACGCGCATGAGGTGTGGGAGGTTGATCGACGCGACGCCCACGCTCTCCGCGTATGCATGTGCCGGTTCGAGGTTCTGCCCCCCGCTCGGCGACGGTCCGCTGTGACAGCTCGGGAGGGCGCACTTCGCGGAGAGGATCGGGAGCACTGCGGCGGAGAAGCTCGGTGGCGTCGGGTTTGGCTGACAGGTGAGCGTGAGCTTGTCCGTGTCGCGCAGCCCGCCCGAGACCGCGGTCGCCTTCAAACGGGAGGTCGCGGTCTTGATGCCCGGGAGCCCGACCTTCAGGGGGGCGGCAATCCCCAGCGCGGTGCAGCCGTGGCCGGCCGGGTCGAGTGCCCCGAGCGCGCTGGCGAGCGCTTGCGCCGCCGGGGCCTTCGCGGGTTTCACCGTCGGCGGTCCGGCAAGCGTCCCGGGAGTGCAATCCGCGCTACCCGTGACGTTGATGCACGCGAGGAGTGGAAACGTGCACGTCCCGTCGGCCACGCCGTCCTGGTCGCACCCCGTGCCGTCGACGCAGCTGGCGGTCATGCCGGGCAATCCGCTCCACTCGATGACGCAGTCGGTGCGTGCGGGTCCGCCGCCCGGGAGACACACCGAAGGGCACTGGGCACGCGCACGGCCGCCGAGCGCCGCGGCGGCGATTACGACCACCGTCGCGAGTCGCATCGGCTACTGACGATCCGCGAGCACCGACGAGGAGTCAATACGCTCCGGGCTCAACTACCGGTTCCGGCTACCGAGCGGTCCTGCGCCGCCACACGTCGCCGCGCAGGAGACTCGACTCCGTGGCTCGGTTTCCAAACGGAGGACGCTGCCCGACGGCGAGCGCCTCCGCCCGCAGAATCAGGAAACCTTGCTGACGTTCGCGGCCTGCAGGCCCTTCGGTCCCTGCGTGACCTCGAACGATACCCGCTGGCCCTCGTCGAGGGTGCGAAACCCGCTGCCGGCAATCGCCGAGTAGTGAACGAAGACGTCTTCCCCTTCGTCGGTAGTGATGAAGCCGTAACCCTTCTGGCTGTTGAACCACTTCACCTTGCCCAGCGCCACGGTCTTTCCCTCCTTGAAGCCTGAACTGCGCCGGATAACTTGAGGAAAAGACGGAGCTGCCTTCACCTCAACAACCAGCGAGCGGAGGGTGGATAGCATAGCGCCTCGCCGAAAGGCAACCACGGAGCGGCGGTGCACCACCTAACGCCACGCGCCTTGCAAAGGGCCAACCGCTTGCTTACATAGGCGCGCCGATGGCGGTTCTGGCCGAGCGCCTGGCCAGCGCGGAAACGCCGCGGCGGCGTCGACAAGCGGTGCGACCGCGCCGCCGGTGGTCCGCCGTCGCGGAACGGCTCGAGTATGTCGCGCTGCGGAGCGTGCTGGGTGTGCTCGCCGCGCTCTCGCTCGGCTTCGCCCTTCGTGTCGGAGAGCTCGGCGCGTTCATCGGCTACCTCATCGACCGTCCGCATCGCCGCATCGGGATGCGGAACCTGGCGCTCGCCTTTCCCGAGCGGACCGTGCGGGAGCGCCGCCGCATTCTGCGGGGCTCCTTTCTGAACCTCGGCCGGATGGCGGCCGAGCTGGCGCATCTCCCGCGCTTCTCCGCGGAGCGCTTGCGGGAGATGGTGACGTTCGAGGACGAGCGGTGGTGGGCAGAGGCGGTCAGCTGGGAGAGGAGCACGGGGGTGCTCATCCTGAGTGGCCACTTCGGGAACTGGGAGCTACTCGCGCATGCGCATGGCATGCGGGGCTACCCCGTCCACATGGTGCACCGCAGAATCGCCAACCCGCTCGTGGACCGCTGGCTGCACGACCTCCGCGCACGCGCCGGGACCCGTGCGATTCGGAAGAGCAGGGCAGCGCGGGCTGTTCTCCAGGCGCTCCGCGAGCACGGTTTGCTCGTCCTGCCGATCGACCAGAATTCGACCCGCGGCCTGGGCGTGTTCGTCGACTTCTTCGGCTGCCCGGCGAGCACGAATGCCGGGATGGCCCGTATCGCGCTCCGCACCGACGCGCCGGTCGTGCCCGCGTTCATCGTGCGGCAGGGGCGAAGTGCATGCCACCGCGTGCACGTGCTCCCCATCCTCCAGGTCGAGCGTGGCGACGATCCCGCCGAAGATGTCCGGCGAAACACGCAACGCTTCACCGCCGTCTTCGAGGAGATGGTCCGCCGCTACCCCGAGCAGTGGCTTTGGATGCACAAGCGCTGGAAGACGCGGCCTCCCGGCGAGTCGCGCATCTATTGACCGGAGAGACGTAAGCCATGCCGAAGCGCAGGGCGGCCCCGCCGAGGAATCCACCCCACGCCCGGTCGGTCGACCGGACGCTGCAAACCCTGGAGCGGCGGCTCACCCGCCTCCAGGCCCAGCGGGAGGCGGAGCGGCAGCGCTTCACCCGGCAGGTCCTGGCCGTGCGACGGGGAGCAGATCGGCGGCTCGCAGCGATGGTCCGGGAAATCGCCGCATTGCGTCACCATCAAGCGCGTGCGGAAGCGCTCGCCCGCGTCGTGGCCGAGCGGGAGGCGGACCTGGCCGTGCGCGCGCGACGGATCGCGCAGCTCGAGGCCCTCTTGCGGAATCCTACCCACTTGGGGTGAGATCGTCCTCCGGGGTTCAAGCAGCCAGGCTTCCCGGCAAAGGGTGATGCATGCGGAAGATCCGTGTCCTGTTGGTTGACGATCACACCGTGGTACGCCAGGGCCTCCGGCGCATCCTCGAGACCGACGAGGAGATCGAGATCGTGGGTGAGACCGGCGACGGGCGCAGCGCGGCCGACATGGCGCAGCGCCTCCACCCCAACGTCGTCGTGATGGACATCGCGCTTCCCGAGCTGAACGGCATCGAGGCCACCCGGCAGATCATGAAGCGGAACGAAGGCACCAAGGTGTTGATCCTCACCATGCACTCCGACGACGTCTGCGTGCGTCAGAGCCTCAAGGCGGGCGCCCGCGGCTACCTGCTCAAGGACTCGGAAGACCTCGATCTGCTGAAGGCAGTGAAGGCGATCGGGCGTGGTGGATCGTTCTTCAGCCCGGCCGTGTCGAAGGTCCTGCTCGAGGGATACTTGGGCGACGCCGGCAGCCAGGAGGTCGAGGACAACCTGGCCTTGCTGACCGACCGGGAGCGCGAGGTGCTCCAGCTAATCGCCGAGGGCAAGACCAACAAGGAGATCGCGACCCTCCTCTCAGTGAGCATCAACACGGTCGAGACGCATCGCAAGCACATCATGGAGAAGCTCGATCTCCACAACACCGCCGAGATCGTCCGCTTCGCGGTGCGGAAGAAGATCGTGCACTGAGAATCCCTTGCCGCCCGCAGGCGGGCCAACCCCCCGCGGGTGGGCGCCGTTTTCCAGCCCCGCTTGACAGCCTGAGCGTTGCCACGGTACGCGCCGTGGTCGATCGCTCTAATCGAGCGATCCTGCCACCGTGAAATCAGCGCTCGACAAGGCGCGCGAGGCGCCCGGCTCGACCAAGGCCCGCATCCTCGAGGCCGCCGAAGAAGTGTTCGCGGCGCGGGGGTTCCTCGGCGCCTCGACGCGCGAGATCGCGGCACGCGCGGGCGTGAACATCTCGAGCCTCCACTACCATTGGGCGTCGAAGGAGACGCTCTACTTCGCGGTCTTCCGTAACATCTACGACCAGATCGTCACGCTCCTGCGTGACTCGCTCGCGCCGCTGCTCGCCCGGCCGGGCAGCCCTCGCCTCGCCGTCGAACGCACGATGGGCGCGCTCTTCGACTTCTTCGCCGACAACCCGAACGTCCCGAAGCTCCTCATGCGCCGCATCGTCGAGAACGAAGAGATCGACGTCGGTATCGAGCGCGACATCTTGGTGCCGGCCTGGACCGTCTTCTCGGACTGGCTCCGGCGGCTCCGCCGCCGAACGTTCTCCGAGGAGGAATCCCGGCTGTTCATGCTCTCCATGCATTCGGTCCTGCTCGTCTACCTCCTCGATAGCCGCTCCTACGAGACCCTCCTGGGCGGTAGCGTGCGGAGCGGCGAGCAGCGAGCGCAGGTGCGGGCGCACGTGATCCACCTCGTCCGGCGTCTCCTCGCGGCGTGATGCGCGCCTTCATCACCGCCTCCTTCCATCCCGCCGCCAAGGCGCGGCTCGAGCGACACATGGAAGTAGCGCACGAGGACTGGCGGGTCCGGCAGGCGATCTACTTCGACGGCAGCAAGTTCGCCGAGCGCATCCGCCTGCTCGGGGCGGACGTGCTGATCGTCGAGGCCGATCTCGTGCATGCCGAGGTGCTAGAGAGCTGCCCCCTCCGGATGATCGGCTGTTGCCGGGGCGACCCGGTGAACATCGACCTCGAGCTGGCTACGCGGAAAGGCATTCCGGTGTTCCACACGCCGGGGCGGAACGCCGACGCGGTGGCGGATCTCACGCTCGCGTTCATGCTCATGCTCGCGCGGCACCTGCCCCAGGTGGCCGAGACCTTCCAGGGCGGCGGGCCCGCGTTCGAGCGGACGGGCGACTTCCTCGAGATGTACAACCGATTCACCGGCGTCGAGCTCGGCGGGCAGACGGTCGGGCTGGTCGCCCTCGGCGCAGTCGGTCGCGAGGTGGCTGCCCGGCTCCGCGCCTTCAAGGCGCGGGTCCTCGCATACGATCCGTACGTGCGCCAGCCACCCGAAGGAGTCGAGCTCACGGGCCTCGAGGAGCTGCTCCGCGCCTCCGACTTCGTCTCTCTCCATGCTCCCGTCACCGCCGAGACGCAGAACCTCGTATCGCGCGAGCGTTTGGCGCTGATGAAGCCGTCCGCCTACTTCATCAACACGGCGCGGGCCGCCCTGACCGACGAGGATGCGCTCTACGAGATGCTGGTGGCCGGCCGGCTGGCCGGTGCGGCGCTCGACGTGCTCCACAACGAGCCGCTGCAGGGCGACAACCGCTTCCTCTCCCTGCCGAACGTGATCGTGACCCCGCACCTCGGCGGGGCGACGCACGACGTCGTGCGCCATCAGAGCGACATCGTCGTCGACGCAATCGAATCGTACCTGCGCGGCGAGCGCCCTCGCTGGATCGCGAATCCGGAGGTGCTGGAAAAACCGCCGGGATGAGCGACGCGATCGACACGCTCCTCACACTCGACGCGGGAACGGGCTCCGGTCGCTGCGTGGCCTTCGATCTGAGCGGACGTCCCCTGGCCTCGGCCCAGGAGCCGTTCTACTACCGCATCTTCAACGACCCCAACATCCCCTTCCTGCGCGGATTCGATCTCGATCCGCGCGCGTTCTGGGGCGCCCTGGCGCGCTGTGTCCGGAGCGTGATCGGGCAGCTGCCGGCCGCGACGCGTCTGCGCGCGGCGATCGCCACGAGCCAGCGAGAGGGCTGCGTCTTCCTCGATCGCCAGGGCGACGTGCTGTACGCGGGTCCCAACCTCGACGCGCGGGCCGTGGTCGAGGGCATGGAGCTCCAGGAGAAGATCGGCCTCGAGCGGCTACACGCGGTGACGGGTCACGCGCCGCCCTACATTTTCCCCGTGGCGCGCTATCTCTGGTTCCGCAAGCACCACGACGCCGCGCAGGTCGCCTCGCTCCTCATGCTGAACGACTGGATCACCTATCTGCTCTGTGGCGAGCGCCTGGCCGAGCACTCGAACGCCGGGGAGTCGATGCTCTACGACGTCAGCCGTCGCGAGTGGTCGCCCGAGATTCTCGACGCGCTCGACATCCCAGCCGGGATACTTCCTCCCCTCCGCGCGCCGGGGTCGCGTGCCGGGAGCGTCAACGCCGCGGCCGCCGCCGCGACCGGCATCCCCGAGGGCACACCGGTCTTCGTCGGCGGCGCCGACACGGAGAGCGCGCTGCTCGGCTCGGGTGTGTACGAGACCGGCCAGGTCGCTGCCGTGCTCGGGACCACAGGCCCCGTCCAGCTGGTCACGGATCGACCCATCATCGATGCGAAGGGCAAACTCTGGACGAGCTGCCACGTCGTGGCCGACCGCTGGGTGCTCGAGAGCAACGCCGGGGACACGGGAGGGGCCTACCGCTGGCTCGTCGAGCTGATCTACGGCACGACCGACGCGGCCGCCCACGCCGCGGCCGAGGCGGCGCTCGCCTCGGCGGACCCGTCGGCTCGCCAGCTCATCTGCCATCTCGGCCCGGTCATCTTCAGCCTGGGCGACATGAGCCCCTTCAAGCCCGCGGGCGTCCTCTTCCGGTTTCCGCTGCTACACGTCGACCGCCCGCTGCGCGGCGAGCTCCTGCGCGCCTACATCGAGAGCGTCGCGTTCGCCGTCCGGGGGAACTGCGAGCAGCTCGCCGAGGTCATCGGTCAGCCCATCCCGCTCCTCACCGTGAGCGGTGGCATGACGCGGAGTCCGACGCTGACGCGCGTCCTGGCCAACACCCTCGGCAGCCCGGTGGAGGTCGGGACGGTGGCGGAGAGCGCCAGCCTCGGCTGCGCGATCCTCGCTGCAGTGGGCGCGGGGGCGTATGGCAACGTGGTGGAAGCCGTGCAGGCGATGACCCGTGCACGTCGCGTCGATCCGGAGCCGGAGTGCACGGCCGAATACGAGGACCGCTACCGGAAGTGGCGCGAAGTCTACGCGGTGCTCCAGACGTGGACGCTCTGACGCGGTGATACGGGCGGTTCTCTTCGACCTGGACGGCGTGCTGGCGGACACCGAGCGGCTGCAGTGGGCCGCCTATCGACGTATCCTCGCCGCGTTCGGCGTCGAGGTCGGTCTGGAGGAGTACCGCCGCCACTGGATCGCGACCGGCCAGGGACCCGAGTACGCCTGTCGCACCTACGCCTTGCCCCTCGGGCCGGACGAGCTCCGCACGGAGAAGGCGCGCGTGTACAATGGCCTCCTGCAGCAGGGCATCGCAGCCTGCCCCGGGGCCGCGGCGGCCCTCGTTCGGCTCCGTGCGACGCACCGCCTCGCCCTGGTCACCAACACGGCCCGCGCCGAGGTCGCCATGATCCTCGACCAGCTCGGCATCGCGTCATTACTCGACGTCACGATCGCCCGCGAGGACTACCGCGAGCCGAAGCCGGCACCCGACGGCTATCTCGCCGCCGCCGCGGCACTCGGCCTCACGCCGCGCGCGTGCGCCGTCGTCGAGGACACCGAGCGCGGGGTGCGGGCGGCCGTCGCCGCCGGCATGTGGGCGATAGCCATGCCGAACGAGCTCACCGTCGACAACGATTTCACCGGCTGCGCACGACGGCTAGCGCACCTCGACGAGCTGACCGCGGAGCTGCTGGAGACGCTCGGCTAGTCTAGGACGGTGAGCCGAGACCACCGTCGGCGGGAACACGGGCGCCGTCTCCGCTTCGATTCGCGCCGCCAGGCAGCACGCCTTGTTCGACGGACCCGTTCGGCGCTCATAGGTGCTGCGACGGCGCCCGTGTTCCCGCCACGCGTTTCCGTATCTCGCCCCCAGCCCCGGTTCCAAGGCCGTTCAGTGTTCCCCGCGTCGCTCAAAGTAGGGCTTCGTGACCCGCGCAGGCATCTCTTTACCTCAGGGCTGCTCTGCGCCACGCTTCGGGTGAGGTGAGAATGCCCCGGGGCTCGCGGTACCGAGGAGGCGGAGCGAGGCTTTGCCGAGCCCGCCGACGGGGTCCGGGGGCATCGGAGGACCGGAGCGAGCGGAGCGAGCGAGGACCGCACGGGCCCCCGGAATGAAAATGGCCATGTCCGCGGAGCCGATGATCGAGGTGCGCGAGCTCACCAAGAGCTTCGGGGCCGTGGACGCGGTGGCCGGCGTCTCGTTTCGCGTGCACCGCGGAGAGATCGTCGGTTTCCTCGGACCGAACGGGGCCGGCAAGACGACCACGATGCGGATTCTCGCCGGCGTCTTCCCGCCTAGCAGCGGCTCGGTGCGGATTGCCGGGCGCGATCCCCTGCGGGAGCCACTCGAATGTCGGCGTGCGGTCGGCTACTTCCCCGAATACGCGCCTTTCTACCCCGAGCTGCGCGTAGCGGCGTACCTGCATTTCGTCGCGCGCCTCAAGCGGATCCCTCGTGCCCGGCGCGCGGGCGCGGTCGCCGAGGTCCTCGCGGTGTGCGGGCTGGAGAGCGTGGCCAACCGCCGCGTCGGCACGCTCTCCAAGGGATACCGGCAGCGCGTCGGCCTCGCCCAGGCGCTGTGCGGCAACCCACCGATCCTGATCCTCGACGAGCCGACGATCGGGCTCGATCCCGGACAGGTGGTGGAGATCCGCGACCTCGTGCGGAGGATGCGCGGCGATCGCACCGTCTTCTTCTCGAGCCACATCCTCTCCGAGGTCGCGACGGTCTGCGAGCGCGTGATCGTCATCGCGCGGGGCCAGCTCGTCGGCGAGGGCACGCCCGGCGAGCTGAGCGCCCGGCTCGGCCGCCGCCGGCGTGTGGTGATCCGCGTCGACGGACCCCCAGACGACGTTGCGGCCGCGCTCGCCGCGATCCCCGGGGTGCTCCGTGTCGAGCGCAGGGACGGCGGCCTCGCCCTCGATGCGGCCGAGCGGGAGGACGTGACGCGAGCGGCAGGCGCCGCCATGCAGCAACGCGGATGGTCGATCCTGGAGCTGCGCGAGGAGGCGATCGACCTGGAGGAGATCTTCCTCAGACTGGTGAGCGACGGGGGCGCGGCGTCGTGACCGTTCTCGCCATCGCCCGGAAGGAGCTGGCGCTCTACTTCGGCTCGTTTC